>Ga0184615_10001002_pt1 | contig 15379 bp, 15 predicted proteins | sample PLM4_65_coex_FD_133134 | JGI IMG/M metagenome (GOLD analysis project Ga0184615, IMG submission 133134) | Groundwater sediment microbial communities from an aquifer in East River, Colorado, USA - PLM4_65_coex | ecosystem: Environmental > Terrestrial > Soil > Riparian zone | place: USA: East... | reverse complement strand
GTGCTGTGGCTGATAAAAAGTAACGACGCGGCCGAACGCCATCTGCGGCTCGCCGCGCACACGCAGGGCATTGATCCAGCGCGGCTCGTTTTCGCGCCGCGCCTGCCAAAGGCGCGCCACCTCGCCCGCCACGTGCATGCCGACCTGTTCCTCGACACCCATTTCGTGAATGCGCATACGACCGCGGTCGACGCGCTCTGGGCCGGCGTGCCGGTGCTGACCTGGCCGGGTCGCAGCTTCGTCGCCCGTGTCGGCGCTAGCGTCGTCACCGCCATCGACATGGAGGAGTTGATCGCCGCGGATCGCCAATCCTATGTCGCTATGGCCGTCGCTCTGGGGCGTGACCGCGACGCGATGCAGGCGCTGAAAGCCCGTTTGGCGGAGAACCGACGGCGCCCAGGTTTGTTGTTCGACACGCGATGCTACGCGAAGCATCTGGAAGAGGCATTTTCCGAGATGTGGCGCCGTCTCGTTGCCGGACTGCCGCCGGCCCCCTTCGCAGTGGCGCGCTAGGATCGATCTCCCATGTTGGGAACGGTCCCTTCCGCCGCTCATTCCCTATATGCTATGGGCTCGGGCTGGAAACGGGCGCGGCTTCATGGATGTGGCGAGCTGCCGGGTCGACATTGCCGAAAGGGACGGGCTCTTGCGGATTTCCGCCGCCGGGGCGTGGGAAACCGCCTGCCTCGCCAACGTCGACGACAAGCTCAAGGTCGTCATGCCCAGGCCCAACGCCGAGGCGCGCATCGATCTCAGCGGGCTCGAGGCCCTGGATACGGCGGGCGCCTGGCTTTTGTACCGCACGCTGAAGGCGCTGCGCCGAGCGGGCGCCAGGGCCGAGTTCGAGGGCGCCCAGCCGCAACATCAGGCGCTGATCGACCGCATCGCCGAGGGCGACCGCGAGCAGATCCTGCACCGCACGCACCCGCACCGGATGCTCGAGCTGCTCGACCGCACCGGCCGCGCCGTGTTCGCCGCGCTCGACGAGCTGGGCGGGCTCTTGTCTTTCCTGGGCGTCACCGTGGTCACCGCCGTGCGCTCTCTTGGAGAGCCGAGGCGCATCCGTGTCATAGCGCTGTTCGTCCAAATGGAGCGCGGCGGGCTCAACGCGATGCCGATCGTGGGGCTGCTCTCGTTCCTGATCGGCGTCGTGCTCGCGTACCAAGGCGCCGACCAGCTGCGCCGCTTCGGCGCCGAGATCTTCACCGTGAACCTGGTCGGCATCTCGGTGCTACGCGAGATGGGCATCCTGCTCGCCGCCATCCTCGTCGCCGGCCGCTCGGGCAGCGCTTACGCCGCCGAGATCGGCACTATGCAGGTGAACGAGGAGGTCGATGCCATGCGCACGATCGGGCTCAACCCGATCGAGGTCCTCGTGCTGCCGCGTGTGATCGCGCTCGTCGTCGTACTTCCGTTGCTCACGGTCTACGCCGACGCAATGGGCATCGCGGGCGGCGCGTTGATGTCGTGGGCCACGTTGGACATCTCCCCCACGCAGTTTGCCGAGCGGCTGCGTACAGCGGTCCCGCTGTGGGCGTTTTGGGTCGGCCTCATCAAGGCGCCTGTCTTCGGGCTACTGATCGCGCTCACCGGCTGCCGCGCCGGGCTCAAGGTCACGGGCAGCGCCGAGAGCGTTGGACTGCAGACAACGCAATCCGTCGTGATCTCGATCTTCCTGGTCATCGTGATGGACGCTATCTTTTCCATCTTCTTCTCGACGGTAGGAATATGACGGCCGGAGCCCGCGACGTCGTAATCCGGGTCCGTGGGCTCGTCACTCGGTTCGGCGCGGAGGTCGTGCATGATGGGCTCGACCTCGACGTCTATCGCGGCGAGGTGATCGGAGTCGTCGGCGGGTCGGGCGCCGGCAAAACGGTACTTCTACGCACCATCGTCGGGCTCAACATCAAGGCCGCCGGGCGAATCGAGATCTTCGGCCGCGACACTGACACGCTTTCGGACGACGAGCGCCACGTGCTCGAGCGGCGCTTCGGCGTCATGTTTCAGCAAGGGGCCCTGTTTTCCGCCCTCACCGTCGTGCAAAACGTCGAGGTGCCCTTGAAAGAACACACCACCCTCTCGCCGGAGCTGATCCGCGAGATCGCCGCGCTCAAGATCAGCATGGTGGGACTGCCGCCCGATGCGGGCGCCAAATACCCATCCGAGCTGTCGGGCGGCATGAAGAAACGCGCCGGGCTCGCGCGCGCGCTTGCGCTCGATCCCGAAATCCTGTTCCTCGACGAGCCGACGGCCGGGCTGGATCCAATCGGCGCGGCGGCGTTCGACGCGCTGATCGGCAGCCTGCAGAAGACGCTCGGCCACACCGTGGTGATGGTGACCCACGACCTCGATTCGCTATACGCGATCTGCGACCGCGTTGCGCTCCTGATCGACAAACACGTCGTCGCGGGCACGATCGCGGAGCTGGAAAAGAATCACCACCCCTGGATCCAGGAATATTTCCACGGGCCGCGCGCGCGTGCCGCGGCGAAAGCGGAGGCCTGAGCAGTGGAAACACGCGCCAACTATGTCCTCGTCGGGGCCTTCGTAATCGCGTTGGTGGCGGCGGCCTTCGTCTTCGTCATCTTTCTCGCCCGTTTCAACCTCGAAAGCGGCACGGATACCTATCTCGTGAATTTTACGGGCTCGGTGTCGGGACTCGAGGTCGGCTCGAAGGTGCGCTATCGCGGCGTGCCCATCGGCAGCGTCGCCTCGATCAAGATGGATCACGAGGACATCTCCAAGATCCGCGTCTTGCTCGACATCGACCACGACTCTCCCGTCAAGGAGGACACGGTGGCGACCCTTGGGCTCGAAGGCATCACCGGCGTCGCCTATATCAACTTGACCGGGGGCACGCAGCAGAGCCCGCCGTTAAAGCGCAAGGAGGGCGAGGAGTACCCGGAGATCCCGTCGAAGGCCTCCTCGTTGGAGAAAGTGCTCGAGGACCTGCCCAAACTTCTCGAGCGGGCGACGGAGATTTCCGAGCGGCTTGTCGCGGTGCTGAGCGAAGAAAACAAGAACTCCATTACCGAGACCCTTGCCAACGTGCGAAAGTTTTCGTCAGTGATGGCCGAGCGCTCCGACGGCATCGACCACATCCTCGCGGAGGCCTCCGAAACCGCGGCCTCCCTTAGACGCACCGCCGCCACGGCCGAAAGTGCCGTCAGCAACGTCAACCGGCGTATCGACCCGATCGGCAACCAGGCTCAGCGCGCCATGGACGAAGCACAGAAGACCTTCACGGATCCGCGCAAGGCGTCGGATTCGTTCACCGGCGTGGCGGACAAGCTCGACAAGATCGTCGAGGAAAACCGGCGGCCGCTCAAAGATTTCTCTTCGAGCGGGCTCTACGAGCTTTCGCAATTCCTGACCGAGGCGCGCGTATTGGTCGCCAATCTCAACCAACTGACGCTCCAGATTCAACGCGATCCGGCGAAGTTCTTCTTCGGCGACACCCAGAAAGGCTACGAGGCCAAATGACCTCTCGCGCGATTTCCCTCTTCGCGGGCGCGACGCTCGCCCTCCTCTCCGGCTGCGCGGGCGTGCTACCTGGATCGAGCGAACCGTCGCGCCTGTTCACGCTGACGCCCAAGTCGACGTTCAACTCCGACCTGCCAAAGGTAGATTGGCAGCTCACCATCGATTCACCGATCTCGGAGGCGGGGCTCAATACGACTCGCATTGCGCTACGCCATTCGCCCGTTACGCTCGATTACTACGCCCGCGCCGAGTGGGTCGATCGGGCCCCGGTTCTGGTACAAAAGTTGTTGGTCGAGAGCTTCGAGGCCACCGGCAAGATCGTCGCCGTCGCACGCCAGTCGGTGAGCTTGCGCTCGGACTACAACTTGCTGTGCGAGCTGCGCGAATTCCAAGCCGAGTACGACAACGGCAATCGCGCACCCAACGTGCGAGTGCGGTTGACCGCGAAGTTGGTGCGGATGCCGGAACGCGTTATCGTGGGCTCGACGACGTCTGAATACGTCGAGCGTGCGGCATCGCCCGATCTCGAACGCATCGTCGAAAGCTTCGATACGGCGTTGGGCAAGTCGCTCAAGCGCATCGTTGAGTGGACGCTCAGGACCGGCACCGAAGCGCAGGCGTCGATGCCGGCGAATTAGCGCGGCGTGGTCTCCGAGATTTTCAGCTCGCGGATCAATTTTTCCAGTATGGCGCGCGCGAAGTCGTCGAAGTCGTTGGCGGCGATGAGGAACGAGTCGGGCCCACCGATCACGGAATCGCGGTAGTAGCGCTCCACGTAGAGTTCCGATCCCAAAATCGGCAGGCCGTTGATGGTAATGCCGGCGTTCACGGCAGCGTCGCGGGCGGGCTCGGCGCGCGGGCCGCGGTTGTTCGCCCCGTCGCCCGAGACGTCGATCACACGCCGTGTGCCTTCGAAACTCGAGCCGCTGAACAGCCCGGCCGCCAACGTGATCGCGGCCCCGACTGCCGTGCCGCCGCCGTAAATCGAGCGCGAAGTGGAACGCAGCACCCGCGCGATGGCCTCCGCATCGGCCGGTCCGGCGAGGCGTCTCCACGGCACGATCAGCGACGTGATGCCCGGCCCCGACCATTCGAAAATGGCGACGGAAATCGCGCCGCGTGGGCCGTCGGCGATGGCCTTGAGCACGCGCGGATTGGTGATCGCGCGGGCATAGCCTTCGCGCTGTAAGGCGAATTCGTGCTCATCGACGGACCCGGAGGAATCGACGGCGAGCACCAGCTCTAAATCCACCGGCTCGGCATGCACCGACGCGGCGGAGGCGACGATCAAAGCGGCGCAGGCAAAAACGGCGAGCCGGGCCATGCGGCATTGTAGCGCCCGATACGCAGGGCGCGTCAAAAACCCGTAAAAGCGACTCTGAGGCCCGCTCCTACAAGGTGGGGGCTAGCTGCCGGATTTTGCGTCCTCGGTCACTTCGGACAGCTTTTTCGACAGTTTCTCGCCGTAGCCGGCCGCGATTTGATAGGCCCAACCCTGCACGCGTGCATTGATCTTGGCTGCGTCCTCGCGCGCCTTGTCGGCGTCCTTGGCGTCGGGCGCCACTTCGGCGGCAAGCTTGATCCAGTAGTCGTACTGCTTGGGCGAGATGATCTCACCCCGCACGACAAGCCCGTCGAAAGTGGTGAACTCGAACTTGTCGCCTGGCGACGGCCATGTCACATCCGCCGCCTTCTTAACGTCTTCGAGATCGAGGCCGTCCATGATCTCGACGATTTCGTTGATCTCGGCATCCCGTTTCAGTTTCTTGCCGGCCGGCATCTTGTCGAGCTCGAGGTAGCGTGCCTCCGCGTCCGCCTTGGATGCCGCCACATTCTCCTTCGCATCCGAATGAGTAAGCACCACCTTGCGGACGTCCTTCTTCGGCAGGCTGACGATGATCTTGTCGACCCAGTCCTTGTGGGTGACACCCATCTTCACCACGCCCTCGGCGAGCCAAGTCTGCGCTTCACCGCCGCGCCGGAGATAGGTGCCCCCACCCGACTTGCCATAGAGCGTGTCGTTACGCTTGCCGAGAATGGCCGCCGCAAGCGTTTTACCCGCCTCGTCCTTGACCGTGACGCTCACCGCTTCGGACTCTTTCGGCCCGATTTCTTGCACCGACAAACGGTCGTACCGCTCGGGATCCTTCGTCTTTGCTTCGAGCAGTTTGAGCGCCGTCAGCCCGACCAGCGTTTCCTTCACCCGCTCTATCGGCACCGGGTAGCCCTGCTTCTCGACCAGCGACCAGTCATCGCCCGAGCGCTTGATGGTGAGCGTGGCCTTGAAATTGACGATGTCGATCTCGGCCGCCTTGTTGACGCCGGTTTGCATGTCCGGAAACACTGGCGCCCCGCCGGTCGCGACAACACTCGTTTCGCGCTGGTTGGCGACAACCCAGATCGCGGCGGCGAGCAGCGCGAGGGTAACAAGGGTGAAGGCGATGAAGCTCCTGGCGCGCATGGCGATGTCCTAACCGGTCGGCAGGCTATGGCGGCGGCGCGCCTGGGCACGGCGCGCAAGAGCAAGCGCGATCGCGACCACCAGCACCAGCGCCGGCACCAACCCGATATTGATGATCTTGAGTCTCGAATCCAGCGACTCGATGTCCTGTCGCAGCGCATGCTGCACCTCGCGCAGCTCGGCACGCGTCGCCACCATGTCGCGCCGGAAACCTTCGATCGCCTTGGTCTGTTCTTCGCTCAGAATCGCTTGGCCGGGTGGCGCCGGCTGCACGGACGGAGCCGCCGGAGCCGCGGGTGGAGCGCCCGGCCGAGATTGTGCCTGGGCGAGCTGTTGCGCCTGCAGCTCCTTCAGCTTCTTTTCGGTGTCTTCGAGCTTCTGCGCGAGTTCCTGTTCCTTCGCGCGATAGCGCCGTTCGGCGTCCTTCTGGATCTCCGCCACACGGGTGAAGGGTCGCGAAGCGACGTCGCGCGAACGTAGCCCAGCGACGGCTGCGCCGCCCGAAACATTCTCGAGCGCGTTCAGCACGAAGTCAGCGTTGTTCGCGATCGGCACCGACAATTCCTGGCCGAAGAAGTCCTGGCTACGCAGCCAAAACCGGTCGGTCAACATGTCGACGTCGGCGGCAATAACGATGTTGGCAGGCACCTTGGATTCCGCCAGGTGACCCGGCGGTAACACAGGCTTGGGCTCGTCCTTCTTTGCCTCATCGGGCTTCGCGTCGTCGGTTTTCGGCTTGTCCTTGTCGTCGACCGGGGGTCCGTCCGGAAAGGCGGTCTTCAGCTTGCCCGTCACCCTGGCCGCGATTACGTAGGGCCTGTCGTCCGACTTGAAGTCGCGGATCAGCTCGGCGGGTTTCGGCTCGGTGCGGATCTTGGCGACGTCGATCAGCATCGACTCGGGGCTGGTGGTGATCAAAGGCTCGAAGCCGATCTCGGCGCCGTCCGCCTTGCTGATCGCGCCCGCGGTTGCGACGTTGATGACCTGCAGCTCGTCGGTCACCGGATCGCCGCGACGGATCGCCTGGTCCTTGAACCCGAGCCATGCGAGATAGTCGGTGATGATCGGCCGGCCGCGCGCGTCCTCGCCGGCCGCGACACGCGTCGCCGCCTTCCGGTCGCCGACGAACTTCGTCTTGTCGTAGTTGACGCCCCAGGTCTTGAATAGCTTGGCCAGGTCGGAGCCGAAATCGGGTGGCATGCGCTGCGATTGGTTGGCGCGCGAAATCTCTTCCGAGAACGGATCGACGAAAACGATCGCCTTGCCGCCCTTCAGGATGAACTGGTCCATCGCGTAGAGCATCTTGTCGTTCTGGCCGATCGGATGCGCGATCAGGAGGATGTCCACGTCGTCGGTGAGCTGCGCCGGCTCGTAGATACTCTTGGTCTCGAACGTTTGGCGCATCAGCTCGGTGACCCGCCACGGCTTCCACTGCTTGAGCGGATCGGACTCGAGATATGCACCGGTGACGATGCCGACGATCTTCTTCTTCGGATGGGCGACGTTCTGGATGAGATGCGTGAGATCGTATTCCAGGAACTTCTCGCGTTGGTTGGCGAGAAACGGGATGCGGTCGGTATCGTCGGTGGTGTTGGTCGCAACCAGGCCGAAATAGACGACCTCGCCCTGTTGATCGAGCGGTACCGCCTGAAGCCCATAGCCGACGGCGCGGTCCTCGGCCGGCGAATAGGGCTGCGGATCGATGTATTCGAGCGTGATCATGTTGTTCGATAGCGTCACGTAGCGCTCGAGCAGCTCCTTTACCCGCGCGGCGTAGCTGCCATAAGCAGGATTCTCTCGGGTCAGCGCGCTGGAAAGAAACAGGCGCAGCCGGATCGGCTCCTTCATCGAGCCGAGCATTTCACGGGTGGACGACGACAGCGTGTAGATCTTGCCCTGGGTGAGATCGACCTGCGTCGCGTGGAAGAAGGCGTTGGACACGACGTGCAACGACAGGAAAAACACCACCGCGACGACGAGGCCGGCGACGGCGAGGGTCCTGCGGTTCCAAAATCCTTCGGTCATCGTCTCACGCGCCCTTCTTGAGCTCGACCGTGATGACATTGGCGAACAGGAACACGCCCATCACGGAGAAGAAATAGATCAGATCTCGGATGTCGAGGACGCCCTTCAACACCCGCTCGAAATGCACCAGGAACGAGAGCGAGCCGAGCAGCTCCACCACGTAGGGCGGCGCCCAGCCACGTACCGCGCCCTGCACGACGTCGAGCCCGCTCATCAGGAACAAGAAGCACACCGCGGCGCCGATGACGAAGGCGATCACCTGATTGCGGGTCAATGCGGAAACAAATCCGCCGATGGCCAGAAAGGCACCGGCCATCAGCCAGCTGCCGATGTAGCTCGCCACGATCACGCCATTGTCGGGACTGCCGAGCCAGTTGACCGTGATCCAGATCGGAAAGGTCAGCGCGAGCGCGATACCGGCGAAAATCCACGCGGCAAGAAACTTGCCGAGCACGGAATCCAACGTCGTCACCGGCAAGGTCATCAGCATTTCGAGCGTGCCGGATTTGCGTTCCTCGGCCCAGAGCCGCATGCCGACCGCCGGGATCAGGAACAGATAGAGCCAGGGATGGAAGGCGAAGAACGGCTGCAAATCGGCCTGATTGCGGTCGAAAAAGCTGCCGAAATAGAACGTCACCGAACCCGCCAGCGCGAGGAAGATGACGATGAACACGTAGGCGAGCGGGGTCGAGAAATAGGCCGCGAGCTCGCGTCGGCTGATGGCGAAGGTGCGATCCATGATGCCGTTCCGCCCCTAGGCCGCCTGCGTCGTGATGCGGCGGAACACCTCGTCGAGGCGTCCGCGCTCGACCGAGATTTCGTCCGCCGTAATGCCGTTGGCGCGCAAGCTCGCGCTCACCTCTTCGACGATGGTGCGCCCGCCACTCGGCACCGCCAAAAACCGCGCCGATCCGTTGGTTTGCGCGACGGCTTCGACCCTCGCGACGCAAGGCAGCGTCACCAAGGCAGCGCGGCAGGACTGCGCCGCCGCGGCGCCGACGGAGATCAACACGGCGTTATGATGCTCGGATTTGGCGAGAAGCGCATCGGGGGTGCCGTCGAAGACAATGCGGCCATGCGCGATGATGACGGCACGCGAGCACACGGCGTCGACCTCTTCCAAAAGGTGCGTCGAGATGACGATGACCTTTCCCGGCGCCATGCGCGTGATCAACTCGCGCACGTCGTGTTTCTGGTTGGGATCGAGGCCGTCGGTCGGCTCATCGAGGATCAGCACCTCTGGATCGTGCAGGATCGCCTGGGCGAGGCCGACGCGGCGCTTGAAGCCCTTGGACAGTGTTCCGATCGGCTGCGCCAGTACCTCATGCAGCTGGAGCTGCTCCACCGCGGCGCCGATTGCCTTGCGCTTGGCGTCGCCCGCAAGCCCACGCACCGAGGCGACGAAGCCGAGCAGCGCCGCGGGGGTCATGTCTTCGTAGAGCGGCGCGCCTTCGGGCAGATAGCCGATGCGACGCTTGACCTCGAACGGCTGGGCGACCACATCGTGGCCGCACACGATCGCACGCCCGGCACTGGGCGTAAGATAACCGACGATCATCCGCATCGTGGTCGTTTTCCCCGCCCCGTTCGGGCCGAGGAACCCCAGAACCTCTCCTCGGTCGGCGCCGAAGGTCACTCGGTCGACGGCGGTAATCGCGCCGAACCGTTTGGTCAGCCCTTCAATATCGAGCATGCCGGTCATACGTGGTCCGCCCTGAAACGTTTTCTTATATGGTCGCGCGAGTTAGGGGGCAAATGTGGCGAGGAGGGGGCAGACCCGTCAACCCCCATCCCGCTTATTCCGTCGGCGCGCGCAGGAAGGTGGAGTTTGGAGTCTTGAGAAACTCGATCTCCTCCGGCGTCGAGGCGCGGTCGAGGATTGCGTTGCGGTGTGGAAAGCGGCCAAAGCGCTCGACGATCTCCATGTGGCCGACGGCATAACCGAGCCATTCGGCGCCCTTCACATGCGACGCCAAGCCACGGTAGAGCTCGATCCCTTCACGTTGGGCCGCCAGATTCTCGCTGTGTTCGAACGGCAGATAGACAAAGCTGCGTTCGACCGGCCGCAATTCGCGATCGAAACCACGCGCGACAGCATGTCGCGCCGCAGACAACGCCTTGGTGTCGGATTCGTAGGTCCGCGGGGATTCTCGGAACAGGTTGCGCGGGAACTGGTCGAGAACGACGATCAGCGCCAGGCAGGGACCCGCCGCATTCGTCCAATCGTCGTGGCGGCCGAGACGGGCTGCTTCGTAATCGGACAGGAAGCGGGTGCGGATCTCCTCGTCGAAGCGCCTCGAGGGGCGAAACCAGATGTCGTGCCCCAGCTCCCACGAGGGCTCGTCGGGTCTGCCGAACCAGAATTCGAGAATGTCTTCGGGACGCGCCACGCGCGTCTTATAGCAGGTCAGGCCACGCCTTGCTTGGGCGGCTCAGGGATCGAGACATCATCGGTCTCGTATTCGGGCTCATCCTCGTCCCAGTATTCGGGCTCGAAGGGCGTATCGGTCGCTGCAACGAGTTGAGTGGGCGCCGGCAGGTCTACCCGGTTGGTCAGTTCGAACGGGATCGGCTCGTCGGGTTGCGCGTCGGAGGCCGTGCGGCGGGGAACATTGAACGGCGGCGGATCGAGACGCTCCGTCAGTTCGAGCGAGGCCGGCTCCTCGTGCTCTAGGTCAGACTCGTCGACAGGATCCGGATCGTGCTCCCTTTCCTCCAGTCCAACCGGTTCCTCTTGCCCAACTGGCGTGGTCGAAGCGGCTGGAGCGGCCGGAACTGGTTCTTCGGCGGCATCGGCAGGTACGTTGACCTGGCGGGCGTCGAAAACCCTTACGCGCGGGTCTATGTTTTTCCACATCCCGGCGCGCGCGACCGCCAGTTCGTAGTCGGCTTGTAGCTTGAGCCACAGCTCTGCCGTGGTTCCGAAATACTTCGCGAGACGCAGCGCGGTATCCGCCGTTATCGCCCGCGAGCCTGACACGATGGCGGACACCCGGCCCACCGGCACGTCTATGTCGCGCGCCAAGCGGTTTCGGCTTACGCCGAGGGGGCGCATGACCTCGTCCAGCAGGATCTTCCCAGGGTGGATCGCTTTGGGTTCCAGGCTCATGGGAAAAGGTTATGCCCCACCAAAGGTTACGTCAAACGCGTCGGGCCATTCCGCCTCGCGTTATTCCTTAACGCGGAGCGGTTTGCCTGGCTCATCAGCCGGGCCGCAACCCCTTGCGGCGCGCCGCGCGCATGATCGTATAGGCGTAAATACCTTCGAAAATAATGAACGGCAGGAGCACCAACCAACCATAATTGCCCCCCACGGTTACGAAAATAAAGGCACCCACAGCCTGGGCGAGGCCGACGGCGTAGTGGAACAGGCTCACCTGGACATGGCTGGCGCCCAGCCGGTTCATGAGCTGGTACAGGTGCCCACGGTGGGCCTGGGTCACCTTTTCGCCATCGAGAATCCGGCGAAACAGGGTGAATATCGTATCGAAGATGAAATGGAACAGCAGCAGCGGCATGACCAGCGCCGAGATATGCCCGGCATCGTGGCTGGCCCCAGCCACCGCCAGGGCGGCGAGCGTGAACCCCAGAAACTCGCTGCCAACGTCGCCCATGAAGATACGGGCCGTGGGCGCGTTGAATAGCGTGAAACCTAGACATCCGGCGGCGAGCACTGCCGCAAGCTGGGCGGACATCGTGGCACCGGACAGGCTTGCCACCGCGGCAAAAGCGAGCGCCGCGATCACCCCGGTCCCGCCGGCGAGCCCATCCAGCCCGTCCATGAAGTTGACCATGTTGGTGATTCCCACCAGCCAGAGCAAGGTCAAGCCGTAGCCCCACCAACCGAGCTCGACCTCCCCCAAGCCGGGGACATTCAGCCGCCGCAGCACGACGCCGGACGCGATCAGCACTGCCGCCGCCGCCGCCTGCCCCGCGAGCTTGCCCCACACCCCGAGCCTTCCGAGATCATCCGCGAGCCCTACCAGCGCGACCATGGCCGCTGCCGCGGCGAGGCCCCATAGGGCATCGCTCCAGAGGAGGGCCATGCCGGCGAAGAACGTGACGATGATGGCAACCCCGCCACAGCGGGGCACCGGCCGCGCGTGGGACGAGCGCCGATTGGGCACGTCCAGAATTCGTACCCGGATCATAATGCGAGTGACGGCCGCGGACAGGGCGACGAGGACCAGGAAAAGCCCAGCCTGCAATAAGGTCATGCCAGCCGGATTATGCGCGGCGCCGAGTCCGGTCAACCATTCCTTAACCGTGAGCGGTAAGGATTAGGCCACCCCCAATCACGGGAGACCTTACCGATGCCGAATCTCGACGCCTTGAAATCCCGCGTCGAACGGGCGGAACGCAATATCAAATCCGCCCAGACCACGCGCGAGATGGAAAGCCAAGCGCTGGTCGAGATGTGGCGCCAGATCCGCCAACGCTTCGAGGGGCAGGAAGGCGAGATCCAGGTCTACCGCGACAAGCTCGATGCGGTCGAAGACCAGCACGAGGAGCTGTGCAAGCTGGTGGAAACGCTGCTATCCGTCATCGAGAAGAGCACCGGTCGCGCGGGCGAGGAGACCGTACCACGCATCACGGGCCTCGCCGAGGCCATGCTCGAAGGCCGCGAAATCCCGGACGACGAAGCGGTCCACGACGAGCCCGAGATCGCTGTCGAGCCGCCCACGCGACGTCGCCGTGCCAAGCGCGACATCCGCGACCTCGTGACACGCGTCACCGAGGCGCGCCGAAGCGTTCAGGACGCCGATGACGAGCTCGATATCGCCGATCCGCGCGAGCAGGACCACGACGACATCGAAAATCTTCGCAGCGAGCTCGACGAGCTTGGCGAACGGCTCGGTGTGCGGCGAGTCTGATCGGCCTGCTCACCGCAGGACGACACGGGCACGGCCGCCGCCATACACCTCGGAATCTTTTGACTTCATCAATTCTACGAAGGCGTCGACGACCGGCCGATCGCCTATTTGACACCACGGCAACCGTTTCAGCTCGGCCAGCGCACCTGGAATCTGCCACGGTGCACCCTTGTAGCGTTTGGGTGCGGTCAGGGCATCGTAGATGTCGCATACGGCAATAATCTCGACCGTGGTGTCGAACTCGCCCGACGCGCCGCGCGCCTTTTCAAAGCGATAAAGTCCCTCGATCGTCGCCGCGAGATCGGCGACGCCGAGCTGATCGAGCACCGCAAGCGTCTCGACGCACATTTCGTTGCGCAGCGCGTCGCGCTGGCTATGCGACAGCGATGGACGATTGAGACGTTCGGCATCGATCGCGTGTTTGCCGAGATCGTGTAGTAGCGCCATCAGCACGAGCCGCCGTTCATCCACACCTTGCGCCAATTCCGGATGACGTAGCTTGAGAAACCGCAAAAGAGCGAGGCCGAAGGCCGCGACAGCCTCGTTATGGTGAAGTGCCACATCACGAGCCTGAATGCTGGGAAAATCGATCATGGCGAGGCGCTCGCGCTTCAGCGCCTCGATTTCGTCCACCACCGACGCGAAGTCGCGCGCGAATACGCTGGACGGATCGACGCGCCGATTGTCGGCCATGAGCGGCTTTATTCCGCGCACGCGGGCACAACTCATGATTCCCTTGCCCTTGACCGGAAGCTCTCCCAGGCTATCGAGCAAGAAATAAGCGCGCAGCGCCTCCGCCGATTCCGGCACCACGATTCCGCCGACCGGGCAAAGGTCCTGCATGCGGCTCGCCACGTTCACGGCGTCGCCCAACACATCGTAGACGCTCTTGTTCTTCGCCCCGAGCATGCCCGCGGTGACGATGCCGCTACTGATGCCGATCCTTATGTTGAAGGGGAAAAGGTCGTGGAGCTCAGACTGCAGCGAGAGGGCAGCCAACACCGCGTCCGTTTGATGTGTACTCGACTCGAAGGGCACGCCGAACAACGCCATGATGCCGTCGCCGCTCGTCTTGCTGATGTAACCGCGATAGCGCTCGATCACCTCACCCGCCCAGCTGAAGAAGTGATTTATATGTGAGAACACCTCGTCCGGCTCCATGTCGCCGGAATACGCCGTGAATCCTTCGATGTCGGCGAACAGGATGGTCACATACAAATGCCGCGCCGTGAGGCGTTCCTCGAGCATAAGAGGAATCACTGCAGGGGGCGCCATGCGCCGCAGCAGATCCTCGCGCAGGTCCTTCTCGCGTTGCATGTCGATCAGCGCGCTCGACAGCTCGGCCGTGCGTTCGGCTACGCTCTTTTCCAGTGTCTCGTTGAGACGAGACAGCTCCGCGTTGGCCGCGTCCAGCGCACGTGTACGCTCGATCGCCGCCGTGTGCAGCCGGGCGTTTTCGATCGCGTGAGCGAGGTGGCTGCCGATGATGGTGAGCAGCATCTCGTCGAGCTCGTCAAAGGCTCTGGGCGCAGGGCTCTCCACCCCGAGTACGCCGACCAGGCGGTCCTGCACCAGAAGAGGAATGCCGATCTGGCTGTCGGCATCGGGCAACCCAGGAAGATCGGGAATGGCTTCGAGGGTCGCCCCCTCCCCCGAGCTCTGCATCTGTCGGCGCACATTTGCGATGTAGGCTCGCTGCGCGCTGATGCTGCCGGGCCGTGTGATGCGCCGCCGTCGCGCCACAACGCCGAGCACGCCCTGCCCGTTGGGAACCTTCACGTCGATCCCGGACTCGGCATAACCGCGGCTCGTCTTCACAACCAAAACGTCTTGGTCGGTCTCGACAAGCAAGATCATGCTGTGCTTGAACCCGAGAGATTCCTCCAGCACCTCGAGGCTCAGCTCGAGGATACGATCGAGCGCGAGGGTCGCGCCGATACGCAGAGTGATCTCGCGAATGACGCGAATGTCGTCGGACTTGCGCGCGACGACGGACGAAAGATCGTCGCTGGCGGCCACGCTACCCCTGCGAGTGAGACTTGCGGATCGACAAAACGCGGTAGATGTCAGCCGCGCGCAGCTTGAAGATGCCGCTCATGCCCGTCATCGAGGCGATCGACTCGATCTTGGCGTCCATTTCGTCGAAGACCGGGCCGGATTCTTCGGAGTGATCGTACTGAAGCTCCAGGATCCATTCCGCGTAGGTGGACGGGTCGCGCAGAACCGCCATCGCGAAGGGATTTTCGTGCACATTCCGATGCGTTTTGCTGAAGAACTGATGCGACAACGCGACGTGATTTCGATCGACGTAGTAAACCTGACTAATCTCGGTCACGTTTGGCACGCCATCGAGAGAACAAGTGACGATGGTGCTCGGCACCGTGCCCTCCATGCACGGCTTGATCTCGTCCGGCAAACTTACGGCGATGGTGCCGCTATTCGTCAAAATCGCCTCACTTCACACTGGGAACGAATGGAAGACGCTTGCCGGCCTGCGGCCCCGGCGTTTGGATAAAGATGTCGGCGACGCGGAACG
>Ga0184615_10001000_pt1 | contig 15386 bp, 1 predicted proteins | sample PLM4_65_coex_FD_133134 | JGI IMG/M metagenome (GOLD analysis project Ga0184615, IMG submission 133134) | Groundwater sediment microbial communities from an aquifer in East River, Colorado, USA - PLM4_65_coex | ecosystem: Environmental > Terrestrial > Soil > Riparian zone | place: USA: East... | reverse complement strand
TGAGCGAGCAGGCATTGCAGGACCCCATCCTGCGCAGCAACGCGGGGGCGCTCACCCGGGCGGACATCGAAGCGATCTATGAGGACGCGTTCATCGAATACGCGGAGATGGAAATGGAGGCTGTGCCCTCTCAAGCCCCCCGCGCCACGGTCCACTGACGCCCACGACTCGGCGTCGGCTCATGAACGGGCCGACGCCGATGTTCTGGTTTCCCCCTGTCAAACACGCACAGTCGTTTCGTGGCTCAACGTCTTTTGTCTCATGGTGCCGATACCCACCGCCACGCGAGGTCCAATGCCCGCTCCTCCAACCTGTTTCCTCCTACCTGTTGTTAGCAACCCTCCATGAGGGAATCCCACACCACCGCCCATGAAAATAGGATATGCTCGCGCCGCGTCGGCGATCGAGGTCGGCTTTCCTTGCTCATCGTGATGTACGAGATGTTGTGGCAGGGGACACCCTACCGCGATTTGGGAGCCACCCATTTCGATCAGCTCCACCGACGACGCACGGCCTCCCGTCTCGTGCAGCGTCTGCGATCGCTGGGGTACGAGGTCCAACTGCAAGAAGGTGCAGCTTAACGGAGTGGCATTTTCTGAGGAAGTGGTAGCAAATCCGCAGAAACGTCACCTGGGGTGAACCCCTCTGCTCGATCTCGACGAACGTGTTGCTCAACCTTCAAGTCGTGAGTCTTGAACACACGCGCGGCCTCCGCGCCGCCGGGTAAGGCATACGGTCTGATGTCAATTGAACGAGGTAGCGTTGTCCGAAGCAATCGTGGGGGTCTTCTATCTCCACCACGACGATGTGTGCCCCCACACTGCGGGAGCGTCAGTGGACAGGGATGATAAGTGCCTCTGGGGTTCTCGGCCTCACGGCACTTGACCGCGACACGATACCTCAACGGGTTGTTGCGACCAACCAAACGCGAGATTCTCCCAGTATGCCGTTAGCGAACGTGGTCCGGCGTGGCCAGAAGTTCCCATTTCAGAACGGCGGAGCGAGGACTCCCTCGCTCCGCCGTCTCGTCTAATCCACACGGGTTGTTCCACCATAATTGGCACGCACAGAACATTATTGGTCTCATCCGATTTGGCCACTGGTCAAGTGATGAAGCGCACAGATCCGTAAGCTCCATTACAAGAACGATACCAACATCTCAATTGTCTCACGATACAGGGTGTTTGATTTCGCGTTGGATGGCATCGCACGAGATGGCTCGTAGTTTGCACCATCTGCGGCGATACCATGCGTCGTTCACCACTCAAGAGGGAGGGCACAGGATGCATCGAGCAAAACTCATAATCCAACTCGGACTTGTGGTCGTGTTATTGATGGGAGTGGCGGCCCAAGGATGCGCCCGCAAGAAGGGCGCGGTGGAGACCGGCACGGCTATCGACGCAAACGGGACGGCCGCGGATCGCGCGGCCCCATCGACCGACGAGCTGTCGTTGGGTGACCGCGAAGCTACCGAAGGTCCAATCAGCCAGGGCCCGACCGCTGGGCTGTCGGATGTTTTCTTCGATTTTGACAGCGCGTTGCTGCGACCGGACGCGCAGCGGGCCCTGGATTCTGTGGTCGAGTGGCTGGGGGAGTCGCGCACGCGACGCCTCATGCTCGAGGGGCACGCCGACGAGCACGGGACCAACGAATACAATCTGGTGTTGGCAGAACGCCGTGCTCTCGCCGCGAAGCGGTACGTGGTAGCGAGCGGGATCGATGGACAGCGGATCGAGACGATCAGCTACGGAGAAGAGCGGCCGTTCTGCAGAGAACGTCATGAACCGTGCTACCGACAGAATCGCCGGGCGCACTTGGCCGAGGCCCGCTAGTTCACCAGGGAAGATCAGCGGTTTTTTTTCGGCGGTGCAGGTCACGCGTCGTGCTGCTGACGAAAACCTGGTCGAAATTTTGTGCTGCATGGCTTGGTGCCGCCTTTGGCTTTCTTGTTCGGGCGGCCCAGGCACTTGGGGCCGCCGTGGCGTTGCCGTTGCTGGGCAAGCTGCGAGGGATGTGTTCGAACTGGAAGGCCTGGAAGTGGGGAAGTTTCCTTATGGCCCTGACGGCACGCGGCTCCACGCTCGGTTCCCCGCTGCTGATCCTCTTCGCCCTATTGCTGGGAACGGCTTCCCCGGCGCAGGCGGTCCAAATCAATTGCTCCGATGCCCCGTACTTCGGGGTGATTGACGGTAACGTTTATCCTGCTCCTGACAATGTCAAGCTCGACACTAATTGCACGATAAAGAACTATCCAGGGGGGATGAGCACCAACTTTAGCTTTGATAATAATGACCCCACCCCTTATCTCATTATCTTCGACAACGTTGTCCACACCGGCCAGATGTCGTGTAACGCCGTTGCTGGCCACAAGATCTGGTTTACTAACGGCTCGTCAACCTCGATCCAGGAGGGCTGTCAGAACGTTTTAATACCCGTCGAGAAAATCGATAAGCAGCGTCCCGCGCCGTCCGCCGCCATCGGAGTGCCCTTCACCTACAGGCTGACGATTCCGGTCCTGTATGACCCGGCTACAGGCACCGTCATCAACTCCAGTGGGTCGCTCAACGACTTGCACACCATCATTATCACGGACGATCTCAACGCGACGGGCGTGGATCTCACCGTGGTGGGCGCTCCCAGCGTCACCTGGTTGGGCAGCGGTACTCCAGTGCCGCATACATACGACGGCACGGGCAATGTCCTCAACTTTAGCATCGGTCCCATCATCCCGGCCGGACAGCAGATCGCGATCGATATCACGGTCGTCCTCAATGACACGCCGGCGAACGTGGCAGGGACGCAGTTCATCAACACCGCCACGTGGTCGTTCGGGAGAGCCATCGATGTCAATGATAACGGGGTCTTAGAGCCAGACGAATTCTTTAGCCCCCTCCCGGGTGAGAATGGGATCTCGCAGCCGATGACCATCGCCGAGCCCAATCTCGTGGTCACGAAGACGAGCAATGAGACCGCCCTGAACCTGGGAATCCCGGCGACCTTCACCATCAACGTCCAGAACATCGGTGGCAGCGATGCCTGGAACGTCACGATCCTCGACCTGCTCCCCCCCTTCAGTGCTGGCGCGGGCATGTGCGACTACGACCCCCGCACAGCGCTCAGCGCCCGGATCGTCGCGGCTGACGGCACCACCCTGGTCCGGAACCTGGCCCTGGGCACCGATTACTCGCTCAACTACACCGGCGCGCCCACCTGCCAGCTCAGTCTTACCATGACCGAGGCCGGGGGTCCGATCGCGCCCGGGCAGCGCTTGATCATCACCTACCAAACGCAGCTCGATGCCGGCACCACGGCGGACAACATGGCGCTGACCAACGTCGCCGGCGCCACCCAGTGGTTCAGCGCTGACGGGACCTCTCCCTATCCCCGCCGCACCTACACCAGAACGCTTAGCGACGGCACGCCGGCCATCACCGATCACCAGGACAACTACACCCTCTACACGGCGCTGGCCGGCTACTACTTCCAGAAAACCGTCGGGAACCGGACCAGCGGTGAGAGCCCGACGACCACGGCCATGTCGGGTGATGTGCTGCGCTACAGGGTGCGCCTCTTCAACATTAGCTACACGGTCAATGGGATCACGATCAGCGACATGCTGGACCCGACCAAGTTCGATCTGACCACGTTCGCCATGGTTACGAATCTGGCTGCGCTGGGCGCCACATACAGTTTTGATACCACGACGGGCCTGTTGACAATCACCGGCAACGGCGCCCCTCTGAATGTCTCGCCCCCCGGCGAGCTCGTGATCGAGTTCGACATCACCCTGAAATCGCCCCTCACCAACGGCACCGCGGTCGTCAACCAGGCGAGCCTCACCACCACCAGCGCCATCAGCGCCCTTAGCGATGACCCGTACGTCAACGGCGTCGCCCCGCCCGGTGCTCCAGCCGATCCCACCACGGTGACGATCCTGACTCCCGGTCCGCTGTCGAAGGCGAATACCCAGGCGAGCGCCACGATCGGCGAGCGGTTCACCTACCGCATCACGGTGCCCGCGACCCCAATCAACCTGCCCCTGTACGACGTGCGGATCCTGGACAACCTCACTGCCCTGGCGACGGGTGCCGACCTGCGTTTTGTGAGTGCAACCGTGGTCTCCGGCGGCACCTGGACACTCAGCAACATCGGCACGGACACCTTTCCCATCATCGCAGATACGATTACCGGAATCGACATCCCCGCCAATGGCCAGGCGGTCATCGACATTACCGTCGAGCTGCTGAACACCGTCACCAACAACAGCGGCCTGACCTTCAGCAACAGCGCTTCGTACACCTACAACCGGGCGAACGGCAACAACGCCATGCAAAGGGACGGCGCTGCGGGTAACGCCCCCAACATGACGGTGGTCGAGCCTGCGGTCACCGCGCTCGCCAAGACCGTGAGTAATGTCACCGTGGGCAAACAGCCAACCGATCCTGCCGCGGTCGGTGACGTCCTCGAATATGTGGTCACTGTTCCCAATAGCGGTAACTCCACCGCGTTTGATACCGACATCGTCGACACGTTGCCGGTGAATGTATCGCTGGTTCCGGGTTCCGCCACAGCGCAGATCAACGGCGTCGCGGTCACTGGTTTTGTAGTGAATCCCACCCCACTGCCCGGCGGTGCTCTCGCCTGGGGCAGCCAGAACGGTGATGGCACGCTCGACATCCCCGCTGGCCGGTCGCTGGTGCTGACCTATCGCGTGACGGTGGTGTCGGTCAACGGCGTGCCGATGAACAACAGTGTCTATGTGGAGTGGACCTCGCTGCAGGACCCGCAGGACGAGGAGCGCACCGGCGACGGTTGCCCGACCATCACCGCGCCCAACGACTATTGCCACAGCCCGGTTAATGCCGCCTTCCCCACGATTGATACCACCACCATCGTCAAGTCGGTGGTCTCCGATTCCTATGCCGAGGTGCCTGCGAGCACGCCTCCGGTGGTGCGTGTCGGTGACACCGTCGTTTACCGCCTCGCTCTGACCCTGCGTGAAGGGCAGCTCCAAAATGTAGTGGTCACCGATACGTTACCCGCCGGCCTTGCCTTCGACAGTGTTGTCAGCATCAATGGCGACGCCACGGCGCCCTACTCTTCCTCCGGAGTATTCAGCTACACCGACATTTCTGCGGCCAACGTTCCTACGGCAGGCCAGACGGGCACCATCACCTGGACGCTGGGCAACATCACCAACGCGGTTGACAACAACCCCGCGAACAACACCTTCGTCATCGAATACCGCGCACGCGTGGTAAAGAACACGCTGACACAGCAGCCCACCACGGGTCTGAGCAACACCGTCAAGCTTTCCTACACCGGTAGCGACCCGACGGCTCCGCGTCTGACCAGCAGCGCCAGCCTCATGGTGTTTCAGCCGATGTTGAGCGTCTCCAAGAGTGCGGCCCCTGCGGCGGGAGGCACCGTGCTCTCCGCCAATGAGCTTGTCACCTACACGGTGAACATCCAGAACACGGGCAACGCGCCGGCCTACGACACGGTTCTGCAGGATGTGATCCCGGTCGGCATGCGCAATGGCACGGCCACGCTCACCATGGTGAGCGTCAGTCTGGTCAACGCGGGAACGACGTTGCCCAACGTGGCCCCAACCTTTAGTCCCACCACAGGTGTGGCCGTCTGGAATTTTGACTCCGGCGTGGCGAATCAGTACGCCATCCCGCCCGGCGACACCTTGCGCGTCGTCTACCGGGTTCAGACCGATCCTACCCTTGGCGCGGGCATGACGCTGGTCAACGCCGCGCAGGTTCAGCATTACTACTCGTTCGACAGTCAAGATGTGCCGAATGGCAGCACTGTGACCGATCGACAGGATTACCTCGCGACCGGCGTTGCCACAGTCCAGCTGACCACCGCGTCGGCGATGGCGCTTTCGAAGCAGAACCTGGTAACGACTGCTGCGATCGGCCAGCCCTTCACCTATCAAATCAAGATTCCGGCCACGCCGCAGTCCACGGCGATGTACGACGTGCGCGTCCTGGATGATCTGAGCCTGGCAACAACCGGCGTGAACATGAGCTATGTGAGTGCCAGCGCTCATCTCGCATCGGGGGCGCAGTCCTGGACGACGCTGAGCAATTCCGGAACTGCCACCAGCCTCATCATTGCAGACACGACCAACGGCGGCATGGATATCCCTGCCAACGATCAGCTCGTGGTCGATGTCACCGTGGTGCTTAACGACGACACCGTCAACAACACCACAGGAAAGCTGTTCCAGAACACGGCGACGTACACCTACAACAGCATTAATAACAACAACACCACGGTGGCGAACGGCGCTCCGGGCACGAGCGGTGCGATCACGATCGTCGGCCCCAATCTGACCATGCAGAAGAGCGGTCCGAGCACGATGCGTGTGGGCGTTCCCGGCACCTTTCGGTTGAACGTACAGAACACCGGCACGGGTACGGCGTGGAACACGACCCTCACGGATATTCTTCCGAACGTGACGAGTCCCGCGGCGGGTGGCATGTGCGGTTCCGCGCCGACGAACGTCACGGCTCGGATCTACCAGGCCGATGGGGTCACCCCCGTCTCCGCTCCGCTGGTGAGCGGCACGGACTTCACCGTCAACTTCGCGGGTGCGCCTGCCTGTACCTGGACGATTGCCATGAAGTCGTCCGCAGCGGTGATTCCGCCGACGGATCGCCTGATCGTCACCTATAGCGCCTCGCTCGACCCCAGCACCGCCAGCAATTTGGCCCTGACCAACATTGCCGGTGCGACGCAGTGGCTGAGTGCCGATCCGACCGTCCCGGGTGCCTCGGGCCACGTGCACACCTATGCCTATACGCTGACCAACGGCACACCGGGCGTATTGGACTATCAGGACGCTTTTACTGTGACCACCGAGTTGCCGGTTCTGACCTTAACCAAGACCGTGTACGACGTGACCACCGGCCAGTCCGGCGCCAACGCCAGACCCGGTGACACGCTGAAGTACACCCTGACGATCCAGAACGTCAGTTCGGTGAATGCGACGAACTTCTCGTTGACGGACGAGTTGGACAAGCTGAATACGCCCGCCATGTTCGTGCCCGGCAGCCTGACGCTCGTCACCGTTCCGGCCGGCGCGAACACCACACTGACCTCGGCGACCGGTGGAACCAAGGGCACGGGTCTGGTGAGTATCAGCAACCTGAGTATCGACCCGCAGGGCGGCGCCAACGACAAGCTGGTCATCGAGTTCCAGGCCAAGCTTGTGCCGGCGATCACCAGCGGCTCCGTGGTGCTGAATCAGGCACAGATCGGTGCGTCCACATTGCCGACGCAGTTGAGTGACGATCCGTCCCTCCCCGGAACCAGCGATCCGACCCGTACGCTCATCGCGTCGGCGCCGGCCTTCCGTGTGCTGAAGACGTCGCAAGACATTACTTCCGGTACCTCCACCGTCATGGCGGGCGATACCTTGCGCTACACCATCACGGTGAAGAACATCGGTACCGAGAATACGATCGGGGCAACGCTGCGCGATCAGATCCCGGCTAACACGAGCTACGTGGCCAACAGCACCAAGCTGAATGGTGTGGCCGTGGCGGATCCCAGCGCCGGTGTCAGTGCGCTGCAAAACGGCATGTCGATCAACTCGCCCGCGGACCTGACGGCGGGTGCAATGCCCGCGGACGCGAGCGCGACCACGACCAATGTGGCTACGGTCACGTTTGACGTGCGCATCAGCACCAGCGTCGTTAACGGCACCATCATTTCCAACCAGGGCTTTGCGGATGGTTCCGGCGGGGGTAGTGGACCCTTCCCCGAACAACCGTCCGACAACCCGGCGACTCCTGTACTGAACGATCCGACCACGGTCGTTGTGGGCAATTTGCCATTGGTCTACGCGCTGAAGACCGTCCAGCTCGTCGTGGACAACAATAATAACGGTGACGTGGATCCGGGCGATGTGCTCCAGTACACCATCACCCTGACCAACTCGGGGGCGACTCCGGCGACGGGTGTGGCGCTCACGGACGCCGTTCCTGCCAATGCCACCTATGTGGCCAATTCGGTCGTGATGAACGGCGCACCGGTTGCGCAACCCGACGGGGGCGTGTCGCCGCTGGTCAACGGCATCGGCGTCGTTTCCTCCGGCCTCACACCGCCGTCGCCCCCGTCGAGCGGTGGCACCCTGGCGGCAGGTGGCACGAGCATCGTGACCTTCAAAGTACAGGTCAATGCGGGCGTGCCCTCGGGAACGGTTATCAGCAACCAAGGCAGTGTGGCGACCGCACAATTGCCGACGCTGCTGACTGACTCGGATGGCAACCCGACCAACGGTTACCAGCCGACCGTTATCGCGGTAGGTAACGCGCAACAGCTTACGATCACCAAGCAAGTCGCCGTCGTTGGTGGCGGGACCGCCGAAGTCGGCGCCGAGCTCGAATACGTAGTGCGCGTGACCAATATCGGCACGGTGGCGGCGACCAACGTGGTGATCACCGATGCCCTGCCTAGCCAACTCTCTTATGTGCCGGGGTCAGCGGTGCTGAATGGTTCGAGCGCCGGGATCAATGTCGCAGGTTCAGTCATCACAGCGGATTACTCGTCGGTCTATGGGAGCCTGCCCGCGAACGGAACCGCAGTCCTGCGATTCCACGCCAAGGTCGTGTCGGGCTCGATCGGCACGACGCTGACCAATACGGCGCAGGTCACGTGGAACACGCCGAGCCAGAACGCCTCGGGTAGCGCCTCCGTGGATATCGGCGGTACGCCCGGCAGTGCCTCGCTGAATGGCCGTGCGTGGCACGACGCGAACTTCAACAATACGTTCGACAACGGTGAAAGGGTATTGGCCGGCTGGACGGTTCAGGTCTATCGGAACAGCCAGCTGCTGGGGAGCGTGCTTACTGACAGCAACGGCACGTACGGGTTCGGTGGCCTCGCACCCACAACGACGACCACCGATCAGTACGAGGTCCGCTTCCGCGCGCCCGGCGCCACCGCGAGCACAGCGTTGCTGGGCCTCGCCGACTCGGCGTTCACCAACAGCCTGCAACGGATCTCCGGCATCACGGCTGCTTCGGGTGGCAATCTCCAAAATCTGAATCTGCCGATCGATCCGGACGGAGTGATCTACGACTCGATCCTGCGCACGCCGATTGCCGGCGCCACCGTAACCATGGTGCGGGCATCGACAAACAGTGCGCTTCCGGCGAGCTGTTTCGATGATCCGGCGCAACAGAACCAGGTGACGCTCGCGCAGGGCTACTACAAGTTCGATCTGAACTTCAGCGATCCATCCTGCCCCTCGGGGGCCGACTACCTCATTCGCGTCACGCCGCCGGCGAATGGGTACCGCTCCATGCCTTCGCGCATTATTGCGCCAGCGACGAGTGACGCCACCGCGCCGTTCTCGGTGCCGGGATGCCCCGGCAGCGCTAACGATGCCATTCCGGCGACGACGTCTTACTGCGAAGCGCAGCCGTCCGAATTCGCCCCGGCGACGAGCGTACCGGCGGGTTCGGTGGGCACGAAGTACTACCTGCACTTCACGCTCAGCAACCCCACCGTGGGCGATAGCCAGCTCTTCGATAATCACATTCCTATAGACCCGCCGTTGAACACCGCGGTCACGATCACGAAGACGGCGTCGCTGCTCAATGTGACGCGCGGGCAAATGGTGCCGTACACGATCAAGGTCACATTGGGCGCGACTCTGCCGAATCTGAGCGTCGTGGATCGCTTCCCGCCCGGCTTCAAATATGTCGAGGGTTCCGCTCGATTCGACGGCAACCCGCTCGAGCCCGTGGAAACCATGCAAGAGCTGCGCTGGGACAATCTGCAGCTGACGAACGGTGATCACACCATCAAGCTTCTGCTCGTCGTCGGCGCGGGCGTGAAGGAAGGTGACTACGTCAACAACGCGCAGGTACTGAACAGTACCGCGGGCGAAGCCATGACCACCGTGGCGACGGCGACAGTGCGCATCGTTCCCGATCCGACCTTCGATTGCACGGACATCATCGGCAAGGTGTTCGATGATGCCAACGCCAACGGCTACCCCGATCGCGACGAAAAAGGCTTGGGCGGGGTGCGGATCGTGAGCGCGCGGGGTCTCATTGCGACGACGGACAAGTACGGTCGTTTCCACATCACCTGCGCCGCGGTCCCCAATGAGGATCGGGGCAGCAACTTCATCTTGAAACTCGATGACCGCACGCTGCCGGCAGGTTATCGCGTCACCACCGAGAATCCGCTCGTGCACCGCCTGACTCGCGGCAAGGCGATGAAATTCAACTTCGGCGCGACTCTGCACCGCGTCGTGCGCCTGGACATTGCGGATGGCGTGTTTGAACCCGGATCGACCGAGATGCGGCCGCAGTGGAAACCGAGAATCGAGATGTTGTTGAGCGAATTGCGCAAAGCGCCCGCCATTTTCCGTATCTCGTACCTCGCGGATGTGGAGGATCAGGCAGTTGTGAAGGCGCGTACGGAGGCGGTCAAGCGTGAAATCGCGGACCGATGGGAGCAAGGAAGCTACGAATTGACGATCGAGACCGAGATCTTCTGGCGGCGTGGTGGGCCTCCCGCGAGAAGGTCGGTGGCGAACGACGGGCAATCCGCCGTGGTGATGGCGGAAACGAACACGGCCGCTGTTTCGGCTCCGCCGGTGGCTTCGGAAACGCGTGTGTCGGAGGGGCCCGCTCTCGGCCAGGCGGTCGAGAAACAAGCGGGAACCGATGAGCCGCGCACCTTATGGGTGCGCGACGGGGACGCGGACGACAAGCAGGGCGACAAAGTCGAAGTGAAGAAGGTTCTGGAGAAGGCGGTCAAGACCATCAAATTGCAGAACCTCGTCCCGCCGATTCACTTTGCATCCGGAGAAGCGGAGATTCCCGAAGGCTATGTCCAGCGTCTGCGCGACGTGCTCGACAGCATGAAAGGACGCAACAACGTCCGGTTGCATTTCGTGGGGCACACGGACAACGCGCAGCTATTCAGAGAAGTGAAGCAAAAGTACGGCGACAATCTCACGTTATCGCGAGAACGCGCGGGAGTCACCGCCGAGTATTTCCAGAAGGCCCTCCATCTTCCGCCCGAGTCGATCACTTATGAGGGCATGGGCGAATCCCAGCCGGTAGCGAGCAACGCCACCGAGCAAGGCAAGGCGCTCAATCGGCGGGTCGAAGTCGAGGTCTGGTACGACGAGATCACCGATAAGCTCGTGGACAAAGAGGTGGTGGTTGCGGAGCAGGTGAATCGCGTAAAGGTGTGCCGCGTCCAGACGGTGTGTAAGTTGCGCTACAAGGAGGGGCACTCAAAGCGCGCCCGCATCAAGAACCTGGTGGAGCCTCTTCACTTCGACGATGACACGACGGCCATCCCCGAGGAATCCGTCCAAAAGGTGCGGCAGGCGCTCACCAATCTGGGGACGAAACAGCACGTCCTCGTCAAATTCATCGGATACACCGACAACCTGCCTCTTTCGGGGCGGGACGAGCGCATTTACGGCAACGCGGTGGCGTTGTCGAAGGCGCGGGCGCGGCGGGCGGCGCTGGCCATTCAGGATGCGCTGAAACTCCCGACGTCGGGGATCGACGTGGATGGCAAGGGCGTGGCCAATCCCATCGCCTCGAACGACACCGAGAAAGGCCGGGCGTTGAATCGACGCATCGAAGTCGAATTCTGGTATGACGACGCCCTGCAGGAGCTGTCGGACGAGCCGCAGCTGTGCCCGGAAGCGGCCGGCGCGGAAACCGTGACTCGCGTTTACGATTCGCCGTCCGGCGGCGTCAAGCCGATCCTGTTTGAGCAGGGAAAACCGGTCATTACGTCAGAACAGCTGGAGCGCCTGCGCAGCAGCATGGACGAGATTCGCGACAAAGCAACGGTGCGTTTGCGCTTCATCGGCTATACCAACGACGAACGCCTCGAGCGCCGCACCGCGATGGTGTACCACGACGATATCGGTCTTTCGACCGCCCGTGCCCGCCGGGCCATGAATGCCGTCAAAGAGCAGTTGGGTCTGAAGGATGAGCAGGTGGAGTTCGAGGGACGCGGTTATGTGCAATCGGATGACGTGGTCAATACGGGCTTTGTCGAGTCCGATACGGCGCGCGTCGAAGTGCAGGTCGTGTATGACGAGCTGATGGCGCTTGACGACACCGAGGGACTGGATATCACGCGCTTCACGCGTGAGGTTACTCCGAAGGATCCCCTTGCGCTGAACCTCATGCGCATCACCGTCGACGGCAAGCCGGTCGACGATCCGAACAAGAGCATCGCCGATATCGAGCGCTGTACCGATGTGGCCCTTGATAGGGCGAATGTGCAATTCAAGTTCGACAATCTGGATCTAAAACCTCGGCTCAATGCAACGGCCTGGCCGAATTCCATTCGTTATCAGGACGACCCGAATACCGAATACCCGGAAAACCTGATGCGGTTCCGCACGTACACGAACTACGCGGGGTTTATCAAGAAATCGGAAATTCGCATCTTCGACGCGCAAGAGTCGGTAAACGACACACCCCTTGCGGTCACCGAGGTCAACAAGGATGGCCGCGCAGAGTGGCAGCCGACCTTCCCCGAATACAGGGCCCCTGGGCGCGAATTGAAATACGTGCTGCGTGTCTACGACGCCGATAGTCATTTCGACGAGACGAAGCCACTACCGATCTGGATCGTCGACAGGCAGCCTGCGGAAATTCAGGATCACGACGTAGAAAAGGAGTTGCTGGTCGGTTACGGCGAGAATCACCTCGCGGCGGACAATATTCCGAAGAAAGGCGGGACGGTCAAGGTCTATGGTAGCGCGGTCCCGGCTGATCATTCGGTGTTCGTGGCCGGCCGCGCAGTGCCGGTCGGGAAGGAAGGCAAGTTCGTCACCGAGGAGATCCTGCCGTCGGGCATGCACACCGTCGAGGTGGCGATACTCGATAAATCGGGTAATGGCGACCTGTTCTTGCGCGATCTCGATCTGAAAAGGAACGACTGGTTTTACGTCGGCATCGCCGATGTCACTGTTGCCCGGGATTCCACGACCGGCCCGGCGCAACTCGTCACCAACGATCAGACGCACTACAACAACGAGCTCAACACCGATGGTCGGCTGGCCTTCTACACCAAGGGCAAGTTTGGCGGGGGCTGGGAATTGACCTCAAGCGCGGACTCGCTCGAAGGGCCGGTAAAAGACATCTTCGGCAACTTAAGGAGCAAGTCGCCCGACTCATTGTTCCGGCGCATCGATCCGCAGGGTTACTATCCTACCTACGGTGACGACGGCAGCGTGGAGGAGGGGGCGCCGACGCTCGGCAAGTTCTATCTGAAGATGAAGAAGGACGAGAGCTACAGCCTGTGGGGCAACTTCAAGATCGGCTACAACGACAACGATCTGGCGCATGTCGATCGCGGATTGTACGGCGCAAACGCCCATTATCAATCACTGTCGACGACGAGCTTCGGCGAAAAGCGGTTCATGGTTGACAGCTTTGCTGCGCAACCGGGCACGGTCGGGACACGTGAGGAGTTTCTGGGTACCGGCGGTTCGCTCTATTTCTTGCGTCATCAGGACATCCTGACCGGCTCCGAGCGCGTGCGCATCGAGGTGCGCGACAAGGATTCGGGCATCGTCACCTCTGTTAAGAATCTGACGCCGACTCTCGATTACACCGTCGATTATCTGCAGGGACGCCTTTCGCTTTCGGAACCCCTGTCGCCGACGGCGAGCGACAACTTGCTGGTGACCAGCGACACCGTTGGCGGCAATCCGGTTTATTTGGTCGTGCGCTACGAATACGAACCGAGCGCCGGCGACACAAATAGCATGAGCCTCGGCGGTCGCACCCATGTGTGGCTGAACGATTACGTGAAACTGGGCATCACCTCCAGCAAGGACAGGGATTCGGAGAACCCGAACGGGCTCAATGCCGCCGATCTTACCCTCAGGAAGAGCGCCGAGTCGTGGATCAAGGTTGCGACGTCCAGGAGTGAAGGACCCGGCCTGAGCTCCCTTTCTTCCAGCGATGGTGGCTTCACGTTTGATTCGACTTGTCCCAGCTATCGTGACCCCACGTCTAATAATCCGACTTGTCCCAGCTTTGGTGACCCCACGTCGGTGAGCAGCGCCGGCGCTTACCGGGTCGACACCAGCATCGGTTTCAGGGATATCATCGACGGCGCGAACGGCCAGTTGACGTTCTACACGCAAAACCTGGATGCGGGCTATTCGGCGCCGGGCCTGGCGACGGCGACGGATACCAAGCAGTACGGCGGTACCGTGAAGGCGCCGGTGACAGACAGAATCAATGTAACCGCCAAGGCGGACAAAACGAGCCGGCAACAGGGCCTCGAGACCAATGCATCGGAGGTCGATGTCAATTATCTTTTGACTGAGCATTGGTCCCTGAGCCCGGGGGTGAGGCGCGACAGCCGCGTGGATCACACGCCGGTCGTGCCATTGACGCAGATGGAGGGTGACCGCACGGATGCGGCCTTGCGGGCGACCTACGATTCCAAGGAGAGATGGACCGCCTACGGTTTCGTGCAGGATACGGTCAGCAAGACCGGTAACCGTGAAGACAACGGTCGCATGGGTTCGGGTGGTGCGTACCGCGTCACCGATCGGTTCAAGGTTAATGGCGAAGTGTCGTCCGGTGATCTCGGCGGCGCCGGCAAGGTTGGCACGGAGTATCTCCACTCCGACCGGACCAATATGTACCTGAATTACGTGTACGACAACGAGACCCCGGACAATGGTATCCGTTCGAACAAAGGAAATATGATCGCCGGGGTCAAGAGCCGTTACTCGGACACCACGAGCGTGTATACCGAGGAAAAGTATACGCACGGCCAGGTGCCAACGGGCCTCACCCATTCCGCAGGCGTCGACCTTGCGCCTTTTGATCACTGGAACTTCGGTGTCAATGTGGATTTCGGAACGCTGCGAGACCCCATCACCGCCGCCCGCCTCGATCGCAAAGCGGCCGGCGTGCGGGTCGGTTACGGCGCCGAGGGCATTACCTGGACGACCGCGTTCGAGTATCGCGTGGACAAGACTCAAAACCCGGACTTGAGCGTGTTGGACCGGGACAGCTGGTTGATCAAGAACAGCTTCAAATACCAGATAGACCCCGCGTCGCGGCTCCTCGGGAAACTGAATCACGCCGAGAGCAAGAGCTCGCTCGGCAGTTTCTTCGACGGCAATTACACGGAAGCCGTCCTGGGTTACGGCTATCGGCCCGTGACGAACGATCGCCTCAATACCTTGTTCAAATATACATACTTTTACAATCTGCCCCCGGGTCAGGTGAGCCCCGATTCGGTGAACCCGGGCCAGTTGACGGCCACCAATACGGCCGCGGATTTTATTCAGAAGAGCCATATCTTCTCGTTGGACGTGATTTATGACCTCACCCAGCGTTGGA
>Ga0184615_10000998_pt1 | contig 15397 bp, 19 predicted proteins | sample PLM4_65_coex_FD_133134 | JGI IMG/M metagenome (GOLD analysis project Ga0184615, IMG submission 133134) | Groundwater sediment microbial communities from an aquifer in East River, Colorado, USA - PLM4_65_coex | ecosystem: Environmental > Terrestrial > Soil > Riparian zone | place: USA: East... | reverse complement strand
TCCCCCAGTGGGGCCCTTCCGTTGCGGGCGGATGGGGCGCCCCGCCTCGGCCACCCGCCCGATGTAACTTTAAAATTGTCGTCTGTATTAGATCACGCAGGCCCAGCAGTGGCATCTGGAGACCTCGCTATTTCACGGTGAAGATGAAACGGCCACGCGCTGGGTGGCCATCGAGCGACAGGATCCTCCAACGGATCACATACGATCCGGGGGAGAGATTGCCAAGTCGCACGAGCAGGTTCGTCCGGTCCTTCCGGTTCACGTGTGCGGACCCCGTTTCAACGTGCCGGCCGGTCGAGTCGATCACCTCGATTGCATTGAATTCATCTTCGAGGCGCTCGTTGAACCAGAGTTGTACTTCAGCCGGTGCTGAATCGAGCACCTCAAATGGCCCGGGCTGGGAGCGAATCAGCTTCGCGTGAGCAAGTACCTCCGGAGGGGACAGGAAGCCACCGAGGAAGAGAACCCCACACAGCACGCCTCCTAGCCACTTCATACACAGTGACGGAACCGATGCCCGGCCGGGAGCCCGATGAGTCCGTTTCGCGATGGAGCGTCTACGTTCCACGCCCTGCCCTATGCCTTCTCGGCCTCGAAGATCCTGGCCCCGTCCCCCTCGCGGGCGCCGATGACCTTTAGGCCCGCGCCTGCCATCAGCGATTCGAAGATGGCTGCCGCAAATGAAAATCGCTCGGGGTCGAAGACGAATTCGACTCGCTCGCCGGCCCGGAGCTCCTCAGCGTGGATTCGCAACACCCGCTTCAGGTAGGTGATGATATCGGCGCCGCACGCCGGCGCGCGGACGACAATGCGCCGCATCAACCGGAGGCCAGAGCTAGTGCCGTTCCAGGCTTATTGGCACAAATGGCAATATTGTGCGACGGCCGATCAGTATGCCGACAAGTCATTTTGTCGTTAGGCGGAGAGAGTTGGAACGGCACTAGACACGCTTCCGCAGCATGTACCAACGGTCAGCGCCTGCCTTGGCCCGCTTGTCGGCCTCATCGATCGTCTGGGGCGGCGGAACAATGACATCTTGCCCAGGTTGCCAGTTCACCGGGCAGGCCACCCCGTACTTGTCCACGGTCTGCAGCGCTTTCAGGCTCCGGAGGATCTCGTCGATGTTCCGGCCAAAGGGGATTGGATAGTACATCGCAAAGCGGACGATCCCTTCCGGGTCGATGAAAAAGACACCCCGGACCGTGAGGCCGACCTCCGGGTTGATCAGGTCGTACAGGTTGGCGACGACCTTCTCGGGATCGGCGACCACCGGGAACTCGATCTTGACGTGAGCCATCTCCTCCATGTGGCGAAGCCACTCAATATGGGAGTAGATACTGTCCACGCTGAGGCCGATGACCTCGCATCCGAGGTCTTTGAACTCCTTGTGGCGCCGGGCGAACTCGATGAACTCGGTCGTGCAGACGGGCGTGAAGTCGGCCGGGTGCGCAAAGAACAGGACCCATTTGCCGCGGAATTGCGATAAGCTGATAGGGCCCTTCGTGGTGTTCGCAGTGAAGTCCGGGGCCTTCGATCCGATCTTAACCATCGTTGCCTCCTTTACGAGACGAGGCGCAGGGTCTTCAGGAATGAACCCGGCGGCCTTTGTTTAGATCAACCGGTTCGTTGCAGGGTCAGGGCGCGTGTCATTCATTCGGCGTTCTCATGTGTCATGCATCATGATTTGAAGCGTTGTCATGTTATCCTTGGGTGCTGGGGAAATGCAACGGTTTTTTCCCATCGCTCCCCTTAGGAGCAGGCTGCGAGTCCTGGGGGTCTGATGGGGATTGACGCTCACGAGGTCCCCCAACAACCGATTGCCAGACAACTTCTCCGCCAGGTGAGCCGCGACCCGTAACTGGTACCGTTCAAACTCTTCATGGCGCTTTGCTGTTCCACGCGGTCGCGACCAATGCCATACGGGACGCTGCTTGAATTCGGCGCATCAAGTTGGAACGGCACTGGTCACGGCATAACCGAGCCCTGGCGCAACCTGCGGCAAAGCCAAGCCAGCGTCACCAGGAGGCTGAGGAGAGCGACCGTCATCTGAGCGGGTGGGTAATCGTAGTGGTTGGCAAGCGCAAACCCGATTGCGCCCGCCCCCACAGCGACAACCGGCGCCACAAGAAACATGGGCCGCACCTCCCGGCACACATGCTTGGCGGCGAGAGCAGGCAGGACCAAGCACCCAAACGTATACAGCATGCCGGAGGACCTGATGCTGAGCCCCACGGCAAGGCCGAGCGAAGCAGAAGTGAGCGCTCCCCAGCGAGCTACCCTCATTCCCACTGCTGCGGCCATGACAGGGTCCATGGCGAAGAGCAGGATGCGCCGATGCAGAGCGCAGAGAGCGAGTGCGGCCAACCCAGCAAGTATGCCAAAGGTCCAGACGTCTGCCATTGTGGCTCCGATGATGCTGGAAGAGAGCAACCGATGGATTTCCTCCAGCCCGTGCGGGCTCTGGGAGACAATCAGGATGGAGAGGCTGGCCGACACCAGGAAGACCCAGCCCGTGAGCGCCTCGTGGCTTTCTCGTGCGCTTTCTTGCCCCGGCCCTGTGATCAAAGCTGCGATCACGGAGAACGCCACGGCCATGATGGACAGGAAGCCATCCGAACGAAGCCAGAAGAGAGGGCCCGTGGCTGCCCAACCGCCGATCCACATCGCCAAGGCGATCCCCAGAGTTGATGCCTGTGACACGGCCGCGCCGATGAAGATCTGGTCACGGGCCACCACCAGCACGCCGACGAGTGAGAGCAACAGGCCTATCAGCCATCCGGCGAGATAGGTGTTGTGAAAGAGCGTCCAGGAAGAGAGGAAGCTCTCGATCATGGGGACCCTCCCGCTGAATGGACCCGGACCGCGACCGAGCCTGACCGGTTGCAGGAAACCTCCACCCCCACGCCGTAGACCCGCTCGAGCGAGGCCGCGTTCAGCATCTCGTGTCGCGGTCCCGACTCGACCGTCCCCGAGTGAAAGAGAACGAGGTGCGTGGCGTAGCGCGCGGCGATCGCGATGTCGTGCGTGACGAACAGGAGGGTCAACTGTTCGCCCTGGTTCAGCCTGGCGAGAAATCGCAGGAACAGGTCTTCCGTGGAAAGGTCGAGGCCGTTGGTAGGCTCGTCGAGTATCAAGAGGCTGGGCCGTCGCACGAGCGCCCTGGCCACAAGAGCGCGTTGACGTTGGCCGCCGGAAAGCGACCAGTAGTCCCATCTCGCCATCCCTTCCAGCCCGACCCTGGAGAGAGCCCACTCCAGGCGATCGGTCTGCTCCTTTCTGTTTGCTCGAATGCCGACGAGCCCCAGCAGCACAAACTCCCGGACAGTGGTAGGAAGCGCCGGATTCAGGTCGCAGCGCTGGGGAACGAAGCCGATCCGCTCCAGGCGCCCAAGATCCGGGTGGAGCCATAATCGGCCGGCCCTAGGGCGAAGCGCTCCGAGGATGGCCCGGATCAGCGTGGTCTTCCCGGAACCGTTCGGCCCCAGGAAGAAGCAGAACTCGCCCTTCCGCACTTCGAGGTTGACGTTCTCCAGGATGACCCGGCCGCCATAGGCCAGGGACAATCCGTCCGCTTTCAGGACAACTTCAGTCTTCTCCATACTCCTCCGAGTCTCGGCAGCCCGCGCAGCCACGAGAGAGCCAGGCGTCCGCGAGATCCATTCGTGAGACGCAGAGCGGCGGGGAGGCGTAAGTCATGCCTTACCCTCCAGCGCTTCCGCAAGCTGCCGGACATTGTAATCAATCATGGCAAGGTACTCGTCGGCGCCATCTCGCGCCCCGACTTGGTGGGCCATTCTCACGACCCGGGCGCCGGTCTTTTCCGAGATGAATCGCGCGTGGCGAGGGTCATAATAGGACGCTGCAAGGACGATCTTGACCCCTTCTGCTCGCATCAATTCCGCCAACGCGCTGAGGTGTTTGGTGGTTGGTGGGATCCCCGGTTTGGGTTCCATGAACCCGATAACTGAGATTCCAAATCGGCGGGCGAAGTAGGGCCACATGTTGTGGTCAGCTACTGCCTCGATTCCATAGTGGGGAAGCATCACGCGCAGCCATCCACCGAGCAGAGACGCCTCTCCCTGTTGCTTCAGAAAGGTGTCGAGCCTGCCACGCTCGAAGAGGCGCGCCAGCTTATCCGTATCGTATTTCTTGGCAAGCTTGTCGCCAACCAAGGCTGCGCCCAATCGTTGGTTGAAGGAGGCGTAGCGCTCATCGAAGTACTGCTTCCGCTCCGGTCGCAGTTCGATCAGCTTATCCCGGATCAGCCGGGCTACCTTGAGACCATTCAAAGGGTCAAGCAGATAGTGCGGGTTCCCCAGGGGGTGGACGTCTCCCATGGAACGGTCCACCGGCCCGGTGGGAACCTCCAGGGGCGATATGATCCTGGAGGCGTCGAGATAGCCGCGCCCGCCGGGCAAGACCACTCCGTTCCTGGCGTTCTGCAAGAGTACCGGTGCCCAGCCGATTTCCAGGTCCATCCCGACCTGGATATACAGGTTGGCCTGGCTCAACGCCTTGATGAAGCTGGGCTTGGCCTCGACGAAGTGCGCGTCTTCCGTCCCCTTCGCGAAGACTGTGACCGATACCTGGTCACCCCCCACCTCGCGAGTGAGACTGCCCAGCTCGGGAACCGTCGCGCAGACGTGGATCGGCTTGGCACCCTCCTGGGCATAGACGGTGGAGCCCGCGAGCCCCAGGGCTGCCAATGAGAGGGCCAAGAGGACCGGTCGATGCGTTCTGCTCAATATATATACCATGTGAGATCTCCTCCCGCTTAATACTTGTGGGCCGGATGGGCGCCGTAGAGGAATTCGACACCCAACCAGACGGAATGGGCGTCCTTGTGTTCGAGGTGCTCCGCGCGGTCGTAGTTGTACTGCAGCCGGATTCGCGAGAACTCTGATGGATGCCAGACGAGGAGCGGCGAGATGCGGTGACGGTCGTCTCGGAATGGGTCCGCGTCCCTTCCATTAGAGGTTAGCACGCTCGCCCCACTCCCGCTGGCATACTCGTACCGGAGCCCGCCGGCCCAGCCATATTGGAATCCGTATAACGCCTGGGTGTAGAATCCCCAGTCGCGGAGCGTCTCGCGCGGCATGTCGATGATTCTGTCCGGGTCATGGTTGTCGAAGAAGCGGTCCGCCGTATAGTCCCGCTGCATAATCTCCGACTGCCACAGGACGAACGGCCACCCGCGGAAGTTGTCGGTGGGACGCCACCTCACCTTAAGGTCCGCGCCGTAGATGCGGGTGTCCCCGTCTGGGCCCGAGGCGTTGGGGCCGAAGACCCCTGAGATCCCGAGCTTGGCGCCCACCTCGTCGCTCACATTCCAGAAGTTTTCCCAGCGGACCAGATAAGCGAGATCCTTCAGGCTCTTCACGTCGCGCTGGACAAACGGTCGCCCGCCGATGGGGCGGACATCGAAGAAGTCGCGGTTCGCAAGAAAGCTCGTCATCGTTTCGCCGCCGGCATTCTGTACCCCGAGATAGAGCTCGGAGAACCAGGGCAGCGGCGTGAGCCAGCCCAATCGAACGCCGGCCTGTCGCATCCCGTCAGGCCCGAAGAGCCGCGTATTGATGACCGGTTGGTCCAGCCAGTCCCAGGCGTGAGGATGGGTGGGGTTGATGAGCCCGAACTCGCTCAAGAAAAACCCGCCCTTCAGTTGGAGTCCATAAGGCAAAGACTGGGTGGTCAGGAACGCCTCTTCCAGCTCGACTTTCGTGTCGCCGACGACAGGGTCGATGAGGAAAAGGAGATGGGTTTCACCCGTGAAGTAAGGGTCCACTGCACCTGTAAACGACAGCTCTGCCTGCTGGACCGTGAAGCCGCGCTTGCGCGGGTCATGGTCGCCGCCTTGGAGCCTCTGGAGTGACTCGTCGCGTTCGGTTGAGGTCCCAGCGGCGAAGAGGGCGTCCAGAGACACATCGATCAGCCGGAGTGTGCTCCCGCCGATCTGCCGGGACCAGAGGTCGGTGCTCACGGGTTGCGGCGCAGGCGTCTCTATTTCCTTTAACGCCTTGTCAAGGGCCGATTCTGGCACCGAGGGCTTTTCCTGGGCACTGGATTGAGATTCCATAGCCTGAATCCGCCGCTGCAGCTCGTCCAGCTTGCGCTGCTTTTCGGCGTCGCTGCGCCGCAGCTCTTCGATCTCTTTCTTGAGAGCCTCAAGTTCGTGGGTCATGACCTGGGCCAGCGCGGCTTGCGTCTCGACAAGCAGCGCAACAAGAACGGTAAGGATGATGAAGCTCCTCTGTTTGAGGCAGGGAAATAGCATCGGTTGTTCCTCCTTACATGCAAAGGGTCTCGTCGTGTCAAGACAAGACCGTACAAACGGGAAATGGGGAGGCGCATCGGTTCTCCGGTCTTTTGAAGAATCACGAGACCGGTTACCGACCGGCGATTAGGCTAATGCGGGTGTTAGAGAAGGATGGGTGGGGCGCGGTTGTGAAAGGAGCCGACGTCGGTGACGCCGTAAAGCGGTAAGAATGAAAGGCCGCGAAACTCAGATTTTAGGAAAAACCGGAGCAGGAGAGCGAGCAGGAGGCCGGTGGATGCGACCTGTTGCCAGAAATGGATCGGGCAGATCCCTTGCGGTCCTGGCCGAGGCTTGGCGCCGGTCTGCTGAGCGCCCGTAATCGGGGTGGGACCAGGAAGGAGAAGCCGGAAGAGACCGCCCAGGGAGCCCGCATCACCATGATCGTGTGGGTCGGGGACCAGGAGCAGGAATGACATGGCGAGGAGCACGAAGGTCGCTGCCCCATGCTGTTTCCAGGTGTCTCGCTTCCTGCTCTTCGGCGAAGCCACTTATCCTCCCACAGCATCGGATTGAGAACCGGAAATCGCTGGCAATCGTCATGCCCTGCCCGGCACGAGAATCCTACCAAGACAGTCGCGGCATGTCCAGGGGAAACTTCCCATCAAGTTGCCGTTGCACCAGTAACCACTTCGCCGTCTCGCGCCCATGCGTGGGCTGGTGGAGGGCATGCTCTTCCCGGTCCTGGAGGGAACGGATATGCCGGGCCGGGGGAAGAAGGTGCATGGCTCCGCATTAGAACTCACCCTTAAATTCGCTATACTCTGCCACTTCTTTTAGGGTCAACAATCCTTCGTGGCGGCGGCCATTGATGATCCACGTTGGGTAACTTCGAATACCCATGACGCTGCAGATGGTCGCTTGAGGGGCAGCGCGACCTTGGGGGCTGCATTCAACGTAGGGCAGGCGATTCGCCGACGCCCCAAATAACTTCTTCTGCTCCTGACAATGAAGGCACCAATCGGCCCCATAGAATTTGGCGTCTGTCTTGGCTAAATGTTCGACGAGGGCGCGCACCTTGGGATCTTCCACTCCTGGAGCCTTGCCCCATACTCCGGCTTGGTAGAGGTGCAGGGCCGCTATCAGAACAAGGCTGCCAGTGACGGTCTGGAAGATCCAGGCACGCGGGGAGAATTTGGGGAGATCGTTGGGTCGTTGATAAATGACCGTTCCAAAGATGGCCGTCATGAAGGCCGCTGATACGAGGCAGTAAGGACAGGCGGCTCTGAGTTCCACCAGGGAGACTGTGGTGAGGCTGATGCTATACAGGACGCCGAAGAGGGAAACCAACCAGGCCAATTTCCACTGGGTGTCGCGGCGTGTGATAAAAGCGATCCCGGCCAAACTGAGGTAGAGCAGGAAGCCCCAGAAAGCGGTCGGTAGCCCGAAGAGCTTCGCCCAACGGCTGCTCAGGACCAAATCGCAGCCGCCCCCCACCGGGCATCCCGCGACGGTCTGCCCGGTCCAGGTGGTGAGCGTCAGATAGCCAGCAACCACCATTCCGACGAGTGCAAGCCAGAACAGGAGCCAGTTGGGAACGGCTCTGAGTCGATTCTGCATGCGACTCTGGTTCTTGGAGGACCTCTGCTTCTTGGCTGCCCGGCCCATCGAGTTGAACCTTTCGCCTATGTGTTCCCGTGGATGAGTTCTCTCACGTCCCGGCGCAGGCGCTGGAGGGCCGCGCCATCGCTGCTGTCGTAGTACCCGCGAACCCTGGCCTGACGATCCACCAGGACAAATCGAGAGCTATGCAGAATGGGACCTATCGTGTTGTTGTGTCCATCTTCCCCAGGCTGGACGGCGATCAGGTGAAAGCCTTCCTGAGCCAGGCGACGGATATCGTCTTTCTTGCCGGTGAGAAAGAGCCAGCGATCAGGATCGGCCTTATAGCGTTCAGCGTAGCGCGAAAGGACTTCGGGCGTGTCCCGCTCGGGATCGACAGAGATTGACACCAGCCGCACGTGCATCTGTTCCATGAAGTCCTGTTGAAGCCTGGCCATCTCCGCGCTCTGTAAAGGGCAAGTGTCCTTGCAGGACGCGTAGATGAAGTTTGCAACCCAGACCTTTCCCCGCAGTTCGGGAAGCCCTACCTGCTGGCCATTCCGTTCGAGGAGTGAAAAGTCCGGGATCTCTCCATAGACACTGAGCCCTTCGAGGGGCATCTCATTCCAGCTCGCTTGCCGTGGTGGCCTCCCAAGTGTTATCCACAATCCTGCGCCTATAACGACGGCCGAGACGATGATGAGTAGACGAAAGAACAGCCGCCTGGTGTGAGGATGCTCAACCCTTTTACGCTGCATCTCACTCCCACTACTCGGCTGCGAAATGGACGCTGTCCGTCGCATCCAGCTCGGTTTGATGATCTTCGGCCACTACCCTGAGTTCCAGATTATGCTGGCCGGGCCGGATTCCTGTCAAGACTCCCTTCTTTGGATGGCTGAACATCCCCATCAGCTCGCCATCCACGTAGGCATGCAGATGGTGCCCCCTCTTTCCTTTAACCCAGTTATAGCTTATGGGGATCTCGTCCCCCTTAATTACCTGTCCTTCTTGGGGAGCAATGATTTTGAGGCGTGCTCCCTCCGCGGGCCTGAGGGCAGATCTAGGTGGCATCTCTTCGGTGTGCGTGTGATGCTCGTGCATCTCCTCGGGGCTTCCCTTCATCCCGGCCATCGTGGCGCCACGCATCTTCTGGGATTGGCCGGACAGAGCTTCCGGAGGAGGCAGCGAGACGATCATAGTGAGGATCAATGATAGGACTGTGGTCTGATACCCGATCATGATTTGCAATCCTCCGTGACTTGCTGCTGGGCTGTTCACTATTCCTTCAAAAGGCCCTCTATGATATCCGCGACCCCTGGACCCGTCCAATCCCTTGGTCCCAGGGCAACCCACTCGATCCTGCCCCCCTTCCCGATGACATACGAAGTAGGAAGTATCCATGCGCGATAAGCACGAAGGGCACTCCCATACTGATCGATAAGCACGGGGAATTTCAGCCCATACTCCTTTGCAAATGGTACGACTACCTTCTTACTATCTGCGGCAATCGCCACCACGATAAATCCACTATCCTTGAACCGTTCCCATAGGGCCCCTATGGTTGGCAATTCGTCCCTGCAGGGCACGCACCATGTGGCCCAGAAATGGACGAGGAGCACCCTGCCCTTATACTGTTCAAGACCTCGCTCTTTCCCGTCGAGATCCTTAAGCAGAAATGGAGGGGCGAGCCTGACTCCTTCCGGTTTCTGCAGTCCTGAAAGGGGAGCGGGGGGCTCCTCAGCCATGGCGAGGGGAACCATGGTCAGGCAACTCAACGCCATCAGGGAGCACAAGGTGTTCTTGATGACCGCGCCCCCCTTCTCAGAAGTTCCATACGATAGAGGCCAGCACTCTCCAGTCAACAACTTGCTGGGTTCCATTGACGTTCTGATAGATCGGCTTCTGGAATTTTACCTCCGCGCTCCCGCCGGTCCCTGGGAACTTGAACTGGATAGTAGGGGTGATGGAGAGAGACTTGATGCCGGTGTTGGCCGTATTGTCCACCAGGGATGTCTCGGGTCGAGAGTAGAAATTCTTGGAGTCCTCATCCTTCATGGTGTACAGCCCGTTCAGCTCCAAGCCGATGTTCACATAGTTGGCCACCTGATACCGGGCAATGAGGTCTAACGAGAGTTGATCACCAGAGACATACCCGTTATCCGCTGCCGTCGTGAGGTGGTAGAAGAGATTGGCCTGCAGGACGAGGGGATAGAAGGCTTTCATGTAGTTGACAAGGAACAACGGATCCCATGAGCCTGTCCCTGCCTGCATCATGGCATGGATAAGGTCTCCACTCGATGTCCTTTCCTCGTTCTCGCCCGTCGGTGTCTTGAGGCCAAGGCCGACTGTCAATCTCTCCGTCGGGCGAATTGGCGCATCGCTATACAGTGTGTACAACCCCATTAGGCTGATGTCACCGAGCCCCTCGACGACGGGCATCTCGTGATCCATCCTCATGTCCATCCCCATGGTATCCCGCTTCAACATCTTCATCGTCATCGTGTTCCTGACGTAGGGGAGAATCGCCAGGAACTGGAGCCGCTCGGTCGCGGGGTAGGTAGCCAGCAGCGAAAACTTCTGCATCGTCATCTCGGTCGGGACAGAGAAGCGCATCGGCTTCATCGGCATCATTGGCCACGTCGCTCCCTTCCCATCGAGCACTGCGCCCGGACTGATACTCCCTTCACCCTTCCTGAGCGTCTCCATGAAGGTGAATTCATATTGAAAGGCCAGGCCGAATTTGGTGGCCAGGGTCACGCCGGAGGTGACAGCCCCTGCAATGCAGCACGATAACCCGCATTCGCCGAGGGCAAAGGCCGGCCGGCTATAGCCAAGAAGACTGACCAGAAGAAATAGAGGGAGTAGGACTCGTTTCATCTGCTCCTCCTCTGAAAGGTGGCGCTCAGCATTCGGGTGGACTGCCCGAGGCGAGCGAGGTCAGTGTAGGGTGAATTCGGTGAGGCGGAGCTAGAATGAAGGGGGAGCGCGTCCTTGCTCGAGACGGAGCGGGCTGACCGATGGGTCGGTCTGGGGGGGCCTTGTCAGAGCGCCGGGAATGAGGCCGAGCGGATTGTCGAGCGCCGGAGTTTCCACAGTAGTACCGGCCACGTGCCCGGAGGTCGAGGCGATCACGCACTGGGTTGACCGGTTGAGATCGGTGAGGTGGTGTGCCGAGTGGAGCGCGGCTTCGAACGCAAACAGGGAGAGGATCAGAACGAGAGCCAGCGTGGTGACGCGACGAACTCGGCGCCTTCGGGCTGCGAGAAGGAGGATGGCCAGGAGAAGAGAGGACCAGGAGAGAGCAAAAGCGCCAGACGCTGTGCGCGGGGTCCAAGCGGCTGGCTCGATGATAGTGGACAGCAGCCCCGTCGCCGGAACCCCGGAGTTGAAACTGGTGTGGGCTAATGCGGGCCCCGCAATGCCCAGGAGGACGAGGGCGGTTAAAGGTGAAAGGAGTTGGGTTGTCATTGTGGCTTTCCCAGAAATAGAGAGGAGTTCATCTCGCGAAGAACGCCCTCTCCACCAGCGACACGCTTCGCCGTAACCGGACCTTGTGTGGGCTGGTGGAGGGCGTGCTCTTCACGGTGTTGGTGGGAGCGGATATGCCGGGCCGGCGGGAGCTGGGTCAGCAGCGCCGTGCAGGCCAGAGCCCCGACCGCTACGAGCCACTCCAGCCGCACGGACAAGAAGAATTGCTGTCGAATCTTCTCACCATCTTTACCCGCCTTTCCCGCCAGAAGGGTGCCGGCAAACCGACCGATCGTCCGCACGATCAGCCGGTCAGGTGCGCCCGACCGGCCTCCTAACAGGGAGACGAAGTAATAGCGGTTCAGCGCCGCTATCATCACGATCAGCAACACAAGCGAAAGCTTCACCAGGAGGGTCCGCCCGTACGGGGTGGTGAAGAGGGGCGAGAGGGACGTCACCTGAATCCAAGCGTTATAGAACCCTGGTGCGAAGAAGCCAGCCGCGCAGTAGGCTGCCATCCTGGAGAACCGCTTGGCGGTCAAAGCCAGGCGATGGTGCATGTCCTCCTTGACAGGAGAAAGCAGGGCGTGGTGAAGCACGAACCCGAGCGTGAACAGGCCGCCGGTCCAGGTTGAGATCGCTAGCAGATGGAGCCAGTCCATCAAGACCGGGAGCGTAACATCACCCCAGTCTGCCGCATGACCCGAGAGGGTTGTGGTCAGCGCTATCAGGGCTGCACCGAGCAAGGAAGCCCAAGTAGACCAGGCAGATCGCAACGGTCCAGGCCTCCTGAGTAGCCAAGCGGTCGCAAGGAGCCCAACAAGACCCATTCTGGAGATCCAGACGCTACCGTAGTGCGTCTTCTGGAGCACCAGTGGCAGCGCGACGCCCAATCCGGCGGCTGGCCCGCTCATTGTCAGCGTTCTCAGGATCAAGTCCCCGATGGTCGTGAGGACAAGGAGGACGATTGATACAGCTTCCACGATCCGGCGGCGGCGCTCAAAGCTGTCAAACTCCTCACGCGAAAGGAGTGTTGGCCGGACAACCAAGAGCCGGAACGCAAGACCACCGAGCAGCGTCGTGAGGCCCAGGAACTCCAACCAGCGAACGGAGGCCTGCAGGAGCATTATCGAGACGCTCATCGCCCACCTCCGATGGTGAAGGGGAAGTCGCCCTCCGTGCGGTGGCCGTCTCGGGCCACGACACTCCAGAAGACTCGATATCTTCCGGGAGGAAGAGGGGGCAGGTTGACCTCCAGAATGGTGTTGTCCGACGGATCCACCCGCCCGTCCCCCTTATCTACGCGTTGTTTCTCCGCGTTCATCACAGTGATGGTACTGAAGATCGGTTCGACAGCCCCGTCAAACCAGATCTTGACCCGGGAGGGAGCCGGGTTCACCGTCCAGCCCACTCGTGGCTCCGAGTGGTCAGGGAAGGCATGGCCCCAGGCGGGCGCCGCCACGAGGAGAAGAGTGAGCGCCGCTACGGACAGCTCGCCGCAGCGGCGCCCTGATAGCGCGTTCATTGCGGCATGGATTGTGGCCCCAGCACCCCGTGGAAGGGAGTCCAGGTAAAGATATTGGGCGCGATGTCGTCGAGAAAGAAATGGATCATCCCCAGAATCCCCACATTCCGCCCGGAAACATCATTGAGGGGAATCTGCGCCTCAACCGCAAGTTCAAAGTACTTTCCGGCCCAGATCAGGCCGGGATTGGCAAAAGCGGTGGTCTGGCCGCTCTGATGCCCGGTGAGTAGCGTCTCCCCGGTGAACTCCACGATCGGGAATAGACGGTTAAAGGGCCACGGTAACCCCACGTCCTTGACGAACGATTGGAGATAGGGAATGCTGTACATTACCGTGACACCCCACGCAAGGCTGTTCTCCAGTTCTTCAGTGTCGCTGTGGCCGGTGAACAGGTTGAAACCGAGCGAGCCGGTCACCGCAGAGGGCTTCAGCCAGTCGGCCCAGTCGGGGAGGTCGCCGAAACCCTTGCCGATCTGAAGGGCCGGGGTGAGGGTTGTCTCTGAGAGCGCCCCGACTTGCTTTGCGCCCACACCGCCCGGCCCGATATTCAGAGCGATGGTGGAGGCTACCTCATGCACCGGGTCACGGATGAATTGGTATCTGAGGCTGATGTCCGGATTTGAGAAGCCGTAGGCGTTGGGCTCGTCCGGATTTAATGAGTTGACGATCCGGTAGGAGCCGCCGAACCCTATCGCGAAGTTCGGGCTCAACCGTTTCGAAATCTCTGCTTCCAGCTCGGTCTCTTTCGCGTCCGGTCCCTTGATATGGCTCACCACGAAGCTCGCCTCGTCAGAGACGAACGGGTCCTCGACCACCACCGTTGACGGGAACCACCGCTTCCCCACCACGCCGTGTGCCCAGCCGGTGACCGGCACGGCCACCACCACTACAATCCCTAACGCCAGCGAACATATACTGCGCCAACTGGCCTCTCGGCACATGGCATTTCCTCCCGAATGTAAACCCCCCCGCCAAGTGGAGACGGGAGGGAGAGATATCAACTTTGCCCTTCACGTGGCCGCTGCCGGGAGTACAAGACGAGAGAATAAGATAGACCGACCAACCCCTCCAAAAGGCTTGGCCGGCCCATCAGAAGCGGCCACACTCAGGAGTACAGTAACGAGAGTTAGGCGATGGCGGGAGAAGTCGGTGGGGACCGACTGGCGAAATGGACGATCTGAAGCCGAGGAACAAGCAGTCGGAATGACAGCAGCAGGAAGAGGACGGATTCGGCCAGGGGCAGGGTGACCCTCGGTGACGGGGTATGGGAAGAAACCGCTTTTTGAACCCAGACACAGACGAAATGGAAATGGCCATCAGCTTCGCTGTGTGAGTGCCCATCGGGGGGATGAGTCAGGCACAGAGTGACGAGGACAGTTATCAGCAGGTAAAGAGATGCAACCGGCGCAACCAGCAACTTGAAGCGCCAAGAATGCCGTGCTCTCAGATCCAATCTGTTCTTCGTCTTCGAAACCATTATTGGGTAGGATCGCCTCCGCGCGTTCACGACACAGACCGGCGTATGCTATCCAAACCATTCCGGCGTGTCAATTGAAATCCTATTTCATCCGCCACGACCTTGACGCATCGCCGGGCCTGCGGTATAAAAGAGACGCTTTGATTCTCGCGAAGGACCCGAAAGTTGCACACATCGTGCGACGAGCGAGTTATCAGAACCGGGCCGTGAGCATTGCTTCTGGCGGGAGGCGAAAAACCGATGGCTGTGAAAGTGCGAATTCCGACTCCGCTGCGCAGGCACACCGGGGACAAGGCGGAGGTGGCGGCGGAGGGGGCGACGATCAAAGAGGTGCTCGAGCACCTGGATCGGCAGTTTCCGGGCTTCCGACAGGCCCTGTACGACCAGGATGGCACTCTGAAGCGGTTCATCAACGTCTATCTGAACGACGAGGACATCCGGTACATCGGTGGTGAGAGCACCCCGGTAACAGCCGGCAACGTCGTGTCTATCGTCCCGGCGATCGCGGGCGGCTAAGCAGACTTCAGAGGGACCCTCCCCCCTCCCGCGTTCATCTCCCTCTCTGCCGAATTTTGGTCCGGAAGGACTCTGGGCTGTTGGGAGAGCCCCTCAGCAGGCGGGTCCGATTCCTCTTCCCGATAACGGGGCCTCACTCATTGTCGCTCTGGCTCGTCCGCGGTGGCGAATGCCTCCCAAATTTCCTGACGGGCTGTGGTCCCCTCCATCAAGACTGCACCGCTTCGCCCTCGAACCAGTGATAGAGAGTTGGGAGCACAAAGAGCGTGAGGAGCGTGGAGGTGATGAGGCCGCCGATGACGACGGTGGCCAGCGGGCGCTGCACCTCAGCGCCGGCGCCCGTGGAGAGGGCCATCGGGACGAACCCCAGGCTGGCGACAAGGGCTGTCATCAACACCGGTCGCAGGCGGACCTCGGCGGCCTTGATCGCTGCATCAGCAGGAGGGAGGCCCTCTTGCCGGAGTTGCAAGATATAGCTTACCAGGACCACGCCGTTTAAGACGGCGACGCCGAACAGGGCGATGAAGCCGACGCCGGCGGAGATGCTGAACGGCAT
>Ga0184615_10000996_pt1 | contig 15440 bp, 14 predicted proteins | sample PLM4_65_coex_FD_133134 | JGI IMG/M metagenome (GOLD analysis project Ga0184615, IMG submission 133134) | Groundwater sediment microbial communities from an aquifer in East River, Colorado, USA - PLM4_65_coex | ecosystem: Environmental > Terrestrial > Soil > Riparian zone | place: USA: East... | reverse complement strand
TCTCGCCAGGGACGTCGATCCCGTCGACGCTGACTTCTCCGTCGACGCTGACTTCTGGGGGAGCGGGGATATTCAGCAATAACCTGTTCAACGTTGAGAACATGGTTTTCAATCTGAACATCTGCGTTCAGTGTTCAGGTACCATCTTCCAAGCCGGAATCGGGATCCCGATTCGGATCAACGGTACCCAATGAGTCGTTCGTCCCGATGGGCCGTATTGCTCGTGGGGGTGGGTTTCCTTCTCGCGCTCGTAGGGCCCGCGAGTGCCGCATTGCGCCTGATGACGGATGAGGAAATGGACGCGGCCCCGGCCAGCGGGGCCGCGAAACCTCTGCCCAAGGTCAGCAAGAGCCCCGAGGAACAAGCGGTGGTCCCCCTCGTCTTGGCTGGCGGGCGGACGACAAAGACCGTCAAGAGCTTCAAGGCCCTCCGGGAGGAAGGGGTGGTTCTCCAGGCGCTGGATTTCTCATGTGGGGCGGCCGCCCTTTCCACCGTCCTCACGTTTGCCTTCCAGGATCCTGTCCCCGAGACCGATATCGTCGCTACCATCCTGGTGACCGGGCAGACCCCGAAGGAGGGACTTCAAAAGTACTTCCGTCGCAGGGGCTTCACGCTGTTGGACCTGAAGCGGGCAACCGAAAGTCGGGGATATCGGGGTGCCGGGTACCGAGGGATGACGGTGGACGATTTGGTCGAGAGCATCGGACAAGAGTACCTGCCGGTGCTGGTGCCCATCAACCCCATGGGGTACTACCATTTCGTCGTAGTCCGGGGCCTTCGAGGAGATCGGGTGTTTCTGGCTGACCCGGCAGTTGGCAACGTGACCATGAAGATTTCGCGGTTCGAAGAATTATGGGTGGATGGGATCGGATTCGTTGTCAGTCGGCCAAACCAGAGGGCCAGCCGGACCGGCCATCTCTTGGCATCGGCTGGCGAGGCGGGTCTGGCGGACGCGATCAACGCGGCGTCCAAATCTGGTCCTGGAGATGAGGTGCCCCCCCTCCTCGCCCCTCGTCCGGGGGAGCCGGCCCCACGCTCTACGGACCTCATCCAGATCCTGAGCAAAACGGAAATGGTCACCCCCCATCGGGGCATGACCGCCGATCAGACCTTCAACAATGCGAAGGAGGCCCGCGTTATCTCCATCTTCGCCCTGCCGAGCTTTAATGCGCAACTCCAGTACGGGCGGCCAGCGGGGAACTTCGTCGACTTCACCCCTCCGCCTGGCCGCCCTCTCCAAGTTGGGTCCCAGTAAATCGAGAGTTCAACGACGAGTGGCGTGCCTGTTCATGGGGCGACTCATCAGGATGGCCAGGTTCGTTACAGGGATGCTGTTCTTGGTCGGGGCAGTCCTGGCCGGACCAGTGGCTGTTCGTGCGCAGACACAGGATGACGCCGCTGGGAAAGTCCTGGAAAGTAGCGATCAAGTGATCCGCCAGCTTCTGGAGCGGGTCGAGGCCTTGGAGCGGGAGCTCCAAACTTTGAAAGAGGGCCAGGCAAGGCAGACCCCAGGGGGCGCAATTACCACGCCGCCGCCGGTCACCACGATCTCCCCCACGCCTGCGCAACCACAAGTGCCCTCTCCACCACCAGCCGCAGCCTCCCCGGCGCCCCCACAACCTCTTGCACCTTCGCCTGCCGTTACCGGCCCCCCCCCCGAGCCTGGACAGCCGGAAGCCCCGTCCTCACCGGCCGCCGCAACTCCCTCGGAGGCTTCGCCACCTGCCGAGGAGGAGCGCGATGTCACCAGGATCCCGTTGGCTTCCGTGGGGCGCGGGGGGAGCCTCCTCACGCCCGGCCAATTCCAGATCGAAACCAGGCTCAGCTATAGTCACGCTGAGATCTCGCGCCTGGTGATCACCGGCTTCAGTGTGCTCCCCCTGATCATTCTGGGGACGCTGGAATCGGAGAGGATCAAGCAGAACGTCCTCCAGCCCATTCTCGCACTCCGGTATGGGATTTTGAAGGATCTCCAGGGAGACCTGAGTGTGCCGGTAGTCTACCAGACCCAGTCTCGCATCCGGCTGAGCAAGGAAGTGTCAAACCTGGTCTCAGAGGAGGCAAGCCAATTCGGCTTGGGTGACATAGAGGGAGCTCTCACCTACCAACCCCTCTACGAGAAAGGATGGCTTCCTGACCTGGTGGTGAGCCTTCGTGCCCGGGCGCCCACCGGCCGCTCCCAGTTCGACATCTACAAGGACATGGCCGCGCAAGGTCCGTTCGTGGATGTCGAAAATTTCGTCCAGCGCCTGAACGCCGAGGGCCTCCCCATCGGGACTGGGTTCTGGGGACTCAGCGGAAGCATCTCGGCCACGAAGGCATTCGACCCGGTCATTTTGTTTGCGACCGTGGGCTACACGTATAATTTCGAGCGCCAGGTGACAACCATCCAGGTCACGAGCGAGCCCGCGGAGGGGGGGATCCGGCTCTTCCCACACGCATCTCAGCAGAATGTCAAGCCTGGCGATACCGTGTTCTTCAACTTTGGATTTGCCATCGCCTTGACCAATCAGGTGTCGGTGAATTTCAACTTCTCCGATCGGATCAGCTTCAAAACCCAGGCGAATGGGAGTCAGGTGGCCGACTCCTCCGTGAACGTTGGCCAGTTCAGCGCCGGGTTCACCCTGGCCATCACCCCTCGCGTTTCCCTGGACGTCTCAGGCATCATCGGTCTTAGCCCGGACGCCCCAAGCTTTGTCCTCACGGCGGGAGTGGCCACGACCTTCAACTCGATCAGAGACCTCTGGCCATTCAAGAACTAGCAAGATGGTGAAGGGGGGATCGGGGCAGGAGGGGTTTGTCCACCACCCCGTGGACTCTCCGGTAGAGGAACCGTTGTCCAGCGGCACTTGACACTCCGCAATGATTCGTGGTACGGAGACTTCCGTCTCGGATGGGAGGAAAGGGGGCAAGTTCAGACGGCCGACATTCTGAACGGTTCTCGGAATCTCGAAGCATCGGGGCCCGCACCATCGAGCCTGCGCATCGAACCGCCGGATCCCATAACCCGTCAGCGATGACCATCGTACCTGGGGATTCTGTTGGGCGGGTTTTTTTCCTCAGGGTTCTGGATCGGCTTGGGGTCGCGAGCCGAGGTAGTCGGCTCTGGCAAGGCCCGGCCGCCTGGAGGTGAGGGGGTGCGCGGTTGCTCGGACGTGGGTTCTCAATGTGCGGACCCGACAATACGAGGGCTCCGATTCTTTGATACGGCATGCTTCGTGCCGCATGCAGGCTGGTGGGAGCGCTGAGATTTCTCCTGGATTCCCTGGGGGGCCAGGACGGGTGGCTTTGGTGACGCATTCGTCTTTTAGGGTGGTTGAAGGGGCGGGGAAAGGGAAAAAGGGGTTAGCGGGCTGGCGGGCCTCCTGGATGAAGCCCGGGACCTAAATCTGTGCGATATCCCAGGCCGTTATCCGAACCGTCTCCCAAACGGGTACCCGCAAAGGACCACTGCCGTCTGAGCCGCTGACACAGTCAGGTCCGGCCGAGGGGCTGACTTCACATCGGAAGCGGGGCGTCGCTGCAGGATTCGAAACGGTTGGATCCGCCACTTCGGAAGCCGTTGGATCTGGCTGAATTACCATCTCTCGTCGGCAGAGGGCTGAGATCCTGTTCGAGGGAGTCGATGATCAACGATAAGACCGTCCTGATTACCGGAGGGACCGGATCCTTCGGGAAGCAGTTTGTGGCTACGGCGCTTGCGAAGCACAACCCGAAGCGAATAATCGTCTTCAGCCGGGACGAGCTCAAGCAGCATGATATGCGAATGCAGTTCGACGACGAACGGCTGACGTTTTTCATCGGCGATGTCCGCGATCGCGATCGGCTTTACCGGGCGTTCCAGGCCCGGGTGGATGTCGTGCTGCATGCGGCGGCCCTGAAGCAGGTCCCATCATGCGAGTACAATCCTTTCGAAGCGGTGAAAACAAACGTCCTCGGTGCGCAGAACGTCATTGAAGCTGCCATTGATTGCGGCGTGCCCAAGGTCGTGGGAATCAGCACCGACAAAGCTGTCAATCCGATTAACCTCTATGGCGCGACCAAATTGGTTGCTGAAAAGTTGTTCATACAAGGCAATGCGTACGCCGGCAGCAAGGTCACGCGTTTCAGTTGCGCTCGGTACGGGAACGTTGTGGGGAGTCGTGGCAGTGTGGTGCCCCTCTTCTTGGAACAACGGAAGAATGGGACCGTCACCATTACGGATCCCCGCATGACACGCTTCTGGTTGACGCTGGAGCAAGGCGTGGAATTCGTGATCCGCTGCGTCGGGCAGATGCATGGGGGTGAAGTGTTTGTCCCCAAGATTCCCAGCATGAGGATCATGGATCTGAAGAAGGCCTTGGCTCCGGATTGCGAGATCCGCCATATCGGCATCCGGCCGGGAGAGAAACTCCACGAGGCGCTGATCTCCGAGGACGAAGTACGGCACACGGTCGAACTGGAGGATATGTATATCATTCAGCCCTTGCATCCGTGGTGGCAGGTGGAGAATTGGGCGGGGGCCAGGCCGCTGGCGGATGACTTCCGGTTCACCAGTGACACGAATACGCGCTGGCTCTCGATTGAAGAGTTACGCAGTTTAATCGCGTGGACGTAATGCCAAGAGAAGAGGTGATGTTGGCCGTCGAGGGCGGCCGGCCGGTGCGCCAAACGCTCTTGCCCTATGGCCATCAGTGGATTGGTGAAGATGACATCCGTGCAGTGATCGAGGTACTACGTTCCGATTGGATCACGACCGGGCCGAAGATAGGCGAGTTTGAGGAAGCGTTTGCTGCGTACGTTGGGGCGAAGTACGCGGTGAGTTTCAGTTCTGGCACCGCAGCATTGCACGGGGCAGCCTTTGCCGCAGGTCTGGAGGACGGCGACGAGGCCATCACAACACCGTTGACCTTCTGTGCCACGGCCAACTGCGTGCTTTACCAGCGTGCCACGCCGGTGTTCGCCGACATCTGCCGAGACACGCTGAATATTGACCCAGATGACGCAGCGCAGAGAATTACGCCGCGGACTCGAGCCATACTGCCCGTTGATTACGCTGGCCACCCGGCAGACCTAGACGCTATCCTGGAATGTGCCGATCACCACCGATTGGTGGTGATTGAGGATGCCTGTCACGCCCTGGGTGCACAGTATAGGGGACGACGGGTGGGTGCCATTGGCCACATGACTGTATTCAGTTTTCATCCAGTGAAGCACATCACCACGGGTGAAGGCGGGATGGTCTCGACCAATGACGCACGGTTTGCCCATCGACTGCGGATGTTTCGCAATCATGGGATTGACAGCGATGCTCGACAGCGCCAATCCGAGGGCCAATGGGTCTACGGGATGGTGCTGCTGGGATATAACTACCGGCTCACCGATATCGGGTGTGCGCTGGGGCTATCGCAACTGCAAAGGTTGGATGCGAATCTGGCGCGTCGTAGCCAAATTGCAGCCTCCTATACGAGCGCCTTCCAAGAGCTGTCTGGCTTGATTCCACCGGCGGTGCGACCCGACGTCAATCCGGCCTGGCACCTCTATCCTATCCGTCTCGATTTGGCGAGGATCCGTGTCGGGAGGGCCGAGATCTTCCGTGCGCTACGGGCTGAGGGCCTGGGCGTCAATGTTCACTATATCCCCGTGCATCTGCATCCCTACTACCGGAAACGCTTCGGCTACTGCGGTGGCGAATATCCGGTAGCCGAAGAAGCCTACAAGGGGTTGATCAGCCTACCGATCTTTTGCGGCATGAGTGATCAAGATGTGGCAGACGTGGTTAAAGCCGTCAGTAAGGTGGTGACGTACTATGCGGCCTAGCCAGGATCAGATTTTTTTTGCCTCTGAGGGCGATAAGTGGTTTGAGCGGAATAGACAGGCCTTGGAAGGGTTCGATCCGGAACGAGACATTCCTCTCAGGCTGATGGCCCTCCACGATCTGCGACCCCGCAACGTTTTGGAGGTGGGGGCGGCCAATGGGGTCAGGCTGGCGGCTATAAATGAGAAGCATAGTTCCAGAGTGGTCGCGGTGGAGCCGTCTGTCGAGGCCATCGCTCATGGTAAGGCAAGGTTCCCCTGTGTTGAGTTCGTGCGGGGCACAGCCGATGCGATTCCCTTACAAGAGCTGTTTGACCTTATTATCGCCAGCTATGTCTTTCACTGGATTGATCGGAGCAGCCTTCTTCGTGCCGTCGCCGAAATAGATCGTCTCTTAGGCGACGGCGGCTTCTTGATCATCGCTGATTTCTGCCCGTCGAATCTGACCAAGGTGCGATACCATCACTTGCTGGGCGAAGAGGTTTACACCTACAAGCAGAACTACGCCGCTCCTTTCCTCGGTTCAGGAATGTACCAGCCTATATGTCTGCTGACGGGGGATCACACGACAAAGACGATAAAGGCAGATGTCGCGGAACATGAACGAATCGGTGGATGGCTGTTGCGGAAGATGCTCAGGGGGCATTACGTTGAAATCCCGTTTCACCCCTGAGGAGGATGGAGACGACGGAGAGGACGTGGCTGTCTCTCACAGGATGCTGCGGTTCCGGACCGGCTAATTCTCGGGCACTACCAATGCGGTTCCTGGTTATCGGCTGCGGATCAGTCGGACAACGGCACATCAAGAACCTGATGAGTCTAAGGGCTGGAGATATTTGCGCTTATGATGTTCTCGAGGACCGCCGAGAAGCAGTGAGATCGGTGTTGGGGATAGACACAGTAGATTCTCTGGATGAAGCATGGGACTGGAGGCCTCAGGGTGTTTTGATTGCCACTTCCACCAATATGCACGTGCCGTTGGCACTGCAAGCCGTAGAGCAGGGATGCCATCTTTTTGTTGAAAAGCCCTTGTCGCGCACGTTGGACGGGGTGGATCGCCTCTGCGCGATGGCGGAGCGTCACGGGTCGGTGACGATGGTGGGCTGCAACATGCGGTTTCATCCCGGCCCGGCCGCCATAAAGAGGCTGCTGGAAGGGAAGGCAATTGGACGAGTCATCGGGGCGCGAATTCAGACGGGATCGTATTTGCCGCGCTGGAGGCCATGGCAAGACTACCGTCAGAGTTACAGTGCCTCCCCGGAGTGGGGAGGTGCTATCCTGGATTGCATTCACGAGATTGACCTCGCGCTGTGGTACCTGGGACCCGGAAGCGTGCTTTCCGCAGCGCATCTGCCCGCGCAAACCATCGGACTAGAAACTGACGGGCTAGCGGAGATTCTCCTGGAACATGAGTCGGGCACGTTGAGCAGCGTACATCTGAATTTCGTGCAACGCGACTACCGCCGAACGTGTCAGATTATTGGCAGCGAAGGCACAATCTATTGGGACTTCTGTGATCGTCGAGTACGCGTCCACGGCCCAGACGGCGAGATCAAAGATACTTATATCGAGCCGGAGGGTTGGCAGCTCAATCAAATGTATGTCGATGAGCTGAAGCATTTTGTCCATGCGGTGAAGAGCGGTTCACAGACGATCAATCCTCTTTCCGGTGGCGTTCAGGCCCTGAAGGTGGCGTTGACGGCAAGAGAATTAGGGAGGAGAAGGGGCGGCCCAGCTATTGACGGACCAGAGTAAACTCGGCATGCTCAGGTTGAAGCAATCAACAGGGATCGCTGCTGGCGAGAAGGTTGATCAGGAATGCCAGTACAAATCATTGCAGAAGCAGCACAGGGATACGAGGGAGATGCTACGCAGGCTCGCTTGTTGGTGCGGGCCGCGGCACGCGCTGGAGCAGATGCGGTCAAGTTCCAACTTGTGTATGCTGATGAAATTGCCACCCCGAACTATCGTTATTATGGTCTGTTTCGAAATCTGGAGATGGCGCCAGAGACCTGGCATCGCCTGGCCGACGACGCGAAGGCTGAAGGCATCCGCCTGTACCTGGACGTTTATGGGGACCGCAGTTTGCGTGAGGCGGTCAAACTGGGTGCACAGGGGCTAAAGATTTCGACAACCGATTTTGGCAACTCCCGCCTCGTTGGTGCTGCGCTCGAGACCGGTTTACCTCTGCTCATTTCTATAGGCGGTATTACCACCGACGAGCTAGCAGGGTTTCTGGTCGAACATCGGATTACTGCCGAACACTCCGTTTGCTTCCTGCATGGTTTTCAGGCTGAGCCAACACCAGTTGAAGCGAATAATCTGCGGAAGTTAGCGGCATTGAGGGCGCGCTTTCCGGGATACCACTTTGGCTTCATGGATCACAGTGACGGTAGCGGCGATGACGGGCTTTCGATATCACTGCTGGCAGTGTCGCTTGGCGCAGAGAGCATAGAAAAGCATATAACCCTGGATCGTGTCCTGGAACTGGAGGACTATGTCTCGGCGCTCCCGCCTGGCCGGTTCCGGAACTACACCAGACAATTAAGACGCCTGGAAAGCGCATTGGGCACGGAAAGTGTGGAGCTGAGCCCAATCGAGTATGAGTATCGCCGCAAAAGTATGAAAGTCGTGGTCGCAGGCCGTATGCTGCAACAGGGCCACGAAATTGGCATGGAGGATGTGTGTTTGAAGCGTGCAGCGTACTCGGAGCCGGACAAGTCGGTTCTACTCGACCGTATTGAAGAAGCGGTTGGGCGGGTGCTGACCGTGGACGTCCAAGCGAATCAAGTTATAACAAAGGAAATGCTAGTTTGAGGCGCTTGATTGCAGCCCTGGCTTGCCGGGCGGAGGGGAGTCGATTATATGGCAAACCGCTACAAAACCTCGATGTTGCGAGCGGGACCACAATTCTCGACCATATCATCAGTGTGATCCGCACCCTGGATTGTATCCAAGGCATTGTGTTGGGAGTCTCTGAGGGATCGGCGAATGTGCCTTTTATCGAGTTGGCCCGGCGGAGGGGGGTTGATTTCGTTGTGGGTGACCCGCAGGATGTCCTGCGGCGACTGATCCAGTGCGGCCAAAGGGCGCGAGGAAGTGATGTTTTCCGGGTCACAACAGAATCGCCTTTTTTATACTACGAGTTGCTGCATGAGGCGTGGGAGCGGCACGTCTGGGCCGGGAACGATGTGACGACAGTGGATGGTTTGCCAGAAGGATCGCATTTCGAGATTTACACGTTGGCCGCGCTGGAGAGGTCACATGTTCTGGGGGATGCGCGCCATCGATCGGAACTGTGCAGTCTGTATATACGCGAGCATCGGGACGATTTCAAGGTCGAAGTTTTGCCGATACCTCCGGAGGTGGCCCGGCTCGATCTGCGCCTGACGGTTGATTACCCGGAGGACTTGGTTCTATGCCGGCGAATCTACGAACATCTGAAGTCGAAAGTGCCGCGTCTACCCGTGGCTGAGATTGTGGATTTCGTGGACCATCATCCCGAGCTCCAAGCGCTGGTGGCTCCGTATGTGGTTCCGGAACGACTGTGGTGAGAGCTTCGTAACTGATTGATAGGACACTGGAAATGAATGGAGTCGGTCAGGTATTATACACCAAAGCCAGGGCCAGGATTCCGGGAGGAACCCAGTTACTATCCAAGCGCCCGGAGATGTTCTTACCTGAACAATGGCCCAGTTACTACAGTCGGGCGCAGGGCGTGGAGGTGTGGGATCTGGATGGCAACAAATACGTTGATATGAGCTACAACGGGATGGGCGCCTGCATTCTGGGAGCAGCCGACCCGGAAGTCGATGAGGCAGTCAAGGCTGCCATCGAGTCCGGCTCCATGTCCACGCTTAATGCGCCCGAAGAAGTGGAACTAGCTGAACTGCTCTGTGAGCTGCACCCGTGGGCCGAGATGGTCCGCTACGCTCGCGGTGGCGGGGAGGCTATGGCGATTGCGGTGCGCATTGCGCGCGCCCGGGCACGGCGGGATCGTGTTGCCTTCTGCGGCTATCATGGCTGGCATGACTGGTATCTGGCCGCCAACCTTGCGGCGGAGGGTGCGCTGGACGGGCACCTGTTGCCTGGACTGGAGCCGGCTGGCGTGCCCAGGGGCTTGGCCGGAACCGCCCTACCCTTCCATTATAACCGGATTGAGGAATTGCAGGCCATCGTGGCGCAGTACCGAGATGATCTGGCGGCGATCGTGATGGAGCCCATTCGCGATCGCGAGCCGGAATCCGGCTTTCTCAAACAAGTTCGGGAGATTGCCACCCAGGTCGGCGCCGTGCTCATCTTTGATGAGATCACCGCCGGTTTCCGCCTGAACACCGGCGGCGCCCATTTGCTGTACGGAGTCGAGCCGGACATCGCCGTGTTCGCCAAGGGGATCAGTAACGGGTACCCAATGGCAGCGATTATCGGCAGGCGCCATGTGATGGAGTCGGCGCAGAGTACATTTATTAGCAGCACCTATTGGACAGAGCGCATTGGCCCCGCAGCGGCGCTGGCGACCATCCGGAAGCACCGACGTTGCAAAGTGTGGAATCACCTGATTCGAATCGGAAGGCGGGTGCAGACAGGCTGGCAGGCGGCAGCCGAGCGGGTGAACTTGCAACTCGAGGTCGGTGGAATCGCTCCGCTTGGTCATTTCGCGCTTGTCGGCGAGCAGAAGCAGGCTGCGCGAACGCTCTTCACTCAACTCATGCTGGAGCGCGGCTTTTTGGCGGGTAGCTCCTTCTACGCGACATATGCCCACCAGGATCAACACGTGGAGAGCTACCTGATGTCAGTGGAAGAGGTCTTCGCGGTGGTGGCAGAAGCGTTGGAGCACGAGATGGTGATCGGCATGCTGAAGGGGCCAGTTGCGCACTCCGGCTTTCAACGCCTCACATGACTCATCTCCTCATCCGTACCGATGCTGGATCGCAAATCGGTACCGGCCATGTGATGCGCTGCCTGGCTCTGGCCGAGGCCTGGCAGAACACTGGGGGACATGCGCTTTTCGCAATGGCTACGGAGGCGCCAGCACTGGAGGCCCGGTTGAAGTCAGAAGGGATGGAAGTTGTTCATCTTTCCACCAAGATTGGGCATGCGGAGGACGCTGTTCAGACAGTCGAACTGGCGCACCGGGCGCCGGCCACTTGGATTGTGGTGGACGGCTATCAGTTCGGAGCAAACTATCAGCGAATTATCAAAGATTCTCTCTTGCGTCTTCTCGCCATTGATGATGTTGGACACGCGGAGCACTATTACGCAGATATCGTCTTAAACCAGAATCTTCATGCCAAGGAAGGTTTGCACGCAAGTAGAGAGCCCCATACGCGACTGTTGCTTGGAACCCGCTACGTACTCTTGCGGCGAGAGTTCTGGAAATGGCGGGGATGGAAGCGAGAGATCCCCGACATGGCTCGCAAGCTGCTGGTAACCTTGGGCGGCAGTGACCCCGATAACGTTACTCTCAAGGTGATTCTGGCCATCCAGGGGATGGCGGTGGATGGATTGGAGGCGGTAGTGGTGGCGGGACCAAGCAGCGCTCGCTATGAGGAGCTGCAATCCGCCATCCGAGCTTCGCAGGCCCCTCTCCGCCTGGCGAGAGATGTAATGGACATGTCCGAGTGGATGGCATGGGCCGATGTGGCTATCTCGACGGGGGGTAGCACCTGCTGGGAGCTGGCGTTCATGGGCCTGCCGAGCGTTCTGCTTGTCTTGGCGGAGAACCAGCGTGGCAATGCCGAGGGCCTAGATGAGGCGGGAGTCTCTGTGAACTTAGGTTGGCACGAAAGTCTTTCTGCGAATGATATAGCCCTGGCAGTGTCCCACCTGTTGGTAGCAGTAAAAGCCCGTGGGCAAATGGCCCGACGCGGTCAAGAATTGATCGACGGTCAAGGCGCAGCGAGAGTCCTGATGGCTTCAGGCATAAGATGCTCGACTTAAGGCGGGTATGTGTAGACGATTGTCGGATGCTTTGGGAGTGGGCGAACGACTCGGAAACGCGCGCAGCATCATTTTCAACTTCGCCCATACCGTGGGGAAACCATGTTGAGTGGTTTAAGTCAAAGCGGAGCGATCCCAATTGCTTTTTTTACATCGCATTGGATAATGATAAGACCCCAGTTGGTCAGGTCCGATTGGATGTAAAGGGAAATGAAGCCGTCATCTCGGTAAGCCTTGACCCAAGGTGCCGAGGGAAGGGCTACGGGAGCACAGTTATTCGCCTTGCTTCTCGGGACGTCTTTGCATGCTCGGACGTTACGGTAATTCATGCGTACATAAAGGCGGGTAATGACGCGTCTGCTCGAGCGTTTGAAAAAGCGGGATTCAGGAAAATAGGCACTGCCATCATTAGCGGGCATGAGGCGAATGATTTCGTGTTGGAGAAGGATATCCTGGCGTGACTAGCTACATCGAAATTGCCGGGCGCCGGATCGGTCCGGGGTATCGCGTCTACATCGTCGCCGAGGTATCTGCTAACCATAATCAGAGTGTTGATCAGGCAGTGGAGCTCATTAAGGCGGCCAAGGAAGCCGGCGCCGAAGGGGTCAAACTTCAGACGTACACCCCGGACACGCTGACCATGCGTTCAGAGGAGGAGTACTTCCGCATCTCTGGAGGGACCCTTTGGGACGGCCGCACCCTGTACGACCTGTATAGCGAAGCCTACACGCCCTGGGAGTGGCAGCCCAAACTCAAGGCCATCGCCGATGACCTGCGCATAGATCTGTTCTCCACCGCCTTTGACCACACGGCAGTCGAGTTCCTTGAGCGAATGGAAGTTCCAGCCCACAAGGTCGCTTCCTTTGAGCTTGTTGACATCCCTCTGATTGAGAAGATGGCGCGCACGAGCAAGCCATTGATCATTTCCACCGGCATGGCGACCCTAGGCGAAATCGAAGAGGCCGTCCAGGCGGCGAGCCGGGCAGGAGCCAGGGGAATCGCCCTGCTCAAGTGCACGAGCGCTTACCCGGCCCGGCCCGAGGAGATGAACTTGCAAACCATCCCGCACCTGGCGGAGGCATTTCAGGTTCCGGTGGGGCTTTCCGATCATACTCTCGACATCGCCGTGCCGGTGGCGGCCGTGGCGTTGGGCGCATGCATCATCGAAAAGCATCTCGCCCTATCCCGTTCCATCCAAGGGCCTGATAGTGCCTTTTCCTTGGAGCCACAGGAGTTCAAAGCGATGGTGGAGGCGATTCGCACCGTAGAGAAAGCCCTTGGTGGAGTGCGCTACGGAGGTAGTGAGCAGGAGGCCAAGAGCCGTATTTTCCGGCGATCGCTATTTGTGGCGGAAGACGTGAAGGCTGGGGAGGTATTCACCTCGAAGAACGTCCGCTCAATTCGCCCCAGTCATGGCTTGCATCCCCGTCATCTTGGCGAGATCATAGGGCGCCGCGCAACTCGAGATGTTCAGGGCGGCACGCCGCTCACCTGGGACATGGTTGGCGGGAGCGGAAAGCAGGAGTGACAACCACAGGTCTGGAGGATCCACGTCTCCAAAGCGTTAACGGCTTCAATTGCGCGCTTCGGGTGGAAAGCGGCAGAGGTGCCGCGGCCGATTGACGAACACGAAACCGTCGTGCGGTCAGGTCAGCCGCGAGGGAACCACAGGATGTTTCTCTGGCAGTTGGTAAACCTCGAGCTCTGGCTGTCCGCGCTTGATCAGCGGCTGACTGGGTGAGACATTGGGCCGATGCATATCTACTTTTTTCATGAAGCCCCAATCCACATTATCCCGTACGCTGGAATCGCGGCGGTCGCTAAGTCTGTCGATCCATCCATTCAAACCCACCTGATTATTCCGCCCCTGTCTAGGAAGCTGGATTCGAGGTACTTGCGGCATTTTTCGACCGTTCATCACCTCCCGCGGTGCGCGTACCAGAAGAACCTTTTCAGGGGGCTGGCGGCGGCCGCGCGGTTCTGGAAGGCGGCAAACGGCGTCCGGATTGAACCAAACAGCCTCTACTTCTTTGCCGACGCTGAAGAGCCGCTGATGTATCTGCTCTTCAAGAAGAGGCTCGAGCGTGTCCGCAACGTCCTTACGGTCAAGGTGCATTTTACAACCCCTCCGTTGTGGGCGGAGGATCCGACCAGGAGGCGTCTCGTCCGAAAAACCCTGCTGATGATGGTCTATTCAGCGATCCTCGGGGAGCCGCTCCCGCGGATGTATATGGGCCTGCCGCCCTTCGAGTCGTGGACGATCACCTATCGCAGATATCAAGATGCCGATGTCGTGTATGATATTGCCAACGCGGGGCGAATCGATCGGATGGCTCTCAGCTTCGTCAATTTGCCGTACCCGGGCAGATTCGTGGACGTGTCCCCCGACGACGGGCACTTCGAACTCGAGGAGGGATCGATCATCTTTTTCCTAAACCCAGACTACCTATACGGCCATTTCACGGAGTCGCAGTTCTGGAAGGTGCAGAACACCCTCTTGGACGCCATCGGCTCCAGCAATGGCATAGCGCCACTGTACTTGAAGCTCCATCCGTTAATGTCCAAATCCTGCCTCGATAGGGTGACAGCGAATGGGTGGCAGGTCCTCCGAACCGAGCAGCCGGCGGAAGAGGTCATGATTCAGGCCGGGGAAAAGATCGCTGCTACTTATTCCTCGACCTCAACTGCCTCGCTGATTGCCGCCTCCCTGGGCATCCCGTCGTTTCTCACCTACCCTCTGGTCTATGAGTCGGATCAGGTGAAGGCGGAATTCGATCGATATTTTGAGGCTGCATTGTGCCACCTGTATAAGATCCGGCAGTGGGAGGATCTTGCGGGGGGCGGACGAAGATACGGAAAGGCCCGTCGAGACTCCGAAATGGAGCGGCAGCGATGGCTGGACTGTCTGGGGAGCCTGATGGCCGTCGTCAACAGCAGGCGAGTGTAGAGGATTCGAACGGGTGAGAAAGTTCTACCGGGACGTCTTGGACTACGTCGGCGTCACCGTACTCCTGAAGGTCATCGGTGTCGCATCGATTCTGTATGTCGGCAAGGCGCTTACCCCCGATGACTTCGGGTATTTCGCGATGGCCTCGGTGGTGATAGCGGTCGGCGCGGCGCTGGCGGAGTTCGGGGCCGGCGGGCTCATGGTCCGGGACTACCACCTGGAAGGTGCCCGGGTCCTCGTGAAGGCGGTGCCATTGGTATTGGTCGTCTGGGTCATCGAGACGGTCGCGATCGGGACCCTGGGGAGAGCCCTGGCCGGGGGAGCAGAAAGTCTGCGCGCGGTTGCCGATCATCCGTATCTGATCGCCCTGTTGATCCTGCCGACGGTTGGGAACACGCTCGTCGGCACCTACTTGGTCATATCGCTGAAGGCGCGGGTGTTCGCCACGGCAACCATGGCGAAGTCGGTCGCGCACTTGCTGTGCGTCATCACCATTGCGAGCCTCGAGCCCTCCTACATGGCGCTCCTGTACGCGACCCTGGTCGGCTGTCTGGCATTCCTGGCGATTCCGCTGATTCACTTCCGTTCTCGGCTCGGCGCCGGAATGCTGGCGTTGCGGTCGCTGGACCATTCTCACGCGATAGCCGAACAGGCACGAGGGGGCTTCGTGTTCTTTTCCCGCGACGCCTTGGCCGTGCTGCAGGGTCATTGGAACCGAATCATCCTGAGCGTGTACGTCCCAGTTGCGGACCTCGGG
>Ga0184615_10000994_pt1 | contig 15449 bp, 13 predicted proteins | sample PLM4_65_coex_FD_133134 | JGI IMG/M metagenome (GOLD analysis project Ga0184615, IMG submission 133134) | Groundwater sediment microbial communities from an aquifer in East River, Colorado, USA - PLM4_65_coex | ecosystem: Environmental > Terrestrial > Soil > Riparian zone | place: USA: East... | reverse complement strand
TCGGGGTCGGGAATCCGCCGCTGATCGTTGGTCCAGCCAAAGGCCTGCGTCAGCTGCTGCGGAGGCAGAAGTTTCGCGAGCGCGCCGAAGCCGCTGAGCTGGTCCGCCTTGGTGGCGACGATGTAGACAGGCACGTCCACCTGCAGCCGAACGCGGATCTCGTTCAGGCGCAGACGCAGGGCCCGCGCGAGCGCTTCGAGCTCCGCGGGCGCGCGCGAGAGCAGCGCGTCCACCGGCAGCGCGAAGACGATCGCCTCGATCGGACAGTCCGGTCGGTGGCGACGCAGGAGCGAGAGGAGCTGCTGCCATTCGCGCGTATCCTGTTCATTCTCGCAGGCGAGGTAGCGGCCGCTCGTGTCCAGGCCGATCAGCTCGTTGGCGCGAACGAACTCGATCGTGTCGGTCTTGCCGAAGCCGCGGCGCGCGAACTGCGCCGGCAGATCGAGACCGCACTCGGTGAGCAACGTGCTCTTCCCCGAGCCGTCCTCGCCGATCAAGAGCACCCACGGCAGCTCGTAGACGCCCGCGCGCGCTTTGAAGTCGGACCGGATCCCGTCGACGGCCTCGGTGAATCGGTCGGTGAGCGCCGTCAGCCGGTTCGAGTCTGCAAGCGACTGTTGCTGCCGGTCTGCCTCGTCGCGCCCCGTGAGCCCCTCGCCGAGGCCACTCTCGCGTTCCCGTCGCACGTAGTGGACGACGATCAGCACGAGCAGTGCTGCCAGCAGGATCGACAGTCCGATGATCAGTGCCGTGAGCCAGTTGTTCGTGAAGTAACCGAGCGCCGCCGCGGCCGCGGCCGCGACCGCGAGCGCGACGGCCGAGGCGCGGCTCGCGATCGCTCCGAAGAACTCGCGCATGCTCAGCCTCCCCGCGGCAACGGGACGTCCGGCGCGAGGATCTGCAATGCGATCCAGCCGGCGCCGTAGGCCACCACCAGCGTGATGGCGATCGCGGTAAGCACGCGCACCATCCGGCCGCCGCCGCGCGGCGGCAGGTCGATCTCCAGGCTGTAGGCGCTCGGTGTCACGTAGCGCTCGCGATCGACCTCGATCACCGCGCGCGCCGCGCGCAGCGTCTCGTACTGGTGCGCCATCAGCGCGCGCCGCTCCGCCTGCTGGTCGTGATACTGACCCTCGAAGCCCAGCGAGAGCACGAGCAGATAGACCTCTCGCGCGCGCGTGTGCTCCGGGCGAAGGCGCCGCAGATGCTCGTAGAACTCGTTGCCCGCGCGGACGGTCTTGTAGAGCCGCAGCTGCAGGGGCTCGGTCGCCCACTCGTCGCGGCCGGGCCAGTCGGAGCGCAGGATCACCTCGTCGAGCCACGCGACGAGTGCGAAGCGCGCCTCTTCGAGCTCGTCCGAACGCAGCGCGGCGGCCGCGTGCGACTTCGCGAAGCGGTCGAGCAGGAGAAGCAGGTGATTGCGCAGCGCGGGCGCGCTCTGCTCGCGGCCCGCATCACCCGCAGCGAACGCCGAGACGAACGCCACCAGCTCCCGCGCCGCGCGCGTGAGACGGGGGCTGCTCACCCCCTCCGGTTCGCGGCGCGATTCACGCTGGCGGCGTGACGATGTAGAGGCGGACGTCGGCATCCTTCAGGTTCCCCAGACTCACGGCGAGACTCGCGTCTCGTTTCACGCGGTCGAAATTCTTGTCGTTGTCCTTCCCGCGCAGCTCGACGCGCCAGAACTCGAAGCCCGCCTCGGCCGCGATGTCGGTCGGCGCGCCCGGGAGCAGCTGCAGCGGAAGCCCCGTGAGATTCGAATCGATCATCGCTTTGATCCAGTCCGCCGACGCCACCTTGCCCGCGTTCTTCACCTGCTCGACCAGCTCTTCCTTCGAGAGACTCGATCGGATCCCCAGGTAGAACTGGTTCTTCGGGTCGACGAGCTCGATCGAGAGCTCCTTCGTGACGTAGGCGTTTCGATCGAAGCGCAGCGCGAACTCGCGAAAGCGCTGCGGGATCGCCTCTTCCAGATCCGCCTTGATCTGGTCCAGCAGCGAGCGGAAGCCGGGGAACGGATCCGCGTGGTCATAGTATGGGAACTCCGCGCGCTCGCTCTTGCGGAAGGCTCCGAGCGCACCCGCGAGCTCCACCAGCGCCGTGTAGAGCGGATAGGGCGCCGTGGCTGGCGCGGCGAGCAGCTGACGCAGCACCGGCGCCATACGCGCGAGCGTGTAGCGCATCCACATTCGCGGCAGGTCGGCGATCGACACCGTCGTCGTCCGACCCGAGATGATGCGGATGCGCGCGTCGAGCAGGCTCACGACGCGCGCGAGCTCCTCGACGAGTGGCGGGCACGCTTGGACCGCGAGCAGCGGCGGCGCGAAGTCGCTCGCGAGCGCGAAAGGCCGCGCCTTCTGCCCCGTCGCGACGATTCGCGCCACGCGCAACGCCTCGTGCTGCTGGAGATCGAGGTCCTCGCCGGTCAGGAACACGCGCAGGTTGGGAACGAGGAAATCGACCTCCGCGGCGGGTCCGCCGCGGTGGAGATCGCCAACCGGCTCCGAGCGGATTAGATAGCGGACGTCGCGGCGGCCCTCGTCCTCGTGGGCCGCACTCGCCTCGGCGGGCCGGACGAGCTTCAAGCCCACGTAGACGTCGATCGTCTGGATGGTGGGCGGGAACTCGCGCGTCTCGAGCGCGGCATTTCCGGGGTAGCGGATCAGCTGCCCGTCCGGGAGCACGCCGACGAGCGAGCGGATCTCGACGCGGTGATCGGAGAGCGCCTCTTCGTCCACCTCGAACGCTTGAACGCCCCAGTGGAACGGATCGATCATCCGCAGCTGGTCGTGAAGCCGTCCCTCGAGATACTCCGTCTGCTGCTGGAGATGCTGGGGGCGGAGAAACATGCCCTCCAGCCAGGCGACCGGATTTGGAGTCGTGTCCTTCATTCCTGTTCTTCGCTCGCCTTCTCGTCGGTCGGCGCGCGGAGGGCGATCTCCGACGAAGACAGGACGATGACATTGCCCGCCTCGGACTCACAGGTCGTCGACGCAATCACGCGGCTCGGCCCACGGTAGTAGTCGGCCACGACGCCGATCTGCGCCGTATCCCGCGGCAGCTGCTCGCCGAGCTTCAGCGTTTGGCCTGGCAGTACGGTGGTCTGCCACGGCTCGCCCGCGAGGCCGGCGGGCTTCTCGCCGCGGATCAGATCTCGAACGCTCGAGGCCTGAAACGCCGTCACGTTCTGCAGCGGGTAGAAGTGCACGACCACCACATGCGGCTGGCCGTCGAAGAGGTTCAGATCCACACTCGCCTGCAGCTGGAGGCAGAGCTTGGCAGGCGCCGCGGGATCGTCGTCGCCTCCGAGTCCGATCAGGCTGGTGACTCCACACCCGGCCTGGATCAGCACGGCCGCCACAAGCGCGAAGCGCCTCGGAAGCGAAAACCTCTCCAACATCCAGCGGCCTTTCGCTGCGCAGCCGCTTCACGCCGCCCGGCGTCGCGCTTGCGACGGTTGCGGTCGAAGAAGGCTTGAAACGACGGCCGAGTATGGACGAACGCTGCTTCTCGGGTCAATCCGCGGGCGCGGCTGAGGCCGGCACCGATCGAGCCGCATTCGCCTCAGGTCCGACGCGCAAGTCGCGGCGGCGCGGTCTGACGGCGGCCGGGACCTGTCTCTCTTGCATGGTCCGCAGCAGCCGCCCACGCAGGGCGACGGTCGCGGGCGCAAGCCCGGCCAGGTCGGCAGGGGTCGCGAGCTCGGAGCGGATCACGAATATCTCCGCGCGGCTCTCGAACCCGTCCCAGCTGCGCGCAACCACGAGAATGTGGTTCTCGCCGGGCGCCACCTGCACGAGCGAGCCGAAGCTGCCGTCCGCGCGCCGGTAGAGAGCGCGCGCGGGCTCGGCGAGCGTGTCGTTCCAGACCTCGAGACCGGCGATCCGGGCGTAGTCGAGCTGCGACGGAGCGTCCGGCAGCAGCGCTGCCTGTGTGATCGGCAAGCTGCGGCCACCCGCCGACGCGGCGAGCCGCTGCGCGAACTGCGCCCCGCGCGCGGCTTCCTCGCCGAACACGAGTGCGTCGATTCGCACTTCCGCACGCTGCGCTTGCGCGAGGACCGATGCGAGAGCCGGATCACCCGCCTCAGCGGCTGAGAGGCGCGCGTCGGTCAGAATCAGCAGCGCACGCCGGCGCAGCGAGAGCTCCGGAGCGCGTGGCGTGTCCAAGCCGACGAGCAGCGAGACTCCGGCACGCAGGCCGCTCGCCCAATCCGCGTGACCCTCGGGCCCGCGCGGCTCCAACCAGTCGAGAAGCCGGGTCGCGCGCGCGAAGTCCTCGCTGAGCGGCAGCGCCACAACCGGCGCGCGGCTCCCGCCGTCCGGATCCCCGGCAAGCAGAACGATCGCGACCCGCGACGTACCGGGATCCAGATCCGCGATGACCGCGCGCGCCGCCCGGAGCTCCTCCGCGAAGATCGTCGGTCCCGTCGCTGCGGAATCGCCAAAGCCCAGCCAGTCGAGAAAATCCGCGAAGGCCGACTGCGGGCCGCGAACCTCGGCGCCCGATTCGTAGGCAGCCTCGTCGGTGCTGTCGGAGGTGTCGAGCGCGAGGACCAGGTCCAGGCCAGCGCCGCGCGGGAAGTCCGCCAGCGCGCGCCCCGACAGGAAGACGAGCCCGCCAGCGTCGCTACCCAGCGCCGTCGGCGGGTCGAGCTCGATCCGCACCGCAACCGCGTCGGCTGCGGCCAGCGCCGACTCCGCGCCGAGGCACACGGCCAGGAGCGCCGCGACTGCGCGCACGAATCCCCCCACGACCTGCTCATCGCCTGCCGGCTGGCGATGCTTGAGTCGCAAGGCTTGTGGATCCGCCCGCCTTGACAGCCGTGTTGCGCGGGAGATAGCGTGCGGATTCAGGGGTTTACGGAGATCCGATGAGCGATGAACGGGCAGGCCAGCGAGAGCTTTCGATCGACGAGCTCGCCGGCGCGCGCGAGAAGACGGAGGAAGTCGCCGCGCTGCTCCGGGCCCGACTCGACCGCCACCTCGAGGCGCTCCGCCCGGTTCTGTCGCCCCGCCGCCTGCTCGGCCGGCACGTCCGCGGGGGCGTGCGCGAGGACACACTGGGCGCCGACCGCGCGCTCTCGGAGCTGCGCGAGCGCTATGCCGCCGTCGCGGGCCGTCCCTTCAATCTGCCCAAGGAGCTGCCCGACGAGCCGCTCGGCGTCGAAGGCATCGCGGAGCTCTACCCGTTCGAGTACGCGCACCGACTCGATGGCAGCGACCGCGCGATCACGATGACCTCGCCGATCCGCTGGCTGCTCGGCTTCCGCTCGGGCTACACGCTCGCCGAGCTCCGCAACGCCGTGCGCGACCGCGTCTCGCTCCGCTCCGCCGACGCGCGCCAGTTCATCGTGAACGCGCTCGTCCTGCAGACCATGCTCGAGCGCTTTCCCGAGATCCCCGCGCTCCTCGCCGACCTGCGCTACGAAGTGCGCGTCGAGAAACTCGACGGCCTGGGCGACCTGCCCGTCGCAACGGTGCGGATCGCGTCACTGTCGTCATTTCGACCGAGTGACTCGGTGATCGCGACCGCGACCCGCTTCTCGGGCGTGCCGGCGTTCATCGAGCTGATCGATTTCGAAGCGGCGCGGCGGATGGCGGATCCGCTGCGGGAGCAGATCGAGAATCCATCGAGCTGACGCGAGCTTCGCGCGGCGGAACGAGAGGCGAAGCGTCGTGCAGATCTTGAACTCATCGCCGCTCCAGGCGGGTCTCGTGATCCTCCTCGACGGCGACGGCGCCGAGCAGCTCTGCCTCTCGGTCCGCGGCGTGTTCGCGCTCGACCCGACCGGCAAACCGTCGCTCGCGGGCGAGCAACCGGCGCTGTCTCCAGCCGATACGCACTACGAAGAGCCTGGCACGAGCAGCATCCGGCATGAAGCCGACCTCGGCTACGCGAAGGTCAGCACGGACGTGGCCCTGATCGGAGCCGCGGTGGCGACGCGGCCGCGAACGACGGAGCAGGAGGTCTCCCTGCGCGTCGGCAGTGCGGCGAAGCGGGCGCGCGTGACCGGTCCGCGCTTCGTGGAGCGGGGGCGTGAGAGGGGACCGCTGGAGCTCGACCGCGTCCCGCTGCGCTGGGAGCTCGCGGCAGGCGGAACCGACGCGAGCCCGGAGGATGAACGCGACCGAAGCTTGGAGCCTCGCAACCCGCTCGGGCGCGGCTTCCGCGCGCGACGCTCGCGCCTTCCGCGCGACGGTTCGCTGCCGCAAGTCCTGTCGCTCGGCCGCGATCTGAACGAGCCCGTTGGCTTCGGCTTCATCGGCGAGGGTTGGCTGCCGCGCCGCCTTTTCGCGGGCCGCTACGACGCCGCCTGGCAAGAGCAGCGCTTTCCGCTGCTGCCGCGGGACTTCGACGTGCGCTTCCACAACAAGGCAGCGCCGGGGTTGATCACGCCGCGGCACCTCCGCGGTGGCGAGCCGTACGAGATCCGCGGCTGCACCGCGAATGGGGTACTCGCCGGTGAGCTTCCGGCGCTCGTGATTGCGGCCAGCGCAAGCGTCGCCAAGGCTGGGGAGCCGATCGAGATGCACCTGAACGGTGTCACCTTCGACGCCGAGCGCATGCAGCTGCACATGCTCTGGCGCGGGAGCTTGCGCATTCACGGGAGACTCCCGCGCTTGCGTTCGGTCGAGATCCAGACGACGGGCCTGCACTCGTGACTCGCCTCGCCATCACCGGTATCGGTGCGGTGACTCCGGTCGGACTCTCCGCGCCAGCGTCCGCCGCGGCCCTCCGTGCCGGCATCGCTCGACTCGGCCCGATAGCCAGCTCACCGGAAATCGGAGAGGACGGCGAGCTGGTGCCCGCGAACGGCGGACGCGTGCCACTCGAGTGGTTGCACGGCAAGCCCGAGGATGCGCTCTGGCCCGGCCACCAACGCTGGGAGGCGGCCGAGCCGCTCGCCGAAGTGCTCTACATCGACGATGGCCCGCAGCGACTCGTCGACCTCGCGCTCCCGGCGCTCCGCGAGGCGCTGGCGCGTGCGGGCCTGCGTGCCGGCTTTCCGGCCAACTGCGGGCTTTTCGTCGGGCTCGATGAAGCAGAGGACGAGGCAGCGGTTCTCGGCGGAATCGCCGGAGGCATGGGCGGCCCACGACCCGGTATCGCGAAGGCCTATCGCACCGGCCGCGCCGCCGCACTCGAGGCGATCCATCGCGCCGCCGAGCGCGTCGAACGCGGCGAGATCGCCGTCGCGATCGCGGGCGGCGTCGACTCACTCGTCCGACCGTCCGTCTACGCGAGGCTCGACGCCGCCGAGCGGCTCGCCAGCGAAGCGAATCCGCAGGGTGTGCGGGCGGGCGAAGCCGCCGCGTTCGTGGTGATCACGAAGCGCGCCGATCCGAGCGAGCGGGCGGCCGAGCTGCTCGGTTCGGGGATCGCGGACGAGCTCACGGCCGGCACCGATCGCCCGTGCCAGGGTGACGCGCTCAGCCTCGCGATCCGGGCGGCACGCCGGGGTGCTTCGGACATTCGCGCCCGGCCGCTCGCGATCTGCGATTTGAACGGCGATCGGTATCGGGCGCTCGAGTGGGGGCTGGCGATGATGCGCTCGCTCTCGGACCTGATCTGGCGCGACGGCGGGCCGGGCACGGGTGAGTTCTGGCATCCCGCGGATTGCACCGGGGACACGGGCGCCGCCGCGGGTGCGCTGTGTTGCGTCTGGGCAGTGGAGGCGCTGCGCAAGGGTTATGCTCGCGGGGAGAACGTGCTCGTCTGGGGAGCGTCGGATGGACCTCGACGCGCAGCCCTGATCGTGTCACGCGCCGGCTGAGGAGAGGCTTCGTGCCCGCAACGACGAGCGTGAACAAGCTGACGGTGGTGCACGCGGGGAGCACCGGGATCGCGATGTCGTTTCCCGACGTCTGCAAGACGCCCTCGCCGGCCGGCCCGATCCCGATCCCCTATCCGAACATCGCACAGTCGAGCGACACCGCAGACGGCTCGACGACGGTGAAGGTCGACGGCAACCCGATCATGCTCAAGAGCTCGAACTTCCGCATGAGCACGGGTGACGAGGCGGGCGCGGCGATGGGCGTGGTCTCGAACAAGATCAAGGGCAAGGCGATACCGGTGAATGCGTCGTTCGACGTCAAGGTCGACGGCAAGAACGTCTTCCGCCTGACCGATCCGATGCAGGCCAACTGCGGCAGCAACGCCAACACCTTCAACCCCGCAGAGGCTCAGGCGCCCAATCCATTCACGGTCCTCCAGAGCCCGGAGTGCGAGAAGACCGACGAGAAGCGGAAGGAGCAGAAGAGCCAGGAGAGCAAGTGGGCAAACTCCGGGATCATCAAGAAGCACCGCGGCCCGATCCAGCAAGTGACCGATGATCTGAAGTACATCGTCTGGTTCCGGAAGACCAAGGACGAGTGCGGCCCCTGGATCGAAGACTTCCACATGCCGAAGCCACACAGCTGCATGAAAGGCACCACGATCAAGGCAGAGAGAGCGGACACGCTTCGGGTGCAGGCCTGGCTCGACAGGCGCACGTGGACGGATGCAAGCAGCGTGGCGCCGGGTATCTCGAATCTGTTCTACAGCCCGGTGGCCGAGCAGTACGTCGGAATCATCGGCCTCGCGCGCCGGGAAGAGACGGAGATCGAGCCGCTGAAGGGAGGGGGACGTCAGCTCGGCGCCTCCTACACAGGAAAGTGGATGACCGCGGACTACGACCTGTTCCAAGTCCTGCGCATCCACAAGAAGTGCTCCGCGGTCAAGGACGAATCCTTCGCCAAGCTCAAGCGCGCCGTGAACTCGGCGTTGAAGTGGGACGCGATCCAGCACCCCCCGCAGGCGCAGTGGATCCCGAACCCGAAGGAGCGGAGGGCGGGGGTGAAGAACGTCAACATGCCGGATAGCGTCAACGCCGTGCTCTCCGGAACGAAGGGCGCGCCTAGAGAGCTTCAGGTGCTGCCCGCGCCGAGGAAGCCGATGCGCGTGATCGACTCACCGCTCACCGTCGTCTGCGGAAAGACTGTTGTCTCGCTCGAGACCGAGAAAGAGGTGATCGACTCACTGAAGTGCAAACGGTGCGGCGAGTGAATGGGAGGCCATCGTGCCGGCCGCGCTGACCCGCAGAGAGCGAGACGCGCTCGTGCGCCAGCTTCGCGAGCTCGAGTCCCAGCTCTATCCGGACGAGAGCGCGCGGGCACCGAGCCGCCGGGAGTCCGCGCTGCTATGGGAGTCGTGGTACAGCGTCACGGCGGAGTACGCGGATCGCTTGCCACGCATCGTGATGGGAGCGTGCCCGTTCACCAGCGCGCCGCTCGTCCGCGCGTTCGATCCGTTCGGGCTCGACGGCCCTTTCTGGTGGCGGGATCGTCCCTTCGCGATCGACGAGCCCGATCCGCCCGCGCACTTCCGCGTCCTGCTTGGCGCGCTCTCGCTCGGCGGCAGAACGCCGGCCGAGACCGTCGACGAGGTAATCCCCGGGCCGGACGTGCCCTTCGTCGTGCCCCAGCTCCTGGACCTGCCGGAGATGCGCGCGGTGATCATGCGGCTCGAGCTCGAGACCGGCGATGTCGCCTATCCGATCTCGTACTGGTCGACGGAAGCGATTCCCGGCGAGCTCCTGCACCAGCCCTGGCTGCGGCAGGAGCTGTGGATCGACCATGACGGCGGAGCGGGGTGGATGATCTCGACCGAGCCGTGGGATTTCGAGCTCTCGCCGTGGATCGAGCGCGAGAAGCTGTACTGGTTCGAACCTGGATCGGCTCGGCCGTTCGGCCGCGCAGACGAACGGCCGTGTCCATTCCTGGGGCTTCCCGGTGACCGCAGGCCGCAGTCACTCGCGGGCGGCGAAAGAGCGCTTCTCGATCTTCCCGACGGCGAGATGATCGAGCCGTTCCCGACCGACGAATGAAAGCCACGCCTCGGATCGATTGGAGAACGATCGCGCCGCTCGCGCGCCCTCGCGCGAATCCGATCGTCGTCCCGCTCGTCGACGGCCGCGTGCTCGTGGCGCGCGGCACGCGAGGAGCCGAACTCAAACGGACCATGGACAAGACGGTCGAGATCTGGGATCCGGTGGCGGACCGCTGGCAGCGGGCCAACGACGCCGTCTCGCCAGATGGCCAGCTGGTCGGCGTCGTGGCGCTGGCATTCGAGTCCATCGGGAGGACCTGGCGGCAGATCGATCGACTCCCGCCAGCGATGCTCGAGAGCGTGCAGATCTCACGCGACCGCAGCGTGACTCGGAAGTCGGGCGACAAGAACGGCGATTTTCTCGTGCTGGAATCGAAGCGCGGTCCCGGTCGCAGGATCGCGCTCGAGGAGAGGCGCTTCGGTTTCGAGATCACGCCGCTCGCGGATGGCCGCTTGCTCGTGATCGGCGGCTACAAGAAATACACCGACTTCAGCTGGGACGTCGTCCGGCGCTCCGTGGGTCTGGTGGAGATCGTCGAGCCCAAGTCCGCGAAATCGAGACCCGCGGGCGAGCTCGGCTTCGCGCGTCATCAGCACGCCGCAGCGCTTCTCCCCGACGGGAGCGTGATCGTGGTCGGCGGGCGACACGGTGAAGCCGCTGAGACGCGCAAGTGCGAGCTTGGCCGCCTGGTCTGAGTGACAGAGCGCGAGCTCACTCCCCCGGCACGGCGCTCCCGCGTTCCATACCGTCGAAGAAGCCATCGGGGACTTCGCGCCTGAGCCACGGCGCGTCCGGGCGCGGCGATACCAGCGCCTGGCGCCAGATCGATTCCAGCGGCTCCTCGTCGCCCGCGCCCCGCCACTGCAGCGAGCGACCGCGCAACTGGCGCTCCCCGACTGGAAGCCGAATGCCGGCCTCGCGCGCAGCAGCGAGCAGAAACGAAGCTCCGCTCTGCGCCGGAGCGTCGAGCTCGCGGGCGCGTTCGACTGCGCGCGCCGCGGGCAACGCCCCGACGATCCGCTCGAGCGCCGTGAGCGCGGCCAGGCACGCCCCTTCGTCCGCACTCTCGACCCAGGGCGCGAGCAGCTCGAGCCCCCCGACGACTCCCAGCTCGCCGATCGCACACAAGCCGGCCAGCCTGGACGGATCGCGCTCGAGCGCGGCCGCGAGTCGCGGGAGATCCCTTGCGTCGCCGAGCAGTCCGACGATCCGCAGCGCGACGGCGTCGGGCTCGGCACAGGCAATGCGCTCGCGGGCGAGCGCGAGCCCCGCCGCAGCGTCGAGCTCTGCGAGTGACCAGAGCGCGCGGCGCGCAACGCTCGCATTCGTGCTCGCAAGCAGGCTCTCGAGGATTTCGTCCGTTCGGCGCGCGGCGCCCGAGTGGCCGAGATGACGCGCCAGCGCCACGCGCAGCTCGTCCGAAGCCGCGCGCGCAGACTCGGCGCGCGCTTGCGGCGTAAGGGCGCCGTGCCAGCCGAGCGCATCGACCGCCGGCGCCTTCAGCGAATCGGGAAGCCGCGCGATTTCGTCGGCGGGAAAGAGCTCGAGCACCCGCTCTGCCGACAGCGCGCGCAGCGCCTCGCGCAACCCCGCGTGCGCTTCGCTCGGGATCGCCGCGAGGCGTTCGAGCGCAACGTCGCGCGCAGGACGGCAGACCCCGAGCCAGGCTCGAACAGCGGCGTACAAGGTCCAAGGCTCGTCGGCCGAGAGGCGGGCCTCGGCGAGCAGCGCGCTCGCCGCACCCCCGATTGCAAGCGCATCGAGATGTGCCGCGATCCGCTGCTCGTGCGGCTCGAGGCGCCCCAAGGGGATCTCCGGCGAGAACAAGAGCTTGCGCCGTTGGATCGACAGGTAGCGGAGCTCGTCGAGGTGTTCCTCGAGAACCTCCGGCAGCGCCGGACCACCCAGCTCGGCGTCGAATCGGCTCGAGCCCTGCGTCGCGCCGCCCGTCGTCAAGCCTGGCTCAGTTCAACGAGATCGTCGCGCCGCGGATCTTGTTCGGCCCGCGCGACTCCGAGACCACGTAGTCGCCGCTCAGCACGATCCGTCCATCCTTGCGCAGCGTGAGACTCGCGTCGCCACAGCGAAGCTCGATGCTGCGCTCCGCTTCGAAGACGAGCTTGTCGCCATCGACGCGAATCTCGACGTCGCCCGGGCCGGCGCGACGCAGTCGAGCGGGGATGCGATCCCGCACGAGCCCGACGAGCACCCAATCGTCGGCCGATTCATTCGCGCGAACCGCGAGCGCGCGCTGGCGCGTTCGCGCGGCGCGCGCCACGACGCCATCCGCGACCGGCAATCCGATCGCGACCGCAAGGGCCGTTCCGGCTCCGTCCGCGAGGAACAGCACGCGCCCCTCGGCGTCGATCCCCGCGAGGTGACCGAGAACGGCGCCGACGACGGGCGAAGCCGCGCGGTCGCTGGTCGGCTGCGCATCGATCAGCGCATCGAGCGCGCTGCCGGCGCTGCGACGGGAAGCTCGCTCTTCGACACGAGCTGCGCGGTCCGTCGCGCTCACGCGAGGCCCACCCTCCGTCCGCCGCTGCGACATCGCCCTGCTCCCCGCCGATTCGCGCCACTCGTGCGCGCGGCGCTCAGTTCTCTTGGATCTTCGAGCCCTTGAGGATCACGTCTCCGCTGGCCTTCAGCTGGATCTTCGAACCCTCGATGCTGATGTCCCCGCTCTTCTTCAACACGATCTTGGCGCTGCCGGTCTGGATCAGAATCTGATCGTCGGCCTGGAGCGTGATCGTCTTCGCCGTGAGCATGAACGCCTTCGTCACGTCGGTGCTCGCGCTCTGCGAAACATTGAGCGTCCAGTCCTTCGACACGGCCGTGCTGAACTTCCCTTCGACCGATATGGAGCGGTCTTTGCCGACGCTCAGCGACTGATTGTCACCGACGCTGATCGTCTCGTCCTTGGCCACGTCGTGCTTGCGTTTCCCGCCGACGGTCAGCGAATCGTCCGCGCTCACGTCGACGACCCGGTTCTTGCCGACCGTGAGCGTCAGCAGCTGACCGATCGACACCGACTCGTCGTTCCCGACCGTTCGACCCCGGTCGTTCTTGACGTCGTGTTGCTCGTCATGGTCGATCTTCGTCTTGCGATCGTTCCCCACCCACTGCGTCTCGTCCTTCTCGACCTCGATGTCCTGGTTCTTCTCCGCGTGGATGAAGAGCTGCTCTTCGCCCTTCTTGTCCTCGAAGCGGATCTCGTTGAAGTTCGCGGCGGCGCCGCTCAGCGAGGAGCGGGTCTTGATGCCCGTCTGTGTGGCGTTGGCGGGGAGCGCGTAGGGGACGGTCTGCTCGCCGTTGTAGACGCGGCCGGTGACGATCGGGCGGTCGGGGTCGCCCTCGATGAACTCGACGATGACCTCCTGGCCGATGCGGGGGTTGGAGATCATGCCCCAGTTCTTGCCGGCCCAGTTCTGCGAGACGCGGACGCGGCAGGAGCTGTTCTCGTCGCGCTTGCCCTCGCGATCCCAGTGAAACTGCAGGACCACACGGCCGTGGGCGTCGACGTCGATCTCCTTGCCGGCGGCACCGACGACGGTTGCGGTCTGGACGCCCGTGATCAGCGGTTTGGGGGTGCGCTGCAGCGGGCGCATGGGAACCGAATGGGGCACGCACGAGAGCTCGTTCATGTACGTGCTCTCGGTGCCTGCATCGCCGACGTCCTGACTCACGTGGTGACGGACTTCGGTGATCAGATAGCTCTCGTTGTAGGCGTCGCGGGGGTGACCCACCAGCGTGAAGCGGTAGCCGGGCACGAACGCCGCGCAATCGCTCTGGCCGCGGATGCTGATCGCGGCGGCTTCCTCGGCTTGCATCCGAAGCTTCACGCGACGCTCGCCTTCCGAGAGCTTGAGATACTCGCCGGGATGGTCGTAGATCTCGAACTTCTCGTTGCCGCCGAGCGACGTCGAGCTCGAGGTCGTGGCGAGCAGGCTCATCGCCGGATCCTCGAAGTTGTAGTCGGTCAGCGCGTACTTGCCGGAGGCCAGCTCGCGCTCGACACGGAAGCCGTGAATCGATCCGCCCAGCACGTTCTCGTCGATCGCCTTGGCGTACGCGACGGTGGCCTGGCCGGGACACGGGGCATTGCCGCTCGGCGAGTTGAAGAACACGAGTGTGTGTTGCTTCTCGGAGTGCTTGAAGAAGTAGGCGATGCCCTCCTCTTCCGCGAGACGCGAGATGAAGTTCAAGTCGGTTTCGCGGTACTGCACGCAGTACTCGCGCTCGGGAAACTCACCCACGAGCTGGAACTCGACGTCGCCGAAATCGGTCTCGGCGAGGAGCTCCCGGATGATGTCGGGCGCGGGCTTCGGCTTGAAGATGCGGCAGCCCGCGCGTCGGCGCAGCAGCCAGATCCAGGGCACGACCTCGGCGCTGTACGACGCGAAACGCCCCTGTGACGGTCCCTGCGCGAAGCGGGAGACGATCCCGTGATACCAGCGTTCCTTGTCGTTCGCGGCCTTCAGGTGCACGGCGAGCGGCTTGCCGATCACCGCGGCGAAGTCGATGTCGTCCGTCTCGGAGAGGAGCTGCAGCTCGTAGACGAACGGCCCCGAGATCGACTCGTGCGCCGTCATCTCGGCCAGCAGGAGCACGTCGTCTCCGAGCGGCGACTTCACCTGACACATGCGGTCTGCCTGCGTGTACGCCATCGTCGGCTCCAGCCTACGCGACCGTGAAGCGGAAGTCCCCGCCCGGGTCGAGGCCAACCTCGATGCGGGTGAACGGCTCGCCCGTGGCCATGCGCGAGAGCACCTCGGACGACATCTGCGGCAAGAGCGAGTGCGTGAGGATGCGGTCGACCGCGCGCGCGCCGCTCTCGGCTTCGGTGCAGCGCGCGAGCACGGCCGAGACGATCTCCTCGCCGCAGACGAGCTCCGCGGCGTGGTTCTCGCGGAAGCGCTTCTGGATGCGGCCGAGCTGCAGCCGGATGATCTGCACCATCATCTCGGGCGAGATCGGGAAGTACGGCACGACGACCAGTCGCCCGAGCAGCGCCGCGGGGAACTGCTTCAAGAGCTCCGGGCGGATCGCCTGGGCGAGCGCTTCCGACTCGGGACGAGTCTCGGGATCGGCGCAAAGGCTCATGATCAGATCCGAGCCGACGTTCGAGGTCAGCAGGATCACCGTGTTCTTGAAGTCGATCTCACGGCCCTCGCCGTCCTCGAGCACGCCCTTGTCGAAGACCTGGAAGAAGAGCTCCATCACGTCGGGGTGCGCCTTCTCGACCTCGTCGAGCAGAACGACCGAGTGCGGCCGCCGGCGCACGGCCTCGGTCAGGACCCCTCCTTCGCCGTAGCCCACGTAGCCGGGCGGCGAGCCCTTCAGGCTCGAGACAGTGTGCGCCTCCTGGTACTCCGACATGTTGATGATGACGGAGTTGCGCTCGCCGCCGTAGAGCGTGTCGGCGAGCGCCATCGCGGTCTCCGTCTTGCCGACTCCGCTCGGTCCCGCGAGCATGAACACGCCGATCGGGCGCGACGGGTTGTCGAGCTGCGCGCGCGACGTGCGGATGCGCCGCGCGATCGCCTCCAGCGCGTGGCCCTGCCCGATCACGCGCTCG
>Ga0184615_10000993_pt1 | contig 15450 bp, 13 predicted proteins | sample PLM4_65_coex_FD_133134 | JGI IMG/M metagenome (GOLD analysis project Ga0184615, IMG submission 133134) | Groundwater sediment microbial communities from an aquifer in East River, Colorado, USA - PLM4_65_coex | ecosystem: Environmental > Terrestrial > Soil > Riparian zone | place: USA: East... | reverse complement strand
GTGGCGCTCGCCGGAGCCGCGATCCCCGTCGGAGCGGGTGCCGCCGGACCGCTCGCGCTGAAGGCCATCGACGCCTCTCACTTCCACGGCGCCGACGGCCGGCGCGGTGTGGAGCTGGCGCCGCACTCGCTGCGAACCGCCGGACCCGCCGAGGCGCTGCTGCGCCGAAGCCTCGTCGAGCGCCGAGTCGAGCGCGTCATCGTGTTGGGCCCGCTCACCAACGTCGCGGCGCTCCTCGAAGCGGAGCCGGAGCTCTTCCGCGCGGCCGAGGTCGTCTGGATGGGCGGATCGCTCCGCGGCGGGAACGTGACGCCGCTGGCCGAGTTCAACGCGTACGCGGACCCGCGCGCGTTGCAGCTCGCGCTCGCGTCGGGCGTGCGGCTCCGCGTCATCGGCCTGGACGTGACGAACCAAGTGGCGCTGCGCGCGCGCGATCTGCCGGCGCTCGGCGCGTCGGCCACGCCGCGTGCGGTGATGGTCGACGGCGCGGTCCGTGCGCTCTGCCGCGCCCAGCGCGAGCTCTCCGGCGCGGAGGTCGCGTATCTCCACGACCCGTGCGCGGTCGCGGCGGCGTTCGCGCCCGAGCTCTTCGAGTTCGAGGAGAAGCGTCTGCGCGTCTGCGCGCGCGAGGGCTCCGAGCGGGGCCATCTCGAGAGCGCTCCCGGCGCACGCGGCGAAGCGAGCTACGCGGTCGCGGCGCGCGAGAGCGAGCTCGCGGCGCTCTTCGTCGAGCGCGTCAGCCGCTGGTCGAGCCGCGAAGCGGGGGCGCCGTGAGCGAGCGCTACGACTTCCACACCCACACGCACGTCTCCGACGGGAGCTTGTCGCCCGAAGAGCTCGTGCAGGCCGCAGACCGGAACCGCGTCACGGCCTTCGCGCTCACCGATCACGACACGACCGACGGCGTCGGCGCGGCGCAAGTCGAGGGCCGCGCGCGAGGCGTGGAGGTGATCGCCGGCATCGAGCTCTCGGTCAGCGAGCAGGACGGCGCGCTGGCACTGCACATCCTGGGTCTGGGAATCGATCCCGACGACGCCGCGCTGCGCGCGCGGCTCGACATCTCGCGTCATGGCCGGAGTACGCGCGCGGCGCGCATCGTCGCGCACCTCCAGGGACTCGGCATCGCGATCGAGCTCGCGCGGGTCGAGGCGATCGCCGGCGGCGGCACGATCGGGCGTCCGCACGTCGCCCGCGCGCTGGTCGAGATCGGCGCCGCACACGACCAGGATGACGCGTTCATCCGCTATCTGCGCCGTGGCCGCCCCGCCTACGAGCCGAACCCGGAGCTGTCCGCGCGCGAGGCGATCGCGCTCGTGCACGGTGCGGGCGGAGTCGCGGTGCTCGCGCACCCGCCGCTCTCGGGCGGCATCGACGGACCCGGCGGCATCGAGGCGTTCGTCGAGCGGCTTCTGCCCTTCGGTCTCGACGGACTCGAGATCTGGCACCCGGGTCACCGCCCCGGGCAGATCCGCCGGCTGCGCCGGCTCGCGCGCACGTACGAGCTGCTCGAGACCGGGGGCAGCGACTTTCATGGCGCGGACCGCCCTGGAATAGAGATAGGGCGCGGACGTGCCGGCGGGATGCACATTGGCCGGCCCGTCTATGACGCGTTCGCGGCGCGACTCGCGGCTCGCCGCGACGCGCTCGCATTGACCCCTCCTGGAGTCGAGAGTAATCTCGGCCGCCCCTCATGAGCAGCGAGCGCGACAAGGGCGGGCAATCGACGCGTGCCGTCCACGGCGGCGAACGCGAGGGCAAGCCGCGCGTCTCGGACTCGATCACCACGCCGATCGTCCTGAGCGCGACGTACTGGTTCCGCGACACCCAGGAGGTGATCGCCTACCAGGAAGGTCGCCACCCGAGCTTCGAGTACGGGCGCTACGGGAATCCCACCTCGCGCGCGCTCGAGGAGAAGCTCTGCGAGCTCGAAGCCGGCGAGGACTGCGTCGTCTCGGCATCGGGCATGAACTCGGTCACGACCCTGCTGCTCGCGCTCATGCCGCAGAACGGCCATCTGCTCACCACCCACGACTGCTACCGGCGGACGCGTCAGTTCATCCAGGCGCTGCTGCCGAAGATGGGCATCCGCACGACGGTCGTGGATCCGTCGGATCTCGACGGCATGACGCGAGCGCTCGACGCGGGCGCGAGCCTGTTCTTCTCCGAGTCGCCGACGAACCCCTACCTGCGCGTCGTCGACATCCCGCGGATCGCCGAGCTCTGTCACGCTCGCGGTGCGATCACGGTGATCGACTCGACCTTCGCGACGTCCGTGAACCAGCAGGCGCTCGCGCTCGGCGCGGACTTGGTGCTCCACTCCGCGACCAAGTACCTGGGCGGGCACAACGACGTGCTCGGCGGCGCGCTCGTCGGCCGGCGCGATCTGATCAAGACGGTGCGCGACCTGCACGGCGTGCTCGGCGGCGTCATGGACCCGCACGCGGCCTATCTGATCCTGCGCGGCGTCAAAACGCTGGCGCTTCGCGTCGAGCGAGCGAATCACAACGCACTGGCGATCGCGCGCTTCCTCGAGCAGCACGCGCGGATCGAGCGCGTGCACTACCCGGGTCTCCCGAGCCACCGCGATCACGCCGTCGCGAAGCGGCAGATGTCGGGATTCGGGGGCGTGGTCAGCTTCGAGGTGCGCGGCACGCTCGAGAGCGCGTCGAAGTTCATCGACGCGCTGCGCATTCCGTACATCGCGCCGAGCCTGGGCGGGGTCGAGTCGCTGGTCGAGCAGCCGACGATCGTCTCGTACTGGGACAAGACCCCGGCCGAGCGCGCCGAGCTCGGCATCCGCGACAACCTCGTGCGCTACTCGTGCGGCGTCGAGGACACCGACGACCTGATCCGGGATATCGAGCAAGCCCTACTCAGGGTTTGACGGACCTGCGCGCGGGCGTCCGCGCGCGGTCCTCCTACGCTCGGCTGCGCCTCGCTGCGCGCCCAGCCGGAGGCTGGGCTTGCGGCGGGCCTTCGGGTCACCGCTCGTTCAGAGCAGCTCACCCGTCGAGGCGCGCTCCAGTGCGAGCAGGCGGCGCTTGGCGTCGAGCCCGCCCGAGAATCCGCCGAGTCTGCCGTGCGCCGCGATCACGCGGTGACACGGGACGACGATCGGCACGGGGTTGTTTCCCGTCGCGGTGCCGGCGGCGCGCACCGCGCGCGGGCGATCGGCGCCGCGCGCGACCTCGCTGTAGGTGCGCGTCTCGCCGTACGGGATCGCGCCGATCTCCCGCCAGACCGCCCGTTGGAATTCGCTGCCGCGCAGGTCGAGGGGCACCGAGAACTCGCGCCGGCGGCCGGCGAAGTACTCGGCCAACTCCTGCGAGAGCTTGTCGATGAGCGGCAGCCAAGGCACGCGCTCGGCATCTGCGAAGGCGATGCGCAGCCAGCCCGCGAAGCCCGAGCCGCTCGAGCGCGGCAGGCCGATGCGCGCGACGCCGGTTTCAGTCACCGCGAGACGCACGTTGCCCAGCGGCGTCTCGACCACGGCGGTCGCGAGCTTCACCCCCATCGACGCCGAGCCTAGCACCATCTACACACGCTCGCGCAACTGATTTCGTCGTCGGTAAACGCCGAGAAAAGGGCTGGGGGACGGCTCGCGCCGCCCCCCAGCTTCTTACGTCCAACCTCTGGACCGAGAATCGAGAATCGAGATGTTACCCGCGGCGGCGCGTCGTGCGGCCCGTCTTTCTGCGCGCGGTCGCACCGCGTCGCGTGGCCTTCTTCGCGCGTGCGGTCGTCTTGCGTGCGGTGCTCCGTCGCCGCGGTGCCGCGCGTCGCGCGGACTTCTTGCGGCGTCCGGCTCCGCCACGTCGCGCCATCTTGGTGCGGCAGACGTCGCCCTTCTTGTCGATGAAGTAGAGGAATCCATCCTCTCGCTTCACCCCGGCCTTCGCGACTTTCTCCGGGCGTGTGCGCGCCTGGCGTCCACCGCCGCGCGCCATCACGACACGCGAGACGTCGCCCTGCTTGTCGAGATAGTAGAGATAACCGGCCTCACGCTTGACGCCGATCGTTGCCACCTTACTTGCTGCCATCGGTCCCCCCACAATGTTCCGTGTTCGGAACGACGGGAGGGTATGTAACGAAATCCGAGCTTGTAAAGGCCTGAAGCTCGGAAACTGCACTTTTTCTCGTCGGTCACTCGTCGGTGGAAGGGCTACACCAGACGGAGATTGCGGCGAATTCGAGCGAGCGGATCGTCGCTGGCGGGCTCGAACGCGCGTCCAGTGATGCGCTCGAACGTCTCGATGTAGCGCCGCGCAGCTTCGCAGCGCACATCGTCCGGCAGCGTCGGTGGAGCGCCCTCGCCGCGGTATCCCTGGTCGACGAGCCAGCGTCGCACGTACTCCTTGTCGAGCGCCTTCGGATCCTCCCCGCGCGCGAACGCCTCGGGGTAGCCGTCGGCGTACCAGTAGCGCGACGAGTCGGGCGTGTGGATCTCGTCGATCACGACGATCCTTCCGTCGGCGTCGAGGCCCATCTCGTACTTGGTGTCGACGAGGATCAGGCCGCGCGTGGCCGCCCACGCCTGACCGGCGGCGAAGAGCCGCGCCGCGATGCGCCCCGCCTCGTCGTAGTGCGCGGCCGTGATCACCCCGCTCGCGACGAGCTCCTCGCGCGAGGTGAGCGCGTCGTGCTCGCCGTGCTCGGCCTTCGTCGTCGGAGTGAGCAGGGGCTCGGCGAGGCGTTGGTGCTTGCGCATGCCGTCGGGCAGCCGATGGCCGCAGTAGGTGCGCTCACCCGCCTCGTAGGCGCGCCAGATCGACGTGCTCGTGACGCCCGTCAGGTAGCCGCGGTAGACGAACTCGACCGGCAGCGGCCGGCACTCCCGCGCGACGGTGACGCACGGGTCGGGCACCGCGATGACGTGGTTCGGCGCCACCGCCGCCGTCTTCTCGAACCAGAACGCGGCGATCTGGTTCAGCACCTGGCCCTTGAACGGGATCGTACCGACGACCACGTCGAAGCAGCTGATGCGGTCGCTGGCGACGAGGGTGCGACGGTCGCCCGCGACGTAGCAGTCGCGCACCTTCCCCTCGATACGCCGGCCGAGCCCCTCGAAGTCGGTGCGCGCGAGCGTGCGCCCGCACTGGTCTCGCAGCAGGATCGGATCGATACCCATGTGCTTCACCCCCCCAGCGCGCCGAGGCGCCGCTCCACCGCATCGAGGACGAGGCGCTCGAGCACCACGCCGTCGAGCCGATTGATCTCCTGGATCCCCGTCGGGCTCGTGACGTTCGCCTCCGTGAGCCAGTTCCCGATCACGTCGATGCCCGCGAAGACGGTCCCGAGCTCGCGCAGCGCGGGGCCGATGCGCGCGCAGATCTCGCGCTCGCGCGGCGTGAGCTCGGTCTTCACCGCCGTGCCGCCCACGTGGAAGTTCGCGCGAGTCTCCCAGTGCAGCGGCCGGCGCAGGACCGCGCCGACCGGCTCGCCCTCGACGAGGATGATCCGCTTGTCGCCGTCGCGGACCTCCGGGATGTAGCGCTGCGCGATCTGGTACGCGGTTCCGTGTCGGGTGCCGAGCTCGAGGATGGTCTGGACGTTCCGGTCCTCCGGCGTCAGGTGGAAGACACCCTCGCCACCACAGCCGTCGAGCGGCTTGATCACCATCTCGCCGCCGAGCTTGCGCCGGAACTCGAGGAGCTCGCCGATGCTGCGGCTGACCAGGCTCTCCGGGCAGAGATCGGGGAATTGCAGGATGAAGAGCTTCTCGGTCACCTCGCGAAGGCCCCGCGGCGCGTTCACGACCAGGGTCGTCGGCGGTACGAGATCGAGCAGGTGCGTGACGAAGAAGTAGTTCAGGTCGTACGGCGGGTCCTTGCGCATCCAGACCACGTCGAACTCGCCGAGCTCGCCGGCGCCGGGCGACCCGAGCTCGAACCAATCGCGGCCTTCGCCGACACGTGTCTCGAGCCAGCGCGCCTGCGTGCGCCCGCCGGGCCCCACGGAGAGATCCGCCACGCCACAGGTCGCGACGTATTGTCCCCGGCGCGCCGCCTCGCGCATGAACACGACGCTGGTGTCCGCGTCGGGGTTCAAACCGGGCACCGGATCGACGATAAAGAGGTGCCGCATGCGCCGGATGCTAGGGTCGTCCGTCGCGCACTGTCAAAGCCCGGACCCGTGCGGTAGGCTCGGCCGCGCGCGGCAAGCCTGGCACTTCGATTCGAGGAATGCGCTTGAGACGCCTCGCAAAGTTCGCTCTCGCTCTGGGCGTACTCGCCGTCCTCGCGCTGGCCGCAGGCGCGGGGCTGTTCTGGGCGGTGATCCTGCGGGATCTGCCCGAGATCAACAGCCTGCGCGACTACCGCCCCAACCTGATCACGCGCGTGCTCGACGTCGACGGGAACGAGATCGCCAGCTTCGCCACCGAGCGGCGGATCATCATCCCGATCGAAGAGGTGCCCAAGCCCGTCGTCGACGCCTTCGTCGCGGCCGAGGACGGCGCGTTCTACCAGCACGAGGGCCTGGACTACGGCGGCATCCTGCGGGCGGCTTTCACGAACCTCGTGCAGGGGCGCAAGGCGCAGGGTGCGAGCACGATCACGCAGCAGGTCGCGAAGACGTTCCTCTTGAGCTCCGAGCGCAGCTACCGCCGCAAGCTCAAGGACATGGTGCTCGCGCGGCGCATCGAGCAGTCGCTCTCGAAGAACGACATCCTGTACCTGTACCTGAACCAGATCTACTTCGGGGCCGGTGCGTACGGCGTCGAGGCCGCGGCACAGACCTACTTCGGGAAGTCCGCGCGCGAGCTGCAGGTGCACGAGGCCGCGGTGATCGCGGGCGTCGTCCCGCGGCCCGCCGAGTGGAACCCGCACGTCAACCCGGAGATGGCGCGCCGCAAGCAGCAGCTCGTTCTACACCGCATGGTGGAGCAGGGATTCCTGAGCGCCGAGCAGGCGGACTCGTGGAGCGCCCAGCCGCTGGTGTACGCGCAGGCGACCTGGCAGGAGCGGGACGCCGCGACCGCGTTCTTCGTCGAAGAGGTGCGCCGGTATCTGATGGAGCACTTCGGCGGCGAGGAGGTCCTGACCGGCGGGCTCAGCGTGCACACCACGCTCGATCTCGAGGACCAGCTCTACGCGTGGCACGCCGTGCGCAAAGGGCTGCGCGACCACGACCGCCGTATGGGTTACCGCGGCCCGATCCGCAACGTCCCGGCGGCCGAGCGCGAAGCGGTGATCGCCGAGTTCGCCGCGAGCAACGCTGCGGTGGTTCCCGGCGAGGACGCCCTCTACCGCGGGCTCGTGCTCTCCGTCGACGACGATGCGCAGAAGATCGAGCTCGCGCTGGGCCCCGAGGAGCGCACGGCGCTCGGACTCGCCGACGTCGCCTGGGCCGGACCGCCGAACCCCGCGCGCGACGGCATCGCCGCGCGCGTGACGAAGGTCGGCCAGGCGCTGCACGTGGGCGATCTGGTCCAGCTCGAAGACGTGACGCAGGGCGCCGAGACGCGGCGCTTCGCGCTCTATCAGCGCCCGCTCGCCGAGGGGTCGCTGCTCGCGGTCGACATCCAGAAGGGCCAGCTCCAGGCGGTCGTCGGCGGCTACAGCTTCGCGCAGAGCGAGTTCAACCGCGCGCTGCAGTCGCGCCGCCAGCCGGGCTCGGCGTTCAAGCCGATCGTCTACGCCGCGGCGCTCGCGCGCGGCTACACGCCCGCGACAATCGTGCAGGACACGGCGATCGTCTACGAGGACGACTCGCGCGGGTTCGCGTGGAAGCCGGAGAACTACTCCGAGGACTTCCTCGGCCCGATCACGCTGCGGACCGCTCTCGCCAAATCGCGCAACGCCGCGACCATCCGGATCCTCTCCGACATCGGCATCGCGCCGGTGCGCGACATGGCGCGCGCGCTCGGTATCTACTCGAAGATGGAGCAGAACCTCGGGCTCGCGCTCGGCAACAGCGAGGTCACGCTCGCGGAGCTCGTGCGCGCGTACACGCCGTTCGCGAACGCGGGCAAGCGCATCGACCCGATCTTCATCCTCGAGGTCCGCGACCGCAGCGGCCGCGTGATCGCCGAGGACGTGCCGCTGCTCGCGAGCCAGTCGGGCGAGACGACCCCGCCCGTCGGCCAGGGCAGCGAGGAGAGTGCGGGTGAGTCGGCCCACGACGGCGACGTCGAGCGCGTGATGGAGAGGCTGCGACAGGCGGCCGAGGCGAAGCAGGGCGACGGGCTGCCGAGCGACTACCGGCTCGATCCCGTCGACGCATACCTGATGACCGAGATGCTGCGCGCGGTGGTGCAGGAAGGCACGGGCGCGCGCGTGAAGGAGCTCGGCCGGCCGGTCGCGGGCAAGACCGGCACGACGAACGACCTCCACGACGCGTGGTTCATCGGCTACTCGCCCGAGATCGCCGCGGGCGTCTGGGTCGGTTACGACAGCGCGCGCAATCTCGGCATGAACGAGACCGGCGGGCGGACGTCGGCGCCGATCTTCCTCGACTACATGAAGCACGCGTTGCGCGATCGCCCGGTCCAGGATTTCCCGGTACCCGACGGCGTGGTCTTCGCGCGCGTCGATCGCGCGACGGGTCTGCTTGCGCAGCCTTCCGACCAGAACGCGCTGTTCCTGCCGTTCCGCGAGGGCATGGCGCCGCTCGAGCTGAGCCCGGCCGCCGACGGCCCTGGCGGCACCGTGCGCCCGCTCCGCGTCGACTAGAAGCGGTCCCCGCGACTTTCGGGAAAGGTGGCCTCCGCCGTCAATCCGCGGCGGGCGGCTTCCGAAGAGAAACCCGTTGCGTATGGGCGCCCTTCGCGTCGGGGGCGGCCGCGGGGGTTTCTCGGACGTGCACAAGCCTGACGAAGTGCTCGACCCTTCTCGATTCGGCACGCTCGAGACCGTCACCGACGGCGTCGGCCTCGTGTATGGCGCCGCGAACGTGGGCCTGGTCTGGGGCGGCGGCGCGGCGCTGGCCGTCGACACGGGCTCGTCGCAGTCCGGCACGAAGATGATCGAGGCGCTGCGGCGCGTCTCCGACGAGCCCGTCCAGCACATCGTCTATACACACGGGCACGTCGATCACGTGGGCGGCGCTTCGACGTTCGTGCAGGAAGCTCGCTCGCGCGGCCGGCCGCGTCCGACGGTCTGGGGCCACGAGAACGTGCTTGCGCGGCTGCTGCGCTACCAGCGCACGTGGCGCTGGAACAACGAGGTCAACCGCCGCCAGCTCCGCCTGCCGCGCGGGATGCACACCTTCCCGCGCGGGCTCGTGCCGCCGGATCGCACCTATCGCGACCGCGACGACTTCGAGCTCGCGGGCGAGCGCATCGAGCTCTACCACGCGACCGCCGAGACCGACGACGCGACCTGGGTCTTCCTTCCCGACCGTCACGTCGCGTTCGTGGGCGATCTCCTGATCGGGTCGCTTCCCAATGCGGGCCACCCGAACCGCACGCAGCGCTACGCGCTCGGCTGGGCGCAGGCTCTCGACACCGTCGCGGCTCACCGCCCGCGCTGGGTCCTGCCGGGCCACGGGGAGGTGCTCGAGGGCGACTACGCGCTCGAGGTGCTCACCGAGACCGCGCGCGCGCTGCGCTTCCTGCACGACGCCGTGGTCGAGCGGCTGAACGAGGGCATGTGGCCCGACCAGGTCGTCGAGGAGGACATCCACCTGCCCGCGGGCCTCGCGAGCAAGCCCTACCTGGCCGAGACCAGCGGCTGCGTGCAGTTCATCGTGCGCGACGTGCTGCGCGCGTACACGGGCTGGTGGGGCGGCAACCCCGCCGAGCTGATGCCCGCGCCGCGGGACGCGGTGGCGCGCGAGCTCGTGGCGCTGGCCGGACGCGACGCGGTCCTCGACCGCGTGGGCAAGCTCTTCATCGGCGGCGAGCCTCGCCGGGCGCTACACTTGGCCGTGTTGATCCGCCAAGCTGACCCCGAAGATCGCGACGCGTGGCAGACCGAGGCCGAGCTCTGCGAGGCGCTCGCGAGCGGCGAGCGTTCCGCGCTGACCCGTAGCTTCTACCTGGCGTGCGCGCGCACCGCCCGCGAGGCGCTCGCCGATCTCGATGGTGTCGACAAGCCCGCGCGCTGAATGAGCCGCCGGGTCCTCGTCGTCGGCGGCGGGCACAACGGTCTGGTCTGCGCCGCGTACCTGGCGCGCGCCGGGCTCGAGGTCACCTTGCTCGAACGGCGCGAGCTCCTGGGCGGCGCGTGCGTGACGGAAGCCCTCTGGCCCGGCTACCGCATCTCGCGCGCCGCGTACGTGCTCTCGCTGTTCCGGCCCACGATCGCGCGCGAGCTCGAGCTGGAGCGCCACGGGCTCCGGCTCCTGCCGCGCTCGCCCGCGTCGATCACCCCGCTGCCCGACGGCCGCTCGCTCGTGCTCGGTGCGGGCACGTCGAGCGACGTCGCGGAGATCGCGCGCTTCTCGAGCCGCGACGCCGAGCGCTGGCCGGCGTTCGAGCGCTGGCTCGAGCGCGTGGCCGCGATTGCCGAGCCGTTTCTCGACGATGCGGCGCCTTCGTTCTCGGGGCTCACGGCGCGGAACGTCGCGCGCTGGGGCCGGCTGGCGGGCGCCGCGTTGCGGCTCGGCTCGGACGCGCCCGAAACCTTGCGGTTGCTCGTCGGCCCCGCGCGCGCGCTGCTCGAGGAGCACTTCGAGTCGGAGCCGCTGCGCGCGACGCTCGCCACCGACGCGATCATCGGCGCGTTCGCGGCGCCTTCGACGCCGGGCACCGGCTACGTGCTCTTCCACCACGTGATGGGCACGCTCGGCGGACACCGCGGGGTGTGGGCCTACGTCGCGGGTGGTATGGGCGCGCTCTCCGACGCGCTCGCCGCGGCGGCGCGCGCGGCAGGCGCGGTGCTGCGCACGAACGCGGACGTCGTCGCGATCCGCTGCCGTGACGGCCGGGCGCGCGGCGTCGCGCTCGCGAGCGGTGAGACGCTCGATGCGGACCTGGTCGTCTCGGGAATGGACCTCGCGCGCACGGCGGCGCTCGTCGATGACGCCTCGATCTCGCGCGAGTTTCCGCGCGGCGACTACCGCAGCCCGGTCGTGAAGCTGAACCTCGCGCTCGGCGCGCTGCCGCGCTTCCGCGTGCGGGATCGCGAGTCGCTTCCGCTCGGAGGGACGATCCATCTCGGTCCGATCGATCTCGACGGCATCGAGCGCGCCTTCGGCGACGCGGCCGGCGGACGCGTCTCGGAGCTTCCGGTCGTCGAGCTGACCCTGCCGTCGGTTCTCGACCCGACCTTGGCGCCGCCCGGGAAGCACGTCGCGTCGATCTTCGCGCAGTACGCGCCAGTCCTCGCGCTGGACGACCCGCGCTGGCCCGCGGTGCGCGACGCGATGCGCGATCGCGCGCTTGCCGCGGTCGAGGCGCTGGCGCCCGGCTTCACCGCGTCCATCGAGCAGCTCGAGGTGCTCGCCGCGCCGGATCTCGAGCGCATCTTCGGGCTCACCGGCGGGAACATCTTCCAGGGCGCGATGACGCCCGACCGCCTGCTCTTCCTGCGCCCGAGCGCGCGTCTCGCGCCGTACCGGACGCACGTCGACGGGCTTTGGCTCTGCGGCTCGGCGACCCACCCCGGCGGCGGCGTGATGGGCGCGCCCGGCCGAAATGCCGCGCGCGAGATCACGCGCGCGCTCGGTCGCGCGGGCTGAAGTGTTCCCGGCCTAGCTCGATGCGCCCGCGGCGAACGCGCGGGCGACCTCGGCGCGCAGCGCCTCGTCGCAGAAGAAGTCGAGCGCGGTCATGGCCAGCGCCTTCGCGCCGTCGAGCACCGCGCGGTCGCCCGTCTCGGAGCCGGCCCACTTCGCGAACTCCGCGTTGTGGATCGTCACGTGCGGCGGCGACGTCGCGATCATCGGATGGATCGACGGCACGCGGTGGCTGACGTTGCCCATGTCGGTGCTGCCCTGCATGCCCGGCGGGAGCTTGTCGTAGGGGAAGAAGGTGAGCCCCAGGGTCTCGGCGTTCGCCTGATAGCGGCGCGCGAGCGGCCAGGAGGTGTTGAGGTCGAGGTAGTCGACGTCGCCCCAGACGAGCTCGAGCGTTGCGCCCGTCGCGTCGGCGCCGGCGCGGAAGCAGCCCTCGACGCGCGGCTTCAGCTCGGCGAGCTGCGCCGCGTTCGCGGCGCGCACGTAGAAGCGACCCGCTGCGCGCTCGGGCACGATGTTCGGCGCCTGGCCGCCGTCGGTGATGATGCCGTGGAGCCGTTCGGTCGGCCGGATGTGCTGTCGCAGCGCGCCGATCGCCTGATACGCGATCACCAGCGCATCGAGCGCGTTGACGCCGCGCTCGGGCATGGCCGACGCGTGCGCGGCAACGCCGCGATAGATGCACTCGACCTCGGCGATCGCGATGCAGGGCATGCTCGCGAGATTCACACCCGACGGGTGCACCATGAGCGCGGCGTCGACGCCCTCGAAGGCCCCGTTGCGCGCCATGATCTCCTTGCCGCCGCCGCGCTCTTCGGCCGGCGTGCCGAGCCAGCGCACGCGGCCCGGCAGTCGCGTGCCGAGCGCCGCGAGGCCGAGCGCGGCGCCGAGCGCCGTCGTCGCGATGATGTTGTGACCGCAGGCGTGGCCGATGCCCGGAAGCGCGTCGTACTCGGAGAGCAGCGCGACGGTCGGCACCGCCCCCGTGCCGAAGTCCGCCGCGATTGCGGTGTCGAGCCCGAAGACGCCGAGCTTCGCCGGGAGGCCCGCCTTCGACGCCGTGTCGGCCAGCAGCCGCGACGCGCGAACCTCCTCGAAGGCGAGCTCGGGATGCGCGTGGATCTCGTGCGAGACGGCCACGAGCTCCGAGGCAATCGCGTCGATCGCGGCACAGACGTCGCGCTTCAAGGTCTCCAGCATCGGCGCAGTATACGCCCGTCCCCGCTCAGCCGCGCACGCCCTCGATGAGTGCGACCGGGATCGTGAAGTCGTGGCCCGTCGCGTCGGAGAGCTCGAGCGCCTCACGCACCTCGCGCGGCGCGGCGTCCATCAGCGAGCGGATGCCCTCCGCGAGCGAGCGCGGCGTGCCGATACGCGCCAGCCACGGCTCGAACTCGAGCCGCAGCTTCCACTGCGCGACCGGCGTGGCCTCGAACCCGGCCGCGCCGAACATCGCGAGCCACTGCGAGGTGCTGTAGTCGCGCACGTGCGACGGATCGCGCAGGACTTCGAGCGCCTGCAGGTACGTGTCCTGGACCGGATTCTCGAGCGCCACGCAATCGACCAGCAGGTACCGCCCGCCCGCGCGCAGCACGCGCGCGACCTCCGCCGTCGCGCGCACGGGGTCGGCGTAGTGGTGCGCGCAGAAGCGCGAGGTGACGACGTCGAAGGCGTCGTCCGGGAAGGGGAGCTCCTCGGCGAAGCCGCGCTTGAACGCGACGTTCGCGAGGCCGCGCTTCGCCGCCAGCCGCGCCGCTTCCGCGAGCATCTCCTCGGTCATGTCGAGCGCGACGACCTCCGCCACGTGCGGCGCGAACGCCAGCGCCGTGTGTCCCGCGCCGCAGCCGACGTCGAGCACGCGCTCGCGCCCCGTCAACGCCGCTCGCTCCAGCATCGCGTCGAGGTTCGGCCCGCCCGAGTGCACGCTGCTCGCCGCGTAGTTCGCCGCCGCCGCGCCGAACTGCCGCCTGATAGACTCGCCGAGATCCAGGCTCATAATTGCCTCCGAGTGATAGTTGACTATGGTTAATATCTGAGATGGCCAAGAAGCACAAGCCCGAAGAATCCCTGCGCGCGGCCCTGGCGGCGCTGCAGCGCGTCTCGGACGCATTCGCGCGCCGACGCTCCCAGCTCGCGCGCGGCGCGGGTCTGACCGAAGCACAGTGGCGCGTGCTCGAGGAGATCGCGGCGGAGGACTTCATGCCGTCGCTGTTCGCGCGCCGGCAGGAGCAGACCCCCGCGGCGGTCTCGAAGGTGATCCGCCAGCTCCTCGACATGAAGCTCGTCGAGGTCTCGATCTCGCCTGGGGACGCGCGCCAGCGCCGCTATGCGCTGTCCCCCAAGGGCAAGCAGACGATGGAGATCGTCCGGCAGGATCGTCAGCGCGCGCTCGACCGGGTCTGGTCCGGGCTCGATGCGCGCGCGCTCGACTCGTTCGCGGCCTTCGCCGGGAGTCTCGCGGAGCGCATGGAGGAGCACGAGCGGGTCGAGACGCGAAGAAAGAGCGAAATGAAGGGCCAAAAGAAAACCCGCCGAAGCGGGTTTGTCGTCGAAAACTGAGGCGCATCCTCTCACGCGGCACGTGTGAAGTCAAGCGGTTTGTTTCGGATTCTCGCCATCTGCGGGATCGGGCCACGAAGGCGCGAAAATCCGTGTCGAAGTCGGAGTTTCGGGCCCGGAACTGCCGCTCAGGCGCGGCCTGAAACGGCCGGTTCCGGCGCCTCGAGGTCCTCGAGATGCGCCGTGCAGTTCAGCAGCGCGATCTCGTGCGGGGGACGCGCTCCGAGGACGGTGAGCGAGGTGTTCCCCCAGGCTTCGGGTACCTTCGCGCTCGCGTCGGCGGGGGTCAGGCTCTGCACGACGGACCGGCACACGAGCCCGTGGCTGATCACCGCCAGATTCCCCCGCATCTGCGACGAACGCGCCCGAACCCGCTCCCAAGCTCGAGCCACCCGCTCGTGGAACTGCGCCCAGCTCTCCCCTCCGGGCGGGGCATAGTCGGGCGCGAAGATGTCGAAGCCGATGTCGGCGTAGGCGCGCCCGCGCAGATCGCCGAGATGTCGCTCCCGGAGCTCCGGCCAGATTTCGAGCGGCGCGCCGGTCGCCATGCGCACGCGCTCCGCGGTCGCGAGCGCGCGCGCGTAGTCGCTCGCGACGATCGCCTCCACGCCAAGTCCCGCGAGCCGCGCGGCGAGGCGCGCCGCCTGCGCGAGACCCCGCTCGGAGAGCGGGGCGTCCGGCATCTGCACAACGCGCGCGGCATTGTTGTCGGTCTCACCGTGGCGGACGAGCAGGATCGACATCGCGACGAGCCTAGCAGAGGTGATAACTTGATCGACGATGGAGGCCTACCTCGAGCTGCTCCGCCACGTCCGAAGTCGCGGCGCGCGCAAACAGGACCGCACCGGCACCGGGACGCTCAGCGTGTTCGGCTGGCAGTCGCGTTACGACCTGCGCCGGGGCTTTCCGGCGCTCACCACCAAGCGCCTGCACCTGCGCTCGATCTTCCACGAGCTGCTCTGGTTCCTGCGCGGTGACACGAACGTGCGCTACCTGCGCGAGCACGGCGTCTCGATCTGGGACGAGTGGGCGGGGCCCGACGGCGAGCTCGGTCCGATCTACGGCGCGCAGTGGCGCGCATGGCGGGCCCCCGACGGCCGCGTGATCGACCAGATCGCGCGCGTCGAGGAGGACATCCGCCGCGATCCGGATTCGCGCCGGCTGATCGTCTCGGCCTGGAACGTCGGCGAGCTCGAGCGAATGGCGCTCCCGCCGTGCCATCTGCTGTTCCAGTTCTACGTGGCCGAGGGACGGCTCTCGTGCCAGCTCTAC
>Ga0184615_10000992_pt1 | contig 15461 bp, 28 predicted proteins | sample PLM4_65_coex_FD_133134 | JGI IMG/M metagenome (GOLD analysis project Ga0184615, IMG submission 133134) | Groundwater sediment microbial communities from an aquifer in East River, Colorado, USA - PLM4_65_coex | ecosystem: Environmental > Terrestrial > Soil > Riparian zone | place: USA: East... | reverse complement strand
TCCGCTCCGTTCTTCCGCTCCGTTCTTCCGCTCCGTTCTTCCGCTCCGTTCTTCCGCTCCGTTCTTCCGCTCCGTTCTTCCGCTCCGTTCTTCCGCTCCGTTCTTCCGCTCCGTTCTTCCGCTGGTGGGGGCCCTCCCCGCCCTTCCTCGGCCCCTCGCGTACGCGCGCGAGGCCACCCGAAACGATCAAGCTGTGCCTACCTAAAAGATCACCCGGCAGGGCCCGTTACCCAGCGCTGATCGCCCCTGGAAGGTCCTGAAGTCCACGCACAGGCCTCGAACCCCCTCCCGGGCACTACCACCTTCCGGCCTTCTGCCAGGAGTTTTCCCATGTCAGGGGCATGATCCAGGGCCCTATCCCTCGTGGGCCCCGAGCCGGGCCGACCACGGGAGGGCCTCCTCGCCGCCGGATTATCACGCGAAGCGTGCCCATGGATCACGCTGAGTGGGCCCGGCCTGCGGCCTCGCGGGAAGGGTCCACCCGGAACACCCCCTATCCGGCCCTGATTCGGCTCTTGCCGGGCTTTCAGGCCCTCCCTAGTACAATCTATGCCGGAAGGGGGCCCAGGGCCTGAGAATGGATCTCAGGGCCGTAAAGAGGCTGTGGCTGTTTCAGGCCAGAGGCTGTATAGTTTGACCTAGGAAGAAGACACGACGGAAGGGCAAGATCATTAACCCGCGCCCCACGGAGGCCGAGATCGTCCGGCTCGTCCACTGCCCCCACTGCCGGGCCGACCGGGGCCAGTCGTGCGCCACGCCCTCCGGCTACATCCGGCCCCCGCACCCCAAGCGCTGGAACCTCGTCGAGGTGGACCCGTTCACGGCCGGGCACGGCCAGCTGGTGGACGCCGTGATCCACGCGCTCCCCGGTTGCCCCGACCTCACCCCCCCGTCAGCGGATGGCATGGGACCGGGAGCCGGACGCCCGCCTCCGCGCGATCGTCTACCTGAACCAGCGCCTGATGTGCGTGGCCTACCCGGAGTGGGACGCCGAGGTACGGGCGGCCGAGGCCGAGGAAATCATCCGCCTGACCGATGGCGGGTACGAACTCGTGATCTACAGCTGGGACCGGAGGTGAGCGCCCGGTGTGCCGTGTGCGGCAGGGCCTTCGCCAACCGGGCCCACTCCCCCTCCCACCCGGGGGCCCATGAATTCACGAGCCAGCCCACGGCCACCGGCACGGCCCCCTCGGCCGACGAGGGCGGCCGGGGACGGGAGGAGGGGTCATGACCTACCTGACACCAGGGGAGCGGGAGGCGGCGCTGGCCGCCGCCTTCGAGGCGGTACTGGACGGGAGCGGGGCCCGGCTGGCCCAGGTCCACGCCATGAACCAGCGGGTCGCCGACCGCCTCGTCCATGTGATCGACGACATGCGCCTCGCCGTCGAGGACGGAGACCGCGAGGTCATGCGCTCCGCTCTGCTCGACGCACGTGTCGCGCTCGCCGATCTGCTCGGCTCAAGGGACGAGCAGGCGACGAGGGTGATCACCGAGTGAGACACGCGAAGCATGATCCATTGGGCAGGCTCTGCCTGATCGACCACCTCGCTCCGCCCTCTTGCTGTTCACACACAGTGATGGATAAGGGTCGGCAACAAAGGGCTTTCGATCTTCATCTTTTTGGCTGTCGCTCACGGTCACTACAAGATCGTGAGGCCCGGCTCCCCAGGACTGATCCTAAGGAGGTCACATACAGCTGAGGATGATGATCGGCTGGAGGATGACGCTGACGCAGTCACACAGAGTCACGATTACTCAGAGTGATAAAAACGGCATAATGATCTTCAGTTAGGTCGGCGGCGCTTGACCTCCCAAATACGGATCACAAAAATGTTTTCAAATTAATTCCTATATAATTTTAAAAGTATAATTCAAATCATTCATGATCCAGAACTCATATTACTTATAAGTAATATGAGTTCCGGGAAGAAGGGAAGACCACATGGAATCCCGATTCAAGATCAGCAGTCTCTGGTTCGACCGGCGCGAGGAGCTGGAGAAGGCCGTCTTCTGGACCTCGCTGTCGGCCCACTGCGCCGTGGCCGAGGCCCTGGGGATCTCGGTTCCGGCCATCTCCTACCCCGAGCAGGGTGTGGCGATCACGCTGACCGTGGACCAGATGCGCCAGGTCGCCGGGACGTTCCAGAACGGTTTCGACGGGGATTCCGTCGAGGGGGAGATCTTCGCCCGGACCAAGGCGGTGCTGACCACCTTCAGGCTCTGACAACAGGGTGTATAATCGGAGTACGACCGACGGGAAGGAAGATCGGATGAACGTCTACGCCGCCCTGAAGATCACCGAGGGCCATGGCTGCCCGCACTGCGGGGCGATCACCGGAGAGGCCTGCACGACCTCGACGGGCCTCCGCGCCCAGGTTCCCCACATCCTCCGGATCAACATGGCCAAGCGTGCCGCCACCCGGGTCCTGGCCCGGGGCTCCGGCCAGTCCGTCCCCTGTCCGGCCGAGTGCGGGGACACGCTCACCCTGGCCCTGTCGGGCTGGGTCCGGCACGCCTCCACCAACGTTTTCGAATGCGGGGCTACCTCATGAGTGAAAGCATCGACTTCCATGATCTGGTGATCTCCTCTCGTCGGCGCACCGAGGCCATGGCCGCGAGGGCACGGGCCAATGCCGCTTATGAGGCGGATCAGTGCGTGAAGCTCGCACGCGGCATCGACCTGTCCAACGTCGACACAGGTGTCCCCCTGAACGAGGCTCAGCGGCTCGCTCAGCACGCCACCGACCTCGTCCGGTACCTGTCATCCCTGGAGGCCTACGAGGTCGCCTCGGTCCTTCTGGAGGACTCGTGACCGCCGCCAAGGACATGACCCGGGAGGACCTCCTCGTCCGGCTGGCCGAGGTGATCGTCGAGCGGGACGCCACCGCCCGGGACCTCGACCGCGAGCGGATCCACACCGAGGACCTCCAGCGGGAGATGGCGGGTCTGCGCATGTTCCGCCTGCGGGTCGGCGAGCTGACCCACTCGGACGGCCGCGCCTCCGACGACATGATGATCAACACGATCAAGGTCTGGCTGGCCTTCTACCGGCAGGTCGCCGCCCTCTGTCCGCGCGCGTCCATCCCGGGCACGATGCTCGACTGGATCCGGATGATCAAGGGCAAGGCCGCCGAGTACGACAGGTCGGTTCACTGATGACGGCGAAGATGACCGACGAGCAGCTGGTCGACCAGCTCGCCGAGATGTACCCCGGGGAGATCCATGGGCCCGGCTCCGCCGGGATCCCGTCCAATGAGGACATCCTCGACTGGGTCACCGAGATCCGGGACAAGGCCAACGAGATCGACAATCTGATTCCCTGAAAGGAATGATCATGCCGCGAGACGACAGGGCCCACGGGGTCCACTACACCAAGCGCCAGAAGGCCGGGAACGGCCGCCGCAAGGCGTCCCGGCGCAAGGCCTCGGGCACGCGCAAGCTGGCCACCAAGGGCAAGTGAACTTCGGGGGCGGCCGGTCACCGGCCGCCCTCCCCGACGGGAGAGGAGGGGAAGGAATGATCTATGCGGCGATAGCCATCACGTTCGGTGTCTACCTGCTTCGATGCAAGATCTGGCCGTACACCGCGTGCGTCTACTGCAAGGGCCACAAGAGAAAGATGGACCCCGGCGGGGGCGGGTTCCGGTTCTGCCCGACGTGTGGCGGCTCCGGCCTCCGCCGCCGGTTCGGTGCGGTTCTCCTGGACAAGGGAAGGTCAAGGAAATGAGCGACAAGAGCGGACTGATGGGCATCGGCCAGTTGTGCCTCAACGCCGAGCGTGACGAGAACGGGAACCTGACCGGGGCGATCTGCCAGAAGTCCCGGGGTCATGCGAGCGAGGGCAAGAACCCCGATCCCCGGCGGCGTGCGCACTTCGATCCCGATCGTGAACGGGTCTGGGGGCTCGACGTCGAGGCGATGACCGGGTCGTGAGCCTGCGCACCTGCGACGGCTTCGACGACGGGCTGATCATGCTGATCGACATCGACGGGCAGGCCACCGACAATCCCGAACTGGCGATCGAGACCGTCTGGTGCGACTGCGGGTCCATCTTCGAGGACACCCTGCACGACCTGACCTGGCCGCACTCCTACCTCAGGCCGAGCCCGCCGATGACGGATCTCCCCGATATCGACGGCTACCTCTGACACATCGAACGGCGAAAGGCCCCGGAACCCACTCCGGGGCCTTTTGTGCGCAGCGGTCCATCTCGCACGAGAATCGAGGGTATAACAGGATCATGACGAATGAAGTGAAAACGCGGGTTCCGGTGGTCGAGATGTCGACCCAGGCCCTCCGCTGGGTGACGGACCAGATCATCAGGACCCAGCCAGGTGTGTACGCTCTCCCTCATCCCGACGGTGGTGAGGTGTGGATCTGCCCGTTCGGATCGGGGAAGTCCCCCCGGGTCCTGGAGACGTCGCCGGGGCTGACCGAGACGTCTCAGTTCGTCGAGGTCTACGCCCCGGACGGGTCCGTCCGGCGATACGCGGTAACAGTACTGATCAAGGAGATTCCTGATGAGCGACGCGAGGTCGATGTCACTGGTGACGAGAGCCGAGGCGTATCAGAGGCAGACCGGCCGGAGGACCCCGACCTCGAGGCAGCGCCGGAGGTTGGATCACAAGAGCCGTAAGCGTTTCGGGTTCGCCAGCTGGGCCTGGTATTTCACGTCGGAACGGATGCCCGTCCTCCGGGGCGGCCTCCTCGACACCCCCGAGGAGAGGTTCCGGCAGCGACAGATCTTCGCCGGGCCCCTGATCGACCCGAAGTCGATCGTCATGATCACCGGAACCGGTGAATGACCGATTCCGAGGACGCTCCGGCACCCTGCCCGGGATCCTGCGACCGGGCGGGGGCCCCGGTGTGGTGCGGCCCGTGCAAGAAGCTGGCGCGGGCCAGCGTGAATGAGATCGATCGTCTCGTGGTTTGGCTGGAGCAGCAGGCCGACGGGTTCTCATCCAGGTCCCCCGGCACCTACGCCGTCGGCGGGGCGGCCGGGGAGCACAGCCCGTCTCCGACGACGGACCTTCTCAGTAGTGTCTACACGGACCTGAGCCGCTTCGAGGCGGACTGGCGCAGGGTTCAGGGGTTCTCCCCCACCCGTCGCATATCGACCGGCAGGACCGCTTACGACCGCGCGCTGACGATCGCGTTCCTTCAGAAGAACCTGACCTCGATCTTGCTCGTCTCCGGCATGTCCGATCACGTGCGAAAGATCATGCGATGGCGGATCGTCCTTCAGCACCTGGCGCACTCCCAGCCGGAGCGGATCGAGCGGCCGGGTCGCTGCCCGCGCTGCCATCTGGTGAACGTCCTCTACACGGACCAGATCATGAACATCATCAGATGCCGGTCCTGCCCGCTGGACATGACCGAGGAGGAGTACGAGTTCGAGGTGGTGGATCATCCGGATCCGGGTGTGGTGCCGGAGTCCCGGCGGGACAAGGGGTTCCCGACCTAGGATGAGCCCCATGAGTGATCTGACGAGTGATCCCGGGGACTCACGGCTGACCCGGGGCAGCGACGACCGGCCGGTTCCCCAGGCGGAGGCGTACCTTGTGCTCTCGGAGGAGGACAGGGCCAAGGGGTACGTCCGGCCGTTTCGGACGGCCTACCTTCACACGACGTGCGGCGCGGTCACCTGGATGAACTTCGCCATTGCGGAGACATACGCGCGACAGCCCACGTTCTATGGGGCCACCTACTGCACGCACTGCCGGATGCACCGGCCGGTGGGTGCCGACGGGGAGTTCGTCTGGGCCGACGGCCCCGGGCCGTGGTCGAGGGTCGGAACCTAGAGCGGATGGCGATCCGTAGGGTGGCGGCGAACGGAGTGAGCCGGTGATCGGGACAGCGGTTCTCACTTCGTCCTTTTCAACGGCGAACAGTGTTTCCACCTATGCCACGGCGTCGATCTCCCCGACGGCGAATTCGGTTCTCATCGCATCTCTCGTCTATGTCGTGACCGGCGGGGCCACCGATACCGTCGCCGGGCTGTCCCTGACCTGGACCGAGCGGGCGACGAGGACCATCTCGGCGTCGACCCGGATCACGGTGTGGACGGCTCCGGCCGGAGCCTCCCCCGGGAGCGGCGCTCTCACCTTCACTCATTCCGCGAACGGGGCCACCCAGTCCGGAACCTGGGACGTAATTGAGGTGACCGGGGCCGATGACGCCGCCCCGGTGGTCCAGGCGGTGACGGCCAACGCGACATCGACGACTCCGACGGTGAACTTCGCGGCGGCCGGGAACGCCGCGAACCGGATGTTCGCGTTCATCGGGACCAACTCCAATCCGACGACGACCCCTAGGCCGTCCCCTGCCTGGACGGAGCTGACGGATCACGGAGTGGACACCCCTAGCTGCACACAGGAGGTTCAGTGGCTGTCGACGGCCACGGATACCGTGGCCGACGGGACTTTGTCCCTGTCGGCGTCCTGGGGGATCGCCGGGCTGGAGATCAAGGCCGCCTCGAGTCTCTTCCCGCCCGGGCAGATCGCCGGGGACCGAGCGGCTCTGATCAGGAGGTCGGTATGGTGAGTCTTGTAAAGATCTGTAGCAACCTGGAACATGATCTCGTCGAGGTCTCGGCGCTTGGTCATGATTATCAATCTTGGTTGTGTGCTCGCTGTCAGATGAGATTCTTCTCGGTTGATCTAGTGCATGATTATGCGGAAGTATCTATATCGAGGGTCGGCGAGTACTCAGGGTCAACAGGTCCTTCCCACGTCTGAGCCGGTCTCTGCCGCTCCCGACACGCTCCCAGGTACAGTCACATCAGCGTTGGCTGCGGACCGTTTTCGCAGGTCAGAGTACGTGTCCTGGATCCACTGGGACAGCTCTACCCGTAGGGCCGAATCCTGCGAGGTGTAGGAATATACATCGTCCTGCCGGACCGGGTCGTCGATGATCATCGGCTCCGGTACATCACCCCAGACGAACCGGTCGAAATCGCGTTGGGCGTCCCGCCGGATCTTCTTTTCGGCCGCTGCCCAGTCGACGCCATGTGAGTAGATCATGAGTCGTCCGGCCGGGACAACATCGCCAGGTACGGCTTGACCACGGGGCCGATGATCTCCCACAGCCTGAGGAGTTCCGTTCGGGCCCGGCCGAAGATCTCCGGGTCGTACTCCGCCAGCGCCGCCGCCGTCGCTCGCCGCCACACATCCTGTTCACAGGGCGGGCAGTCTTCCCACTCGGACCACCAGGTCGGCCGCTGGCTCTCCAGCCGGACGACGTCATACGCCGCTCTGGCCGCCTCGTCGAGATCAAAGATGATCTTAGCCCCCGTCAATGTCATGACCGACAGTATGAGGGGTAGCCTGCCGGTCATGAGCACTCCCCGTGAAGAGATCGACCTCATGCCGTCGGTAGACGTCAGGTCATGGCCCCCGACCGAACCCGACGAAATGGCCGTTCTCGATCGGTTCTTCGAATACGAGCCGGATGATCGCCAGGGGGTCTTCGGTTTCCGGATCGGCTCCCTGGCCCCGAACACCGTGGCGGTCTCGCTGAACGAGGCCCAGAAATGGATCGGGGTCAAGGGCCGTCCGAACGTCTTCACCCGTGAATACGCCTCCCGGCACGGCAGCGAGTTTCTATCGGTGGCCTGGTGCGACATCTTCCAGACCTACATCGCCCGGCACGCTCCGGCACTGTCGATGATCCCTCGCGGGGACCGGGCCTACACCCCGTGGCATGCCGGAGATTTCGGCGCGGCCGCCGCCGCCTACGTCGGCACCGCTGCCAACATCGTCAAGTACGCGAAGATCGGCGCGGTGATCTTCTTTGACTGGAACGGCAGCAACTCGTCGTCCATGGTCGATCACGTCGGCTACGTCGTGAAGAACCTCGATGACGGACGGTTGATCACCTGCGAGGGGAACACCTCCGACATGGTCGCGCTCCGGGTCCGGGGCCCGGATGTGATCGCCGTCATCGGCGTCCCGAAGTACTCGACGGGCCCGAGCGCGCCGGTCACTCCGCCGAAGCCGGTCGGCGATGCCTGGCCGTACGGCCCCGGCGTGTTCATGCGCAAGGGCTGGATCAACTCGGCCGGGGTCCTCAAGGTCCAGCAGCTTCTCAATGTCGAGGGCTACAGACCCCGGCTCGCCACTGACGGGGACTTCGGGACCAAGACCGACACAGCCGTCCGGTGGTACCAGAAGCGGAACAAGCTGGCAGTGGACGGCATCGTGGGCCCTGCGACCTGGCGGAGAATGTTCGGGTGAGAGCCTGGCTCAGCAACTGGTGGCCGTTGGTCGTCTGCTTCGCGGGCCTGGCGCTGGTGATCTACGCCATGGCCCACGTGCCGCTCGTTTAGGACATCCCCCGGGTGACCGTCGCTGCCGCCAGGTCCATCGTTGTGACCCGCTGATCATGAGGTCCGCCCCACATGTGGCCGCCATGCCGACGGTAATGGATCTTCCACTGCCCCTCGACGATCTCTACGTAGGCTGACGTGCTTTGGATCTTCGCCGACTGGTCGCGTCCGGCCTCTCCCTCGAGGGACAGCATGGACGAGATGTCGCAGAGGACCGGCAGCGGCCTGCCGCCCAGGGTGAGGAACGAGGCCAGTCTCGGCTCATTGAGATCGAAGTGCATGTGGCCGCACATGAACCCGATCACGTTCGGGTTGTCGCCGACGAGGGTGTTCAGCTGCGCGGCGGTGATTAGCGCGTCCTGGTCGAGAACGCCGATCTCCTTAGGTGGGTAGTGGTTGCAGATCACCACGGGCCCGTTGAATTCGTTCGTCCGGGCGTCGACCCAGTTCCAGGTGGCGGTCGTCGGCTGCCACAGGAAATCAGTCGGTGAGAAGTCATCAACGGCGAACGTGATGAACCGGACGCCCTTGACGTCCCGGTACTCGTTCACGCTCCTGCCGTACTTGGCCTCCCAGGTCGCTCGGGTGTGGACGACCCGGGACCTGATGTCGTGGTTGCCCATCGTCCAGAGGGACTGACCGGCCGGGGCTCCGGCGGCGTTCAGCCAGTCGAGGGCGTAATCATCCTCGACGGTGTCGTCTTTCCCGTCGATGATGTCCCCGGTGTGAAGGAACAGGTCCACTTCGGGAAGCAGGCCCTCGGCGTAGTCCTGGAGCTGGGTGTCCGATTCGGTGTACGACCACGGCCGGTATCCGAAGTGTGTGTCCGACACATGGTTGATCAGGAGAGTGTCGGGCCTGCGGTTGATCAGCGGCCACGCCCGTGTGTGGGTCATAGCGCCGCGTACCTGACGGTCGCCGTCATCGGCAGCCGGATGTCGGTCGGGCTTCCCGTGGCCTGCCAGAGCAGGCAGAGGAGATCGCCCTTGTCCAGGTCACGGTCGGCGTTCCAGTCCGCCGAGTCGAACGACCACGTCTTCCGGGTGAAGATCGTCCCGCCCGCCTCAGCTCCGGAGGCCTTCGTGGCTTTCGCTGCCATGTCGGGGAACGAGCCGGACGGTAGGCCGCGCTCCAGGACGAGCCGCCAGTAGTGGGTGTCCGAGGCGACCACGGCGGCGGGTCCGGCGATGGACGAGTATTCGATCGAGATGTCCATGCCGAGAATCCGGACGGCGAACGGAGCGCAGAACAAGGTCATTCGTAGGCCGGAACTGAAAACCGTTCCTCCGTTCCATGAGGCGATCACCGTGGAGAACAGGAGTTCTTCAAGAGTCGGGGTCGACGTTTCGACGGTGGTCATGCGCGTGGTCAGCAGGCCGAGATTGTCTTCTAGATCGGTGGTTCTCTCGTCGAGAGCCGTCAGTGAGTTTTCCAGGGCCGTCACGCGGTCGGCGAGGATCCCCACGGCGGTTGATCCTTCCAGAGAGGTCACCCGTCCGTCGAGCAGGCCAACGGCCGCTTCCAGTTCTTCCAGTGTCATGCCGATCAGTATGCCTTCATCGAGACATAATCTGTGCCCATGCTGCTCAACGTGAACGACCCGCTCAGTGAGATCATGACCATGAGCCAGGCGGCGGCCGAGGTCGGCCGATCCCCCGCCACGATGCGCGACTGGGTGAGAAACGGGGACCTCGTGCCTCTCCGGCTGCCAGGGTCGAGAAGGACCTATACGACCGCCCGGGAGGTTCGTGAAGCGGAGTCGAGAATTTGGGCTCGCTTGACAACGCGGGACGGTTGACCACAAACTATCGCCAGAGTCGCACCCGTGTGTGATCTCGTTGCGGCCTGCTAGAGCCCCGAGATCTGTGGAGATCATGTGACGACCCCATCCGGGAATATCCCGGTTCCCGATCCGTCTCTGCTCACGACCGAGCAACTTCGCCGTGAGCTCTCCGGCCTTCGGGAGGTGATCGAGACACGGCTCGCCGGGATGGATCGGGCTACGGAACTGATCGCGGTGGAGCTGGAGAAGCAGACGGCGAACGTCGCCGACGCCTTTGAGCATCAGCAGGCGGCCCGGGACAACCAGCTTCAGGCACTGCGGGAATTCCTGCTGAGCCGTATGGAGCTGTCCCGTGCGGTCAGTGACGAGCGATTCACGGGTGTTTCGACCCAGTTCGCCGAACGGGACACCCGGGGCGAGCAGGAGAAACTGGCGGCACGGATTTCCCTCGATGCCGCGCTGGCGGCGGCCAAGGAAGCCGTCGGGGAGCAGAACAAGTCGAACACGGCCGCGATCACCAAATCTGACCTGGCCACCAAGGAGAAGATCGATTCTCTGGTGGTGCAGATCAGCACGTCGATCGAATCACTCAACGACAAGATCATCGCCTTGAGCAGCCGCATGGACCGGAGCGAGGGAAAGTCTCAGGGCGGTGCCACTCTCTGGGCAGCGATCATCGCCTTCGTAGCCGTCGCCCTCCTCGCCGGGGGCCTGATATTGAACGCGAGGTCGGGAGCATGAGCGTTACCTGGCTCGAGACCCGCGAAGTGCCGGTCGGCGAGCTGACCAAGTTCCCCGGCAACGCCAAGCGCGGCGACGTCAAGGCCATCCGGGAGTCCATCCGGAAGACCGGGCAGTACCGGGCGATCGTCGTTCGCCGGACGCACGTCAACGACGGCGGATTGATCATCCTCGCCGGTAATCACACGTACGAAGCGGTTGTCGCCGAGCGAATGCCCACGATCCGTTGCGAGATCCTCGAATGCACCGACGCCGAGGCCCGGCGGATCAATCTCGCCGACAACCGGCTCGCCGAACTCGGCGGATACGACGATGATGATCTGGCCACCCTGCTCGCCGGTTTGAACGGGGACTTCGACGGCACCGGCTGGAGCTATGAGGACATGGATCGCCTCACCGACCCGGAGGCACCCGACGAGGGAGACGCCCCGGTGGATGAGCTTCCGACCGTGTGGGGTGTAGTGATCGAATGTGAGGACGAGGATCAGCAGGTCACCATGCTCCGCCGTCTCGACGGCGAGGGCTTCAAGGTCAGGGCGCTGATGTGAAGGCCGCCATCGAGGTGTCCACGCCGATCGCCAGGTCCCCCCGCGTTCTTCAGGTCGGGTCGATGTTCGACGTCCCGATGGAGGACCGGGCCGCTCTCAACTGGGACGCCGATCTTCCGATCGAGGATCAGGACTGGCACATCGGGATGATCATCGGTCCTTCGGGTTCTGGGAAGACCACGATTGCCCGGCACTTCTGGCCCGAGCAGATGGCCGCGACCCACCACTGGACGCCGGACGCGGCTCTGATCGACGATTTCCCCTCGACGCTGGGGATCAAGGACGTCGTCGGGTTGCTCAACTCCGTCGGGCTCGCCTCACCCCCCGCGTGGCTCCGTCCGTTCCGGACACTGTCGAATGGCGAGGCGTTCCGGGCCGATGTCGCCAGGACCCTCGCCGAGACCGATTCGAACGACGTGACGGTGATCGACGAGTTCACGTCAGTGGTCGACCGGCAGGTGGCGCAGATCGCCAGCCATACCGTCCAGAAGACGGTCAGGCGGCAGGACCGGCAGCTGATCGCGGTGACCTGTCATTACGACATCGTCGACTGGCTCCAGCCGGACTGGATCTATGACGTGGCCGCCGGATCCTTCGCCTGGAGGTCGGTTCAACCCCACCCTTCAGTGGAGGTCAGGATCCACAAGATTCATTACTCCGCATGGAAGTACTTCCGGCGTCATCACTATCTGAGCAGTGAGATCAACAAGTCAGCGAGATGTTTCGGTGCGTTCATCGGCGATGATCTCGTGGCGTTCACCTCGTATCTTCACTTTCCACACGCCAAGACGAAGAATGTGAAGATGGCTCACCGGGTGGTCGTTTTGCCCGACTATCAAGGCCTCGGCATCGGTGGCAGGCTCGCCGACTGGCAAGGTGAGTATCTGCACCAGCGAGGGTATCGGTACCACTTCGTCACGAGTCACCCGGCTCTGATCCGATACCTGGCGGGGTCCCCTCGCTGGCGGCTGATCCAAAAGTCGACCCGGAGATCCCTGGCCAACACCTCGACTGATGTGGGTCTCAGAAAGAGAGCTCTCGACCCGAGGAGCCTCGGGAACCGATGTTTCTTCTACGCCCCCGAGAGTCATGCCGCTCCGGTAGCTGGAGTACCGGCTTCCCGGAGCGGCACCGATGCTCTAGAGGAACACGTCGTGTGATGCGTGATCCTCCAGGATCATGCGCCACGTTTCGGTGAACTCCCGGAGGCTCAGCTTGCCGATCCAGGGCATGGGCTTGTCGAGGATGGTCAGGTTGGTGCCGAGCAGCCAGTGCCACTGGCCGGATTCCGCCCATTCTGAGTCGGAGTCTTGGACGACGTCGACCAGGTCGACCGACCCGAGGATCACGCCGCGAGGCATCGGGTTCGGGAGCTCGATCCTCATGTCGGCCTCGGCGGACTCGACTCCGGCATCGTCGATCGTCTTCCCGGCATGGATCACCAGCTCTCCCCGGTAGCCGCCCGCAGGCCGCCAGGATCGGTTCTCGACGTTCTTGCCTCCGTGCATGATCAGCCAGGCCCAAGGCTGCTGGACGGTCAGGATCTTCGTCACTCCGGTTCCCTTCGCTCGGTGTCTCTCGATTATACAGCATGGGAGGTGTGCCCCGTGGGACGTAACGGCAAGGGAAGAACCGGCCGCCGGGAGCCTTATCAGGTCGACCGCGACAACAAGGCCGTCGAGCTCCGCCGCCGTCACCTGACGTACCAGCAGATCGCCGACGAACTCGGCATGGGCAACAAGACGACCGCGTACCTGGCCGTCAAGCGCGGTCTCGCCGACTCGGTTCAGGAGAGCAACGACGAGGTCAGGCAGCAGGAGGCCGATCGTCTCGACGAGCTGGCCCGCCGGGCACTCCGGGTGATCGTCACCCCGCACTACAAGGTGTCCGGGCGGTTCGTCGTCAAGGACCCGCAGACCGGCAAGCCGCTGATCGACGACCAGCCGGTCCTCAACGGGATCAACACCCTGCTCAAGATTATGGAACGTCGTGCCGAGCTCCTCGGGCTGAACGCGGTCCTCAAGGTCGAGGTCATCACGACCGGCATGATCGACAACGAGATCGCCAGGCTCTCCACTGAGCTCGCCACCCGGGTCAGGAAGAACGGACAGGAGATGCCCGAGATCCTGGCCGGTGAGATCGTCGAAGATGATCGAACCTAGCTCTCTCGCCGACGTCAAGCTCGCCAAGCTGGAACGGCTCCGGCTTCTCCGGGAAGAGCTCGATCGGATGGACCTCGAAGAGGCCCGCAGCGAGCCCGGCTGGGAGTCCCCCGGATCCCTGGCGCAGATGCTCGATCCGACGATCATTCAGACCCCCGCGCTGGAGTTGATCGATCAGGAGCTGATGAACCTGGCCGACAATCCGGACATCGACCGGTTGATGATCTTCATGCCCCCGCAGGAGGGAAAGTCCGAAAGGATCTCTCACCGGCTCCCCGAGTGGCTGTTGAAGTTCAATCCCGATCTTCGTATCGCGATCGTCTCCTACGCCGACGAGATGGCTCGTCGCTGGGGGTCCGACATTAAGCTCGACGCCGAGACCTTCGACGGGTCCGACGGCGGCGTGAATCTCGGCATCACCCTTCGCGAGGACAGCAAGGCCGCCGGGCGCTGGCAGATCAAGGGCCATAAAGGCGGAGTGTATTGTACTGGTGTCGGAGGGTCACTAACCGGCAAACCTGTCGACTGGCTCATTGTCGATGACCCAATCAAAGATCTCGAAGCGGCGCAGTCTTCGAAGTACCGGGAGCGTGCCAAACGGTTCTGGCGCGGTGTCGCGATTCCCCGTCTCGGGCCCGGCTCCAAATGCGTGATCGTTCAGACCCGCTGGGACGAGGACGATCTCTCGGGCTGGCTCCAGACCGAGCACCCGGGCCGCTGGCGGATCATCTCGATCCCCGCCATCTGTGAGTCCGAGGACGACCTACTGGGGAGGTCCATCGGGCAGCCGATGATCTCGGCTCGTGGCGACCGCGACTGGGACGCGATCAAGAAGGACGTCGGCGAATACGTCTGGGCCGCTCTCTATCAGCAACGCCCGGCACCCGCTGCCGGTGGGATCTTCAAGAAAACCTGGTGGCGAGAGTTCGACTCGCCACGCTGGATCGAACTCCCGGACGGGACTTGTGTTGTACCGGGAGCCGATGAGGTCGTCTGCTCCTGGGACATGTCCTTCAAAGACGAGGACGATTCAGACTACGTCTGTGGTCAGGTCTGGGCTCGATTCGGGCTTCAGGTCTACCTCCTCGACCAGATGCACGATCGCATGACGTTCGTCGAGACCCGGCAGGCGGTCCGGCAGCTGGCCGCCAAGTGGCCGGAGGCCACCGCCAAGTACGTCGAGGACAAGGCGAACGGAACGGCGGTCATCAACTCCCTGTCGCTGACCGTGTCCGGGCTGATCCCGATCGAGCCCGACGGGAACAAGATCAGTCGGGCCCGCGCCGTATCCCCGTTCGTCGAGGCCGGTCAGGTGTACCTCCCGGCCCCCGAGCTCCGCCCCTGGGTCGGCGGATTCATCGACGAGCACGCCTTGTTCCCGAACGCCGTCCACGACGACCGGGTGGACACGATGTCGCAGGCTCTGAACCGGCTCCTGCTCAACCCGATCCTGACGAATGAGATCCGGGGTGAGGAGGACTTCGATGATTTCGTCGAGAAGCAGATCAGCCCCTACTAGTGCCAGAGGAGATGGGCATGACCCCGCAAAAGATCGTGGCCGCCACTCTGCGCACCGCCTCAGGGTGGATCAAGGATGAGGGGGACAGGATCCTCCTGATCGAATCCGCCGCCGAAATCGCTGACTCGGACCTGTCTTGGTGCTGCCCGATGTGCGATGAGATCGCCTGTGATGACGGGTGCCCGCTGGCCGAGGTCAGGGCGGCTCTCGTATGAGCGTTCTCGGAGTGGTCCAGGGGACCTGGAACCGGGTCGTCGGCAGGTCGGGGATCAACACGGCCCTGTCCCAGGAGCTCGACAACGTCAGGTTCCAGTCAGAGAACCTGTCGGAGTCGTTGCAGCTTCTGGAGCAGCAGATCAACGAGCCCGGCTGGCAGCGGATGA
>Ga0184615_10000991_pt1 | contig 15465 bp, 18 predicted proteins | sample PLM4_65_coex_FD_133134 | JGI IMG/M metagenome (GOLD analysis project Ga0184615, IMG submission 133134) | Groundwater sediment microbial communities from an aquifer in East River, Colorado, USA - PLM4_65_coex | ecosystem: Environmental > Terrestrial > Soil > Riparian zone | place: USA: East... | reverse complement strand
TATCTTCGACAATATGCTGGTAAGCCTGCGAGCAATAGGATGACAAAAGGTCCCGTCAAATCTGACGGGACCTTTTGTTTGCAAAATTTATAGCTTTTTCCGCTCGGTATAATAAATTAGCGGGATGGTGGAACACTATTTTGCTGCCGTGCCTGCTGCCGGAGCTGCTTCATGCTTCTGTTTCTTGACGTGCTTGGTCGTCTTGGCTTTATTGGTCTTTGCCGGTGCCTTCTCAGCTGTCGGGGCCTTCTCTGGGGCTGCCGGAGCCTTTTCCTCTGCGAATGCTACGCCGAGGGTCAGGGCAAATGCCATAGCCGTAAAAAGAGCGATGATCTTCTTCATAGGTATTCACCTCCTTTCTGTATTCTTTTTATCTCCTTCACTAAAATGAGACACAGGCAGTTGGATAGGGTTTAATGCCAAAAAAAAATATCTGGATCGAGTGAGCTTATTGGAACTTGTTTTTGTCGCGCGATCATCCTTCAAGATAATAAATCGTGAGCGGGACGAGGCGGTTTAGCTGATTGTCTCTTAATTCGATGATCGCCTGTGGTGATGCATTCAAATTTTCCATAATTCTTTGGTGCTACATTGTAATCCATTCTGACTTGTCCGCATTGCTGAAGCATACCTCCAGACATCGAAGCACGAACTTCATCCGAAAAAAATAAAAGCAGAGAATGGTCTGATAGAACAAGAGAAATACTGGCACCAGAGATCCGAATATTGCAGTTGGTAAGATTTGAGGTAAAATAGACTCTGGAGGTTTCGAGGAATAAATAAGATTCTTGTGGTGATTCCAGGCCCCAAGCTATGCCGTTAAGATCAGAACAGAGGAGAACTTGAAATGACAGCAAAGGAACGGGTTATTCAGGCGCATGAGAGCATGGAAGAGGCCCGGATTTTTTTAGACGAACATATGGGGAATAAGGCAGTCCTTACCAAATTGTATCATGCCATGATGAATTGTCTCTTCGCCCTGTTCGACATCCAGGGCATCGGAAAGTTGACCCACGCGGACGTCATTGAGCGGTTCGAGCGCGAGTACGTCAGGACGGGAAAGATCGCTGCGACGATTCTTGACGTTCTTCGCCGGGCTTATGATCTTACCCACGAGTGCGACTGCGACCACATGCCGGTGCCGACGGACGAGGAGACAGCGTCCGTGATGAACGCTGCTGAGGAACTGGTGAGTGCGACACAAGGCTTATTGGGAGCGGCGGTGGTCAGCTGATTGCGGATACCCGGGCATTTTTTGGCGGCGCTCTATCATGAAGACGGTCATTCACATCATCAGCGTGGACTCGTGACCATCGTGTTTGCAGATATGAGAAAAGGCGGGCGTTGTAGATGAATGGTGCGTTAGCGTAGGGATCGACGTGAAGGGTACAGAAGGACTTGTACTCAAAACAGACGAGCCGAAAGGAGAAAAAATGTTCACCTGCCCCATGCACCCCGAGGTGCGCCAAGCAGGACCGGGGTCCTGTCCCAAGTGCGGCATGGCCCTTGAGCTGCTCGAGCCGGCAGCTGCTTCCTCCAAAACTGAGTGGACCTGTCCGATGCACCCGGAGATCGTGCGCGACGCGCCGGGGAGCTGCCCGATCTGCGGCATGGCGCTGGAGCTGAGGACGGTCTCTCTTGAGGAAGAGGAGAACCCGGAACTTGTCGACATGACCAGGAGGTTCAAGATCAGTGTTGTTCTGTCCATTCCGTTGATCTATATCGCCATGGGCGGCCATATCCCAGCCATCTCGCCTGAGAAGTTCATTCCCATGGGGATTCTGAAGTGGCTGGAGCTGGCTTTAGCAACGCCGGTTGTGCTGTGGGGCGGGTGGCCGTTTTTCGTGCGCGGGTGGAAATCGATCGTCACCTGGAACCCCAACATGTTCACCCTGATCGGCCTCGGCGTGGGCGTGGCTTACCTCTATAGCGTTATTGCGGCTCTCTTCCCGGGCGTGTTCCCTTCATCTTTTCGCGGAAAAGAAGGCGAAGTGGGGACCTATTTCGAGGCTGCTGCCGTGATCACGACCCTGGTGCTTCTTGGGCAGGTTCTGGAGCTGCGGGCCCGGAGCAAGACAGGAGCGGCCATCAAGGCCCTGCTCGGACTTGCGCCGAAGACCGCGCGCCGTGTAAAGGGGGGAACAGAGGAGGACGTCCCGCTGGAGCAGGTGCACTCCGGCGATCTGCTGCGTGTGCGGCCCGGTGAGAAGGTACCCGTGGACGGCACAGTGGTAGAGGGAGCCAGCAGTGTGGACGAATCCATGATCACCGGCGAGCCGATCCCCGTGGAAAAACATGCAGGCGACTGCGTTGTCGGCGCAACCGTGAACGGGACAGGCTCGCTCATCATGCGCGCTGAGAAAGTCGGATCCGAGACGCTGCTCGCCCAGATCGTGCACATGGTGGCCGAGGCCCAGCGCAGCAGGGCGCCCATCCAGAAACTGGCGGATATTATCGCGGGATATTTTGTTCAGATCGTGGTCTCGATCGCGGTCATCACCTTTATCGTGTGGGCATGGTTCGGGCCGGAGCCCCGCTTTGTCTATGCTCTCGTGAACGCTGTCGCGGTGCTGATCATCGCCTGCCCCTGCGCCCTTGGGCTCGCGACGCCCGTGTCCATCATGGTTGCCATGGGCAAGGGAGCGGCAGGCGGTGTACTGTTCAAAAATGCCGAAGCCATCGAGCTGATGAGAAAAGTGGACACACTCGTTGTGGACAAGACGGGAACACTCACGGTGGGAAAGCCGAAGTTGAATAAAGTGGTGTCGAATGACGGCTACGACGAGCCGTCGATACTCCTGTACGCTTCGAGTATTGAGCGAGGCAGCGAGCACCCGCTTGCCGCCGCCATCGTTGCCGGCGCGCAGGACAAAGGCGGTACCCCGAATGATGCTGAGTCCTTCCAGTCCAGGACAGGCAAAGGAGTCACGGGGAACGTGGACGGGCATTCTGTCGCGCTCGGCAATCGTGCGCTTCTCGACGAGCTGCGCATCGATCCCGGCGGGCTTACGGCAACGGCCGAGAATATGCGGAAGGACGGCCAGACTGTGATGTTCGTTGCCGTTGACGGAAAAGCGGCGGGACTTCTGGGAGTGGCTGATCCGATAAAAGAAACGACGCTCGAAGCGGTTAAGCAGCTTCATGAGGACGGTATTCGCATCGTGATGCTCACCGGCGATAATAAGACCACGGCAGAAACGGTAGCGAAGAAGCTGGGCATAGACGATGTGGTAGCGGAAGTGCTGCCGGACCAGAAAGCAGAGGTCGTAAAGCGCCTGCAAGGTGAAGGCCGCTTTGTTGCCATGGCAGGCGACGGGATCAACGACGCACCGGCCTTGGCGCAGGCCCAGGTCGGCATCGCCATGGGGACGGGCACGGACGTGGCCATGGAGAGCGCGGGCGTCACGCTCGTAAAGGGCGATCTTCGAGGAATATTGCGGGCACGGCTCTTGAGTAGAGCAACGATGAAGAACATCAAACAGAACCTGTTTTTTGCATTCGTCTATAATGCCCTCGGCATCCCCGTTGCTGCGGGTGTGCTCTATCCTGCCTTCGGCATCCTGCTCAGCCCGATCTTCGCAGCGGCGGCCATGAGCTTCAGCTCCGTGTCGGTGATCGGAAACGCCCTGCGTCTCAAGAGGGCGAAGATATAAGTGAGGGCGATATGGTGACCGTCCAGGAACAAGGCCCCCGTATTTGCAAACATTGCGGTGCGCCGATTCAGGGAAACAACTATATCGAGAAGGAAGCAGGGCTCTATTTGGGCGAGGAATGTTATTTTCGCGATACCTATCTTGACGGCATCGTGAGCGGCATCGAATCGAGCTACCTTGCCACAATCGAAGCCTTTGTGAGCGCAGTCGACGCCCGTGAGCACGAAACGGGCAACCATCTATTTCGCGTGAGCCGGTTGGCCGTTATTCTCGGCCATGCGCTCGGACTGAGTGGTCAGGAACTCGCGGACCTCTACACAGGCGCGATACTGCACGACGTGGGAAAGATCGGGGTGCCCGATGCCATCCTCCTGAAAAAAGGGCCGCTTACGCCGGAGGAGCAGCGTGTGATGCACCTGCATCCCGGCACCGGCCGCAGGATCATCGGCCACATCGGTTATCTGGTGAAGGCCGCTGAGATCGTCTGGTCGCATCATGAGCATTTCGACGGCAGCGGATATCCACGGGGCCTCAAAGGCGAGGACATTCCCCGGGGAGCGCGGATATTTTCCGTTGCCGATGCGCTGGACGCGCTCACGGTCAAAAGACCGTACCGCGAAGCTCTCTCGTTCGAAGAAGCGAAGCAAGAGATCGGGAAACATTCGGGAACAATATTCGATCCCGACGTCGTGAAGGCCCTGGAGAGCGTTTCGGAGGAGATCAGGGACTTTATCGGGAAAACGCCGGGTTAATGATCTCCGTTATTGCTGAGGACCGTCCCGGCAGAGGCATGGGAGATCATGAAAATACGACAGAAAGGGGTGAGGACAGGCAGATGAAAAAGCACTATCCCGTTCTTTTTATGATCGTTATCTTGCCGATGCTCTTCATTCTTTCAGCGGAGACAGCAGGTCAGAGCCATGCCGTAAGGAAGGATGAATCCCTGAGAAGGGGCGAAACGAGAGCTACTCTCGACCCGAACCTGTTCCAGGATCCGCAGGTGAGAAAAGCATATCAGGTGGCAAAAGAGATACCCTGGGTTCTGGATAGTATCTATTGCTATTGCTTTTGTGAAGAATCTTTTCAGCACAAGAGCGTTCTGAGCTGCTATGTAGACCAACATGCAGCGGTCTGACAGACCTGTCTTGGGGAGGCCCTGCGGGCCTTCGAGCTTTACAAGAAAGGCTATCCGATAAAAAAAATAAAGGAAACGGTCGAACAAGAATACAAACGATAGAAGGATCTCAGGGAAAAGATACTTTTAACATGAAGGCTATTTTAACGATAATAATTTCGGCGACACTTTTCTCACTTTCTGCCTGCACAAAGAAGGAAAGTCCGCTCCCGGTGGTTGGAAACAAGGCGCCGTTGTTTACCCTGAAAGATACGGGCGGGAAGACCGTGAAACTGTCGGATTTTTCTGACAGGGTTGTCGTCATAGACTTCTGGGCAACGTGGTGCGGGCCGTGCAAGGAGTCAACCGTGGAACTGGAGAAACTATACCGGAAATACAAGGACAGGGGAGTCGTGGTTCTTGGCATCAGCATGGATTCCGGAAGCGACGCAGTGCAGAAGGTGGAGGGTTTCGCAGAAAAAAATAATCTTACTTATTTGATGCTGCTGGCTGACGGGAAAGCGAGCGGATCATACGTTGTTTATAATATTCCCGCCACGTACATCCTGGACAAAAATCACGTCATCGTTACGATATACAAAGGGTACATGCCCGGACTCGGCGACAGGATGGCCGAACAGATAGAGAAGCTCCTCTCACCGGTTTAAACTCCGTGAGGGGGCCGGAGGTAAAAAATGAAAGCCAGGTACGCCTTTTCGGCGGCCCCTCTCGTGCCGCTGTTTATCGTCATCATCCTCGCAACAGCCGGAATAACGCTGAATGTATGGGTCTACGTGGTTCTCGCCGTAGTCTGCCCGCTGGCCGCGGGTGGCCATGGTTTCAGTACAAGGAGATGGTAGGAAAGATAAAGAATGCTGAAAAGAAAGGCGACCGGGATAGAGGCGGTTGAGAAGGGCTCAAGCTTTACAACGCATCATGCTTTAACAATGGGGGAAGAAGGTATGAAAACGATGGTATGGTTAATTGTGTTTTCTGTGTTTTACCTTCTATCTGCTGATACTTTTTCCCAAGAGAGCAAAGACATACATAAACCGCATCAACACAGACATCAAAAATACGCAAAGATAAAAAATCCTTGGGCCATGACGGAGCAGTCCATCGCAGAAGGCAAAAAACATTATGAACAACATTGCGTGGCTTGTCATGGAGAAGCGGGAAAAGGGGGCATAGGGCCTGGGCTCACGGGTCCCGTGCGAGCTCACGGTGCCTCCGACGGCGAGATCTTTCACGCCATCACAGATGGTATAAAAGGAACGGCCATGAGGGGATTTCAAAAGGAACTAACGGAAGACATGCGGTGGCATCTTGTTAATTACATTAAAAGCCTGGGAAAGACTGAAGGAAAGCAGTAAAGGATCTTCACGCGAAAAGGAGGAAAATATTATGAAGAAGATTTTGGCAGTAATGGCAGCGGTAATCGGGTTGACGGCAGGGGTCGCGCTTGGACAGACGGACGGAAAGCAGCAGGAAGGCACGGGATCACAGCAGTCCTCTCAGATGATGATCGGACAGATGAATCAGGAGATGATGCGGGACATGAACGGGATGATGAACCACATGATCGAGATGATGCAGATGATGTCTCACACCATGGGCCATAAGACGGTCACGGAGCACGTGAAGATGTCGGAAATGGCCGGCATGATGGAGGAGATGTCCGTCATGATGCACACCATGTCCCAGAACATGGCGAAGGGCCAGATGAGTCCGGCGGACACCAAGAAGATGCAGGAGCAACTGAATCTCATGAAGAAGAAGATGGAAGCCATGGGGAAAGAAGGAAAGTAGACGCCAATTCATTACGCTCAACCTTGAACCATCTGCCCCGCGGGTTGACATCCTGCAGGCCGTTGGGGCGAAGGAAGATTGTACTTCGTTGTTAAAGCCATAATCGACGCGGTTATCAAAAGGTAGTTCTGTTAATCTTATTCGATGTGCACGGATTTTCAAGACACTAAGGAGGAAGAAAATGAAAAAATTAATGACTGTTCTAACGGTTTTGATTGTTTTTAGCAGGTCAGCGTTTGCCCAGATGGGCAGCGGTCAAGGTGGCGGCATGATGAATGGTAATTGGGGGTGGGGAATGGGCTATGGCGGGGTGTTCGGGATCATTATCGTGATTCTCGTTATTTTTGGTGTCGGATATATGATGAAACGAAAGTAAAAATGTAGCGTTTTGGGTGTCGATGAAATATATGATGGGGCAATCATCATCCCTATGCTCATGGAAATATACAGAGGATGAACGATGCTGAGCCGGCATAATGCTATGAGCGCTTTTCTCCAGACAGGGCAGATTACCTGCCATGATGAGATGGGACGAGTGATTGATTGCATTGGGAGTGGACAGGACGCGGACTTCAGAAGCGGCCTGTCCTGGCCATCTCCTCGATTCGATGTCCTTGACAATGCGGTTCTCGATCGGCTGACGGGGCTTGTCTGGACAAGAAACGCTAATATCACTGAATTTCCTCTGGCATGGCAGGAAGCCCTTGATCACATCGCAACGATGAATCGTGACAAGGCATTCGGTTTCACCGACTGGCGTCTTCCCAACCGCCGTGAACTCCGAAGCCTTATGAGTCACCAGACCAGGAAGCCGGCCTTGCCGGAGGGGCATCCCTTTGTCAATGTATTCAGCGGATGGTACTGGACGTCCACGACTGCGGCGATCAACACTGCTTATGCGTGGTATGTCCATATGGAGGGGGCACGCATGTTTTACGGCCAGAAGGAGCAGTTTTTCCTGACATGGCCTGTTCGCGGAATGGGAGACATAATTCTCCCTGCTACCGGCCAAACCCGGTGTTATGACGCAAAGGGACAACTCATCTCCTGCGCTGGATCGGGACAGGATGGAGAATTCCAATCAGGGGTACGATGGCCTGTACCCCGTTTTGAGGAGTCGGAGAGCATGGTCGTAGATCGGCTGACGGGCCTCTGCTGGCGCTCATCGGCCGACCTCACCAGAAGACCGTCGACATGGGAGGAAGCGATAAAAGCAGCAACAGACCTCAACCGGAAGCAAGGAGGCACTTATTCATGGCGGCTGCCGAACATCAATGAACTAGAATCGCTCGTGGATTGCAGCACGCACAGCCCGGCGCTTCCTCATGGACATCCCTTCAAGGATGTCAGGGAAGGATACTGGTCCTCAACGACGAGCATGTTCGAACCTGACTGGGCGTGGGCACTCTATCTTACCAAAGGTGCAGTCGGCGTTGGACAGAAAAGGGGCGCGCATTTCTTCGTATGGGCGGTATGCAACATAAATGATAAGAAACGTGAGGTTGAGTTTCTTCTCGAACAATAATAAAACAGGAGGACGTATGATTTCAAAGATATTGGTACCAATAGACGGTTCAAAAGTGTCACATAAGGCCGCAAAATATGCGGTCGAGCTCGCGAGGCAGACAGGCGCATCTTTGACGCTGCTGAGTGTCATCGATAATCGCTTCGTCATAGAGCAGTCGGTTTCAGCCATCGCATCGCCGACCCATTTAAAAGAGGCTGTCGAAGATTATCTGAAGCAGTCAGCGCAATCCTCCACGGACGAGATAGCAAAGGAATGCAAACGGAGACACATTCAATTCAAAGCTTCAATAAGGAAAGGGCATCCTGTGGAAGAAATTGTGAAGGAGGCAACAAAATCAAAAGCTGACCTGATTATTATGGGCTCCCATGGCAAAAGCGCCCTTAAGGCGGCTGTCCTCGGCAGCGTTACGTACGGCGTGATACATAAAGACTCAAAAATCCCCGTACTCATCGTGAGGCGATGACCGGAAGGCCTTCAAAGCAGTTCTCATGATAGGGACAAAAAAGCATGGTAGCTGCTATGGCATTTTAGGAAACGCTATGAAAATTAGCCCTTGGGCAGGAAAGCCCGCAGAACCATCGATGCTCGTCAACGTGCCCAAACTGATCACGGCCTATTATACCGAGGCGCCTGACCCTTCAGTGCCGGCGCAACGGGTTTCCTTCGGCACATCAGGGCATCGTGGTTCCGCATTCAAAAAGGCTTCAATGAAAGGCATATCCTTGCAATCACCCAGGCCATCATGAAAGTGCTCGTCAATGGCGGCATCAATCTTTCGGAATTGGATGGCTGGTGGGCGGAAGCCTACTCCCCTGAAGTGGGGTGGGCGTTGGGGGACGGTCAGGAGCATGGCGATGACCGGGCGTGGGACGCAGCCGAAGCCGTCGCACTTTACGAGCGGCTCGAACAGGAGGTTATCCCCGAGTTTTATGCGCGTAATGGGGATGGCATCCCTGCAGCATGGGTGGCCCGAATGCGGGAGAGCATGGCGCGCTTGACACCGCGCTTTTCCGCCAACCGCGCGGTGCGCGAATACACAGAGGAGCATTACCTTCCGGCTGCTTTAACCTATCGCAAACGAGCTGAAAATAAAGGGGCCGTTGGCGGACAAATGGTTGATTGGCGTCATAGAGTGGAACAAAAATGGGCCACACTCCGCTTCGGCGAAGTGAAGATCGCGACCAATGGGAAGCAGCATGTATTCGAGGTCCAGGTCTATCTGAACGATCTCGACCCGAAGGCGGTGCGTGTGGAGCTTTATGCCGACAGCGTTAACGAAGGCGGTCTGGTGCGACAGGAGATGAAGCGCGTTCGCCAACTGACCGGCGCGTCGGGTGGCTACGTCTACAGCGCGGCAATGTCTGCGGCACGCCCGGCGACGGACTATACGGCGCGAGTGATACCTTACTGCGACGGAGTTGCTTTCCCTCTGGAAGAGGCCCATATCCTATGGCAACAATGAGTCCGTCTGTTATCGAGTGGGAGCGTATCTCACAATCCCTTCCCTATACGCAGGGAGCTTCATAAAACGAAAAAGGGAGAAGAGCATGTCAAAAAAAACTAATACTGCAATAAAACATCCGGGCATGGGAGCCATCCCTCATACACGGTGGTAATTTTATCACAGGATGAATAAGAATCCATCAGTGAACGCTACTTCAGGTGCCAGAAAGGCGTTGACGGAGGCCAAATGAAAAAAGCGATCCCGATCACGACGTTGTTTTTGGATGTCGGTGGTGTCCTGCTTACCAACGGGTGGGACCACCATGCCCGCAAACGGGCGGCCACGAATTTCAAGCTGGAGTGGACCGATATGGAGAATCGGCATCGCCTGATCTTCGACGCTTACGAGGAGGGGAAGTTCACGCTGGAGGAATATTTAAGTTGGGTGGTCTTTTACCAAAAGCGATTGTTCACCCGGGCACAGTTTCGTCGCTTCATGTTCGCACAATCGAAACCGTACCCCGAGATGATCGAGCTGGTCCGTAAACTCAAGACAAAGTATGGATTGAAGATCGTCGTGGTCAGCAACGAGGCACGCGAACTGAACGAGTATCGGATTCGAAAGTTTAACCTGTACGGGTTTGTGGATTCTTTTATTTCCTCCTGCTTCGTCCACCTCCGCAAGCCCGACGCGGACATCTTTCGGCTTGCGCTGGACATCTCCCAGACACCGGCCCGGCAAATAATCTACATCGAAAACGCTCCAATGTTCGTCCAGATCGCGGAAGGTTTGGGGATTCGAAGTATTCTGCACACGGATTACAAGCCCACGTGCGCGAAGCTGGCTTTGTTGGGATTGGAGGTTGCAGAATGACAAACCAGTCATCCGCAACACTGACCCACGCTATGCCCAGCCAATTTGGGTTTGTGTAACCTATAGGAGAGAGGTAATGACTAGAGCCATTCTAGTTTCACAGAACCAACACCGGGACACTGTACGCGAGAACATACGCAGTGGTGCGGTCTTAAGTAGCGCATATTTGATGATGAACGTCTTGGCCGCTACAATTGCCAGTTATGGTCTGTTTGCGAATAGCCCGGCTGTTGTCATTAGTGCCATGATTGTCGCAATGCTCCTGGGGCCAATCATGGGGGTGTTGCTATCGTGGGTGTCGCCATTGCGGTGGCTTTGGTCCCACCGCTATCTGCAGCCGGCATTCTGTTCGCACGTGGAAAAGTTGATTTGGCGTTTGGTGCCCTTTTGCTGACTTTTACCAATATGGTAGCCATCCAGTTTGCCTCCTCCGTTGTTCTATGGCTTACCGGCTTCCGACGACTTAGCCGAGCATCGGGGCTATCCTTGTTGGCATTTGCAAAGGGGAATGTCGTTAGCGTTATGATTTTGTTAGCTCTGGCAGTGGTGTTTACAACGAGCCTTAAGCGGGTTGTTGCCAGGCAACTATATGAGGCATCAACACGATTTATACTTCAAAATGAAATCAATAAGTCTATAGGGACTCATTTGGTAGCAGTTCAATTTGATAAGATAGCACGAGGAAAAAACATCATTAGGGCCGTGGTGCGTGGCCCAAATCCGCCATCTGCGGCACAGGTTGCCTCATTGGAAGCCAAATTACCCATCAGCCCTGATCGCAAAATAGTGGAACTGCGGATACGCTTTGTGCACACGACGATTATTGATAAGAACGGCCCATTAAATGAGGATGTTGAGTTTGGAACCACTGAATAGCAGGCGCTGGTCGGCACTCATAAACGTATCCTTCAAAAATCGGCCCAACAAGAAAATGCAGTGGACGGCAGGGGAAAGAATCCACGGGCATTATGAAAGCATGACAAGGCACATACTAGGTGCACCCTTTCCCAATGTTGCAGAATGACGAAGGAGTCATCCATGAAGCCAGCTAACCCACGCATCCTGACGATCAATGGCGGCTCGTCGAGCATCAAGTTCGCGCTGTTTGAGGCCAGTGACCCGCTCCGACGGGTTCTGGAGGGCGGGATTGACCGGATCGGACTGCCGGAGGCCGCGTTGCGGGTGAAAGGCCTGGACCAGGCGGACAACTTCTCGCGGTCAGTGCCGGCGCCGGATCACACGGTGGCGGTGGGCGCCCTGATGGATTGGATCGAAGAACGCCTCGGGCGTAATGCATTGACTGCGGTGGGGCATCGTGTGGTGCACGGCGGGCCGAAGTATAGTAAGCCGCAGCGGATCACTTCGGAAATGGTTGCGGAACTGCACCGGCTCAGCCCCTTCGATCCTGATCATCTGCCTGAGGAGATCCTGTTGACCGAGGCGTTTCATCGCCGATTTCCCGGCCTGCCCCAAGTGGCGTGTTTCGACACGGCTTTTCACCATGACCTGCCGCGCGTGGCCCGGCTGTTGCCGATCCCGCGCCGCTACGAAGCGCAGGGGGTGCGGCGGTACGGGTTTCACGGGTTGTCGTATGCCTTTCTCATGGGAGAACTGGCCCGCCTGGCAGGAACGGAAGCGGCGCAAGGCCGGATCATCCTCGCCCACCTCGGTAATGGCGCAAGCCTTGCCGCAGTGCGTCGTGGCAAGAGCATCGACACCAGCATGAGTTTCACCCCGGCAGCCGGGGTGCCGATGAGCACCCGCTCAGGTGATCTCGACCCCGGACTGGTCTGGTATCTGGCGCGCACTGAAAAAATGAGCGCGAAGCAATTCAACGAGATGGTCAATTCCCAGTCCGGGCTGCTCGGCGTGTCAGAGACCAGTTCCGACATGAGCGACTTGCTGAAGCGCGAAACGCAGGACGTACGGGCGGCTGAAGCGATCGCGCTGTTTTGCTACCAGGTCAAGAAATGGATCGGCGCATTCGCTGCGGCCTTGGGCGGACTGGACATGCTGGTGTTCTCCGGCGGCATCGGAGAGAATGCGCCCACGGTCCGCACCCGGATCTGCGAAGGGCTGGGATTCCTCGGGATCGAACTCGAAGAAAAGCGAAACGCCACGAATGAGGGGGTGATTTCCGTGCCGACGAGCCGGGTTGTGGTCCGCGTCATTCGCACAGACGAAGAACTGATGATAGCCAAAACGGTTTGCCGCGTTCTCGGCCTGGTTGAAAAGGAGAAGTGAACCATGAATACAACAACTCTTTCCCCGGAACTGCTCCGCAAGATGGACGCCTATTGGCGGGCAGCGAACTATCTGTCCGTCGGCCAGATTTATCTTTACGACAATCCGCTGCTGAAGCGGCCGCTGACGCTCGCGGATGTGAAGCACATGCTGCTGGGACACTGGGGCACTACCCCGGGGCAGAACTTCATTTACGTACATTTGAACCGGGTCATAAAAAAATTCGACCTCGACATGATTTACGTCTCGGGCCCCGGGCACGGCGGCCCGGCTGTCGTGGGCAACACGTATCTCGAAGGCACGTACAGCGAGATCTATCCCAATATCAGCCAGGATGAGGCCGGGCTTCGGAAACTCTTTATTCAGTTTTCGTTTCCCGGAGGAATTCCCAGCCACGCGTCGCCGGAATGCCCGGGCTCGATCCACGAGGGCGGCGAGCTTGGCTATTCGCTCAGCCATTCGTTCGGGGCAGTATTCGACAATCCTGATCTCATCGTCGCCTGCGTTGTGGGCGACGGCGAAGCGGAGACCGGATCGCTGGCCACGGCGTGGCATTCGAACAAGTTTCTCGATCCGGCCACCGACGGCGCGGTGCTGCCGATCCTGCATCTCAACGGATACAAGATTTCCAACCCGACCGTCCTCGCCCGAATCACCCGCGAGGAATTGGAACAGTTGCTCCGCGGATACGGGTGGACGCCCTACTTCGTCGAGGGTCACGAACCGGAGAAAATGCATGAGGCCATGGCTTCGACGCTCGACATGGTCGTGGAGCAGATCAAAAAAATTCAGCGGGACGCCCGCGTTCACGGCAACGTCACGCGCCCGCGCTGGCCGATGATCGTCCTCAACTCACCGAAGGGCTGGACAGGACCGAAGACGGTGGATGGCCTGCAGGTGGAAGGCACCTTCCGCTCGCACCAGGTGCCGCTCTCAGACCCGGCTACCCATCCCGAACACCTCAAGCTATTGGAAGACTGGCTGAAGAACTACCAACCGGAGGAACTCTTCGATGAGAAGGGCCGCCTGAAACCGGAACTGGCTGAACTTGCGCCCAAGGGCGACCGACGCATGGGCGCGAATCCTTACGCCAACGGAGGCATTCTGCTGCGCGACCTGCGAATGCCGGATTTCCGCGACTACGCAATCGACGTACCCTCGCCGGGAGCGCCCGGCATCGGCGACACGCATGTGCTCGGGCGTTTCCTGCGCGATGTGACGAAGTTAAACAGCGAGCAGCGGAACTTCCGTGTCTTTGGCCCCGACGAGACGCTTTCCAACGGCCTGGAGGCCCTCTTTGAAGTGACCAAGCGCCAATGGGACGCCGCCACCGTGCCGAACGACGAATGGCTCGCACCCACCGGGCGCGTGATGGAAATGCTCAGCGAACACCAGTGCGAGGGCTGGCTCGAGGGCTACCTGCTTACCGGGCGGCATGGGCTCTTCAACTGCTACGAGGCCTTCATCCACATCATCGATTCGATGTTCAATCAGCACGCCAAGTGGCTGAAGGTCACCGCGCACCTGCCCTGGCGGCGGAAGATCGCCTCGCTGAACTACCTGCTGGCGTCCCATGTCTGGCGTCAGGATCACAACGGCTTCACGCACCAGGACCCCGGTTTCATCGACCACGTCGTGAACAAGAAGGCCGAGGTTGTTCGCGTTTACTTTCCGCCGGATGCAAACTGCCTGCTGTCGGTGATGGACCACTGCCTTCGCAGCCGTCATTACGTCAACGTCGTGGTGGCCGGCAAACACCCGGCGCCCCAGTGGCTGTCGATGGATGCCGCCGTCAAGCACTGCACCGAGGGCATAGGCATCTGGCAGTGGGCCAGCAATGACCAGGCAGTTTCGCCCGACGTGGTCATGGCCTGCTGCGGCGATGTGCCCACGCTGGAGACGCTCGCCGCTGTCTCCATCCTGCGTGAGCACCTGCCCGACCTGAAAATCCGCGTGGTTAACGTCGTCGACCTGATGAAGTTGCAACCGCCAAGCGAGCATCCGCACGGACTCTCCGATATGGATTTCGATGAGCTCTTTACCAGGGACAAACCGGTCATCTTCGCCTACCATGCCTACCCGTGGCTGATCCACCGGCTGACCTACCGCCGCACCAATCACGACAACATCCACGTCCGCGGCTACAAGGAAGAGGGCACCATCACCACGCCCTTCGACATGACGGTGCTGAACGACCTGGACCGCTTCCACCTCGTGATGGACACTATCGACCGCCTACCGCAGACCGGCGACAAGGGCATCTACCTGAAGCAGCAGCTCAAGGACAAGCTCATCGAGCACAAGCAGTACATCGACAAGCATGGCCAGGACATGCCGGAAATACGGAACTGGAAGTGGAAAGTCTGACAGTGCGATGCAAAGGACCTGAGCATGTTCCGCAACCCGCTGAACGTGAGGCATAGCAGAGATAGAGGGATATCCATTATGGAACCCAATGCCGACCAGTCCAGGGCGCCCGAATAGAAGCCCAATGCGAAGGACGATCTGAAATCTCTTCCCATGCCGGAACTGGAGAAAAAATTGGGGTCTTCGCTGGACGGCCTCAGTCACCCTCCTCAACAACATTCAGCCGGAGATGCCAATTTTATGCTGTCTTTTCGTGTATGAAATGATACACCTCCTGAAGCAGGCGCTTCAGTTTATCATGTCCGCCAGAAGAACCTTTTTTATAAGAGGTCGAATTTTTACAGGAAATATCATGTTGACATTTTGGCCTTTGCCTTGCAATATCTCCAGACAGTATCGAGCAGGATAGGAAGTGTGTTTTTTTGCACCGGAT
>Ga0184615_10000989_pt1 | contig 15475 bp, 16 predicted proteins | sample PLM4_65_coex_FD_133134 | JGI IMG/M metagenome (GOLD analysis project Ga0184615, IMG submission 133134) | Groundwater sediment microbial communities from an aquifer in East River, Colorado, USA - PLM4_65_coex | ecosystem: Environmental > Terrestrial > Soil > Riparian zone | place: USA: East... | reverse complement strand
GTCCAGGTTGCTAAAGGCCTTTTCGATGTTCTCTTCGAGGCTCTCTCCAAGGTATCCCGTGATTCCGTCCTGGATTATGTCATTCGGGCTCGGGACGTCATAGGCCACCACGGGCAAGCCGCAGGCCATGGCCTCGAGAATTACAAGCCCGAACGTATCGAACTTGCTCGGGAACACGAACACCTGCGCCTGCGTATATATGTTCTTAAGCTGGTTATGGGGAACGTATCCGGCGAATTCGACGTCGGGGTATCTGGCTTTGAGGGTATTCAGGTAAGGTCCGTCGCCGACCAGGATCTTCCTGTATCCTGGCACCCTGCAGAAGTCGTCGAGATTTTTATCCTTGCTCACCCTCGATACGGTAATTATGGTTTTTTCGCCCGCGGTCATTTTCCCGATTCCGGGATTGAAGATCTGAGTATCTACACCGCGCCCCCACACGATGCAGTTACTGAGGCCGAGCTGCCTGGCTATGCTTTTTGTGGTTACGAGGACTTTCCTGCTGCACCCGTGGAACCACCTCACGTATAACCAGGTGAGGAACGTGGGGACTCCGTAAAGAACCCAGCCGTAATCCGCGAGCCTCGTGTGATAGGACGTATTGTAGTTGATTTTGTTCTTCCTGCAGAACTGTCGCATGGCGAGGCCCAGACTTCCCTCGGTCGCGATATGCACCCTGTCGGGGAGGTGTTCGTCATAATATTTACTGACGATCTGATTAGCATTTTTCAGTATCGGGATGTTTCCCTGAAGCTTGAGAGGCAGGTGCTCGGTACCTTCAACATAAGGATTCAGGATGGCCACATCGTGGTCCCCCCTGATCAGGTTCGTGATATAGCTCCATGTATGTACGACGCCGTTTACCTGGGGGTGCCATGCATCAGTGACGAGCATTATTTTCATTTTATTTTGCTCCCGTGCCGGTACTTCGCTTGTAGGCTGCTATTGGGCTCAAAGCACGTTTGTCAGGTACAGAATGATTATTACGGTCGCCGCGCCGAGGAAACTGCCGGCGAGGGTCTGTGAAATCGTATGCCTTCCGAGCCTGATACGGGACCAGGCTATCAGGGGCACGATAAGCGTAAGCGGGAGAACATTTTCTCCGTACAGCGCCACTGCGAGGAAGGCGAGTCCCGCCGCCGATGTGCAGTGACCGCTTATTTTCCATTTAAGCGTAATGATGAAGACAAGGAGTATCTGAAGGAGGGCTACTGCCGTCACTATAAGCATTAGTCTCGGCGCCCCTCCGAAATACATTACCAGGAAGATGAAGGCCGCATAGGCAAATATTGCGAACAGGGGCCGGGCGCGTTCTTCTCTTATGTTCAGGTGGAAATCGCTTACCTTTCCCCTGTGTACGAGCGTGAGGACGAATAAGGTGGGGGGAATGATCAGCAGAGCGATAAATATCAGTATCCAGAACAGAGAGGATTCGCTTTTGGTCGCAAGTGCGGTTACGACTATGCAGGCAAGGGCTGCCAGCGGGGGGCTGAACAGGTTCGAAATTACGCGTGCAGACTTGTCCCGCCAGTCGAGCGGTATGATAATCGGTTCCGATGTCTGCTGATAGAGTTTTTTCTCAGTTCCCATTTTGAAGTTCCCGGTTCGTATTCATATGCGACCAATAACCCCAGTCGCTGCCCTTACACCTGTCGGGTATCAGATTGAAGTATAAAGCCGAGCATCTCGTAATCGAGTGGAGGGTCTTTCTAATCATGCCCCTTTCGAGCCGCCTGTGGTCTCCCGCATATACAACCAAATCGAAAGTAAAATAGGATTTATATCCCATACGTTTTATCCGCCACGCGAGCTCGGAGTCCTCGTTACAGGTGAGCCCGCTGTCGAACCCCCCCGACGTCTCATAGGCCTCTCTCTTGATGATGCAGTTTGAGCCCGAGGCGGCGGGCACGCCAAGCGCGTGTATGAGACTCTGCCCGTATGCGAACCATTTGTAGTAGGCGCGAAAGCGGTCGAGGGATAGCTTGGGTCCGTATATCAGGTCGTATTCTTCGAATTTCCCGACGTTTCTGAAGTAATCCCCGGAAAATACAATATCCGCGTCAGTAAAAAGCAGCCACCGGGTATTTGCGGCATCGGCCCCTATCCGCCGGGCTTCCGTGACGGTGCCGGGATGCCTTATCAATTTAGTATAATCGGGGCGTACGGAGGAAACAATGTCCGCTGTGGTGTCTTCGCTCGCGTCTACTACGACCAGGCTAATATTTTCAGGAAGGGATCTTAAAAAATTACGTATATTACGGGATTCGTTTCTGGTTGGAAGAACAATGGTTAAATCGTTCAGGTCTATTCCCATGATTAATATAATAATTGCTATGTATTAAGCAGTGTTGAATTTCACGTTAATTTACCGTTAAATCACTTATATTTTCAGAATTCCCCCATGAATTAATTATAGATCATATGGACGTTCCGGGGAATACCCTGTAACCGGCTGCCGAATCTTATTTTTTTGAGGCGCTGCCTTTCTCGAAGCTTATTTTTAGTATCCCTCCCTCGAGATTCGCCTTCTCCACGTTCAGCCTTGCGAGGAAGCTGGGCAGGAAAATATTCCTCCTCTGGTTCTCGATCTGTATGGTGAGCTCTTCCCCCACCTGATGGAGCTTGACTTCCTGCTTGCTGACGAAAGGCAGTTTCAGCAAAAGGCTGTAAGCTCCTTTTTCTTTAACGACCTCGTAAGGCTTTTCCTTGTAAAAGATTTCAACCGGGTCTCTTTTCGAGAAAAGCGTGTCGCCGAATTCGAGGAGAGCGTCAATCCCCAGGATCTCCTTCGAGAATAAGGGCGCTTCGTGTATCGGGATTGCGCTGAAAAGCTCTGCGACTTCTTTCCTGTAATTCTCCTGGAACACTTTCCATTCCTTAAAATAGGGATGGTCGAGTTCTTTCGGCATCGCTCTGTTGACTATAACGGAATCCACGTTGTAACCGTAGAGGTTAAGGTACGTATAAGCCCTCTGTGTTTCCTTTATGACCATCTTTTCGAGATTCAGCACGAGCCTGATCGACGTAATCTCCGGGTTCGAGAACGTCTTGTGTATCGAATTCAGCTTTTCGAACAGGTCCTCGATTGCGGCATAAGTTTCTTCTTCGGGCAGCGGCATATCGGATACGACCTTCACCGCGGGCCTTATCACCTTGAGCAACTTCCTCTCTATCGGAAATACCTTGACGATCCACCACCTCGCTACATCGGGAAGAGAGAGGAGCCTGAGCGTCTCTCCCGTTGGGGCGCTGTCCACGATGATTACATCGTAATCCCCCTCCTTGAAGTGGCTGTAGACCCAGAGGAAGCACGAGACCTCTTCCATCCCCGGAAAGATGCTGAATTCTTCGGCCAGGACGTCGTCCACCTTCATCCAGTTGAAAAGGGATTGTATATACCCCGTAAGCTTGCCCCAGTATTTATCGACCGAATAGAACACGTCGATTTCCTGAGCGTACAGGTTTTTTGCGATTTTCTTCGGCTCGGGCCCGATGTCGATATCGAAAGAGTCACGAAGGCTGTGCGCCGGGTCAGTCGATATGACTAGTGTTTTGTACCCCCTCTTTGCCGATTGGAGCGCGGTTGCCGCAGCGGCGGTGGTCTTCCCGACGCCTCCTTTCCCCGTATACAAAATTATCCTTTTCATCTATTCCCCATATGTGCTTGGTATCTGGTAAGGGCATGATTCATTCATATAGTACCTTACTCTTCTTCTTGACATAAATTCCGGAGGGCTTAATATATTTATCCCGTATATCGAGCGGGAGGCTAATGTCATGGCTCAAAATGGTAATACCGGAAGGGAGGGCGAGGGGAATTCTTACGATGCGATATTTGCCGTTCTTGCTTTCGCATTGCTCCTCGCAACAGCGTTCCTCGCCGTAGGCGGTGTCTACTACAATTTTATCAATCCGGCTTTTTGATCCGGCTCTTAATGTGCTTTCCCCTTGAAGGTTGAGACCAATCCGTGAGAGCCCCGCCGCTTTCGATAATCTGTGCAGCACTAAACCGAACCTATTCTATCCTGAACCCCGTCTGTTCTGATTCATCCCGATAAGTTGCCAAAACACCGGAGAATGTTGTATAACCGGGTATCTCTTACTCAAAGAAGCGGGCCCGGTTCGCATAAACCCGCTCCGGCTTGCCCGGGCCCGGCTTTGTTTACGGGTGCGTCGGGTGATATAATGGGTAAGGAGGGCTGACTAATGAGCGATGATAAACCGTATGGTTCGATACCGAATCCGGATATGCCGGACGGAGAAAAGGGCTTCGCGAAAAAGATCCATACCGAGGAAGCGATACTCATTACCCTTATGGCCCTATCGGCTATCGGTATAGGCGTGACTAATTTTAAGCCGGCCGGGAGCTTCTGGTACTGGGCGTCGATGGCCCCTGTTTTCGCTGCGGTCAGTATTTACATGGGCTGGTCCAAGGCGAGGAGCAGGGGGGAAGGGATGTCGAGGATTATCCGGGTCCAGATACTTCACTGGATCGGGCTCCTGGCAGCCCTGGTCCTTATTTATTTCTTGTTCAAGCGGACGGGGCGCATAGATTATAATCAGCTCGCTCTTATATCACTGCTCGCCCTGGCGCTCACGACCTTTCTGGCAGGCGTACATTTCGACTGGCGGTTTATGGTCGTGGGCATAGTACTCGGGGCATGCGTTGCCGGCGCGGCGTTCGTCGAGCAGGTCGTCTGGATGATCGTCATTCCGATCGTAGTCGCGATTGTTCTTATAGCCTTCTGGTGGAAGCGTTCTCTCTGAGCCGCGTATTTCCGACCGGGCTCGCTCCGGGAGTCCCCGGGGTCGACCGGTGTTCACATGCACCCGCCGTTCATCTCTACGGATTCTCTGTCCCGTGAGAGGACCGCGCACAGAAAATGCTTGGCTTCCATCGGGATGTTTGAGCGGAACGGAACACGCGAAGCTCGGAAATACAGCGCTTTAAAAAATTGGACCGGAAAGCATCTCTCCGAGCCTTTTGCGGCTCCGGCTGGAATCCCTCTTATTTTTCTTGGAAATATTGATTTTTATTGTGCTTTTCTGTAGTATTGATGACACTAAAACAAGTTTGAAAGGAGAGGGAGATGGCCGAGAAAAGCGCGATGACAAAATCTCAGTTGTCAAACCATATAGCCGAGCTGGCAGGGATCACCAAGAAAACTGCAAACGAGATATTAGATGAGCTGGCAGCCGTTGCTTATAAGGAAGCAAAGAGAAGCAAGCAGTTTACGATCCCGGGAATAGGAAAGCTGGTACTTTCCAAACGCAAGGCGAGAATCGGCAGGAATCCTGCCACAGGCGCCGAGATCAAGATACCGGCGAAAAAAGTCGTGAAATTCAGGGTGGCCAAGGCGTGTAAAGACGCTGTTTTGGGCGAATAGCGTTTATCATTCAATCGTACAGTTGGGAGTTTGACCCGTAACCGTACGCGGTCATTGTCAAATCTATGACATCTGTAGCGGCGGCCGCCGGATAGTTTTATCTTTGCGCCGTTCCAATCTGATACTGCCGAATTAGATAATCACACTCGAATTTTTTTGGCTGTATAATTGTCGGGTAGATGGAAAATAATTCGGCTTGACGACAGGTTGCACGGTTTAAGCTGAATTTATCCGGCGGTTTCGGTTCACTGCGAGGCGCGGACCGGAGCAAATTATTTGAGATGAGGTCCTGACAAATGCCCAAGGTATTGTTGATCGAAGACGAAGAATCATTGAGGAAACTCTATACTAAAATACTCAATGCGAAAAACTATACCGTGGAAGCGGCTGCCGACGGCGATGACGCCCTTTCGGTGCTGAAGATATTCAGGCCGGATGTTATAGTGCTCGACATAGTGATGCCTCACTATAGCGGCGTGGAGTTCCTCAAAATATTAAAGAACGATGCCGAGTTTAAGAGTATACCGGTCGTTATGCTCACGGCGCTTTCCGAAATGAGAAAAATCACGGAATGTCTCGATATGGGCGCAGTTGGCTACATTACCAAGGACAGTACCGTAGAAGAGATCGTTCAGAGATTAAATTTCCTTATTGAATCTATAAGCGTGCACTAGAGGTTTTTAACTCGAGTATCTTGTCGAAAATCTTCCTCGCTATCTCCGATTTTGCGGCCCTGGGAAGTTCTTCCGTTTTACCGTCTCTGTAAACAAAATGAACTATATTCGTCTCGGTCTCGAAACCGGCTCCGGGGAGCGATACATCGTTCGCAATAAAGAGGTCGGCGTTTTTTCTTTTTAGTTTGTCCTTAGCGTGCTCTATAAGGTCGTCAGTTTCGGCCGCGAACCCTACAACCATCCTCCCGTTCTTTTTCTCCCCGACTGCTTTCAGTATGTCCTTTGTGCGCTTGAGATTGAGGATCATCGAGTTTTCGTCTTTCTTGATTTTACCGTTTATTTTCTCGGAAGGCGTGTAGTCTCCGACAGCGGCGGCTTTGATGACGATCGTTGACCAATCGAGGTATTCCATAACCGATTCATACATGTCGCCGGCGCTCACTACATCGACTACTCTTACTCCGTTCGGAGGTGTGAGGTTCGTTTTGCCGGAAATGAGCACCACCTCTGCCCCCCGCATGAGGCCCTCTTTTGCCAGGGCATAACCCATTTTTCCGCTCGACGGGTTCGAGATAAATCTTACTGAATCTATAAATTCCCTGGTCGCGCCTGCGGTGACGAGCACCCTTTCGCCGCGAAAGTCTTTGGGGGACAGGGTATTTTCGATCTCGTGCACGATATCGGGGATTTCGGGGAGCCGCCCCTTGCCCTCCCAGCCGCAAGCGAGGCTTCCCTCAGAAGGCTCAACGATTATAAACCCGCGGTTCCCGAGTCTCTCCAGGTTTTCCTGAACTATCTGGTTTTTATACATATTAACGTTCATGGCCGGACATAAGATGACCGGCGAGAGTGTCGCCAGTATAACGTTCGTAAGCAGCGTATCGGCGATGCCGGATGCGATTTTTCCTATGAAGCTCGCTGTAGCTGGGGCCACGACGACCAGGTGAGCAGAGTCCGCCAGGCTGATGTGACCTATCTCGGATTCCCATCCGAGGTCGAATGTCTTCGTGGCCACACGGTTCCCGGAGAGCGTCTGCAGGGTGAGCGGTGTTACGAACTCCATGGCGTTTTGAGTCATGATTACCTGAACGGAAGCCCCTTCCTTCACGAGGCTCCTTACGAGCTCGCAGGATTTATAGGCGGCGATTCCGCCGGTTACGCCCAGAATTATCTTTTTGTCTCTGATCACGGACATAATTTTTTTCCCTGAATAACCTCGTGTGTTTTATAAAATCTGCCCGTTCACGCCGAGCATACGAATAGTATATGCCCCTATTAAGGTAAGTAAAATTTTTTCTCATAAACTAAAACCGTTGACAGAGGGATATTATGTGCATATACTCCTATCTAGTTGCCGGGGATCAGAATATGACTAAGCACAATAAAGGGAATGAAAATAATCCGTTAGCGGGCCTGGATCCGGGGAGCATAGCGGAATGCACCGAGTGTACGTGCTTTAACCTGCGTAAGGCTGCAAGGGTGGTAACGCAGATTTACGACGACAGCATGAGACCGACGGGTCTGAGGGGTACACAATTTGCCTTGCTCGTCCATGCCCATGCGATGGGCCCGGTCGTCCTATCAAAGCTTGCCGAGGTAATGCTGACTGACCGCACGACGCTCGCACGAAATCTTGAAATCCTCGAGAAGAACGGCCTCGTCAGGGTGGAGGACGGCCACGACCGCCGTACACGGATCGTCGGCATTACGGATGACGGGCGGAAGAAGCTTGCCGAGGCTTTTCCCTACTGGAAGAAGACGCAGGATGAAATAAAAGAAATGATGGGTCGGAATGAGTGGTCCGCGATGATTTCCCGGGTGTCTCGTATGGTTAATCAAACACAAGAGAGATAAAAAAATTTTGAGATTATATGCGTATATGCACCTATTAAGCGAAAGCAATCGTTCGGCAAGGGGGTAATAACTATGTCGAGAATGGAAGAGCACCCGACCGTCATAAATTATTATAGGAGCCGGGACATTGATAGACCCGTAAAGAAAATCCTGAGCCCCTCCGGCAAACTGGATGCCGGCTGGCTACGAGATAAATGCCTTGAAGCGGGTGCCGACGATGCGGGGTTCGTGGGAATCGGCCGTCCGGGGCTAACCAGTGAAAAAGACGAGATACTCGGTCACTTTCCCCGTACGAGGTCCCTTATTAGCCTCGTATGTAAAATGAACCGTGAGCCGATTCGAAGCCCGGCGCGCTCGGTGTCGAACCTCGAATTCCATAATACGGGAGACAGGGTAAATGATGTCGCCCGCAGGATAGCTTCTCTTCTTGAAGAGAACGGCATATGGGCGGTTAACCCTCCAATGGGTTTTCCTATGGAGATGGGTAACTTCCCGGGAAAGACATGGGTGGTGTCTCACAAGACCGCGGCTGTAGCCGCGGGATTAGGGCACATGGGTATTCACCGGAATGTGATACACCCGAGGTTCGGGAACTTCATACTCCTCGGGACCGTGCTTGTCGATGCGGAAATAGAATCAGAGTCCCGGCCCATCGATTACAACCCATGCCTTGAGTGCAAGCTCTGTGTTGCCGCGTGTCCTGTGGGCGCGATTGCGCCTGACGGATACTTTAACTTTTCGGCCTGCTATACACATAATTACCGTGAGTTCATGGGCGGCTTTACAAACTGGGTCGAAGGCATCGCGGACAGCAGGGACGCGAGGGATTATCACGGCAGGTTCAGCGATTCGGAGTCCGCCTCGATGTGGCAGAGCCTTTCGTACGGGGCGAATTATAAGGCCGCTTACTGTATGGCTGTCTGCCCCGCCGGTGAAGATGTAATAAGTCCGTTCCTGGAAAACCGAAAAAAATACCTCGACGATGTCTTGAAACCTCTGCAGGGGAAGGAGGAGACCGTATACGTTGTCCCTGACTCGGATGCGGAGACATACACGGCAAAAAGATTTCCGAACAAAACCGCAAAGGCGGTATCGAACGGATTAAGGCCGAAATCAATAACAGGATTCCTCGACGGACTTAAGCTGATATTTCAAAGGGATAAATCGGAGGGCGTGGACGCCACCTTTCATTTTACCTTTACAGGCAGGGAGCCGGTCCTGGCGACGGTAGTGATAAGGGATAGAACGATTGAAATCCATAGGGAGCTCAGAGGCGTTCCGGACCTTCATATAACCGCCGAGAGAAGCGCCTGGCTCGGGTTTATAAGAAAGGAGCACGGTATTATTATGCCGCTCCTTCTCAGAAAGATCCGGCTTAAGGGACCTGTCAGATTACTGAAAGCGTTCGGCAGGTGTTTTCCGGCCTGAGTGTACGGCAGTCCCTGTCAGGATTCTCATGTTTTCTCCTATTTCGAGTATATTATTATCCAGGGAGTAAATGGACGGGCAGCCGGGGGCAGGAAAATATAACCGAAGCTCTCATATATTTTATACGGAGTAAAATGAGCGTAAAATCTTCATTTGAGCAGCGGAGGGACTATGGACAAAATGTATAAATATAAAGTTCAAGGGCGTGAGAAGCTAGAGCCGGATTCGATAATGGAGTGCAGGGAATGCACCTGCTTTAACCTGAGGAAGGCGGCGAGGGTAGTTACCCGGATATTCGACAACGCAATGAGACCTATAAACCTGCGGGCGACTCAATTCACTCTGCTGGCGCTTGCTTCGGTACACGGGCCGATTACCGTTACCAGGCTATCGGAAGAGATGGTCGCGGACAGGACGACCCTGTCCCGGAATCTCAACCCCATGGAAAAGAGCGGATTGATAAGAATCGAGCCGGGCGACGACAGGAGGACCCGTATCGTGGTCATAACCGAGTCGGGGAGGAGAAAGCTCGAAGAAGCATATCCGTTATGGAAGAAAGCCCAGCAGGGAATAAAGGACGCTATGGGGGCCGATAAGTGGAGTACTCTGATATCGAATTCTTCCGAACTCGTGAGCCTGACCCGTCTCGACCGCGGAGCCGCTGTCTGACCGACAATAATTTCGCATCTCATTTCCCGCAAGCCCGGAAATAAGACCCGGCTGCGTATTCCGATTGAAATAACTCCTGGGGCGCCCGATTAGTTTTATTCTCGCGATTTGAGTAACTTAAGCGGGGGAATGTTCGACAAGGGATTTATGATGTAATTCCTGCTTCAGCAGGTAGAATTAAGTCGGCTAAGGATTTTTTCGGATAAGTAAATATTAATTGATCTCACTTATCTCAGATCTGGTTGAAGCGCGGAGCAAAACTTTGATTTGGGGATTATTTTATTCCTCCGTATCCGAGAATACTATTCCTGCAGTCATAAATTCAATGACAAATTCAGTCGTTTCATATCATAATGAGAGAATCCGCTAGAGGAACGCCGGAGGGCGCCGTTATAAAGAGTGTTACGGAAAGCCTCGGTGTGAGCAAAATCGCCGGAAGATGGGTTCTTCTCGTAACGATACTGGGTTCAGGCATGGCATTTATCGACAGCACAGCCATGAACGTCGTATTGCCGGTGCTTCAGATAGAGCTCGACGCTACAATCCCCCAGATGCAGTGGATAATCGAGGCATACGCGTTATTCATGTCCTCGCTCATGCTGTTCGGCGGCGCGCTCGGAGACAAGTTCGGAAGGAAACGCATATTTGCGCTGGGCGTAATCTTGTTCACCGGTGCGTCCGTTTGGTGCGGTCTTTCCGCAAGCACGGCGGACTTGATAGTCGCAAGGGCTTTCCAGGGGGTAGGGGGCGCTCTCCTCGTTCCGGGAAGTCTGGCAATTATCAATATCTCTTTCACCGAGGCTGAGCGCGGGAGGGCTATCGGCACTTGGTCCGCGTTCACTGCCATCACGACCGCCCTCGGTCCTATCCTCGGGGGATGGCTCGCCGAGAATGTTTCCTGGCGGCTCGTTTTTTTCATTAATCTTCCGATCGGCATAGTTGTTCTCACAAGCCTCTTCTGGCGGATACCGGAAAGCAGGAAGAATAACGGTGAGGGAAAGTTGGACATTCTAGGGTCATTTCTCGCGATCATGAGCCTCGGCTGCGTCGTCTACGCGTTGATCGAGTCAGGCAACTCCGGATTCGGACACCCCAAGGTAATCGTACCTTTCGTGGCGGGGGGCTTGGCTCTCGTCTCGTTTCTATTATACGAAGCGCATGCCCCATCGCCCATGATGCCCCTCGGTCTCTTTAAATCAAGGACCTTCAGCGGCGCGAATTTTATCTCGGCGTTGTTCTGGGCAGCCTGGGTAGGCGGCGTATTTTTCATACCCTTCAATCTCATCCAGCTTCAAGGGTATTCGGCAGCGGGCGTTGGCATAGCTTTTATACCTCTCGTCCTTGCGCTGTTCCTGTTCTCGAGGTGGGCCGGCGGGCTCGTGATCAATTACGGGGCAAAGCCTCCGATGATAGTCGGGACGCTGCTTGCCGGGGCGGGGTTTCTCTTGTTCACTCTCCCGGGAATCGGGGGAAGCTACTGGACGACCTTTTTCCCCGCCATAGTCGTACTCGGCATGGGCATGGCAATAACCATATCGCCTCTCACAACAACCGTGATGAGCTCCATCGACCTCGAGCACTCGGGTGTCGCCTCCGGAATAAATAACACCGTCGGAAGGATCGCGGGGCTGCTATCGATAGCCATACTGGGGGTATTTGCTCTCTCCGGGTTCAATAACAATCTCGATAAAGAACTCAAGATGCTCAATTTAAGTGAGGAGACGATTCAGATTATAGACTCCCAGCGTATCAAGCTCGCCGCAATAGACATTCCGGAGTCCCTTCCGGAAACGACTAAAAAAGAGATACGCGGTGCGATATCGGACTCCTTTCTGGGAACTTTCAGGCGCATGATGAAGATTTCAGCCGGCCTCGTATTCCTCGGCGCCCTGACGGCCTGGCTTACGATAGAAAAGATGCGGCCGGACTGATTGCGCTGCCATATAGGAAAAATTTCCCCTCCAATAAGAATCCTTTCTATTGACCATCCCGTATAACAATATATTCGATATTTTGAAAGGCCGGTCAACGACGGCGCGGTGTCCGTATTGATTAGGTTTTGAGCGGTCTGTATCCTATAGTTAATGCCGGGCGCTGTTAAAAGGATATGCCCGAGGAGGAGTATATGACTGAGAAAATGAAGAAAACAGACGAAGTGAAGAAAACAGACGAGGAATGGAAGAAAGACCTCACGGACGAGCAGTATTACGTCACGAGGCAGAAGGGCACGGAGAGGCCTTTTACCGGAAAGCATCACGATAACAAGGAAAAAGGGATGTACAAGTGCGTCTGCTGCGGCGAGGAGCTTTTCAGCTCCGATACGAAATTCGAGTCAGGCACCGGATGGCCGAGCTTCTACAAGCCTGCCAACGAAGATATGATTAAAGAAGAGGTCGACAGGAGCCACGGCATGGCGAGGACTGAAGTGGTCTGCAGCAAGTGCGGCGCGCACCTGGGTCACGTTTTCCCAGACGGCCCCGGGCCTACCGGCCTTCGCTACTGTATTAACTCATGCGCACTCGATTTCGAGAAGGGTAAAGACGACAAAGATTGAATCGGTAAATGCCCGGAGGCTTTTTATCGCCAGCAGCCGCCGAATCGGGGCTCGCGGCTAGAGAAGCCGGTTGAAATTCCCCTCTTTTTATAATAAATTGAAACTGTTCGGAAATCACCGCTTGAATAGAGGGACAAAGGGCAGTTGCGGGCTTATTCATCAGCTAACGGAGGAGAGAGCGTCAGACGTGTGACTCTGACGTCATCCGTAAGATTGGATCTCCTTCTGATCGTTTCATTCCTGATCTTCCTGATATCTACAAGTTACTTTCTGAGGGTGTATTACCGCGTCACCGTAACGGATATTAAAATTGTCTACACTTCCACCGAGGGAAAAGTCAGGAATCTCCGCACCCCCGCAGTGTTCAAGAAAAACTGGCTAGCGGCATCTTCTCCCGATGAGCTGCTAGAGGATTTCGAGGGGAAGATAAATAAATACATGCAATTTTCGGGGTGGTATTTTTATTATCTCTATACAAAACCCAAAGCGCGTCTAGACTGGACTATACGCTACTCATATAATTCCGCCGATTTGGACCGGAAGAAGGTACTTAGCTTCGATCATGACTCAAAATTATAATTGCAGCACGTCGGTCGGCGTCCTGAGAAAATTTTTATTTACCCCGCTCGATCCGTACTATACAACTATTTTACGTGTAATCCTGTCGATCTCCGTTTTCGTTGTTTTCTGGAATATCTCGATACCTTTATCATTTATCAGGAACTCGCCTTCATTAAGCGGGCTCTACACGAATGTTTTCTTTACGCTGCCATATTCTATTGCCGCAGTCATCGTGCTGATCCTCTTTTGTGTGGGGGTCAGGCCGCGAATTTCGGGTTTGCTGCTCTCCGTGCTGTTGCTCCCTTTGATTTTTGTGGAGGGGTATCACAAAAGCAGACAGGTCATCATGTTCTCGATACTGGCTTTCTCCCTGATTCCGAGCTGCTCTCAATATAATTTGATCGGTTTCAAAAACCAATACGGAAAGATTCCGGCTCCTGTCTGGCCCGTCCGCCTGATACAGATTCAGTTGTCGCTTCTATATTTGGTGAATGCGGTTGCAAAGACGACACCGGGTTATCTGAGCGGGGAGGTGCTTCAAGGTTTATCTATTATGATGCCGAATTTTTTAATCGATATGTCAAGCGGATACTTGCATATTGGTCCGTTTCAGATCCCGGTCTATATCGCCGCTATCTCGTCCGTACTTATAGAATACACGCTCGCGGCGGGATTCTGGTTTAGATCGACGCGCATACCGACAGCGGTGCTGGGAGTGGTTTTTCATGTTTCGTTAATGTACGTCGTCGCCATCGGCAAGTTAGATTGGGCAAGCTTGTTTCTATACCCTGTTTTCCTCCTCCCCCTTACCCGGGAACATTAGTCGTCGTCAAAAAAGCCCGAGTCTCTTTCATATTGATAAATAATTGCCGTTAATTCTACAAGCCCAGTCTGTCCACAAAATTGCATTCGCCGAAGCCGCCTTTCTTAATGATAAATTCCATGTCGAGAGGGTCATCTTCTCGCCCTTCGTAAGGCGGGACCCGGATACAGAAGCACCCGGCCTCGATAAGCGTTGCGTTCCTCACAATATATTCGGGGACGACGGACCTCACGAGCGCTTCCTCCGCGGTCAGGGCATTGCCGCTGCTGCCGTTGACGGCCAGGCCGAGCCCGCCGAATGCCGAGGAGACGCCGTAGAGATTTCCGAGCACTCCCGCCAGGTCCGGGTCGGTCATGATAAATGCCCCCAGACCGACCGCGTTCGCAATGCTTTCGGTGACGATTTCGCTCGGCGTGTCCGTGAAGTCCTCGGCGAGACAAAGAAGCTCGTTCTCGGGCGAGGATTCGTTCGGCGGACATGTGAATTGTCCTCCCAGGTCTTCGACAAGCCTTGCAAATACATTCGGCCACGTCGCCAGGCTAGGCTCGAGCGCGGCAGGCTCGCCCGGTATGCATCTGAAAGCCACAAGGTCCAATTCCTTTTCGCTTTGTCCGACGGGTATGCCGAAAAAGGCGGCGGTCTTTTCGAGGGACACAGGGGGCTCGTAGAATACCGAAGCACCTGTAAAGACCCTGAGGGCGCTCGGACGTCCGAGCTGTGTCGGTACGACGTCCCTCGGCAGGAATGCGATTCTCAGGAAATCATTCGTCTCGCTTATATCCCGAGATCTCTCGACGACCACGGCTGTGGCTTCCCGCCCGGTCTCGGAGCCTGAGCCCTCTTCACATGAAACGCTTAACATATAAAATATGGTGACCATTACACAAAGAGCGTAATATAGACGTTTATTTATCCTGCAGGGTTCTTTCGCCAATTAACACCTCCTCTATTAAAAGTATTTGTCCGTGATGTGAAAATTATAATCCCGATCCCCGGCGAATGTTTATTGAATGAATTACAGCGATACGGGACAGTGAGTGGATTCCCGGATTTATACTTTCTGCTTATGCGGCATGAAGGGCATAACGAAAGGGTGATGAAGTGGGGATTGTTCTCATCACTGGAATCGCACTCGAGGCCGGGTTCGCGAGCCATAGCCATCTGACTGTGACTTTCAGGAAGCATGTCGGCTGCTCACCGAGTCAATTCCGCATCGCCTCCCGGACGCGTTCGGCTTAATCGATCGAAACGAAACCCGAGCGGTCTAAGCCGTTCCTCTCTTTTCGTCTCTGTGCAATAATTTATTGGATTATTCGTGCGGGAAATTATATGCGAGCTTCAGCTCGCGGAGCATAGACATCTTTTTGAATTGATGCGTTTCCATTCGTCTCAATATATTATCGAGCGCTTTTAGGGCCTCCAGGATGTGAGGGCCCTTGTTCAGCATGACGCATTCTGCGCGGTGCCCCATCGCGGCGTCCGTGATCTCCGCTCTCGTCGGGGAGCCCTGTTTCGCGAGGCTTTC
>Ga0184615_10000984_pt1 | contig 15519 bp, 15 predicted proteins | sample PLM4_65_coex_FD_133134 | JGI IMG/M metagenome (GOLD analysis project Ga0184615, IMG submission 133134) | Groundwater sediment microbial communities from an aquifer in East River, Colorado, USA - PLM4_65_coex | ecosystem: Environmental > Terrestrial > Soil > Riparian zone | place: USA: East... | reverse complement strand
CGCCGAAGTAACCCCAGACTATGGCCTGAGCGATCACGTTCTGGTTGTTGAAAGGCCGGAAGGAGATGGTGTTCTTTTCTTGGAGCACATCCAAGTCTAACTGCGGCGCATCGGCATCTACCGTAAGAAGCCCGAAGATGTCTGCAAGGGCATGAGATTCCCATTCACTCATACCAAGGTCCACAGCGTGCGAAACGTCCCGTTGCTTGACTCCGTCAAGATTCGTAGGATTCAAGATATATGGTTCTACTTCCTTCCACTTTGCTCCTTTGGCAAGGTATGTATAGTAGCCTTCATCTTTGCCATCCGGTTTGCCACCAGGTGTCCCCGATGGTTTGCCGGGAGGCGTCTTGTAGTGGATGAATTTGATCTTGCTGAGGACGCGGTCGCTTCCTTTGCCCTGTGGGGCCGCCGATGCAAGATAACTGAACACGCAGACTGTGGCGATGACGACTACAGCCACTATCAAACATAAGACTCTTCTACCCATTTGTGACCTCCCTTCTCAATTTGTGGAACGTTTGCTGTTGGTGTGCACTGGACGCCCTTTCACGGCCGAATGTAACGAGGCAGACTCCATGCCGTATTTCTATCACATTTCGGTGAATTTGTCAACAGACACTCTCCTTGAACGAGGAATGCCTCAGAGCGGCGGCCAAGTGGTCAAACAGCCCAAGAAAGCCTGATATTTGGTCGGCTGAGTCTTGGAAGTCTTATGGCATGGCAGAAAGAGGCGGAATCGCGGTTCTTGGACTGAAAGTGAGTTTTTACAGTCCGTAACGCGTGCGCGTACCCGCGAGGGGTTCGGGAACAGATACTGCAAGACCTCCTCTCGGTTTATGCTCTCCTTCAATTGAGCTTTCAGAGGTGTAATCGCCCGTCGCTTTTTGTCCCGCAGCTCGGTTGGCCAGTTGCACCATAGCGTCGGATGAAAATGATACGAGAGACCTCAACTTCGGTCCAGAATATGCCGTCCAAACCTATGTCAAAAATCATGATTCAGAATTTCTATCGTGCGCCGGCATAATTCGCCGCCATAATCGGTCCAAATACCTCCCCCCCAGTACCGAAAGCAACTCGTCTGAGAAACCATCAGATGAAACAACGCGTTGCGGTAACGTGGATCTGATATGGCGACGCGTTGAGAGAGAACCCGTGCGGCGAAGAGCGCACTGGCGGATTGCATCGGCCCCAGAAGCCGGAGTTCCCCTGCGCGGGAGCTACTGTGCGCGGGTGAATTAGGCCCGGAGAAAAAAAAGTGAAATTCTGGGAAAAAAGTCATCCACATTTCGGGGTTCTCAAACGCCTTGTTCTATAGGAAGCAGACAATCTGGCGTCGTTTTTATAAGCCTTTGGCTTAATTCGTTTGCTGGCTTGGTTTTATGTGTTTGGCTGTCGAGAATAGTTTGACTTTCATTCTTTGGAGTGATAACTTTAGGCTTTCCAGAGGCTTGCATCAGGTGGAGATACTTACGGGATGGCGTAATGACGGAGAAACTGCCATTTGTGATTATAAAACCAATCCTATGAACGACAAGCGATTCTATGCCCATAGTCTTCCGGGGAGACCGGAATCGCAATGGCAACGGCTCGATATCCATCTGAACGCAGTTGCTGCTCTTGCTTCAGGATTTGCTCGGGCGTTCTGTTCTTCTGATTGGGCTTGGAATGCTGGATTGCTTCACGATTTCGGCAAGGCAGCCGATGGATTCCAAGCATACCTGCGCCGGGAGAACCACATTGATGATGAAGGTTACGACGGAATAGGACTGGGCAGAGTAAATCATTCCAGCGCCGGCGCGGCACTCGCTGAAGTCTGGCATAACCAGGATAATCGCCCCTTTGGCCGCATCCTGAGTTATCTCGTCGCTGGTCATCATGCCGGCCTACCTGATTATCACACCTGCGATGGCGGGATGGGCGCTTTACAGAAGCGTTTGGAGGAAGGTGAGGCGGATCTGGAACGTATTCGCACGGTCGCCGTCGAACTGAAACCCGCACAACACCCCCTGTCCAAGTTGCCTGTCTTTGTGAAGAAGGAGAACTTTCACTTCTGGGTACGGATGCTCTACTCTTGCCTGGTCGATGCCGACTTTCTCGATACCGAAGCCTTCATGGAACCGGAACGAGTGCGGTATCGCGCGGGAACTTGCGATTTGGCAGAATTGAAGATCGCACTGGATCGTCACATGGCGGACATGACGGCCCGCTGCGACGACACACCGGTCAACAGGGCACGACATGAAATCCTAAATGCCTGCCGCACGGCCGCGCCGCAACCCCCGGGGCTCTTCACCTTGACTGTTCCCACCGGGGGCGGCAAGACACTTTCCGCTACAACTTTCGCTCTCGATCATGCGATTCGGCATGGCAAACGTCGCGTGATCTATGTCATCCCCTATACGAGCATCATCGAACAAACGGCAGCCACTCTGGCGGAAATCTTCGGCCCCGAGAACGTGGTGGAACATCACAGCAATCTCGATCCCGAAAAAGAAACCCTGCGCACGCGACTGGCTTCAGAGAACTGGGATGCGCCTGTTATTGTCACAACCAACGTTCAATTCTTTGAATCGCTTTTTGCCGCCCGATCCAGCCGATGCCGCAAGCTGCATAATGTGGTTGACAGCGTGGTGATCTTGGACGAAGCGCAGCTCGTGCCGCCGAACAAGCTTGCCCCCTGTGTGGCCGCCATCAATGAATTGACTCGCCACTATGGTGTGACAGTGGTCCTCTCCACGGCTACGCAGCCTGCGTTGCCCAACCTGGATTCCCCACACGAGATCATCCTGCAAGACCTCAATCTATACGAGCGGCTGCGGCGAACTGATATCACCATCCCGAAAACTCTGGAGAATCGAATGTCCTGGGATGACCTGTCTGTGCGTTTGCAGGAACACGATCAGGTTCTCTGCATTGTCAACACCCGTCGGGACTGCTACGACATGTTTCACCTCATGCCCGAAGGAACGATCCACCTGTCGGCCCTCATGTGCGGCGAACACCGTTCCAACATCATCAAGACCATCAAGGAGCGTTTGGCGAATGGGGAGGCCATCAGGGTCATCAGTACGCAACTGGTAGAGGCGGGGGTGGACATCGATTTCCCTGTGGTCTTCCGTGCTTTGGCGGGCCTGGATTCAATTGCTCAAGCCGCAGGTCGATGCAATCGAGAGGGAGAATTGGAGCAAAAGGGCCAAGTCGTGGTCTTCATCCCGCCCAAGTCCGTGCCACGAGGACTATTGCACAAGGGAGAATGCGCCACCAAAGAACTGCACGCCCTGCCTGGATTTGATGCACAGGCACCGGTGTCCTTCACCCGCTATTTCGATCTGTTCTACTCCAAAGTTAATGACACCGGCGACGGGTTTCTCAAGCGATTGACTCCTTCTGATACCAAGACTCTGGATATTGCGTTTCGTTCCGTCGGGGACGAGTTCAGCCTGATCGACGATCAAGCTCAGCGGCCGGTTTTCGTCCGTTACCGCAAAGGCGAAGGACTGATTCGGGAACTGCAACATACCGGCCCGCATCGACTCCTGATGCGCAGACTACAACGTTACACGGTCAATCTCCCCGTACGACTGGCTGACAAGATGCGTAATGATGGGCTACTGGAAGAAGTGTGGCCGGGCTTCCTGGCTCAGTGTCCTCTTTCGATTTACAGTGAATCCATCGGCCTTGATGTATTTCGTGATGGTTTTCCCATTGAGGATTTGACGGGTGTTTGACATCACCGCGCATCCTAAGAAAGGAGGTCAAGCATGAAGGGCTTCTGTTTAGAAGTGAGCGGACCCTACGCTTGCTTCACCCGCCCCGAAATGAAAGTCGAGCGGGTTAGCTATGACGTGATTACGCCGTCGGCCGCCCGCGCGGTCTTCGAGGCGATCCTATGGAAACCGGCGATTCGCTGGCGCATTACCCGTATTGAGGTGCTGGCCCCGATCCGGTGGATTTCTGTACGGCGTAATGAAGTCGGCAGAATTGCTTCGCCCCGCTCTGACGGCATCTTTGTGGAGGATGAGCGCCAGCAGCGGGCGGGATTGTTCCTGCGTGACGTCAGATATCGTTTGCATGGCGAGTTCGACTTCATTCCGCCGGATCAGCGTGGCCGAGTCTATAACCCGGTGCCGGAGTGGCTGCTGGATGCCGATGAGGCCGATGCGCTCCGTCAACCGGATGATCGACGGGACGAAACTGAGGCGAAATACGCCGCCATGTTCGAGCGCCGTGCAAGGAAGGGCCAGTGCTTCAACCAGCCCTATCTCGGATGCCGCGAATTCTCGTGTGCGTTTCGGCTGACAGATCATAGCTGCGATTCTCCTCCACCTATCGACGAGACACGCGATCTGGGCTGGATGCTCTACGACCTCGATTTCTCCGACCCTGCCGACCCCAAACCCATGTTCTTCCGTCCAGAGATGGAGCACGGGGCGATCCGCGTCCCGCATCCTGAAAGCGATGAGGTGCGCAAATGATCCTCCAAGCACTCAAGGAATACTATGACCGCAAGCCAGACTTGGCACCATTCGGTTGGGAACAGAAAGAAATCCCCTTCCTCATAGTCATTGACTCGGACGGCAACTTCGTTCATTTCGAGGATACCCGTGAAGGCCAGGAGAAGAATCGTCGGGCCCACGCTTACCTTGTCCCCTCTCTTGGTGAGAAGAAAGGTGGCGGAATAAAGGCGAATCTCTTCTGGGAGAACATCGAATACATGTTTGGCGTTCCCGTTCCAACAAGTTCAAAGCCAAATCCTGATCCGGAAAGGGTCAAAAAGCAGCATCTGGCGTTCAAGGGCAGGATCCAGGCACTCGGCGGAGGTTGCCAATCGCTCATCGCGGTTCGGAGATTCATAGAAGCGGATAATGCCGAGCGCGTTCAGAAAGACCCCTTATGGCAAAGCGTCTACTCCAACAATCAGAACATCCTCATCTCGTTACAGGGAAAAGGCCCGATTACTGATGATCCCGAGATACGGAAGAGCGTCCAAGACCTTGTCGTGCCCCAGGAAAACATCGGTGTCTGTCTCGTTTCAGGTGCGTTAGAAGAAATTGCGAGGCTGGAACCCCCCATCAAGGGTGTCTACGGGCCGGATCGGAAAGCGGAACGATCTCTTGTGTCGGTGAATAATGAGGTGAAGAAAGGTGTCAATGCAGGCCAAACGCCTGCGTTTGCATCGTACTTGAAATCCAAGGGTAACAACTCCCCAATAGGAAGGAAGTCCTCCTTTTGCTACACTACTGCCCTTAACCATTTACTGGGGAGAGACTCCAAACAGAAGATACCCGTTGGCGATGCCACCACAATATTCTGGGCGGAAAAACCGGTAGACTTGGAAACGCAGGCCGTCGATATCTTTGGCGAGTCGAAAGAGAACGATCCCGACCGCGGAGTGAAAGCCGTTGAAAGCCTTTTCCTGTCTGTCAAGAACGGCGTCTATGCCGCTGACGAGCAGCAGACTCGCTTTTACGTGCTGGGCCTAGCGCCCAATGCAGCGCGTATCGCGATTCGATTTTGGATCGTGGATACAGTCGCGCGCATGGCCGACAAGATCGTCCAGCATTTCGAGGACTTGCAGATTATCCATAGGTCAAGCGAAAAGGACGTTTTCTCGCTCTTTCGCCTGCTGGTGTCCACAGCCGTCCAGGGCAAATCAGAAAACATACCACCTAATCTGGCTGGCGAAACCATGCGAGCTATTCTGGGAGGACTCCCTTATCCGCAGACGCTGTTGCAGGCGACAGTCCGACGAGCACGAGCGGAACAATCGGCAAAGGATAAAAAGACAGGAAAACCAATCCCCAACGTTCCGTATGCCCGTGCTTCCCTTATCAAAGCATGCATTAATCGCGAAACACGCTTCAGGAACCCTCAAATTAAGGAGGAACTTAAAATGAGTCTTGACCCCAGTAACACAAATATTGGTTATCGGCTTGGGCGATTGTTCGCCGCGTTGGAAAAAATACAAGCCGAGGCCAATCCTGGCATCAATACCACGATTCGTGACCGTTTCTACGGTGCGGCATCCGGCACACCAGTGACTGTATTTCCAACTCTTTTAAACAGGCTTATGCCTCATCACCTCGCTAAACTTCCGAAAGCCAAGCAGACTTTCTTCAATCGCTTATTGCAGGAAATAATGAATAGCGTAGATGGCAAAATTGGTTTTCCATCAACATTGTCATTACTTGATCAAGGCCGCTTTGCTATCGGCTATTACCACCAGACCAAGCAATTCTATACGAAAAAAGAATTCAAGTCGGATGAATCTCACACAACAAATGAAGGAGAACTAAACCATGAGTAATTTTCATAACCGCTATGACTTTGTCCTAATCTTCGACGTACAGGATGGCAATCCCAACGGCGATCCCGATGCAGGCAACTTGCCGCGAATTGACCCCGAGACAGGTCACGGCATTGTCACTGACGTGTGTTTGAAACGCAAGATACGGAACTATGTTCAACTGACAAAAGGATTTCTGCGCCCCTATGACATCTACGTCCGGGAGAAGGCGGTACTTGGACGGGCGGCAGTCATTGCCTTCAAGGAATTGGGTATTGACACGGGACAAGAATCCCGCAAAACCGTCCCGGGTGATTTGGTGAGCACGATTCAGGAGTTGGGTCTTCCAGAGGGAATTGAGTTCGAGCCGGGAGAGGAAGAGGCATCGGGAGAACTCGTCGTTGCTCCTGACGCTGATAAGAAAGCGATCAACGCATGGCTGAAGGATGCAAAGCCATCAAGGCAAGTGACGCAGTTCATCAAGACTGTTCTCAAGGATGCCAAGCCACGCAAGCCAACGGCGGAAGAGACGGAACGGGGGCGGGGGAAAATGTGCCAGGACTACTATGACATACGCACCTTCGGTGCCGTAATGGCATTGAAGTCGGCACCCAACTGCGGCCAAGTTCGCGGGCCAGTCCAGTTGACCTTTGCACGCTCCGTCGATCCTGTAGTCACTCTGGAGCATTCCATCACGCGCATGGCCGTGGCAACAGAGGCCGAGTCTGAAAAGCAGAGCGGTGACAATCGCACGATGGGACGCAAGAACACAATCCCTTACGGCATCTATGTCGCCCACGGTTTCGTCTCCGCCCATCTGGCGGCACAAACCGGCTTCTCGAAAGACGATTTGAAACTGTTGTGGGAAGCCCTCTGCAACATGTTCGAACATGACCGATCAGCCGCTCGTGGCCTCATGTCTACGCGCAAGCTGATTATTTTCGAGCATGAGAATGCACTCGGCAAGGCCCCGGCGCATGCGTTATTCGACCTGGTGACGGTAAAACGCAAAAAAGATGAATCCAATGCGTTATTCGACCTGGCGACGGTAGAACGCAAAGATGAATCCAAACCCGCGCGATCGTTTGCAGACTACACTGTGACACCTGCTGCCGAAATACGGGCTGGACTTCCACAAGGCGTTACGTTGATTGAGATGCTGTGAGCCTCCCATGTACTCCGAAGACGAACTGATTCCGATCTCTGCCTTGCAGCACCTGGTGTTCTGCCCCCGGCAGTGTGCTTTGATCCACATCGAGCAGGTGTGGACGGAAAATGTGTTCACGGCCGAGGGGCGGGGACTGCATGAGAAGGTGCATGAGACCGAGACTGAGAGCCGCGACGGCGTTCGCATCGTGCGCGGGCTGCGGCTCCGGTCGCTGGAGTTGGGGCTGGTTGGGCAGGCGGACGTGGTCGAGTTCCACGAGGACGCCAGCGGTGCGGCGGTTCCCAGTCTTGCCGGGCTGCACAGGCCCTTTCCCGTCGAGTATAAACGCGGCAAGCCGAAGGTCGATGTCTGCGATGAGGTCCAGTTGTGCGCCCAGGCCATGTGCCTGGAGGAAATGCTCGGTGTGAGCATCGCCAGAGGGGCCTTGTTCTACGGTCGGCCGCGACGGCGTAAGGAAGTCGAGTTCGCCGAGACCCTGCGGCAGCAGACGCGGGATACGGCCGGACAACTGCACGAACTGTTCCGCAGTCGCCAGACGCCCAAGGCCGCGTACTCTAAGAAGTGCGAAAGCTGCTCGCTGATGGCCCTGTGCATGCCCAAGATCACCGGCATCCACAAGAACATCCGGCATTACCTTTCGCAAGCGGGGATGGACGAATGAAGCAATTGCTCAATACGCTGTTCGTAACTACCCAGGGGAGCTACCTGTCGAAAGAAGGCGATACCGTGCTCGTCAGCCAGCAGCAGGAGGTCAAGCTCCGTGTGCCCATTCACAACTTGGGGTCGATTGTCTGCTTCGGCAACGTCTTGTGCAGCCCGTTCCTCCTGGGTCTTTGCGGCGAGCGGAACGTGACGCTATCGTTTCTGACGGAGAACGGCCGCTTCCTGGCCCGCGTGCACGGCCCCGTCAGCGGCAACGTGCTGCTACGGCGGGAGCAGTACCGTCGGGCGGATGATCCGGCTACCAGTGCCGAGATCGCCCGTTCCGTGGTGACCGCCAAGATCGCCAACAGCCGGATCGTCCTGCAAAGGGCGATGCGCGATGGGCCGGAACTTGCGGATTCGACTCCGATGAAACAGGCCATTGAGGATATGCAGCAGTACATCAAGACCCTTGCGGAGCAGGCGACCGTCGATCAGATTCGGGGCGTCGAGGGCCACGCTGCCGCGACCTACTTCGGCGTCTTCGACCATCTCATCAGTGCGAACAAGGAGCATTTCTTCTTCAAGGAGCGCAGCCGCCGACCGCCCTTGGACAACATGAACGCCTTGCTGTCATTCCTCTACACATTGCTGGTGCACGACGTCCAGTCGGCCTTGGAGGGCGTCGGACTCGATCCGGCGGTGGGCTTCCTCCATAGGGACAGGCCCGGCCGGCCCGGCCTGGCGCTCGACCTGATGGAGGAATTGCGAGCGTATCTCGCTGACCGCCTTGCCCTTTCTCTGGTGAACCGTCAGCAAATCAAGCCTGATGGGTTTTTGAAGACAGAGTCAGGAGCGGTGATCATGGATGACGAAACTCGCAAGACTGTTCTCGTCGCTTGGCAGAAACGCAAGCAAGAAGAGATTACCCATTTGTTCCTGCAAGAGAAAATAAGCGTTGGCTTGCTCGCTCATGTTCAGGCACAGCTTCTTGCGCGATACCTGCGAGGCGATCTGGACGGATACCCACCATTCTTGTGGCGTTGAGGAGAATATGAAAGAAAATGATGGTTCTCGTAGCCTATGACGTTAATACGGAAACTCCTGAAGGGCAAAGCCGGCTCCGGCACGTGGCGAAAGTCTGTGAAAACCGGGGGCAACGGGTTCAAAACTCGGTCTTCGAGTGTTTGGTTGACCCGGCGCAGTGGGTCGAACTGAAACAGAGGTTGATCGACATTGTTGATCCGGAGAAGGACAGCCTGCGTTTCTACTATCTTGGGAAGAACTGGAAGAAGCGCGTCGAGCATGTTGGGGCGAAACCCGGCTATGATCCGGAGGGACCGCTAATGGCTTAGACGCGCTACCGCGAACCCGAAGCGCCCAGACTTTTCCAGGGAGGTTCGCGGCGGTTATAACTTGTTCATTGACAAGTCCATAGCACATCCACCACTGTGAAAAACCAATTGCTGAATCAGAAAAAGCCATAGGTTCGCTATGGACACCGCTTAACGTTTTGGCTGTAATGAACTTACGGAATACACGGTCGCCCCCTTCGCGGGGGCGTGGATTGAAACATGGGCTTTGCCAAGGGCGTGCTTCTGCTGGACGGTCGCCCCCTTCGCGGGGGCGTGGATTGAAACATTGCCGATCGGCAGATCAACCAGGTTCTCTCCCGTCGCCCCCTTCGCGGGGGCGTGGATTGAAACATAGTGACATTCACCCTTAACAAAAGAATTACACCGTCGCCCCCTTCGCGGGGGCGTGGATTGAAACTTGTGCGCTATGTACTTGGTTCCCAGCGTCCGTTGTCGCCCCCTTCGCGGGGGCGTGGATTGAAACACCGATCAAACCACCGATGTCCATCTTTTGCACGTCGCCCCCTTCGCGGGGGCGTGGATTGAAACATCGCTTCAGCATCCTCAAAGCCACGACGGCCGCGGTCGCCCCCTTCGCGGGGGCGTGGATTGAAACATCATAAGTCCCCCCACTGTTCGGCGGCTTCGCCGTCGCCCCCTTCGCGGGGGCGTGGATTGAAACGGAAGCACGACGAGGAGGCTTCCCCTGCCCTGATGTCGCCCCCTTCGCGGGGGCGTGGATTGAAACTGTTCGGCCCCCGCACCAAGGACCGTCTGGGCGGGTCGCCCCCTTCGCGGGGGCGTGGATTGAAACTGTCACGCCGGCCCCGGCTTCACCGGCCAGATAGGTCGCCCCCTTCGCGGGGGCGTGGATTGAAACGGGGTGATCCGGTCCAGAAGCTTCACAATACCTTGTCGCCCCCTTCGCGGGGGCGTGGATTGAAACACAATTTGAGCTTCCTTGCAACAATCCATTTCCTTGTCGCCCCCTTCGCGGGGGCGTGGATTGAAACGTCGGGGGACCATCGCTCCTGCAGGTGGACGACACGTCGCCCCCTTCGCGGGGGCGTGGATTGAAACTCAATTTCCGACAGGTACTGATCAGTTTGCATACGTCGCCCCCTTCGCGGGGGCGTGGATTGAAACACTTCACGCCAGGGGAACGATCCGGTGTAAAACGGTCGCCCCCTTCGCGGGGGCGTGGATTGAAACGATGAGACTGACCTCGTTTTCTCCTAATATCCATGTCGCCCCCTTCGCGGGGGCGTGGATTGAAACGTGCACAAGAGATACAACGCCGTCGAGATGTGCCTGTCGCCCCCTTCGCGGGGGCGTGGATTGAAACAGAAAATCGGCTGGCGAATCGCCGTCCTAATCGAGTCGCCCCCTTCGCGGGGGCGTGGATTGAAACAATGAGGGTGAGCGCGTCACCGGCCCTGATGCGATGTCGCCCCCTTCGCGGGGGCGTGGATTGAAACGTGAGCTTGTACAACGCCGGGGCGGCGGCTTATGGTCGCCCCCTTCGCGGGGGCGTGGATTGAAACTGGTCTTCATGCCGACCAATGTTTCGTACGGCCAGTCGCCCCCTTCGCGGGGGCGTGGATTGAAACTCAAGCACATCTCGACGGCGTTGTAGCGATTGTGTCGCCCCCTTCGCGGGGGCGTGGATTGAAACATGTCACTCCACCGCCTTTCGAAGGGCCTGGTCATGTCGCCCCCTTCGCGGGGGCGTGGATTGAAACAAATCCTCCACGAAAGCCGTCACGGGTTTGCTCTGTCGCCCCCTTCGCGGGGGCGTGGATTGAAACAGGACCCGGCAGGCGGCCCTTTTTCGGCATATCGTCGCCCCCTTCGCGGGGGCGTGGATTGAAACGCTTTGCAGGCGTAACCTTCCCGCGTTACCTCGTGTCGCCCCCTTCGCGGGGGCGTGGATTGAAACAGCGAGGCTGCGAGCATGACTGCCGCTACTGCTGTCGCCCCCTTCGCGGGGGCGTGGATTGAAACTCGATCTGTTTGAGTATCGCTGTGTTTGTTTCATGTCGCCCCCTTCGCGGGGGCGTGGATTGAAACAAATTGAGTTTTGATCTGGCCGAGCGAGCCGGTATGTCGCCCCCTTCGCGGGGGCGTGGATTGAAACTTTGCACCGGGTGTCACGACGGCCTACAGCATCGTCGTCGCCCCCTTCGCGGGGGCGTGGATTGAAACGGCTGCGCGGAGCGGATCATCACGCCGGCCGAGCAGTCGCCCCCTTCGCGGGGGCGTGGATTGAAACGTCATGTCGATCGTCTCTCCGAATTCCAGAAGATGTCGCCCCCTTCGCGGGGGCGTGGATTGAAACACGTTCTGCTTTGGTCAGCGATCTTTGTGGCGGAGTCGCCCCCTTCGCGGGGGCGTGGATTGAAACTGTGCGCCGCCTCCGATACCGTCGCCACGACGCCGTCGCCCCCTTCGCGGGGGCGTGGATTGAAACCTTGTCGGTCAGGGCTATATCGTAATCCGCCGCGGGTCGCCCCCTTCGCGGGGGCGTGGATTGAAACACCTTCACCAGGGAGGTGTCCCCGATGTAGAAGAGTCGCCCCCTTCGCGGGGGCGTGGATTGAAACAACCATCTTCGGCCAAATCTGCTCCCGGCGCATCGTCGCCCCCTTCGCGGGGGCGTGGATTGAAACGAATTCATCCTGAGTGTTTGGCCGTCCGGGGTCTTGTCGCCCCCTTCGCGGGGGCGTGGATTGAAACAACCATCCAGTCCTCGACCATCTCTACAGTCGAGTCGCCCCCTTCGCGGGGGCGTGGATTGAAACGTCGGGAGCTTGGTATAAATCGTAGCGACCTGTGTCGCCCCCTTCGCGGGGGCGTGGATTGAAACCAAAGCATGGTGTCGCGGTGGCATAGTCACTTCTGTCGCCCCCTTCGCGGGGGCGTGGATTGAAACTTCTTGACGTACCAGGCCCGGCAGGCGGGGCCGATGTCGCCCCCTTCGCGGGGGCGTGGATTGAAACGAAGTCGGTGCGGCCCTCTAACTTTTGCTCGATGTCGCCCCCTTCGCGGGGGCGTGGATTGAAACATTGTCGGACCGGCTGAAGGCGACGCCCGGATGGGTCGCCCCCTTCGCGGGGGCGTGGATTGAAACTGTTATCAGTTCAAACTTCGGCCTCTGGGCCTCGTCGCCCCCTTCGCGGGGGCGTGGATTGAAACCGGTGTACGGAGTCGTCGGCGCAATCATCTCACGGTCGCCCCCTTCGCGGGGGCGTGGATTGAAACATCTTGTGAGGTACTAATTTGTGATCGGCACACCGTCGCCCCCTTCGCGGGGGCGTGGATTGAAACTGAATCTGAGTACCTACGACCTGCTTGATCTGGGGTCGCCCCCTTCGCGGGGGCGTGGATTGAAACAATATCTACACCAGCTATGGCCCGCCGCGCCGACGTCGCCCCCTTCGCGGGGGCGTGGATTGAAACACAAAAAGCAAGCCCAAACTCCTGAAGATGTTTGTCGCCCCCTTCGCGGGGGCGTGGATTGAAACAAGAAACCACGCGAAGCCCGTGCCGAGAACGCCGTCGCCCCCTTCGCGGGGGCGTGGATTGAAACCTTGTCGATGAGGGTGTAAAGCTTGCGAAGGGCTGTCGCCCCCTTCGCGGGGGCGTGGATTGAAACACTTATAAGCCTCCGGCTTATCAATATCGCCGTGTCGCCCCCTTCGCGGGGGCGTGGATTGAAACACCTGGACGCTGACGTCCGTTGTCGCGGCCCCGTTGTCGCCCCCTTCGCGGGGGCGTGGATTGAAACACGCATGGTTGAGATCGCCAACGTCCCCCAAGGAAGTCGCCCCCTTCGCGGGGGCGTGGATTGAAACCGAGGTTCACCGCCTGACCTCCGCCCTCAAGGCGGTCGCCCCCTTCGCGGGGGCGTGGATTGAAACAACCCGTCCGCACATTGAGGAATTATCGAAGGACGTCGCCCCCTTCGCGGGGGCGTGGATTGAAACCTTGGTTGAGAAACAATATCCGCAAGACCTACCTGGTCGCCCCCTTCGCGGGGGCGTGGATTGAAACCGAACCCCGCTGTGTCGTGTAGCGGCTGGCTAAGGTCGCCCCCTTCGCGGGGGCGTGGATTGAAACCAGCTCGGGAAGTAGCTGGGCCGGCGTTCGGATCTGTCGCCCCCTTCGCGGGGGCGTGGATTGAAACATCCGGCCCAATGACGAGGACGTCACGAAAGGCCGGTCGCCCCCTTCGCGGGGGCGTGGATTGAAACTCGTTCATCCGGACTATCCGCCGTACAAGCTGACGTCGCCCCCTTCGCGGGGGCGTGGATTGAAACGCAATCTTGTAAAATACTGTGCAATGTCAGTTCTGTCGCCCCCTTCGCGGGGGCGTGGATTGAAACGTAAGACGGTCCTGGCCTGCGGCGGGATCCGCGTGTCGCCCCCTTCGCGGGGGCGTGGATTGAAACTTGTCCAGGTCATTGAGTGCTTCCCAGAGATTCGAGTCGCCCCCTTCGCGGGGGCGTGGATTGAAACAATAACGTCGAGCAAGTGTACTTCAAAGCATGAAGTCGCCCCCTTCGCGGGGGCGTGGATTGAAACAATACTGTTGCAGTTCCTGGCCGCGCTGGATGTCGTCGCCCCCTTCGCGGGGGCGTGGATTGAAACATTCGGAGCTGGTAGTGGTTAAGGGCGTGTTGTGGTCGCCCCCTTCGCGGGGGCGTGGATTGAAACACCTTCACCAGGGAGGTGTCCCCGATGTAGAAGAGTCGCCCCCTTCGCGGGGGCGTGGATTGAAACTTCTTTGCATCCAGCGTTACATCCGCCGTTCGCAAGTCGCCCCCTTCGCGGGGGCGTGGATTGAAACCATGACGATCGGGCTGTCACTACTGCCCAAGTAAGTCGCCCCCTTCGCGGGGGCGTGGATTGAAACTCATTCGAAACGTCAGGCCCGGCAGCACGTCACGGCGTCGCCCCCTTCGCGGGGGCGTGGATTGAAACATGAAGATGCTCGACGGCACGTATCGTCCCAAGGTCGCCCCCTTCGCGGGGGCGTGGATTGAAACCGCCCGGCACGGCGAAAATCCCCTGAATCTCGCGTCGCCCCCTTCGCGGGGGCGTGGATTGAAACCGCACTGCTGTCACTGCACGAGCCCCATCACGCCGGTCGCCCCCTTCGCGGGGGCGTGGATTGAAACGTTGTATTTGAACAGCGCCTGGAGCTGCTTCGAGTCGCCCCCTTCGCGGGGGCGTGGATTGAAACTCTCGAAGGGCTTAACGCTGCCGTCGAGAGCAGCGTCGCCCCCTTCGCGGGGGCGTGGATTGAAACACCGGAATCGGCCAACCAGTCTTGACTGTCTCTAGTCGCCCCCTTCGCGGGGGCGTGGATTGAAACAACAATCACCCCGTTAATCTTGAACTCAGCACATCGTCGCCCCCTTCGCGGGGGCGTGGATTGAAACTCTTAATCCGCAATTAGGGCAGACGGGCTCGGCCTGTCGCCCCCTTCGCGGGGGCGTGGATTGAAACTGCGTATCCCTTAATTCAGCTTCCACATCTTCTGTCGCCCCCTTCGCGGGGGCGTGGATTGAAACACATGGGCCTCATAGCCAGTGATTCGCCTGACGCCCGTCGCCCCCTTCGCGGGGGCGTGGATTGAAACAAGAATCGAAACTGATACCTTTGAAAAGTGCACCGTCGCCCCCTTCGCGGGGGCGTGGATTGAAACAACTACAAACGGTTCAAATCAGACGAAGCTAATGTCGCCCCCTTCGCGGGGGCGTGGATTGAAACGCGATACTGGCTTACTGTGCGACACTGGATGGCCGTCGCCCCCTTCGCGGGGGCGTGGATTGAAACCTTGTTCGGCGGAGTAGAGGCTGGAAAACGTCTGAGTCGCCCCCTTCGCGGGGGCGTGGATTGAAACACAGTGATGATCGTAGAAGGGGCTGATCGCTTTGGGTCGCCCCCTTCGCGGGGGCGTGGATTGAAACTTGACATCAGGTCAAGTATTTTCTGTCTAATCGTCTGGTTAGTTCACCGCGGAATGTAAAAAAGACCTGGATTTATCTCCAGGTCCTAAT
>Ga0184615_10000983_pt1 | contig 15524 bp, 16 predicted proteins | sample PLM4_65_coex_FD_133134 | JGI IMG/M metagenome (GOLD analysis project Ga0184615, IMG submission 133134) | Groundwater sediment microbial communities from an aquifer in East River, Colorado, USA - PLM4_65_coex | ecosystem: Environmental > Terrestrial > Soil > Riparian zone | place: USA: East... | reverse complement strand
CGGGCAGGCGTTCCGCATGGCCGAGCCCGCGCTGCTCGACGCGCCCGGCACGGCGGCGGAGCGGACCTCGAAGCTGTTCCGCATCCACCGCAGCGAGCCCGTCTTCCGCGCGTTCGCGCGCGAGCCGCGGTTGCTCGAGGTGGTCGCGGGCATTCTCGGTCCCGAGCTCGACTGCTTCCTGTCGCAGTTCATCTTCAAGAACCCCGGCGCGCTCGGGCAGCCCTGGCATCAGGACGCGTACTACTTCCCGTTCGACCGCGGCCCGCAGGTGGGGATCTGGCTCGCCGTGACCGAGGCGACGCTCGAGAACGGGCCGCTCTGGGTGCTGGCGGGATCGCACCGCGAGCCGGTGCACGCGGTCGAGCCCGATCGGCGCGCGCACGCGCAGTTCGGCTACGTCGAGATCACCGATCACGACACGAGCGCGGCGCGGCCCGTGCTGCTGCAACCCGGCGACCTGCTGGTCTTCCACGGGCACCTCATGCACAAGTCGACCGACAACCTCTCGCGCGGCATGCGCGCGGCGATGGTCTACCACTTCGGCGAGGCCGGCACGGTCGATCGCACGCTCGACAACAAGGGCTACACGATCAACGACTGGCTGCCGGTGATGCGCGGTGGGGTGCCGCTGGAGGCTGACGCTTGAGCGCCGCGCGGCCGTTCGCGACGAAGGGCCTCGACCACATCGTGCTGCGCGTGCGCGATCTCGAGCAGTCACTGCGCTTCTACACGAACGCGCTCGACGGGAGCGTGGAGCGGCGGATCGATGCGCTCGGCCTGATCCAGGTCCGGCTCGGCGCGAGCTTGATCGATCTCGTTCCGGTCGAGAGCCCCCTCGGGAAGCTCGGCGGCGCGGCGCCGGGGAAGGACGCGCGGAACCTCGACCACTTCGCTCTTCAGATCACCCCGTTCGACGAGAGCGCATTGCGCGCGCACCTGCTCGCGCACGGCGTGGAGCCTGGCGACGTCGGCCTGCGCTACGGCGCCGAGGGCAACGGCCCGTCGATGTACGTGCGCGATCCCGACGGCAACACGGTCGAGCTGAAAGGCCCGCCGACCGCGCCGAGGTAAGCGCGTGCAAGCGCGTAGCGCGCGCAGCGCGGCGCAGCCGCGCGAAGAGCGGGTGGCCCGAGGCCGTCCCGACAGCGGCCCGCCGGCCGGTGTCCCGCGGGAGGCCGGGTCCCGCTGATGTGCGGCCGCTACACGCTGCACACCGAGAAGGAGGCGCTGGCGGAGCGCTTCGACTTCGACCCGGCCGCCCTCGCGGGGCTCGCGCCGCACTACAACGTCGCGCCGACACAGAACGTGGTCACCGTGCGCGCGCGTGACGGCGGCCGCGCGGCCTCGCTCATGCGCTGGGGACTCGTGCCGTGGTGGGCGACCGCGCTTGGCGGACAGCCGCTGATGATCAACGCGCGCATCGAGGGCATCGCCGACAAGCCGGCCTTCAAGGAGCCGTTCCGCGAGAAGCGCTGCCTGATCCTCGCCGACGGCTTCTACGAGTGGCAGGCCGCGGGCCGCCCCGCGAAGCGGAAGATCCCCCACCTGATCGCGCTCGCGAGCGGCGAGCCCTTCGCCATGGCGGGCATCTGGTCGCGCTGGCGGCCCAAGGACCAGCTCGACCTCGAGCCGCTGTTCTCGTGCGCGATCATCACCACCGACGCCAACCCCGCCGTCCGCCCGCTCCACGACCGCATGCCCGTCATCCTCCCCCGCGAAGCCGAGTCCTACTGGCTCGACCCCGCCCTCGACGGCGACGTCGAAGCCCTCCTCGCCGTCCTCACCCCGGTCACCGCCGACAAGCTCCGCACCCACCCCGTCTCGAGCCGAGTGAACTCCGTCAACAACGACGACCCGACGCTGCTCCAACCCGACAAAGACGACCCGCAGCTCGGCTTCCTCTGATCACCACCCAGTGCATGGACGTGCGAGCGAGCGAGCGCAGCGCGCGAGTCCGGGCGAGGGTCGACGAGGTCGGTCGGCTTCGCCGGGTACCGCCGAGGAGACCCTCGTCCGGACTCGCGCGCCACCCGGACGATCGCTCCTACTTCAGGTCTTCCCGAACGACCAACACCACCTTCCCGAAGTGCGCGCTCGACTCGACCCGATCGTGCGCCGCCTGCGCCTCCGCGAGAGGCATCACGCGATCGACGATCGGCCGCAGCCGACCGCGCTCGAGCGCCTCCCCGAAGCGCGCGCGGAACCCGCGCACGATCTCCGCCTTCTCGGCGACCGGCCGCGTGCGCAACGTCGACCCGATGATCGACAGCCGCTTCATCAGCAGCATGGCGAGATTCAGCTCCGCCTTGGCGCCACCCATCAGCCCGATCAAGACCAGCCGGCCGCCGACGCGCAGACAGGCCAGGTGCTGCTCGAGGTACGGCGCGCCGATCGAGTCGAGCGCGACGTCGACGCCCGCGCCGCCGGTCTGCTCGAGCACCGCCGGAGCGAACGGCCCCTTCGAGTAGTCGAGCGCGGCATCGGCGCCGAGCTCGAGGCAGCGCGCGCACTTCTCGGCGCTGCCCGCGGTCACGATCGAGCGCACGCCCGCCTCGCGAAGGAGCTGGATGGCGGCGGTGCCGATGCCGCTGCCCCCGCCGTGCACGAGCGCCGAGCCGCCGGCGGGCACCTGCGCGAGCTGGAACAGGTTCAAGTGACAGGTGAGGAAGACCTCGGGAATCGCTGCAGCTTCCACGAGCGAAAGCTGTGCGGGTACGGGCATCACGGAGCCCGCGTCGACGCACGCCTCCTCGGCGTAGCCACCGCCGGCGAGCAGCGCCATCACGCGGTCGCCCACCGCGAAGCCGGTGGCGCCCGGGCCGAGCTCGAGGACCCGGCCGGCGCACTCGAGGCCGAGGATCGGCGACGCCCCGGGCGGTGGCGGATAGAGCCCGCGGCGCTGCATCAGGTCCGCGCGGTTCACCGCCGTGGCGGCGACGGCGATGCGAAGCTCTCCCGCGCGCAGCTCCGGTCGCGGCGCGTCACCCGGCACGAGCCGCGCATCCTTGCCCTGCCCCTCGATCGCGATCGCCTTCCCCGCGCCCCCTTTGCCTGGACGGCGCGCAGATTACACTCCCGCCCCGATGCGTGCGATTTCGCTCCTCGGTCGCCACTGGCCCGAGCTCGGGCCGCTAGCGCTCGTCGAGTTCGACGACGGCGGCGCGCTCGCGCTCTCGCGCGGCGCGAAGCCGAAGACCTACGCGCACCAGGACCCGAACGAAGACGCCGCCCTGCTGGTGCGCGTGCCCGAGGGCGTGCTGCTCGCGGTCGTCGACGGCTTCAACGGCTTCGAAGCTGCGGAGCTCACGGTCGAGCGCACGCGCGCGTGGACGGAGCTCCTGCTCCTCGCGAGCGGCGCGGACTTCCGCATGCGCGTCGCGGAGCTGCTCGACGACATCCGCGGCCGCCTGCCGGCCGACAGCAAGTCGCGCGCGTGCCTCGTGCTCGCGGCGCTGCGCGGAACCCACGCGGAGCTCGTCGGCTTCGGCGACTCCTGCGCGTTCCGAAGCGGCGCGCCGACCCCGCTCCTGCCGCAGAACCCGATCCTGGTCGGCTCCTCGCGCGGACCGCGCGGCATCGACCCTGCGCGCTGGCACACCTCCTTCGAGCGCGCTCCGGGCGAGCGCGTCGCGCTGGTCTCCGACGGCGTGGTCAACTTCATGCCCGACCCCTCGGAGATTCCGGTGATGCTCGCCTCGAGCGCGAGCGATCTCGACTGCGCGCGCGCGATCGCGCTGGCGGCGCTGCGCGGCGGCGCGGGCGACAACGTCGCAGCCGCGGTGTTTGCGGGCGACACGGGGCTGTGACAGCCTCGCGCCAGGAGTCGTGATGGCGCTCGCCGTGAAAGGCATCCAGCACCTGAACCTGCGCGTCGCCGACCTGGCGCGCGCGCGCGACTTCTACGTGCGCGCGCTCGGCTTCCGCGTGGCATTCGCGAAGGGCACGACGGTCTGGCTCGACGCGGGCGGCGATCTGCTCGGCCTCTCCGAGGGCGAGCCCGAGCCCGGCATCGCGCACGCCGCGCAGCACTTCGGGTTCATGGTCGAGTCCCCGGGCGAGGTCGACGCCTGGGCCGCGCAGCTTCGCGCTCACGGCATCGCCCCCGAGAAAGGACCGTACGACCGGTCCGACGGACGCTCGTTCTACTTCCGCGACCCCGACGGACACCTGCTCGAGATCTTCTTCGTCGATCCCGCGTTCCTCTCCGGCGCGTCCCGCGGCTGAGACGTCTCGCTTCCGGGACGCGCATCCGCTGGCGCGGCTGACGCGGCGCGCACTCCGCCTTCGCATCACCACGGTCTGACGGGCGAGCTGCGCGCGTAGGGAGCTGCAGCATCGGCATTTGCGCGCGCAGCTTCCCGGCAGATGCGCGCAGCTCGGTCCCGGCGTCGGGAAACGCTTGCCGCAGGCAAGCGACGGGCAGCGCGCCCGCAACTCGTGCCGCTTTCCACCCGCGATTCGCAGCAACCGCGCGCGCGCTCGAGTCGCGCGACGATGCGGGCACGCGTCTTGAAGTAGCAGCGTGACAATGTCGCTCCAACGCGTTGCGCCCGACAAGCCGGGCGTCCTCTTCGTCGACGACGAAGTCAACATCTTGAAGGCGCTCGTGCGGCTGTTCCGTCAGGAGCCGGTGCGCGTGTACACCGCGAGCTCGGCCAACGAGGCGCTCGCGCTGCTCGGCGGCGAGTCGATCCAGGTCGTGGTCTCCGATCAGCGCATGCCCGGCGTGCCCGGCGTGAAGCTGCTCGCGCAGGTGCGCGAGCACTTCCCCGAGGTCGTGCGCATCATGCTGACGGGCTACACGGAGATCGACGTCGCGGTCGAGGCGATCAACCACGGCGAGATCTACCGGATGCTCACCAAGCCCTGGGACGACCAGGAGCTGCGCGCGACCATCCGGCAGGCGCTCGACGACTGGTCGATGCGAAACGAGATCCGGCGGCTGAACCACGTCACGCAGGCGCAGAACGCCGCGCTCCAGGACCTGAACGCGTCGCTCGAGCGGAACGTCGAGGAGCGCACGCGCGAGCTGCACCGCAAGAACCAGGAGCTGCGCAAGGCGTACATCTCCACCGTGCGCGCGCTCTCGGAGGCGGTCGACGCGAAGGACCCCTACACGCGCGGCCATTCGGAACGGGTGGGCGTCTACGCGTCGCGGATCGCGCGCGAGCTCCGCTGCAAGCCGGACTTCATCGAGCGCATCTACCTGGCGGGGCTGCTGCACGACATCGGCAAGATCGGGATTCCCGACGCGATCATCGGCAAGCCCTCGGCGCTGACCCCGGAGGAGTACGCGGTGATGAAGCGCCATCCCGAGATCGGCGCCCGCATCCTCGAGCCGGTCGACTTCCTGGCGGACGTGGTCGCCTGCGTCCGTCACCACCACGAGTGGTACGACGGCTCTTCACGCGGCTACCCGGACCGGCTGAGCGCGAGCGCGATCCCGTACCCGAGCCGCATCATCCTGGTCGCCGACACGGTCGAGGCGATGACCTCCGACCGGCCCTATCGGAAGGCGCTGCCGCTGGAGCGCGTGGTCGAGGAGATCTCCTCGTTCCGCACCACGCAGTTCGATCCCGACGTGGCGGACGCGTTCATCCGGGTCGCCGAGCGCGAGGAGGACACGTTCCTCGAGACCGCCTCGAAGTTCGACATCGAGGCGTTCGTCGCCGGCGATTGGGAGAGCCGGTGAGTCGAGCCTACGACGAGGACGCGAACGGCGTCGAGGTCCCGCTCGACGTCCCGGGCGCGTTCGAGGATCCCGAGGAGCTCGCGCGCCTGCGCCGCAACGCCTTCGAATCAGTGGGCCGACCGTACGCCTCTGGAATCCTGTACGGCATCGGGCTCGCTCAGGGACTGCTCGACGGCCTGCGCATCGCGCGCCGGTTCGCTGCCGCCCTCGGCGGAGCGCCGCGCCACGCGGGCGCGGGCCTGCCGCTGCTCTTCCAGGCGGGTCGTCTCCGCCCGGACCGCGGCTTCTCCGGCGCGCTCGACGAGTCGGTCGAAGCTTCGATCCATCTGCGCGAGCTCGGTCCGGATTCCGATCCGGTCTGCCACGTCAGCGCGGGCTACTGCGCGGGCTGGTACTCGGCGCTGCTCGGCGAGTTCCAGCTCGTGCGCGAGGTGAGCTGCATCGCCTGCGGCGGCGACGCCTGCGCGTTCGACTCGCGTCCTGCTTCGGCCTGGGTGGCGGCCAAGGACCCCTGGGCGACGACGATGCTCGCCTACCTCGACTTCGACGCGATGCGCGAGGCGGCGCTGCGGCGGATCGCCGACGATCCAGACGAGACCGAGGGCTCGATGATGGGCGCCTTCGACCCGCTCTCGCCCGCGGTGCACGTCTGGGGCCCTGTGATGGTGCTGCCCTACTCGGGTGCGGGCGACTCGCTCGAGGCCGTGGAGACGATCCTGGGCGACATCGGCCCGGGTGCCCTGCGCGTGATCGTGCTCGACTTCACCGGCGCGCGCATCGACGAGCTCGAGACGACGGGGCTGATGCGCCTGCTCGAGGTGCTCGAGGCCCGCAAGCTCGAGTCGGTGCTCGTCGCCCTGCCCGATCTCGCGTCGCGCAACTGGCTCTCGCGCTCGGCCGCGCTCTCGCTGCCGCTGCGCGCGGTCGACATCAGCGAGGGCATCCGCCTCGCGTTCCAGCTCGCGCGCTTCGCCTGATCCTGCCCGGCCGCGAGTCAGCCGCTCTGCCGGATCTTCACGCCCGCCTCGCGGAACAGCGCGATGGAGACGTCGCCGAGCGGGAAGTGGGAGTCGTAGACGACCTCGTCGAGCCCGGCGTTGATGATCATCTTGGTGCACATGAGGCACGGGCAGAACGTGGTGTAGATCGAGCCGCCGCGGACGCTCACGCCGTGATACGCGGACTGCGTGATCGCGTTCTCCTCGGCGTGGCTGCACAGGCACTCGTCGAGGCGCGAGCCGGATTCGGCGGCGCCGGCGCAGCGCGGGCAGCCGCCCTCGTTGCAGTTGCGCACGCCGCGCGGCGTCCCGTTGTAGCCGGTCGAGATGATGCGGCGGTCGCGCGCGATGATCGAGCCGACCTTGCGCTTGATGCAGTTGCTGCGCGAAGCGACCACGCGCGCGATGCTCATGAAGTACTCGTCCCAGGACGGCCGGTCGCGAAAAAAGAGCTTGTCGCGCAGCACCTCCCCGAGCTGGTGCTCGAGCTCGGGGAGCGAGCCATCGTTCGAGAGCGTCTCGTCCGCGAGCCCCTTCACCGCGAGCAGCTGTTGGGCCGACGCGTTCGCGCTGCCGAGCTCGCGCGCCTCGAGCGCCTGGAAGGCCTCGAACGTGTTGCCGTCGCCGCCGCGGGCGCGCGCCTGCGAGCGCTCGAAGCGCACGCGCGGGGAGGCCTCGACCCAGATCAGCAGGAACGCCCCGCCCGAGCGCAGCGCCTCGACCTCGGCCGGATGGCGGATCGAGTCGATCACGTGATTGCGGTCGCCGGGCAGGTTGCGCTGGACGCGCTCGGCCAGGACCGCCGGCCCGAAGCGCTCGCGGAGCGCGCTGCCGCGCTCGATCATGTGCTCGCGCGTGGGCTCGAGGCCGTCGCGCGCGAGGTCCTCGCGGATCACGTCGGAGAGCGAGACCGGATAGAAGCCGCGCCGCTCGAGCAGCCGCACGACCTCGCCCTTGCCCGCCGCGTTCAGTCCCGCGACACCGACTCGCATGCGCTCTCCTCCCCGGCGGCAGGGTACCACGCGTTTGCTACCGTCGGCGGCTCCTCGTCGTGAAGAACGCAAGAACGCTCGTCACCGGCGCGGCCGGCTTCGTGGGCTCCTGGCTCGTGCCAGCGCTGCACGCCTCCGGGCGCGAGCCGATCGGCGTGCACCTGCCGGAGCTTCCGCGCGGCAGTGCCGCGATCGAGTGGCGCGCCTGCGATCTGCGCAGCCGCGCGGCCGTCGCCGGGCTCGTCGCCGAGACGCGGCCGGACGAGGTCGTGCACCTGGCGGCGCTGGCCTCTCCGAGCCAGGCCGCGCGCGAGCCGCTCGAGGCGCTGCGCGCGAACTACCTGGCGCTCGACCATCTGCTCGAGGCGCTGGCCGAGTCCGCGCCACGCGCGCGCCTCCTGTTCGTCTCGACCGGCGAGGTCTACGGCTTCTCCGCGAGCGGCACCCCGCCCTGGCGCGAGTCCGATCGCTTCTGGCCGCACACGATCTACGCGGCGACCAAGGCGGCCGGCGAGCGGCGCGTGGGGCTCGCGGTCGAGCGCAGCGGGCTCGACGTGGTGATCGCGCGGCCGTTCAACCACACGGGGCCGGGCCGGCCGGCGATCTACGCCGAGTCCTCGTTCGCCGAGCAGCTCGCGCGGATCGAGCGGGGGCTGCAAGAGCCGGTGCTGCGCGTGGGCAATCTCGACGCGGAGCGCGACTTCAGCGACGTGCGCGACGTGGTCGAGGCGCACGTCACGCTGCTCGAACGCGGCGAGCGCGGAGCGGCGTACAACGTGAGCTCCGGCCAGGCGTGCCGGATCGGCGCGCTGCTCGACCTCTTGATCGCGCGCGCGCGCGTGAAGCCGCGCGTCGAGGTCGACCCGGAGCGCTGGCGTGCGCTGCCCGAAGGCGCGAGCTCGCTGGCCGGCGACGCGAGCCGCTTGCGCGCGCTCGGCTGGCGTCCGGCCTACGCGCTCGGCGACACCTTGGAGGCGCTGCTCGAGGCGTGGAGAAAGTCCCTGTGAACGAGCAGGCGCGCGCACCAGGTCTCGCCCGATTGCTGCTCCGTGGCTTCGCGCACCAGGATGAAGGGCGAGTGCTCGAGCGCGGCTTCGAGGCGAGCGCGCTCGAGCGCGAGCTGGCCGGAGAGCACGAGCGCGCGGCGCGTGCGCGCGGCCAGGCCGGGCAGGCACGGCAGGAGCTCGTGCAGCAGCAGGTTCGCGACCCCCACGTCGAAGCGCGCGCGCTTCGACAGCGCCTCGAGCGCGCCGCAGTAGAGCGCGACCGGGAGCGCGTTGCGCGCGCGGTTCTCGGCGGCGTTCACGAGCGCGACCGGATCGGTGTCGAAGCCGAGCGCGCGGCCGGCGCCCGCGCGCAGCGCGGCGAGCGCGAGGATGCCGCTGCCCGTGCCCACGTCGAGCACGGACTCGCCCGGCCGCAGCGCCTCGAGCAGGAGCTCGAGCGCGAGGCGCGTGGACGCGTGCTCGCCCGAGCCGAACGCCTGCTGCGGATCGATCACGAGCTCGGGCGCGCCGGCGGACGCGCACCAGCTCGGCCGGATCCAGAGCCCCGCGATCTGCCGCGGCGCGAGGCCGCTGCGCCACTCGCGCTCCCAATCGGTGTCGGGGACGGGCTCCGGTCCGTACACGGAGATGTGGCGCGCGGGATCCGCGAGCGCGCCCACCTCCGCTGCCTCGGCGCAATCGGACCTGAAGTAGACGATCAGCTCCGCGCCGCGCTCTTCGATGCCGAGCGTGCCCAGCGATGAGAGCTCCGCGATCAGCCGATCGAGCTCACCCGGCGGCGCCGCGATCCGGAAGAGCACGGTTGCTGCTGATCGTCTGCGCACTGCTGCTCGCCCTTCCCGTTCCCGCGCGCGCCGACTTCGCGCTCGCCTATCTCGCGCGCCTCGGCGCGGGCCAGGCGCGGCTGCTCCTCTCGCGCGAGCCGATCACGCCGAAGCTGATGGCCACGCTCGACCCCGTCGAGCAGAACAACCTCGCGAGCCTTGCGCGCGCCCTCGCCTTCGGAGAGTCGCTCGGACTCGCACGGACGACAAGCTACCGCGACATGGTCGGCGGGCCGAAGGCGGGGCTCGTCCACGTCGTGACGGCGTCGCCCGCGAACCGGGTCGAGGCGGTGACCTGGTGGTTCCCGATCACCGGCAGCGTCTCGTACCGCGGCTACTTCGACCAGGCGCGCGCCGACGGCTTCGCAGCGGAGCTCGCGAGCGACGGATACGACACCTACGTGCGCCCGGCCCCGCTCTACAGCACGCTCGGCTGGTTCGACGACCCGGTGCCGCGCGCGGTGCTCTCCTGGCCCGTGGATCAGGTGGTGGACACGTTCCTGCACGAGCTGGTGCACCAGACCATCTTCGTTTCGGGCGACATCGCCTATGACGAAGCGCTCGCGACGTTCATCGCGCACCACGCGACCCTGGCCTTCTTCGCGGACGAATCCGAGCTGCGCCAGCGCGCCGAAGGGAGCTTCGCGGACGAGATCACGTTCTCGCAGATGCTCGGCAGCCTGCGCGCCGAGCTCGGCGCGGTGTACGCGAACGCCCCGACCCCGGAGCAAGCGCGCGAGCTGCGCGCGCCGATCTTCGCGCGCTATCAGACGGCGGACTTCGCGGCGCGGCCGTGGCGCTCGCGCCGCTACGCGCGCTTCCCCGAGGTCGCGCTCTCGAACGCCTGGCTCGTCGGGCATCAGGACTACGTCGGCCTTCTGCCCTGCTTCGACACGGAACTCCGGGCGCTCGGCGGCGATCTCGCGGCGTTCGTGCGGGCTCACGTCGACGACCCCGGTCATCGCCACCCTGCTTGCGCCACGATCGACGCCGCATGGTGATGCGCGCCGGCGGGCGTCCGTTCGCCTTCCTCGACCGCGACGGCACGCTGCTCGAGGAGCGCGAGTACGCGCACCAGCCGGGCGACTACGCACCCTTGCCCGGCGCGCACGAGGCGGTCGCGCAGCTGCGCGCGCGAGGCTACGGCGTGGTCGTGATCACGAACCAGTCGGGCATCGGGCGCGGTCTCTTCAGCGCCGCGGACTACGCGCGCTTCGAAGACCTGATGCTCGGCGACTTCGCCGCGCACGGCGCGCCGCTCGACGGCTGCTACCACTGTCCGCACGCGCCCGAGGACGACTGCGCGTGCCGCAAGCCGAAGACCGCGCTGGCGCTGCGCGCGGCGCACGAGCACGGGATCGATCTCGCGCGAAGTGTCGTGATCGGCGACAAGGACATCGACGTGGAGCTCGCCCGAAGGCTTGGCTGCGGTGCGGTGCTCGTGCGCACCGGCCACGGCGCGGCGCACGCGGCACGCGTCCCGCCGGAGACGCCGATCGCGCGCGACCTGCTCGACGCGGTGTCTCGCTTCGTGCCCGCGCTCGCCGAGTAGGCTCCGGGCTCAGCTCGCGAGATATCTCCACAGCAGAAGTCCGATCGCGACCAACATCAACACGTTGAGCGTGCGGTTGATGCGCTTGTAGTGGGCCGCGCGCTGTGCCCGCCACGTCTCCGGGTCCATGCCTTCGGGTCGCTTCGCCATCGCGCGAGTCTATCAATCGCGAAACGGACGCGGGAGCCAGGGCACGACCAAGGGGCCCGGGCGGGAGAGCACGACACGAAGCGCGCCGTCGCGCCGCGTCTGGAAGACGGAGATCCGGCGCGCGCGCAGCCGTTCGAGCACGCGCGCATGCGGGAGCGGCGCACGCGGCCGCCGGCCGGCGCTCGCGATCGCGAGCTCGGGCTCGAGCGCGTCGAGGAAGCCGGCGTCGCTCGAGGTCGCGCTGCCGTGGTGACCGAGCTTCAGCACCGCGCAGTGCTGCGGGATCCGCGCGAGCGCGCGCTCGACCGACGCGGGTGCATCGCCGCTGAGCACGGCGCAGAGCTCCGGTGCTTCGATCCGCAGGACCAGGGATCCTTCGTTCGTGCTCGCGGCCGCGAGTCCGGCCGGCGGCCAGAGCGCGCGCAAGGTGACGTCGCGCGCGGGGAACGCCGCGCCGGCCGACACGATGCGCACGGGCACGTGGAGCCGGGCAGCCGTCGCGCGCAGACCTCGGACAGCCGGCGCGTGGAGCGTCTCACGCGTGAGCCAGAGCTCTCCGACGGGCACGGCCGCGAGCACGGCCTCCGCGCCGCCGGAGTGGTCCATGTCGGCGTGAGTCACCGCGAGCGCGTCGAGCCGCCGTACGCCCTCGGCTCGAAGCGCCGGGCGGACGATCGCGCGGCCGGCGTCGAACCCGGGGGCTCGCGCGCCCGCGTCGACGAGCCAGGCGTGCCGGCCGGCGCGCAAGAGCACCGCGTCGCCGTGCCCGACGTCGAGGAACAGCAGCGTCGGGCTCGCGACCGAGCGGTTCTCCGACGGGAGCGCGAACAGCGCCGAGATCGACGCGGTCGCGAGCAGCGCGCCCGCGAGCGCGCGACGTCCGAACGCGAGCGCACGCAGCCCGAAGCCCGCGGCGGCGAAGAGAAGCGCGAGCGCGAGCGGATCGCTCGGCCCCGCCAGCAGGTCGGGGCTCGCGCAGGCTTCGAGCAGACGGATGCCGAGCTCCGCGGCCGCGCGCGCGAGCGCGAGCAGCCACGCGGGCCGGCCGTCGAGAACGCCGGCCACGAGCGCGAGCGGCACCACGATCGCCGAGAAGTACGGTACGGCCAGCGCGTTCGCGATCAGCCAGCCTGCGGGGAGCGGCGCGCCGATCGCAGCCGCGAGCGGCGCGGTCGCGAGCCCGGCGCCCAGCGACACGTGCATCGATCCGCGCAGAAGCCCCGCGGGTGGACGCCAGAGCAGGAGCCCCGCGACCGCCACGAACGAGAGCTGGAACGAGGCTTCGAAGAGCGCCGCGGGATCGAACGCGAGCACGATCAGCGCCGCCAGCGCGAGGGCATTCCACGCTGCGGCTCGGCGCCCGCCCAGCAGCGCCAGTCCGGCCGCGAACGCCATCGCGGCGGCGCGCAGCGCCGGCGGACCGAGACCACAGAGCGCCGCGTAGCCGACACCCGCCGCGACACCGACGCCGAGTCCGAGCGCGCGCGACGCGCGCACGGCCGGAAGCCACGGCGTCCGGCGCAGCGCGGAGCCCGCGGCGATCTGCACCAGCCAGACCACGAAGATCACGTGCGTGCCCGAGACGGAGAGCAGATGCGTGGTGCCCGAAGCCGAGAAGATCGCGCGCAGCCCTTCGTCGAGGCGCGACGTGTCGGCGACGGCAAGGGCGCGGAGGAGCGCACGGCTCCGGTGCGGCGAAGCGTCCGGGGGATCGAGTGCCGCGCCGATCGCGCGCCGAGCGCGTTCGAGCGCGACGCGCGGGCCGACCGGCTCCGGCGCGATGCGCGCGAGTGCGCCGTCCTCGAGGCTCGCCGTGCGCCGCACGCCGCGGCGCTGGAGCCGCCGACGCGAGTCGGGCGCGCCGGGATTCGTCGCCGGCCGCACGCGCGCGAGCCGGATGCGGGCGAGCGCGCGTTCGCCGGGGAGAAGCTCGCAGACCTCGCCACCGCCGGAGAGCCACGCGCGCCCCGGACCTGCGCCGTGCACGTACACCAGAACGCGACAGCCGCGCGCGCTCGGAAGCGGCGCCTCGAGCGCCGCGAGAACCACCGGCCGGCTCGAGCTCCCGGGCGCGGGCGCCGAGAGGGGGAGCGCCAGGGCAAGCGCGCCGAGCCAGAGCGCGAGCAACGCCTCGCCGATCCGCGCCGCGCCTCGGCGCGCGGCCAGCACACCGCGCGCGAACAGCGCGGCGCCGACGAGCGCGAGCGCGGCCGTGAATTCCGGCGCGAGCTCGAGCCGATCCTCGAGCCAGATCCCGAGCGCGAACGGCAGCGCCAGACGCGAGAGCGGCACGCGCTCCGGCAGCTCCAAGCCAACGCCCCTTCGGGACCGGAGCCTGCGGAGACTACGCTCGGGGGAGACCTACGCCGGGGGGTGTCGGCGGGGAATCAGTGGATGATGCGCGTCGCTTCGGGGGCGCCGAGCTGCTGGCGCAAGCGCTCGAGGAACACGCTCACGACCTTCAGCGACTCGTCGATCTTCTTCAGCTCCGACACGAACTGCCCCACGAGGACCTGCGCCTCGTGCAGCGCCTTGTCCTCGACCTGGGGCAGCGTGCGGTACGCCGCCGCTACGCACTCCATGAGCTGCTCCCAATCCGTCGAGCTCGGGCGACTCTGCGCCACCTGCTCGAAGACCGGTACGAACTGCTCCGCGAATACGGGGCTGACCCCGTACCGACCCTCCAGAACCTCGACGATCTTCTTGTGAAACGGCGACATGCACTCGCCAATGAGCAAATCGGGTGCCAACGCCTCTCCTCCTCGTCCGCGTCGCGAATTCGCCATGCGCGGCTGCGACTTGCCGCCGTTCCTGCCCACCGGGCCCGACCGGGTGCGAAGGGCTCCGCGAGGAAGAGGTTTCTCCCCGCGGGGGACTCCGCTTCTCACCGCCAGCTGGGAGGTACCCCAGCAGCCTGCGCTCGATCTTCGAGCTGGTCGAGCTGGTTCTGGACCTTCAGCTCCTCGCTGTCGAGCCGTTCGAAGTACGACTGCGAGGCGGTCTCGAGCTCGGGAGGCACGGAGTCGCGGGCCTTCTGGATCGCCGCGAGCTGCTGGTGGAGCTGGCGGAAGCGCTGGCGCCAGGTGTCCTGGCCCACGCCGCCGTAGATCCCCTCGATCGAGTCGAGGTCGACCTCGGTCAGCCGCAGCTCCCCTTCCGCGGGGTTGATCGCGACCTGGAAGCGGTTGAAGAAGGGCATGCCGAGCAGTCCCGAGCTCATCGTGTCGAGCACCGCGAGCTCGACGTTCTCGACGTAGAGCGTGCCGATGCGGATCGAGGCGATCGTGACGACCGGAACGCGCATCGCCTGACCGGAGACGCCCACGACCGAGATCGTCGGCGTGTCGTCGTCGATCTGCACGCCCAGCTCGTCCGCGGCCCAGCGCGGCAGCGTGTTGAGCGACGCGCCCGTGTCCGCCTTGAAGTTGCAGGCCACGCGGTCGTCGAGCGTCACGTCGAGGCTGATCTCGTTTCCGGCGCGCGCGAAGTGCAGCACGTGCACCTTGCCGGGCTCGTTCCGCGGCTGCGTTCTCGCGACCGAGAGCGCGTTCGTCGTCGCCGGTCGCGTGGGCATGCCGGTCGTCAGCCCCGCGGTGGCCCGGGGCTTGCCGAGGTCGTCCTTGGTCATCGCGCGGTTCCGCGTGCGCGTCGGCTCGAGGGTGACGGGCTTTCCGACCGGCACCTTCGCGCCGTCGTCCGTCACGTGGACCTGCCCGTGCTCGTCCGTCCACTGGTAAAGCTCGGCGCGAGGAGACGCAGCGAGCAGGCAGCCAGTAAGGCAAACCACCGCCGCAGTTGCGAAGGTGCGCATCGATTCCTCCCCCGAACGGGTCAGCCGGGGTCTTGGTTCTCCGTTCCATCGGCGGCGACGCTGTCGTTCTTGACCGATGTGTCGGAAGGCGGCGCCTCGGCGGGAGGCGTCTGGAAGAAGCGGTAGAGGAGGCCCGCGTCCGTCTTGCTGATCTTCGGGACCGCCTCGAGCTCCTCCTGCGTGGCCGCGCGCACCTTCTCGAGGCTGCCGAGCGTGCGCAACAGCGCCCGGCGCTTCACCGGCCCGATACCGGGGAGCTCGTCGAGGATCGAGCGGAGCTGCGTCTTCTTGCGCAGCTCGCGGTGGTACGTGATCGCGAAGCGGTGCGACTCGTCGCGGATGCGCTGCAGCAGCAACAGCGCCGGCGCGTCGGGCGGGAGCATGACGGGATCCTTCACGCCCGGCAGGAAGAGCTTCTCGCGCTTCTGCCCGCCGTGCCGCAGGACGCGCGGCGAGGGCGACTCCTCGTCGCGCTCCTTGGCGAGCGACGCCAGCGCG
>Ga0184615_10000982_pt1 | contig 15531 bp, 11 predicted proteins | sample PLM4_65_coex_FD_133134 | JGI IMG/M metagenome (GOLD analysis project Ga0184615, IMG submission 133134) | Groundwater sediment microbial communities from an aquifer in East River, Colorado, USA - PLM4_65_coex | ecosystem: Environmental > Terrestrial > Soil > Riparian zone | place: USA: East... | reverse complement strand
CGTCGGAGGCTCTACGCAGGCCTTCACAGAGGGATGGCCCTTTCTGCTTTTCTTCTGGCCGGTCTTTTTTCTTGGCGTGTGGCTGCTGACAATATCGGCGTGGTTTGCAAGTTTTTCACTTGTGATGATGAATGACCGATTAAAGCTCTCCACACATAAAGGCGAAAGAGAGTTTTCCTATAAGGATATGGAATATTTCCAGCCTGTTATCTTTAAGCCGCCAAAATGGCTTATAGTTCTCTCATGGCTCGCTGCATTATCAGCTAAAGGTTCAATGAGGGTTGGCGCCACAGGAAGGGCAATGATACTGAGCGGTGCAGAATACGGCAGTCTCAGCATCAGGCTGAAAAATGGAGCGGATATTCTTATCAACATCACTGATCAGATGGGAAGCACTTTACTCAAGGGGTTTGAAAGGATTGTGGAGAGATTGAAGCAACAGGGAGTTCAGGAAAAAGAGGAAGTAAGAGTGATGAGAAGTCTTGGGCTTGAGACAGTGAGACTGCCTGTTCCATGAATGAAAGGCAGGATTGAAAATCGGAGACAGTGTGAGAATTATATCAATCGTGCTCTTGACAGTGGTTGTGTTTCCACATGTAGCAGAGGCGTCTGAGCCTGTGGAAAGGACATTAACGGGTTGCGTATCAAAGGAGGACTTATGTCTAAGGGTTTATCAAAGACTTTGCTTCTGGCCCTGATACTTTTTCTTTCGCTATGCTCGAAAGCCTCATCGCAAGGATGGTTTGAGAAGCTTCAGGAGCAGGCTCAGGAGGACTTTCAGAAGGAGCTTAAGGAGCAGATCAAGAAGCTTAAGAGTCACTCGAAGGAGGCGGGATGGAAATACGCGGCCCCGGGCTATACGGCAGGCGAGGATCTTGACACCCCCGAAGGGAAGAAATGGTATGAGGCAAACAAGGAGATTCTTAAGAACGCAGACGGCCTAAGCTTCGAGGAACTCAAGAAGAAGTATCCTAAGGTTTTTGTCGCATTTAAAGAAGGCACCCCCGATGAATATGCGGTCGAGCATGATATCGAATATACCCGGGCCGAAACAAGCGGGGCTAAACCGGAGGAGGTGGCCTTTAAGAAGTTTAAAGCCGATGTCAAGTTTCTGAAACAGGTCCACCAGTTCTTAAAGCCAGACTCCCGGCGCGCCGATTACGAAAAGATGAACATTAAAGATAAGGAAATAACGCTTTTTATCTACAAGGCCTTTGTGGACAAAGTATACACCGACTACAAGTCTTACTCTTCTCCTTTGACGGGGAAGGGACTTAAGGACCCCCCTTACGGCAAAGATGCCAAAAAGCTTCTGGAGGACCTCGAGAGAGACATAGGCAAAGGCTATCTGGTAAAGATCAAGGAATTCAATGATGAGTATAATGCAGTGCAAGAGCTTAAGAAGGATGGACAAACCCCTCCGGCCGCTGAGCCGCCCAAGCCTGCCGAGCCGCCGAAGAAGCTTGGCTCCATGAGCAAAAAGGAAAAGGAAGCCCTATACGGTTGCATCTGCGCATGCACGATTAATCCTACAATTGGTGTGGGCGCAATATATGACCCGATGGCATGGAAGAATGCTTCACCGAGCTGCGACGACTCAAGGAACGGTCCTTGTGTGGGCTTCGGTCTCGGCTGCTGGCGGCGGCACCCGAACATCGACAGCGACTGCGTCCATCGATGCATGAAGGACGCAAGCGTCGACCCTCAGTCGATCCTAAGTGAGATAACGAAGACGAAGTTCGGAGCATTCAGCGACTTCATAGGAGAGGCCAGGAGTATTATAGAGGAATACCTCGCCAAGGCGGGACTCTATCAGAAAAAGTCCGACCGGGGAGGCCGGGGAATAAACGGGGACTTTATACTGCTTGCAGGAAATTTTCCTGATGATGCGTCCTTGGGACAGATTCTTTTTGCGGCGGCCTCTGCCGCTAGCGCCCCCACGTCCTATGCCGAGATGGTCAGGGAGAAAAACAGGCGTGGCGACCCTGACAGGGCCTTGGGGCTTGTCAGGGCGGCCGAGGCCGTAATGCCGGAAAGGAAAGGAGAGATTCAAAACATCCTTGCGGAATTCGCCATTATGATGTCAAAGGCAAGCCTCAACATCGTCACTGATCTTGAGTTTGACGAGGGACTGTATCTTCTGCGTAAAGCCGCTGAGTTCCACGAGGCCGGGGAATCAAATGCCCTGGGCCAAGAAATAAAGCGGCTGATCGGCAATTTTGAAATGTGGAAAAAGAACTGGGAAACGATCCGGGGGGAGGTGCCCCGGTGCCTTGCCATGATAAAGGACAAAAGGGTCTGCGAGTGCGAAACACTCAACAGCGAGAAGATAACCCCTGCCTCCAATTCCCTTGATATCCGCGAGCAGGCATCGGCCAATAAATGGGAGATCAGCTGGGCCCCCGGTGCCCCCCGGCCCATCCTGCAGAAAGACAGACTCATGGCCGACCTGAAGCAGAGCCTGGAGCCTGCAAAACAGAAGTGCGCCTCTCATCCTGCGATGAAGACAAACGACATGGCGCAGCTCAAAGGCTATGAACAGTATAAGTTCCTTGAGAAGTCGCCCTACATAAACCAGGAGGACTTCAGGAAGTCCTCTACTCTTCCAATCTCAGACGAGCAGGCGATCAAGAAGGCTGAGAAACTCCTGGGAGAGCCCGGGCTTTGCGACTGCGAGAGGGACAAGACAAAGGGCATCCTGGATACGGCAACAAAGGATTACAAGTACTCGAAGCTGGCGGTCGACCTCACGGCGAACAAGAAATCCCTCACGCTGGGCGAGTATGTGAGGGTGCATCTCTCGATCAAAAGCGGGAGGAAGCCTTACTCCTATACGATCACGGGGGACCTGACCGCAAGCGAGAGGATGACCCAGTCTCCGGGCCTGGTAACCGAGTATCCTCCGAAAACATCCGGGTCAAAGACCGTAAAGGCTGTGGTGACGGATGCGGCAGGCGACACGCGTACCGTGAACCTCAGCTTTGATGTGCTGCCTCGGGATTCAACCGTCGAACAGGACAATGTCGATAAGAACAAACCAAAAGACGAACCGAAATTAACAGTATCACTTAGCGCGGATAAGACTACTCTTAAGGTAAACGAGAGGGTTTATGTCTATGCAAATGTTAAGGATTTCAAGGCCCCGTATTCCCTCAAATGGGGAGGCTACGCTCAGGGTCTCGGCGATCAGGGAGGCAAGGTGCCTTTTGTAGGCGCACCTTCTCCAGGCAATTATACAGTAATTGCTGATGTAACTGATGCAGGTGGCAGAAGCGCCTCCGGCAGCATTGTGCTGACCGTCATCGGAGACACCGCATCAAAACCTCCGGTAACACCGCCTCCTCCTCCGGAGAGAGTGCTGTCGCGCTTCTGGGTCTTGCCCTACAGGGTGACCCTGACCGTCGGCGAGAGCTGGTCTTTCAAAGCCTATGGGGTCTACTCCGGCGATGATCCCGAGAAGCCCGTGAACTTGACAGGGCGGGCCAGCTGGTCCCCGGGTCAGGTCTTCAAGGCGGAGCAGCCTGGTGGATATACTGTCACCGCCACCTTTGAGGGAGCGAGCGGCTCCGCCACGGTGACTGTCAAGGCGAAGCCGGATGCCGTTTCTACTGGCGCTCCGAAGACAGAAGGAACCAAGCCGCCATCGCAGCCGACTCCTCCAAAGATGCCCGGCTGGCCGACGACGGCGTCCGGGTACCCACACATCGCAGGCGTCTGGATTGAAGTGTCGGGGTATCCCTCCAACGGGTCACCGATCACCATCACCCAGTCCGGCGCTACGATTGTCGCAGTCGGCCGCTACGCCATCGGGACCGCCAAGATCGCGTGGAAAATCGATGGGACCTTGACGCGGGACGGTGTGATCACCGGGCGGTTGGTCCACACCGAGGGCGTCTCGGCCAGTTCGCCGGGCTTCGCCCAGGACCGGCACATGACGCTCACGTCAGATGGCAACACCCTCGACATCTCGGCGTCATCGGTGGGCGGTGGAGGCGCGCACCAACTGAGCTGGCGGCGAGAGCGTCGGCGGTGAAGTCCGTGCCTGCCCCGGTGCCGTTTAGCCAGGGGCGAGTCTGGCATGTCATCGAAGTCGAAGCCGGTCCGAACGGGCGAAAGGCCAACGGCACGTGGACCCGCCGAGGTTCGATCAATACATCGATGTCGCTTGACAGGTTTTTCCGGGAGGGGAAAGAGTCTACGACACGATCACCATCGAGTCTGTCTCAGGAGACAGAGTTATCCTCTTCCCTCAGGGGAACAACGGTTGCTACACCGGATCGCTATCTTCGAATCGCAATAGCGTTGTGTCCGGCAGCATGAGTTGGATTAATTCCTGGAGTTGGACCGCAACTATTGAATAAGACAGAATATCACTCTTGTCCAAATTAGGTTTAGCCAAACCCTATCTTGGACAGCACACGAGACGTCCCAATGCGTGCGGCGACGTACTCAATACCCCCAAGGAAGGCCACAGACAGGATGTCTGGACCATTTCTGACGATCCGGTCGGGACCCGAGGGCGAGCCCCGTAATTTGGACAGCATATTTCTGGGCCTGGAGACCTGATCCTCGAATCAGAAGAGCTGCCCTGATAAATCAGGGACTTAACCCGTCCAAGAGCCAGGCTTTCGGCTTATTTGGACAGCAGTGTTTCAATATCTAACTTCTGGGGAAGCCGATGTACTTGCCAAGCGGAGTCTATCACGAGACCTACAGGGCTGACCACGCCTGGTGGCAGGCAACGTTTGTCCGGGCCAAGATGGCCTTCTTGGTCCTTCTCCTCATTGTTGGCCTGCCACTGGCCGGCAACTACGCCCTCTCCGTCGCGAACATCATCGGCTACACAATCCTGTCAGCGTTTGGGGTCCAGCTCCTTATCGGCTACTGTGGGATGATCACTCTCGGCCATGCTGCCTTCATCGCCGTGGGGGGCTACGCCACGGCAATCGGGATGCTTCAGTACGGTCTGCCGTACCCGGTGAGCATGGTGCTGGGAGCGATCCTGGCCGGGCTGTGGAGCGTCCTCTTCGGCCTTCCGTCAGCCAGGGTCAAGGGATTCTACCTTATCATGACAACCATGGCCGCGCAGTTCGTGACGGTTGATTTTATCATCACCAATTACGTCAGTCGTGTCGGCGGACGGGGGCATTATTTCTCGCTACCTCCCGGAACGATCACCATAGGTCCGTGGGTCATTGACACAGAGCTGAAAGTCTACTATCTGATGCTTGGCCTCGTGATACTATGCACGGTGGGGATGGCGAACCTGCTCCGCACACGAGTGGGACGGGCTTGGATCGCGATCCGGGACAATGACATCGCCGCCGAGATGATGGGAGTCAATGTCGTCCGCTATAAGCTCATGGCGTTCTTCGTCGCGGGCATCCTGGGGGGGATTGCCGGTTCCTTCTGGATCAGCTCTCTGTATGTGGTCAGCGCTGAGCATTTCCAGTTTTCCTGGTCTCTTTGGTTGGTGGGTGTTATCCTGATCGGGGGAGTGGGCAGCCTCCATGGAGTCATTTTTGGCTCGATCTTCGTGACGGTCCTTCTTGAGGCCCTGAAGTTCGCTGTGATCCCTTTGAGCGATGCATACCCAGCACTTTCCACCGGGTTCTTGTACATCAAGGAGGGGGTATTCGGGCTCGCCATCGTCGTCTTCTTGCTCTATGAGCCGAGGGGCTTGGCTTATCGGTGGCAGCAGCTCAAGAACTACTTTAACCTATGGCCCTTCGCCTACTAGTGCCGTTCCAACTTGATGCGCTGAATTTGAGCGGCGTCCCTTATGGCAATGCCTGCGAGCGCACGGAACGGCAAAGTCGCCAAAAATAGTTGGAACGGTATTAGTACGTGAGACGGAAATGCTGCATGCGTGACGCAGGTACTGAGACGACCGAGACAGGGGATCCGGTTCAGAGGGACACAACGCTGTAAGTGTCAAGCGAATCGAGCGAGAGAGCACTGGTATTCAACATCACATCACGGGAGGTAAACCATGCTTAAGAAGACGATGATCCGGCTCGCCTGCGCCCTTCTCGTGGCGGCCCTGCTGCCGCTTCCTGCTGGGGCCCAGACCGTGGTCAAGATTGGTTCCCTGAACGACTTCACCGGTCCCACATCCGACGTCGGCAAGGATGCCGGATTAGGGATTCGGGAGGCCGTCCAGTACGTCAATGACACTGGGGGGATCAACGGCAAGCGCATCAAGCTCTTCCAGTACGATTACGGCTATCGGGTTCCTGAGGCGGTCACCACTTATAAGCGGTTCCGGGACTTCGATAAGGTCGTGGCTGTCTTTGGATGGGGCACAGGCGATACCGAGGCCCTTGCGCCCACAGTGGCGAAAGATCAGATGCCTTATCTCTCTCACTCCTTCTCGGCCTATCTCGCCGACCCGAAGAAGACCCCTTACAGTTTCATGTATGGAACCGACTACTCGACCAATGCCCGGGCGGCCATGACGGCCTGGTATGACGAGGTCTGGTTGAAGGACCCTCGGTTCAAGGCCGAGCGTGAGAAGGGAGTCAAACCGCGGTTCCTCAGTTTTTACATGAAAGCCTGCCCATACTGCAGCGCTGCTATCAAGGCTTTAAATGACCATGCCGCGATACTCGGCTTCGAAGTGGGGCCGGACCAGGATGTGCCTCTGACCGCCCTTGACGCCAAAAGCCAGGTGCTGGCCGCCAAGCAGTTTAACCCTCACTTGGTCTGGCACGGCAACATCGTGATGTCGGTTGCCACAGTCTTGAATGATGCCCATGCCCTAGGACTGGGCGCGGACCACATTGTGAACAACTGGGGATATGACGAGAACCTTGTCAAGCTTACACTGAACTCTGCCGAAGGAGTGATCGGACCTGCCGTTGTGGCCTTCTACGGGGAAAAGGTCCCTTTGATGGACAAGGTCGTGGAATATACGAAGAAGATGAATCCGGGTGTCCCCCAGCAGAATCGCCTGATCCGCACCGTTCAGTCCTGGGTGGATGTCCTCCTGATGCGGGAGGCGCTGGTGCGGGCCGATAAGGCGTGCAAGCTCAACGGCCCAGGGATCAAGGAGGCGTTCGAGAGCATCCGAGACTGGACCCCTGGCCTTGGGCGGCCACCGATCACCATCACTCCCACAGATCATCGGCCCGGATCATTCGTCCGAGTCTATCGAGTCCAGAAGGGAAAGTTCGTCCTCCTTGAGGGGGTCGATCTCAAGAAGCGGTGGCCCGATAAGTGGGATAAGTGGCTGGGCTATTAGAGGCCTGAGGCTATATGCTGGGGGGTAAGATGTTGGGCTTTTTCTCAATGACCAGCATCATGATCTGACATCTGATATCAAGATGCTGAAGATCAATAACATCGAGGTACTCTATCATGAGGTGATCCTGGCCCTCAAAGCGGTATCTCTTGAGGTGCCGGCGGGCGGGGTTGTCGCGCTGCTGGGCGCCAACGGGGCCGGGAAGAGCACCACGCTCAAGGCGATCTCTGGACTGCTCAGGCACGAGAACGGGAAGGTGGCCGAGGGAAGCATTGAGTTCCTCGGGGAACGGATCGACCGGAAGTCCGCCGAGGAGATCGCCCGGATGGGAATCATTCAGGTAATCGAAGGGCGGCGGGTCTTCGAGCATCTCACCGTGGAACAGAACCTGAAGGTCGGCGCTCACCTTGGGGGCAACGGGGCCACGATCCGGAACGGTCTGGAGGCGGTCTACGACTACTTTCCCCGCCTTCGAGAGCGCCGGAACGTGGTTGCCGGATTCATCAGCGGGGGAGAGCAGCAGATGACCGTCATTGGGCGGGCCCTCATGACCGGCCCCAAGCTCTTGCTGCTGGACGAGCCGTCCATGGGGCTGGCTCCCCTCCTGATCAAAGAGATCTTTGAGATCATCACCCGCCTGCATCAGGAACAGGGGATCGCGATCCTGTTGGTGGAACAGAACGCCAAGCTGGCGCTCGCCGTTGCCCGCCATGCCTATGTGTTGGAAGGCGGGCGCGTGGTGATGAACGGCCCGTCAGAGCAACTCAGAGAGAACCCTGACATCCGCGATTTTTATCTCGGCCTTACCGACCTGGGTGCTAGAAAGAGCTTCCGCGCAGTGAAACATTACAAGCGGCGAAAGCGGTGGATCACATGACCGCTGGGCTGCGAAAAAAGGGGGAGGGACCATGCGAAAAGCCCTTCTGATGGCGATCATCGTGGCGTTCATGACAAGCTTGGGAGTGACCGGCCACGCAACGGCGGCCAAGCTCAAATCGCCCACCGTCGAGCTGGAGCGTGTCGAGGTGGCCAGCTATTTCCCGTGGGCGGATAAGCCGACAAGGGTGCCGCTTATCTTGGCCTTTATCTTCCGGATCACGAACCCGAACGATTTCAAGGTTGCGCTGGAGGACTTGAAGTTCACGTATGGGTTCGAGGCCAAGCCGGGTGAGTATTTCGACCTTAACACACCTACTGTGTATGATACCACGTACATCCCCGCCAAGACGACGAACCAACTCAGGGTTGTGAGTGTACTGGACTCCATGATCGTCCCGTCCACCCTCGCTGTAAGCGCCGGCGCCCGTGTGCAAGCCCTCGAACTGAAGATCCCGGAGGTGGTGAAGATGTGGTGGGAGCAGATCGGAGATTTCAGCTTCGGGATCAGGGTGTCGGAAGGGGTGGCGTACATCACAAGCCAGGAGGGGGACGACCTGGTATTTTTTGAGGGGAAGTTTCCGAAAAAGTAATGCGGAGCCACGAATACTCTTGCGTTGTCATTGCGGGCAACTGCAAGGGTCAGAGCAATCCCACTGTTTCGAGATTGCAGGGCCTGCCCTGAGTCCTGAGCGAAGTCGAAGGATCGAAGCGGGCCTGCCCCGAGCGGCGCCGAGGGGGCTCGTTCCCCCGCAACGGCAATTCATGTAATCCGCTCGCATCATCGGGACAATCGATCTGGTGACGACAGGAATCGATCGCAGTCCGGAGCTCTATGATCCAGAGCTCGAGGCGATGCCGGCAGAGCGCCGCCAAGCCTATCAGGCAAAGCGGCTTCAGGCTGTCGTGAAGCATGCGTATGATCACTCGCCCCATTTTCGGCGCAGGATGGAGGCCGCCCGCCTGACCCCGGCCGCCATCAAGGGAATCGAGGTCCTGAACCGCCTCGGCGTTCTGAAGAAATCGAGTCTCCCCCAGCTCCAGAAGCAAGACCCGCCATTCGGGGGCCTTCTGGCGGTGCCCCTGGCCGAAGTGGGCCGGATCTACCAGTCGCCGGGCCCGATCTATGAGCCCGAGGGCATGGGGCTGGACTACTGGCGTATGGCCCGGGCCTTCTACGCGGGGGGGGTTCGACGTGGTGATGTGGTACAGGTCACGTTTGCCTATCACCTCACTCCCGGCGGCTGGATCTGCGACGGGGGCCTGAGGGCGCTTGGATGTATCGTGGTCCCGGCGGGCGTCGGCAACACCGAGGTTCAGGTGCAGCTCCTGCGAGACCTTCGGGTGACGGGATTCGTCGGGACGGCCGCCTTCCTGGCTACGCTGATCAGCAAGGCCGAGGAGATGGGGTGTGATGTTGCGAGGGACCTTTGCCTTCGTGTCGCGTCACTGGGTGGCGCGATGATGGCCGAGTCGATGCGGCAGATGATGACAGAGCGCTATCGGCTTCTGATCAGGCAAACCTACGCTATCGGCGATCTGGGTCTCATCGGCTACGAGTGCCAGGAGGCATCTGGGATGCATATCGCCGATGACCTGCTCCTACAGATCGTTGACCCGCAGAGTGGCCTCGAGGTTCCCGCCGGGGAACCCGGGGAGGTGGTGATCACGCTGTTCGATCAGGTCTATCCGCTGATCCGATTTGGGACTGGCGACCTCTCGGCAGTCACGACAGAACCCTGTCCCTGTGGCAGGACCTCCGCGCGGCTCAAGGGAATCATGGGCCGAGTGGACGAGGTGACGAAGATCAAAGGGATGTTCGTCCACCCGCGACAGGTGGATGAAGTGGTGGGAGCGTTCCCCGAAGTCACGCGCTATCAAGTTGTCGTGCGCCTGAAAGGACATGACGATGAGATGGCCTTCCTGGTGGAGCTAGCAAGCGGCGTTGAGCCAGAGCCGCTCGTGGCCAAACTGAAAGAGAACATCAAGGATCTGTTGAAGATCCGGGCGACTGTTGAAGTGGTCCCTCCGGGGACCATCGCCGATGGAGCCAAGAAGATCCTCGATGAACGCCGATGGGACTAATCATGAGGATGGAGACCCTTCCTGCCACACCGCACGGCCAGTCACGGAACCGTAACACCGGCCCGGCAGACTGACAATCCGCAACCCCAATTTACCGAGGTCTGTCATAGGGGTATGTGATTTAATGGGTGCTATGTCTCCTCTCATTCGCAATCGTCAGACTCAATGTTCGAACCCTAAGAGGGGCCACAGACCAGGATGGGAAGCGACAATCGTCACCCTGTTCGTGATGGTGTCGCTTTCCTCTTCCACGTGGGGTGCGCCTCTGGCAAGAGTGGAGGACCTTCCCCATCTACTTGAGCTCTCGCTCTTCCAGCCCGGCGAACCGAGCCTCCTCTATGACGACGAGGGTCAGGCGTTCGCTGCCATCGTCCCGGAGTACCGCGTCTTCGTCCCTCTGTCTAAGATCCCGATGCATTTGCGACAGGCCATCATCGCCGCCGAGGATGCGCGCTTTTATCAGCATGGGGCGATTGATCTGAGGGGCATGGCCAGAGCGACGATCAGAAATATGATGGCCGTTCAGGTGAAGGAAGGGGGCAGCACGATCACCCAGCAACTCGCCAAGACCCTCTTCCTAAGCCACGAACGAACCCTCGGGCGGAAAGTGAGAGAATTGGAGCTTGCGAGGGAGATTGAGCGGCACTACACGAAAGACCAGATCCTGGAGATGTACCTCAACTGCATCTACTTCGGCCATGGAGCATACGGCGTGGAAGCCGCAGCCAGAACCTACTTCAGCAAGAGCGTCACGGGCCTGACCCTCCCCGAGGCTGCGCTTCTGGCCGGGCTCCCGAGGGCCCCCGGGCGATACTCCCCACTGATTGGCGTGAAGCGTGCAAGGGCGCGCCGGCAGTACGTTCTAGACCGCATGGTTGCAACAGGGGTCCTCAGGAAGGCGCAGGCGCGCGCCGCAAGCCGGACGCCCGTCTCGGTAAATCCGCTGTTTCGGTCGAGGGGTATGGCGCCCTGGTTTGTCGATTACGTCCGGCAGCAGCTTGACGCGCGTCTCGGACTGGTCCTCGTGCGGGAGGGTGGGTTGAAGATTTACACCACCTTGAATTCCGGCATGCAGCGGGCGGCGGTGAGCGCCATCGGTCGTGGCATTGCGTCCCTTCTCCGGCAAAAGAACGGACAGAAACCAGGCGGCAATGCGGCCTTGGAAGGGGCCCTGATTGCGCTCGATGCGCGGACTGGCGAAATCAAGGCGATGGTGGGCGGCTCGGACTACGGCCGGAGTCAGTTCAACAGGGCGGTCCAGGCGCGGCGCCAACCCGGCTCAGCCTTCAAGCCATTTGTCTATGCTGCGGCCTTCGAGCGGGGTCTCTCACCGGCCACCCTGATCGACGATTCCCCGATTCACTTCGAGATCGGTATCGGGGGCAGAAGCGAAGTCTGGGCGCCCGAGAATCTGGACCGGCAGTACCGCGGTCCGGTGACGCTCCGCCGGGCCCTGGAGGAGTCGATCAATGTCCCAACGGTCCGCCTCATGGCACAGATCGGCGTCGATCCGGTGATCGATCTCGCTCGCCGGCTCGGGGTAACCTCGGAACTCCGACGCGAATATGCAATCGCGTTGGGCGTCTCGGATATGAGTCTCCTTGAACTGACATCGGCCTATCAGGGGTTCGCTGATCGAGGTACCCTTGCGCCACCCCTTGCCATCCGCCGCGTGGTGGGCCCTGGTAAAGTCATCCTCGAAGAGCAGTTACCAGCACCACGACAAGAGGTGAGTGAAGACGTGGCATTCGTACTGACCTCGGTCCTGGAGGGCGTCGTCACACGGGGAACAGGCAAGGTGGCCCAACGCCTTGGACGGCCCGTGGCGGCCAAGACGGGGACCACTCAAGATGCCGAGGATCTATGGTTTCTCGGCTACACCCCAAGCCTCGCCGCGGGAGTCTGGCTCGGCTATGATCAACACCGCTCGCTCGGCTCTCACGAGACAGCGGGGAAGATCGCCGGGCCCATCTGGGTTGATTTCATGAAGCAGAGCCTTGGGAACAGCCCCGTGGAAGAGTTTCCGGCGCCTCCGGGAGTTTACCAGGCTTTGGTGAACCGGAAAACAGGGCAACCGACCTCGGCAAGCGATCCCGAGGCTTTTCAGGAGTATTTCATCAAAGGGCATGAGGAGCCCCCATTGACTCCTTCAGCCCCTGCGCTCTCAGCAATCAATTCCGCATTGCCGCAGACACGTGAAAAAGTCGCCCCGCCCCAGGCCCCCAACCAGTGATCTTATTCCTCAAGAGCTGTTCTCTCGTCAGCGATGCCGCCACTTCCGCGGATCAGAAAATGATCGAGCGTTCTGTGGATCCACAGTGCAGCGGATCGCGGAAGAGTTCTGCCCAGAGAGGGGAACTGGGCCTTCGAGGGCCTTCGGAGATTGACCGATGATGGGCAAGGTGATGACGATGGCACAGGCAATCGGGAGATTTGTGCCTGACGGGTGTTCTGTGTTGATGGGCGCAGCCCTCGAGTCGTTGATCCCGTTCGCGGCCGGACATGAGATCATTCGGCAGAGGCGAAGAAATCTGACCTTGATCGGGCCGATCTCCGATATCCTGTTCGACCAGCTCATCGGCGCAGGGTGCGCCTCACGGGTGATCGCGGCTTGGGTTGGTAACGTGAGCGCCGGGCTTGCCCACAACTATCGTCGAGCTGCCGAGGCCAACACCCCACATCGCCTCGATATCGAGGATCACAGCAACTTCACGCTGTCGCTGGCCCTCCTGGCGGGCGCCCTTGGTGCCCCGTTTATTCCCACGAAAACCCTCCTTGGCACTGACCTGCTTCCTGGCAGTCAGTCATTCCAATTGTCTTCGGAGCCGGACACTGGAGCGCCGCTCGTACACGTCCAAGCCATAACGCCGGATGTCGCCATCCTTCAGGTGCAGCGAAGCGACCGCGAGGGAAACGCACACTGCTGGGGAAACCTGGGCGTGAGCGAGGAGGGTGGACTTGCCAGCCGAGGTGTCATCATCGTGGCCGAGGAGGTCGTCTCCCGCGAGATGATTCTGAGCGATCCGAACCGGGTTCTCCTTCCGTCTGCCAAGGTGGTCGCCGTCGTGCATGAACCCTGGGGTGCCCATCCTTCGCCGGTACAGGGCTTCTATGGGCGAGATCACGGATTCTACGAGCAATACCATCTGGCCAGCCGAGCGAAAGAGGGGTTCGAGCAATGGCTAAAGGAATGGGTCCTCGATGTCGAAGATCGAACAGGCTACCTGGCGCGCTTGCCAAAGGATCGGCTGAACCAGCTCAAGCCATCTCAACGGCGACTGGCCGCACCGGTGGATTATGGGTATTGAGAGGAGGGTGCCAAGTTCCGGGTTCCAGGTTCCAGGCTTGGCTGAGGGGCCGGACTGTCAAGTCAAAAGGCAGAGGAGCATGAACCAGAAACTCACCTACACGATGCAGGAGGTGATGGTCGCTGTTGCCGCAAGGCAGATCAGGGATGGGGAGCTGGTTTTCGTCGGGATGCGCCTTCCCCTCTTGGCGTTTGCGGTTGCGAAAAGGATGCATGCTCCTCGCGCCGTCGGTCTCTTTGAGTGCGGTCTGATGCGGGATGAGCCGGCCCCAGAACTGCTCTACACGATGTCTGACCCTCCGAACATCGCCGGGGCCATCTGGAGCACCAGGATGATCAATCTGATGGGAATGCTTCAGCAGGGAGCAGTGCAGCTTGGGATGATTGGAGGGGCAGAGGTCGACCGGTTCGGCAATGTCAACACGTCGTACATCGGGTCGCGGCAGCGACCGACGGTGAAGCTCCCCGGGAGCGGCGGCGCAGCCGACATCGCCTCCCTGGCAGGACGTTTCCTGATCATTATGCAGCACGAGCGACGCCGGTTCAAGGAACGTGTGGATTACATCACTTCACCAGGCTTCGGCGAAGGGGGCGATTGGCGGCGGCATGTCGGTTTGCCCGGGGGCGGGCCTGCGGCGATCATCACAACCCTCGGGACGCTGTCGTTCGATCCAGAAACCAAAGAGGCGATCCTGGCATCGCATCATCCTGGCGTCACACCCGACGAGGTCTGCCGCCAGACTGGCTGGCCACTCCGTGTCTCACCAGCCGTTCATGAAACCGCCCCACCGACCGATGAGGAGCTTGCCATCATCCGCCACTATGATCCCAAGGGCTTCTGGACCCGCCCATAACTCGCGAACAAGCAACGCTGCCTGCTCGAACCCGAGCGACCCGATTCGAGGAGCGCGATACCTTGCTTTGTCATTGCAAGGGTGACGAGGTGAAGGGCCTCTACCATGAGGCCGAGGGCGCGATGATCGAGATCGAGGGCGTTGCCATTCTGTCATATGGCTGGCACAGCCGCCTCTTGCCAGGTACGGGCAACAAACAGCCCAGGAAATGCTCACCGGGCGTGATGGGGGGTCTCACCAGGGGGCTCCGCAGAAAAAAGGGCCAATCCCGCTTGACTCCCTAAGTCGCCAGGGGTAGCCTCCTTGTAAACACCGAAGCGGTTGCCACAGCGGAGAGAAAGGGGTAGGGAAGATGAAATGCCCAGCGTGTGAGAATGAACTGAGTAAGATGATCGCCGGAGAGATCACAGTTGATGTCTGCAAAGGAGGCTGCGCAGGCATCTGGTTCGACCGATTTGAACTCAAGAAGGTTGACGAGCCTTGCGAATCCGCGGGCGAGGTCCTCCTGGATATTACGAAAAACGAAAAGATCGTGATCGATCAGACGAAGACGCGAAGGTGCCCAAAATGTACTGGCCTTATCATGATGCGGCATTTTATTAGCGTGAAAAAGCGAGTGACGGTTGACGAATGTCCTGGTTGTGGGGGGTACTGGTTAGATGTGGGTGAATTGAGAATGATTCGGAAGGAATTCAATACCGAAGAAGAAAGGAAAAGAGCAGCCGAAGCATATTTCTCTGAGATTGTCGATACACAACTGGCCGCGATGCGCGCACAAAGCGATGAGCAGGCCATTCGCGCGCGGAGGATTGCCAGGATCTTTCGCTTTCTTTGCCCAAGCTATTATCTAGCGGGTAAACAGGACTGGGGAGCCTTTTAGTGCAGTTCCAACTTGTTGCGCCTAATGGCATAGAGGCATACAGCCCTTGCATCTCTTCTTTCACCGAAGCCTCTCTGTGTCGGCGTAAATAGTTGGAACGGCATTAGTTGGTATCATGAAGGAGAGTCTGCACGATGAAGAATTCCTTCGCGATTGCGTGCTCGGCCTTCATCAGCGGACTTCCCTGATATTGAGGATGGGTGATCAGCTCTTTTCGCGCACCTGCAACTCCTTGATCAGGCGGGAAAGGTAGGTCCGCTGCAGGCCGAGGGCGTTCGCCGCCCTT
>Ga0184615_10000978_pt1 | contig 15555 bp, 15 predicted proteins | sample PLM4_65_coex_FD_133134 | JGI IMG/M metagenome (GOLD analysis project Ga0184615, IMG submission 133134) | Groundwater sediment microbial communities from an aquifer in East River, Colorado, USA - PLM4_65_coex | ecosystem: Environmental > Terrestrial > Soil > Riparian zone | place: USA: East... | reverse complement strand
TCGTACGAGATTTCTTGCCCCGGCAATGAGCCGATCGACTTCCTCGGTGGATGTGTAACACGCACACCCCGCCCGAACCAGCCCGCTTTCCACCAGCCCCAGCCGCTCCAGCACCGTGATCGCGTAGAAATCCCCGTGGCTGACGAAGACGCCGCGCTCGGCGAGCCGGCGCGACACCGTTTCGGCCGGCATCCCCTGCACCGTGAACGAGAGGGTGGGAGTGCGCGGGGCCCCCGGCCTCGGACCGTAGAGCCGGATCCTGCGTTCGCCGGCGAGACCGTCCCAGAGCCGGCTGAGCAGCGCCGCGCCCCGGTGATGCAGCTCCGAAAAGGCGGAGGCGAGACGCGCGCGGCGGGTCGGCCCGCTCCCCAGCCCGGCGAGAAAATCCACCGCGGCCATGGCGCCCACGATACCCTCGTGATTCTGCGTGCCGGTCTCCAGCCGCTCGGGCGCGGTGTCGGGAGCGGGCAGCACTTTGGGAAGATCGAGCTGCTCGATCCGCTCTTTGCGTCCGAAAAGCAGGCCCACATGCGGGCCGTAGAACTTGTAAGCCGAGCAGCCGAGAAAATCGCAGCCGATGGCGCGCACATCGACGAGCAGGTGTGATGCGGCGTGCACCGCGTCCACGAACGACAGCGCGCCGGCCTGGCGCGCCATCGCGCAGACCGCGGCGACGTCGGTGACGGTGCCCAACACATTCGAGGCCGCCCCGATCGCGACCAGTCGGGTGCGCGATCCGAGGAGACCGGGCAGCACGGACAGGTCCAGCGTCCCGTCGTCGACCCGGAGCGGAATGGTGCGCAGCACGATGCCGCGCTCCCGGGCAAGTGCCTGCCAGGGCGCCACGTTCGCGTGGTGATCGAGCTCGGTGATGATGACTTCGTCCCCCGCCGCCCATTCGCGGCCCAGGGCGCGGGCGAGATGAAAGGTGAGCGTCGTCATATTGAGCCCGAACGCCACCTCATCCGGCGACGCATTCAGAAAATCCGCGGCGGCCGCGCGTGCCTGGTCCAGCAGGGCGTCGGTTTCGATGCTGCTGGGATAGGCCCAGTGGGTGTTCGCGTTGTGATAGAGCAGGTAGTCGGTCATCGCGTCGGCGACGCTTCGCGGTACTTGGGTGCCGCCCGGACCGTCGAAATAGGCCACCCGATGTCCGCGGTACACCCGGGCCAGCGCCGGGAACTCCGCCCGAATAGCGTCCAGCCGGGCCACACCAGTCATCTGTACCGTGGTCGTCACGAGCCCTCCAGTTGTCGAGCCAGCATCGTCTGCGCTCCCTTGGGATCCGCCGTGCCGCGGCTTCGCTTCATCACCTGTCCGGTCAGAAACGCCAGCAGGCGGATCTCGCCGGCGCGATAGCGCGCCACCTCTCCGGGATGCGCGGCGATCACCTCGTCCACCCAGCCCCGCAAAGCGACTTCGTCGCGCACCTGAAGCAACCCGAGCCGCTCGGCGACCACGCGGGGCGCAAGTCCGTCCCGGAGCTCGGGGTAGATCCGTTTTGCCGCCTGATGACTCAGCGTACCGCCGGCCACGAGACCGATGAGCTGGGCGAGCGCCGCCGGCTCCGGATACGCGCCGCTTTCGTTGATGATCCAGTTGGCTGCACTCTTGGGATCGGCCCCTTCCCGGCACACCGCCTCGAAATAGTCGGCGATCGGACGCTCGCTGACCAGGACCCCGGCATCATAGGCGCCCAAGCCGTAGGAGGACATGAGGCGGGCCCGTTTGGCGCTCGGGAGCTCCGGCAGCTCGGAGCCGATCTGCTCGAGGGTGCGGGAGCCGACCACCAGCGGCGGCAAATCGGGATCATCAAAGTAGCGATAATCGTGGCTCGCTTCCTTGGATCGCGTCGGGCGTACCTCTCCCGTGGCGGCGCTGAAGAGGAGGGTGACCTGCTCGACCCGCCCACCCCGTTCGAGTACCTCCTGTTGCCGGTCCCGCTCGGCGGTCAGGGCCCGCTCGAGGTTGGCAAAGCTGTTGAGGTTCTTGATTTCGGTCTTGGTGCCGAGCGCGGTCTCCCCGGCCCTGCGCACGGAAATGTTGCCGTCCACGCGCAGGCTTCCCTTCTCCATGCTGCAGTCGCTCACCCCCGCATAGACCAGGATCTGCTTCAGCGCGGTGAGGTAGGCCCGCGCTTCCGCGGGGGAGCGCAGATCGGGTCCGCTCACGATCTCGGCCAGCGGTATCCCGGCCCGGTTCAGATCGATTGCGGTCTTGCCCGGAATCCTGTCGTGCAGCAGCTTGCCGGCGTCTTCTTCGATATGCAGCCGCTGGATGGATACCGCGACCGCGCCGCGATCCGCGGATTCGATCAGCAGGCGACCGCGGATGGCCAGCGGCCGCTCGAATTGGGAAATCTGGTAGCCCTTGGGCAGGTCGGGATAGAAGTAGTTCTTGCGGGCGAACACACTCTGTGCCTGCACGCTGCAGTCGAGGGCGAGGGCCGCGCGCACCGCCAGACGCACCGCCATTGCATTGGGTACCGGGAGGGCGCCCGGCAGGCCGAGGCACACCGGGCACACATTCGTATTCGGGGGATCGCCGAAGCCGGCGGAGCAGCCGCAGAACATCTTCGACCGGGTCCCGAGCTGCACGTGCACCTCGAGGCCGATGACCGTTTCCCAGGTCATCAGCGTACTTCTCCCGTGGCGTCGAGGACGCTTTCGAGCGCGGCGGCCGCGGCGAGCATCCTGGCTTCGGCCAGCGCGGGCGCGATGAGCTGGCCTCCCACCGGGAGACCCTCGCTCCGACCGATGGGGAGGCTCATCGCCGGCAGGCCCGCCAGGCTCGCCGGGCAGACGAATACGTCGGCCAGATACATCGAGACCGGATCACCGGTCTTCTCTCCGGCCTTGAACGCGGTGGTGGGTGTCGTCGGGGCGAAGAGCAGATCCACCCCGGCGGCGAAGGCGCTGCTGAAATCACCGGCGATGCGGCGCCGTGCGGCTTGCGCGTGGCCGTAGTAGGCGTCGTAGTACCCCGCGCTGAGCACGTACGTGCCGACCAGGATGCGGCGCCGCACTTCGGCTCCGAATCCCGCGCCCCGCGTCGCTCGATAGAGCGCCCGCACATCGCCGGCGGCCGGCGCGCGGGTGCCGTACCGCGCCCCGTCGAACCGGGCCAGGTTGGCCGCCGCTTCCGCCGGCGCAATGATGTAGTAGGTCGGCACCGCCAGCGACGAATGCGGGAGCGAGACCTCCACGATGGTGGCGCCGAGCTCGCGCATCCGGGCGAGGGCGGCGTCGCACCCGGCCCGGACGCCGCGATCGAGATCCCCGGGGAAGTATTCTCGCGGGACGCCGATGGTCGTTCCGGAAAGCGTGGCGCCTGAGCGCAGGGGCGCGATCGGCGGCGCGGCGAGCGTCGTCGCATCGCGCGGATCGGGACCGGCGATCACCCTGAGCACGCGCGCCGCATCGCCCACGGTGCGCGCAAAGACGGATACACAGTCGAGCGATGAGCCGAAGGCGACGAGGCCGTAGCGGCTCACTCTCCCATAGGTCGGTTTCACGCCGACCACGCCGCAGAAGCTCGCGGGCTGCCGCACCGAGCCTCCGGTCTCCGAGCCGAGTGCCATCGGTACGGCGCCGCTGGCCACCAGCGCCGCCGAGCCGCCCGACGATCCACCCGGGACCCGGGAAGGATCCATCGGGTGCCGCACCCGGCCGTACGCGGAATGCTCGGTCGAGGAGCCCATCGCGAACTCGTCGAGATTGGTCTTGCATGCAACCATGGCGCCCGCGGCGTGCAGGCGGTCGACTACGGTGGCATCGAACGGTGAGCGGTAGCCCGCGAGGATCCGGGAACCGCACGTGGTGGGGAGACCGGTGGTGACGATGTTGTCCTTGATCGCGACGGGAAGCGCGTGCAGCGGACCCGGCTCGGGCAGCGCGTCCACCCGATCGGCTTCGGCGAGGAGCGCCGCCTCCGACCAGGCGAGGGTGGCGTTGAGCCCGGCGCGTTCCGCCTCCGCGAGGCGCTCACCGACGGCCACCGCCACCTCGCGCGCGCTCACGGCTCCTCCATCGCCCCGAGCTTCGGCACGACGAAAAACCCGTCCACGAACTCCGGCGCGAGCTCGGGGGGACCGTGAACCAGGTCCGCCGGCACTACGATGTCGTCGCGGAGCGGCGTCTCCCGGGGGCCCATCGGCTCGGCGGCGCCGATCGAGAGATCTCCCAGTGCCGAGAGCTGGGCGACGAATCCCACGATCCGATCCATCTGCGCCGTGAGCTCGGCCAGGTCGCCCGGCGCCACGGCCAGCTCGGCGAGCGCCGCAACCCGCTCCACATCAGCGCGCGAGACGCTCACGCGCCGCCCTCACCGAAATCGCGCTCCAGGCCCGCAAAGGCAACCAGGAGCTGTTTCATGCCGACTGTCTCGTCGTCGAACAGCACGCTTACCTTGAGATCCTTCCCGGCCCCGCCCAGTCCCTGCACGGTGCCGCTGCCGAAGCGGCGGTGGCGCACCCGCTCCCCTTTGATGAGACGCGGGGCATCCTGGTTCTGCTGGTCCTCGTCCATCGCATACAGCCGGGTCGGTGTGGCCCGCGGCACGCTGGTCACTTCCCAGGGCGCAAGCCATCCTCCCGAAGTGCGACGGGGCGACCAGAGCGATGCCGTGCTCTTCTCCTCGAGTAATTCGGGGGGAATCGATTCCACGAAGCGGGACACGATTCCGGGCCGGAGCTCGCCACCGCGCCGCCGCGCGCGGGCCCAGGAGAGATACAGCTTGTCCTTGGCCCGGGTGAGCCCGACATAGAAGAGCCGCCGCTCTTCCTCGAGGCCGGCCTGCGATTCCATCGCCCGGCCCAGCGGGAAGAGCCCGTCCTCGAGGCCGGAGAGCACCACCACGGGCCATTCGAGACCCTTGGCGGTGTGCAGCGTCATCAGGGTGACGCCGTCGTCGCCCTGGGACGAGTCGGCGGCGGAGACGAGCGCGGCCTCGGCCAGGTAGCGCTCCAGCGGCGTGCCACTCTCATCCTCGCCGACGACCTCCGACCACTCGGCCGCGCCGGCGACGAGCTCGCGCACGTTTTCCCACCGGTCGGCGCCCTCGGGCCCTTCGGCGAGGAGCACGGCTTCGTAGTCGATGGCCCGGATGAGCTCTTCGAGAATTAGCACCGGCGCCGAATCCCGGCTCCGCGCCCGCAGCTCGTCGATCAGCGCCGCGAAGCGCTGCAGTCCCTCGCGCACATTGGGACGCAGCCCGGTGATGCGGTCGGCGATCCGCGCCGTCTCCAGCAGCGGCTTGCTCCACCCCGAGGCGACCCCGCGGAAGGTCTCGAGGCTCGCCTCGCCGATGCCCCGGCGGGGAACGCCGACGGCGCGGAGGAAGGCTTCGTCGTCCGCCGGATTGGCGATGATTCGGAGATACGCCAGCAGATCCTTGACCTCGCGGCGGTCGTAGAAACTGGTGGCGCCGATCACCCGGTAGGCGACGCCGGCGCGGCGGAACGCCTCCTCCATCGCGCGCGACTGTGCGTTGGTGCGGTAGAGCACGGCCATGTCCTCGAGCGGCCACTCCCCCGCCGCGCTGCGCTTGGCGAGCTCCCGCGCCACGTACTCGGCCTCGTCGCGCTCGTCGGCGGCCGCGACCACCGTCACCGATTCTCCGCCGCTCCGGCGGGTGTGCAGCGTCTTGCCGAGGCGCCCCGCATTCCGGGATATCGCCGCGTTCGCGGCGTCGAGAATCACCTGGCTGGAACGGTAATTCTCCTCGAGCCGGACGATCCGGCAGGCGCTGAAATCGCTCTGGAACTCGCGCATGTTCTTCACCTCCGCGCCGCGCCAGCCGTAGATCGACTGGTCGTCGTCGCCCACGGCAAAGACATTGCCGTGCCCGCCGATCATCCGGATCAGCTCGTATTGCGCCCGGTTGGTATCCTGGAACTCGTCCACCATGACGAACGCGAACCGGTCCCGCCACCAGGCCAGGCGGTCGGGATGCTCGCGAAAGAGCGTCAGGGGATGCAGCATCAGATCGTCGAAGTCCATCGCGTTCTGGCGGCGCAGGGCGGCGGCAAGGGGATCCATCAGCTCGGCGGCGATCTGCGCCAGCCGGTCGAACCCGGCGGAGGCGGCGAGCTCGGCTCCGGAGAGCATCCGGTTCTTGGCGGAGGAGATGACCGCCTGGACCGCGCGCGCCGGGAAGAGCTTGGGCGAGATCTGCCGTTCATCGAGCAACCGGCGGATGAGCGCGAGCCGGTCGTCTTCGTCGAAGATGGTGAATTGCCGGGAGAAGCCGAGGCGCTCGGCCTCCCGGCGCAACAGCCGTGCGGAAAGACTGTGGAAGGTGCCGATCCAGAGGCCGGTCGGATCGCGATCCAGCAGGGTCGCGACCCGGTGCTTCATCTCGGCGGCGGCCTTGTTGGTAAAGGTGACCGCGAACACCCGCTCGGGAGGCACCCCGTGCTCGTCGAGCAGCACCGCGAGCCGGGTGGTGAGTACCCGCGTCTTGCCGGAGCCGGCGCCGGCCAGCACGAGCAGCGGTCCATTCAGGTGCGCGACCGCCTCGCGCTGCTCCGCGTTCAGAGTCCGGGCCCAGTCCCGGCCGGCTGGTCCGGCCGTCATATCAGCGGGGCCGGAGCCGGTCCGCTCCAAGGTAGGACCGTAGGGCCCCGGGGATTCCGACTGAGCCGTCGGCGGCCTGATTGTTTTCCAGCAGCGCGGCAATCGTGCGGGCAAAGGCGACGCCAGAGGCATTCAGCGTGTGGACGAATTCGGGCTTGGCGCCCGGGGCGGGCCGGAAACGAATGTTCGCGCGGCGGGCCTGGAAATCGGTGAACGTGCTCGCGCTCGAGCATTCGAGCCAGGCGCCTACGCCGGCGGCCCAGACCTCGAGATCGTAGGTGCGGGCCGCGCTGAATCCGGTGTCGCCGCTCGCGAGCTCGACGACCCGATAGGGCAGCTCGAGCCGCCGCAGCACCGCTTCGGCGTGGCCGGTCAGGCTCTCGTGCTCCGCTTCGCTCGCGTCCGGACGGGTGAGCCGCACCAGCTCGACCTTGTCGAACTGGTGGACGCGCAAGAGGCCCCGGGTGTCCTTCCCCGCGGCCCCTGCCTCGCGACGGAAGCAGGGAGTGAATGCCACGAACGCCATGGGCAGCGAGTCCGCCTCGAGGATTTCGTCCCGGTGGAGATTCGTCACCGGAACCTCGGCGGTCGGAATCAGGAAGAGGTCGTCCCGGGGCGAGGCGTACAGGTCTTCCTCGAACTTCGGCAGCTGGCCGGTACCGGTGAGCGTGGCGCGGGAGACGAGATAGGGCGGCGCGATCTCGAGGTAGCCGTGCTCGGTTGTGTGGAGGTCCAGCATAAAGTTCGCGAGGGACCGCACCAGTCGCGCGCCCGCGCCGGTGAACACGGGAAATCCTGAACCCGAGATCTTGCTCCCCCGTGCCAGATCGAGAATCCCGAGCGATTCGCCGAGCTCCCAGTGCGGGCGCGGAGTGAACTCGAACGCGGGTGGCTCGCCCCAGGTGCGGAGGACCCGATTGGCCTCGGCGGTCCCGGTGGGGATCGCGGGATGCGGCAGGTTCGGAAGGCGCGCGAGCACGTCGCGCAGCGCCTCGTCCAGCTCCCGCGCCTGGGCATCGAGCCCCCTGGCCCGTTCCGCCGAAGCCTTGAGAACCGCGAGCAGCTCGTCGGCCGGCTCCCTGGCGCGTTTCTTCCGCGCGACCTCCTCGGTTTGCGCGTTGCGCTCCGCGCGAAGCGCCTCGCCCTCGGTCACCGCACTCCGCCACCGGCGATCGAGCTCGAGCGCCGTGTCCAGGGCCTCCCCAACGGTCGGGTCACCCCGGCGCATGAGCGACGCCCGCACGCCGGCGGGATCCTGACGCAGCAACCGCACGTCGATCACTTCTTCGGGAGTCCGAGCTCGAGTCCGCGGTACCCGCAGTTCACGTTGATGAGGAAACGGAACAGCACCGCGTGCTCCGCCTCGTTGAAGCCGAGGACGTGGAGCTTTCCGTAATACGGGGTGCCGATCCCGCAGTTCGGGTCCACCGCCGAGCGGACATACAGCACCTGCCCCACCGTCAGCGGAATCGTATCGCGGGTGAGATACCCCACCTGCTCGGCCACGGTGATGGCGTCGAAGTCGGTCCCGGTGGCGAGAAACCCGGGCAACCGGACCGTCTGTGGTGTCGGAGCGACCGCGGCGAAGGGGAGGAAGTAATGCCCGCCGCCGGCATCGGTGCCGTACACGAAATCGAAATTCACCAGCTGGTCGAGCCGGGCCGTTTGCCGGGCAACCATGACGAAGGCGCTCGGGAGGTGGATTGGTGACTGGCCGACAGAATAGAGCTTGAGCGTATCGATCCGGTTCTCGAGTGAGGCCGGAGGCAGGCTCAGCGGGTCTCCGCACGCTGTGAGCAGGGCCGCGGTGACGAGGGCGGAGAAGGCGGAAACGAAAGTGGTCGGGCGCATCGCAGAAGCGGAAGATTAAGGGCGCGCAGAAGTAGGGTCAACCCACGGTGTTTTCTTGACTTCGGTCGTCGCGACCCCTTACGTTCACGGCCACTTCCTCCCCCGAATTCTGCGAGGCGCGATGGGCGGCTTGCGGGAGATCATGCAGGGTCTCAACTCCCGGGACGTGATTCGGGGCGCCGCGATCGTCGGCGACGACGGACTGGTCATTCACGACGCCCTGGCCGCCGAAGCCGACAGCGAGGCGGTCGCCGCGCTCGCCGTGACGACGATGCGAGACGCCGAGCAGTTTGGCGGCGCCGGGCGGTGCGGTCCGCTCCGGACCGCGGTGCTGGATTTCGGAAACGGCCCCGCCATTCTCACCGCCCTCGGGGCAGGCGCCACGCTGGTGGTGCTCGCCCGTCCCGACCGCGACCTCGGCCCCCTGCTCTTCGAGCTTCGAACCCGCCGCGACACTCTGACCGGCCTCCTCTGACGATGGACTGGGCCGTCATCCTCGCGGGAGGGTCGGGCACGCGGTTCTGGCCCCTCTCCTCGCCCAGCCGCCCGAAACAGCTGCTGCCGCTCGCCGGGGCCAAGAGCCTCGCCGAAGAAACCTTCGCGCGCCTTGCCGGGTTCATTTCCCCGAGCCGCACCCTCGTGGTGACCGGCGGCAGCACGGCCTCGCAGCTGGTCAGCGAGCTGGGACTGGATCCGGCCAATGTGCTGGTGGAGCCGCGCGCCGCCTCGACCGGGCCGGCGCTGGTGTGGGCCACGCACGAGGCGGGCGCGCGCGACCCGAACGCGACGGTGCTCGCACTCCACTCCGACTGGTACGTCGGCGATACCGGGGCGTTCGTCGGCGCAGCGGAGTCGGCGCTCCGAGCAGCGCGGGATCACGATCGCCTCATCACGGTGGGCATCGTGCCCTCGAGACCCGAGACGGGATACGGCTACATCGTTCCGGGGCCGCCACTCGACAGCGAAGCGTGCATGGTGGCGCGATTCACCGAAAAGCCCGATGCCAAGACGGCGCTCGATCTGATGGCCGACGGGGCGCTCTGGAACAGCGGGCTGTTCGCCTGGACCGCGACCCGCCTCCTCGCGGAGATCACCACGCACACCCCGGAGATCGCGCCCTATCTCGACCGGCTCGACGGGGGCGACGTCGCGGGATTCTTCGCCGCGGTCGCCCCGGTATCCATCGACGTCGGTCTGCTCGAACGCAGCCGCGCCGTGGCGGTCGTCCCGGGACATTTCGACTGGGATGACGTGGGAACCTGGGAGGCACTGACCCGCGTGCGGCCGCGGGACCGCCAGGGCAACGTGGCGGTCGGGCCGGTGGTGTTCCTCGACTCGACCGATTGCATCGCCTGGAGCGACGGCGTGCCGATCGTGATGGGCGACCTGCGCGACGTGATCGTTGTCGTCGCGAACGGCCGGGTACTCGTACTCCGGCGGTCGCAGGCGGCCGACCTCAAGCGAATTCTCGACGCGTTGCCGCCCGACGTCCGGAACCTGCCCGTATGACCCGGCTCATCTGCCTCGAGCCTGCCGACCCCGGGCCATCCTGGTATCCCTTTACCGGTGCGCGCCCGATCGCGGAGCTCCGTGCCGGCGCCTGGCGCATCCGCGACCGGTGGGCCGGTGTGCTCGGCACCGACGACGCGCTCGTGATGGGAAATCACGCGGCGGGGTTCCAGGACGTCGACTCCGCGGAGCTGCTTCCGCCCGGGCCGGTCGAAGGTCCCGCCATCGTGGCGCGCTCCGACTTCGCCCCGGCCGGCCGCGGCCTCGATTTCGAGACCGAGCCCCAGCGCCTGACGCACGAAGGCCGGACGGTGGCGTGGTTCGTCGCCGAGGGAGAAGTCTGGCGGAAGCCGCACGACGATGGCAACGCGCTCGCCGTCGACGGGGTTCGGCTCGAAGGCACCTCGGATCTCCTCACGGCGCTCGAGCGCCTCCTCGCGGGCGACTGCACCGAGGCGCTGGGGGCGGGTCCCGACGCGATCCCGGACGGCGCGCTGATTCTGGGTGATCCGGGCCATGTCGCCTGCTTCGGCGCGACGGTCGAGCCGGGTGTCGTATTCGACGTCCGGAAGGGTGTGATCGTGCTGGAGGAGGGCGTCGAAGTGCGGTCGGGCACCCGGCTCGAGGGCCCCCTCTTCGTCGGGCCGCAGACGATTCTGCTGGGTGGGGCGATCCGAAATTCCGCCATCGGTCCGCAGTGCCGCATCCACGGCGAGCTTGCCGGCAGCGTGTTCCTCGGCTACGCGAACAAGAGCCACGATGGCTTCGTGGGCCACAGCGTCGTCGGACAGTGGGCCAATTTCGGCGCGGGGACCATTACCTCGAATCTGAAGAACACCTACGGCGAGGTGCGACTCGATCTCCCGGGTGGGCGGATCGCCACCGGGCGCACCAATGTCGGAACCTTCCTCGGTGATCACGCCAAGACCGCGATCGGCACCCTCTTTTCCACCGGCAGCGTGGTGGGCACGGGGGCCAACGTGGTCGGCGCGCCGGTGCCGCGATGGGTACCGCCGTTCGCCTGGGGCGCCGCCTCGGCCGAGTTCCTCGATGCCGAAGGGTTCATCCGGATCGCGAAGCGGGTGATGCCGCGCCGCCATGTCGAAGTGAGCGAGGCGCTGGAGGCGTCGCTGCGGGGGCTTCACACGAGGCTGGCCCGTTGACCTCCCTCAGCGTGCTCGGCTCCGGCTCGGCGGGTAACGCCTTTGCCCTCGAAGCGGAGGGCATGGTCCTGCTCATCGATGCCGGGTTCAGCGCGCGCGAAATCGCCCGCCGGGCGGCACTCGCGGGGGTGGATCTGGCCCGGCTGTGCGGGATCGCCCTGACCCACGAACACGGTGACCACGCGCAGGGTGCGCTCCGGCTCGCCGAACGGCACGGAGTGCCCGTGCTGGCTTCGGCGGGGACCTGGACTGCGCTCAGGGGACGACACGGCGTTCGGCATCTCACGCTCCGCTGCACCGGCCGCACCGAGTGCGGACCCTTCATCCTGGCGGGATGTGATCTGCTGCACGATGCCGCGGAGCCGCTTGCCCTCGCCATTTCGACCAGCAGCGGGGTGACGATAGGAATCGCCTACGACTTCGGGCGGGCAACCCAGGCGCTTCGCTATCATTTCCGCGCGCTCAACGCAATCGTGCTCGAGGCCAACTACGACGAGGTGATGCTGCGGACCAGTGCCTATCCGGCGTCAGTGCAGCAGCGAATCGCCGGAAGCGGCGGCCATTTATCCAATGGGGCGAGCGCACTGCTCCTCTCGGAGCTGCATCATCCGGGTCTCACGACGGTCGTGCTGGCGCACCTCAGCCGGCGCTGCAACACGCCGGAAGCGGCGCGGGCCGCCGTCGAGCCGGTGCTCCGCGCGGCGGGATTCGCCGGACGCCTGGTGGTCGCCACCCAGGATGCCCCGCTGGCGCCCTTCCCTCTCACCGAGACACCGAATCTCCCGCTGGAGAGCGTGCCCGCCGCGATGCCCTGAGGGGTGGGTGATGTTCCCGCGGTACGGCGATAGGGTCAGGCCGGCGGCTGGAGCTCCGGATCGGGAGGCACGGGCACATTGCCCGGTCTCGGTGTTGCGGGTCCCACCCGCTTCAGTGTGATCGGGTCAGGCAGATCGCCGCCGGAGAGCGTGAGGCGATCGCCCTTCAGCTTGAGCTTGTAGATCTCCCACTCCCCTCCAAGCGCGATCATGATCTGGCCCTCCTTGAGCCGCCAGCGGACCGTCTCCTTCCCCCAAGATGCGCTCGAGTCCGATCGAATCATGACGGTTTTCGGTCCGTCGGCCTTCACCTTTCCCTTTTCCAGCTGCCAGAGCCCCGACAGCGTGGTTCCGTTGGGAACCTGCGCCACGAGCGGGGCCGAGACAAGGAGACCGAGCAGAAGCACGATACGCATGGGAAGAAACCTAATCGCTCGGCAGGCCGGGTCGCACGGACTACCCTCGCCGCTTGAAGTACTGCACCGCCCGTTCATGCTTCAGCGCCGCGGCCCGGCTCGAGAATGTGCCCAGGTTCCGCCGCTTGCCGGTTCGTGGATTCTTCTTCCTCGAGTAGAGCCGGTACTTACCCGATGCCAATTTCCTGATCATCGCCGTGGTCGCTCCGTGACTGAATTATGGCATCGACGCTCGGGGTATTGAGCCGGATCGGGCATTGATATAGGATAGGCCTGTACACCCCTCTGCAAGGAGATCCCATGTCTACCATAGCACCTGCCTCGACTGCCGCCGTCGCGCACGAGCTCACCGATCTCTGCCGCGCGGGCAAGAACCTCGACGCCATCGCCAAGCTGTATTCTCCCGAGGTCGTCAGCATCGAGCCGGTCGGCGACGAAACGATGCCCGCGGAAATGAAAGGGATCGACGCGATCCGAGGCAAGAACGAGTGGTGGTACGACACCCACGAGGTTCACTCCGTCGAAGTGAACGGCCCCTTCGTGAACGAGCACCAGTTCGCCGCGCAGTACACCTGGGACGCCACCATCAAGAAGACCGGCCAGCGGTTCCAGATGGAGGAAATGGCGCTGTACACCGTGAAGGACGGCAAGATCGTGCGGGAGCGGTTCTTCTATAACGCGCCCGGGAAATAGGGAGCGAGCCGTCAGGCATCGGCCATCAGCCATCAGATCTGATGGCCGATGGCTGATCGCCTCTTCTATTGCGACCACTCCGTCGGCGTCCGGTCCCACCGGTGGTCCCGAAGCTGAGCCAGCAGGGAATCGGGCAGCACGCCCGCATCGCTCGCCGCCAGGTTGGCGTCCACATGGTGGGTCTTTCGCATCCCCGGGATAACGGTCGCGACGTCCGGATTGGACAGGATGAACCGCAACGCCACCTCGGGCATGCTCATCCCGCTCGGAATGAGGGGACGAAGCCGCTCGGCGCGCTCGACGCTGGCGTGCAGATTCCCGGGCACGAAATAGGTATTTCGCCAGTCACCCTCGGGCCAGCGCGAATCCCGCGTCAGCGTCCCCGTGAGGGTTCCCTCGTCGAAGGGTACCCGCGCGATCACCGCGATGTCGAGCTCCCGGCAAACCGGAAAGAGCCGGTCCTCGGGAGCCTGATCGAAGATGTTGTAGATCACCTGGACCGCATCGATCACACCGGAGCGAAGGGCCCGCAGGCAATTTTCCGGCTCCCACCGGTTCACGCTGATTCCGGCCGCCCGGATCAGACCCTCCTGCTTGAGGTCCGCCATCGTGCGCCGCCACCTCGGGTCGTCCGCCCAGGCATCGCTCCAGACGTGAAATTGCAGCAGGTCGATGGAGTCGACGCCGAGATTCTCGAGACTCTTCCGGGTGAATGAGCGCATGTGGTCGGGAGGATAGGTCTCGTCGAGGGTGGACTGCGCTCGGGCCGGCCATTTCAGATTCCGGGGCGGGATCTTCGTCGCAACGAAGAGCCGGTCCCGGGGGTGTGCCCGCACCAGCTCCCCGAGCAGCCGCTCGCTCCGCCCCTGACCGTAAACCCACGCGGTGTCGAAAAAGTTGCATCCGAGCTCGACCGCGCGCTCCAGCGAGTTTCTCGACAGGGTGTCGTCGGAGCCGGACCATCCACCCATCCCCCACATACCGTACCCGACCTCGCTGACCTGCCACCCGGTGCGGCCGAAGCGGCGGTATCGCATCCCGCGGCTACCTGACGCTCACCAGCTCGATGGTGAACACGAGAATCGAGTTGGCCGGAATGGGACCGTTGGCCTCTGCGCCATATCCCAGGGCCGGCGGGATCACGACCTGCCGCGTTCCTCCCACCCGCATCCCCGTCACGCCTTCATCGAATCCCGGAACCACCTCGCCGGCGGCCAGCCGGAACACGAAGGGGGCGTCGGCGGGGCCGTTGGCATCGAATTGCTGCCCGCCGGGAAGGCTCCCGGCATAGTGGATCGCCACCTGCTGTCCGGCAGCTACCGGTTCCCCGGTGCCGACGGTCAGGTCGCGGATCCAGGCACCGCGGGGAGTTTGGGTCATCGCGGCGAGGTCGACGCCGAGTGACGGCGCAAAGGTTGTCCGGGCGATATCCGGAGGATCCCCCGCCGGCGGTCCGGTATCCGGAGTCGGGCGATCGGTGCAACTCGCGGCTCCGAGAACAGCCAGCACAAGAAGCGGCTTCAGCATCATCCTGTCCCTCCCGCTTCGATGTTCGTTTTTCGGTGGCACAGAAAAGAATAACACATTCCATTGATGCTCCGGAGGCACGTCGTGAAGACAGAGGAGTATGGAATGACTCTCGAATCGGAGCTCCGCCGGCTCAATAAAGAGTACGTGAGCGCGTCACTGGCCGGCGACGTCGAATGGTATCGCAATCATCTGGCCGAGGAGTTCGTGTGCATCGATTCGGATGGATCGGTGCTCGACAAGCCCGCATTCCTGACGATGACGGCCAGGGGCTCCGAGCTCGCCGAGTACCGGTTGGACGAGGTCGCCGTCCAATTATACGGTGACGTCGCGCTGGTGCGGGCGCAGGGATCGTGGAGGGCGAAGAACGGCACCCCGGGAATCAGCCGGTACGTAGACGTCTGGGCGCGCACCGGCGAGGGGTGGAAAGCCGTCTCAGCACAAATCACCCGCCCCGCAAGCTAGGCTGCTGCCCACTGCCCTTTGCCCACCCCCTACTGCGCTCGTATCGCCACTCCCGGATCGATCCGCGCGGCGCGGAGTGCCGGAATCCAGCAGGCGCCGATGCCGACGAGTGCCATAAGCGCTGCCACGGCGGCGAGGGTGACCGGATCGTGCGGCGCCACACCATAGAGCAGACCCTGGATCAGCCGCGCGGCGAGCATCGAGCCGATCACGCCGAGGAGGAGGCCCACCGCCAGGAGCACCCCACCCTCCATCAAGACCATGCGCTGCACCCGGCCGCTATCGGCGCCGAGGCTCATGCGGATCCCGATTTCATTGGTGCGGGCGCTCACCGAGAATGCCAGCACCCCGGCGATCCCCACCGCCGCAATGATGACCGCCAGAATCCCGAATGAGGCGACCAGGACGGCGTTGAGCCGCCGGGGCGCTACGCTCTCGTCCCGGATCTGGTCCAGGGTGAGCACCCGTTCGATCGGGTCCTGCGGCGCGATCCCGCGAACGATCTTGGTGGCCGCCGGTGCGATGGCCGACGCATCGGTGC
>Ga0184615_10000976_pt1 | contig 15568 bp, 14 predicted proteins | sample PLM4_65_coex_FD_133134 | JGI IMG/M metagenome (GOLD analysis project Ga0184615, IMG submission 133134) | Groundwater sediment microbial communities from an aquifer in East River, Colorado, USA - PLM4_65_coex | ecosystem: Environmental > Terrestrial > Soil > Riparian zone | place: USA: East... | reverse complement strand
GACCAAACTGGGCTTCTACATGCTCCGGGATCCCATGACGCGCATCAACATGGATGTCGTGCACGAAGTGTGTTATCGCGGCATGTTCGATCTCGATAAAGCGGTCCGGGAAGGCAAGCCCGCCGGCCTGAAAACCCTGGGCGACTGGAAGACGTTTTACGAAGGGTTGTCCTCCCTGACGCCGCAGGCGCGCAGGAGCTGGCTGGCTTTCGATCATTACTACTCCGACATGGCGTTTCCCGCTGCGTTGCCGCTGGTGTTCGCCGATCATCCGAAGCGCTTGCTCGACGTCGGCGGGAATACCGGAAAATGGGCCGTCCAGTGCGCGAGGTTCGATCCGGATGTGCGAATCACCATTGCCGATTTGCCGCAACAACTGGAGCTTGCCCGGGAGACGATCCGTGAAAACCGCCTGGAGCAACGGGTCGATTTCGTGGCCATTGACGTGCTGGATGAATCAAAATCGTTTCCCGGGGACTACGATGCCATCTGGATGAGCCAGTTTCTCGATTGTTTTTCGCAGAGCGAAATCGTGTCCATCCTGCGGCGCGTTGCCCGGTCCCTGAAGGCCGGCGGCACCCTGTATATTCTCGAGCTCTTCTGGGACCGGCAGCCCAACGCAACCGCCGCCTTCTGCCTGCAACAGACCTCTCTATATTTCGCCTGCATCGCCAACGGCAACAGCCAAATGTATCATTCGGCCGACATGATGCGCTGTCTCGAAGAAAGCGGCCTCGAGTTGATCGAAGAGCGCGATCAGGTTGGCCTGTACCACACCTTGCTCAAGTGCCGAAGAGCGTGATCAGCGCGCGGTGGACGGTATGCTCCGCGACAGCGCTCGCGCTGCTCCCGGCCTTCCTCGCAACGTTCGGCACGGCAACCGGCGCGCGCGCCGCACAGCTCCCGCTGTGGGAGGCCGGGGCCGGCGTAACGGTCATCAGCTTCCCGGATTACCGGGGCTCGGACCAGCGGCGGTCCTGGGTGCTGCCGTTCCCCTACCTGGTCTACCGTGGCGAGTTCCTCCAGGCGGACGAGCGCAGGGTGCGCGGCCTGTTCTTCAAGACCGAGAGGGTCGAGCTCGACTTCAGCATAAGCGGCACGCCCCCCGTCGAGAGCAGCGGGAATGACGCCCGGCGGGGCATGCCGGACCTGGATGCCACGCTGGAGATCGGCCCGTCGCTCAATTTCCTCCTGCTGCAGACGGACGACCGCAAGGCCCGGCTCGAGCTGCGCCTGCCGGTGCGCGCCGCGCTCGCTTCGGATTTTTCGCACGTGAATTTCGCGGGATGGGTGTTTCAGCCAAACCTGAACCTGGACCTGCGCGACGCGTTGGGCCACGGGGGGTGGAAACTCGGCTTGCTCGCCGGACCCATGTTTTCCGACCGGCGTTACAACCAGTATTTCTACGGCGTCGACCCGGCCTTCGCCACCGCGGGCAGGCCCGCGTACAATGCGAGTGGCGGCTACGCCGGTACCCAGCTCATCACCTCGCTCAGCAAGCGCTATCGCGGGTTCTGGATCGGCGGCTTCGCCAAATGGGATACTCTGAATAGCGCGGTCTTCGCCGACAGCCCGCTCGTGAGAACCAACCAGTACTTCGCGGCCGGCATTGCCGTCGCCTGGATCGTCGGCGAATCCAGGACCAGGGTGGAAGTCAACACGAACCCGTGACATGAACAACCCGTCGCGCTCACACCTCATCCTCATCCCGACCTACAACACCGGCGGCAAGGTCTTGCAGACCGTGTGGGACGCCAGGCGGATCTGGCAGCCGGTCTGGGTCGTGGTGGACGGCAGCACCGACGGCACCCTGGAGGCGCTGCAGGCCCTGGCGGGGGACGATCCGGAGATACGGGTGCTGGCGTTGCCGCGCAACCGGGGCAAGGGCGCGGCGATCCTGCACGGCCTGCGCGAAGCCGAAGCGGCGGGCTACACGCACGCCCTGACGATGGACGCCGACGGGCAGCACCCCACCGACAAGATCCGCGAATTCATGGAGGCTTCTCGGGCGAGTCCCGATGCACAGATACTCGGCGTGCCGGTCTTCGATGCCACCGCGCCGCGCGTGCGCGTGCACGGGCGCAAGCTCTCCAACTGGTGCGCGGAGCTGGAAACCCTGGGGGCGGGAATCGGCGATTCGCTCTACGGCTTCCGCGTCTATCCCATCGCCCCGCTGCGCGAGATCATGGAACGGCAGCCCTGGATGCGCCGCTTCGATTTCGACGCGGAAGCCGCCGTTCGCCTGTGCTGGCGCGGCGTGCGCCCGATCAACCTGGCGGCGCCGGTGAAATATTTCCGCCCCGAGGAAGGCGGCGTCTCGCACTTTCGCTACCTGCGCGACAACGTGCTCCTCTCCTGGATGCACGCGCGCCTCATCCTCGAGGGGCTGGTACGGTTGCCCTTCCTGCTCGGGCGCCGGCTCGCCCGCCGCTAAATCCAGAGTGAAATAAACTTGACGCAAAGGACGCAAAGAAGAAGATCAAGTCGCAAAGTTAGCTTTCATTATTGAATTTCTTTGCGGCTTTGCGCCTTTGCGTCGAGGGTTTCCGCTCGCCTCGTCAGATCATCCCGCCGTTGATGGAGATGACCTGCCCGGAGATGTAGCTCGCCTGCTCGGAAGCGAGGAATCCCACCAGCGCGGCCACCTCTTCCGGCGTGCCGGCGCGCTTCATGGGCACCAGATTCTCGATCGCCTCCCGGCTGAACACGCCCTCGGTCATGGCAGTGGCGATAATCCCCGGCGCGACCGCGTTCACGGTGATGCCGCGGCTGGCGAGCTCGATCGCGAGTGATTTCGTCGCGCCGTGCAGGCCCGCCTTGGCGGCGGCGTAGTTGGCCTGGCCGCGGTTGCCGGTGAGCGCCGCAACGGAGGAAATGCTGATGACGCGGCCCCAGCGCGTCGCCATCATTGGCAGCAGCAGCGGCTGCGTGACGTTGAAGAACCCGTTGAGCGACACGTCGATCACCCGCGACCACTGCGCGGGTGTCATCGCCGGCATCACGGCATCATCATATATGCCAGCGTTGTTGACCACGACCTGGATCGGGCCGCCGGCCAGCAGCTCCTCCAGCGCCGCTCCGGTCCCGGCGCGGTCGGTCACGTCGAATGCCACGGCCTGAGCGCTCCCGCCGCCGGCAGCAATCTCCGAAGCGAGCTTCTGCGCCTGCGGCAGGCGGGTATTGGCATGGACGATGACATGCAGCCCATCGGTTGCAAGCCGCCGGCAGACCGCGGCGCCGATACCGCCGCTGCCGCCTGTGACGAGCGCTCTCTTCATATCAAGCCTGTCTTAAAACAAACGGAACCACAGATGAACACAGATACACACAGATAAGATCAAGAAAGATTGGACAGGAATAACAAGACTCAACAAGATTTTCGGGAAACATTATCTGGCTAGAAGTGGTCTCAAAAATACTCCCTCGCCCCGCGGCAGCGGGGAGAGGGGATTTTTGAGATGGCTTCTAGAGTATTTGTTGAAATGCTCGCTCTCATTTTGTGCATTCTGTGAAAACTAGTAAATCCTGTCTATGTTTTTGTTTTTATCCGTGTTCATCTGTGGCTAATTCTGCTTCTCGGATTTTTGCGGAACGTTCCCGGCGCCTCCCGCGATGTCGAGCACGACCATCGCCCGCCCGCTCAGCACTTCCACCTCCCCCACCCGCAGCGTGAACCGGTAGATCACGCGATCTCCGCGCGAGTCATGCGCATGGCGTCACCGCCACGCGCAAATGCGTTCCCGCAACGTACTCGAGGATGACCGTGCCGCGGAAGCCGCGCGCGAGCGCTGACAGCAGCGGCAGGCTGCGCGCGGCGGGCACGCCGGTTCTCAGCGCCTCGAGGCCCGGGTCCGCCACGCGGGTCGCGTCCGTTTCCTGCGCCACGAACGCCACGTCGAGGGTCGCAACGGCGCGATCCGTCGCCTGCGGCGCCAGCACCAGCGCCAGGCCGAAATCGCCGCTGATCGGGCGCACGGCGTTCAGAGGCTCGGGATACGGGTGATCGTAGGCGATGAGCGCCACCGGCGCGCCGGCAACCGCGACCTGGGACGCAGCCTCCAGCAGGCCTGCCGCAAAGCTCCCGTCGTGACAGCACAGGCTGGTCGAAGCCGCGCGGCACTGCGTCGCGATGCTCCAGTACCCAGCCACGGCGTTGTGCACGGAGTTATGAAAGCGCGTCGGCGAGATCTGCCGTTCCGGGGTCGCAAGCGCTTCAAGAATATAGTGCAGGTTGTCGCAGTCGCCGCTCGAGGAGGCGAACACGGTCGCCGTGGCCGCCGCATCGCGGCCGGCATTGGCAAGAGCCTCCTGCCCGGCCGCGAGAGCAAGCTTGACCGGCACGCCGGCGCGGCGCCGCTCGGCGGCGGGCAGCAGCTCGCTCGCCGCAACGGCGGTAGGTGCGCGAGAGTAGCCCTGCTTGCCAGCGAATATCGCGCGGCTCGCCTGCCAGCCGCGCAGGCCCGGACCGACCAGGCCCACGCCTTCGACGAACGCGAGCATCAGCCTGCCGCCCCCAGCACGACGCTGCAATTGCTCCCGCCAAAACCGAACGAGTTGCTGAGCACCCGTCGCACGCGGGCCTTTCGTGGCTCGATCAGGTAACGGCACTTCATGGCGGGATCGATGCGGCGGGTATTCGCGCTGCCGGGCATGAGGCCATGCTCGATCGCCAGGATGGAAATGATGATCTCCGTGATCCCGGCCGCGCCGAGCAGGTGCCCGGTCGCGCCCTTGGTCGAGCTGCACGGGGTCCCGTCGCCGAACAGCTCATGGACCGACCGGTCTTCGGCCGCGTCGTTGGTGCGGGTCGCGGTGCCGTGCAGGTTCACATAGTCGATGTCGGCGGGGGCAAGACCCGCGGACTCCAGCGCGCGCTGCATGGCGAGCCTTGCGCCGAGGCCCTCGGGATGCGGCGTGGACATGTGATAGGCATCGCAGCTCTCCCCGATGCCGAGCAGCAGCATCGCACGGTCTTCAGGCCGGACCCCGACCCGCTCCAGCAGCGCAAAGCCCGCGCCCTCGCCAATGGAGAGTCCATCGCGCTCCGCATCGAAGGGACGGCAGGGCCCGCGTGAAGTCAGCTCCAGAGAATGAAAGCCATAAAGGGTAGTGAGGCACAGCGTGTCCACTCCGCCCACGACCGCGGCATCGCAGACGCCCGCCGCCATCATGCGCGCCGCGTTGCCGAACACCTTGGCGGTCGAGGAACACGCCGATGACACGACGAAAGCCGGGCCCTGCAATCCCAGGTAGCGGCGCACGAAATCCGCCAGCGAAAAGGTGTTGTGCGTCTGGGCGTAACGGTAATCCGGCGGTAGAGCGCCCGTCCTCGGGTCTCGGCGGCGATAGGCCAGCTCCGTTTCCAGTATGCCGGACGTGCTCGTGCCCAGGAATACGCCGACGCGCGCGGCGCCGTAGCGGTCGCGGGCCTGCGCAACGGCCCCGGCAAAGCCATCGAGCTCGATTCCGAGCTGCGCCAACCGGTTGTTGCGGCAGTCATAGGCGCCGAGATCGGGCCGGACGCGGGCTTCTTCCAGCCCAGGCACCCGTCCGATATAGGTGTCGAGCGCGACGGTCTCGAAATCACAGCGCGCCAGTCCCGAGCGCTTGTCACGCATGGCGTCAGCGACCGCCCGCGCCCCCGCGCCCAGGCAGTTCACGACGGAATAATGGCTGATGGCGAGCGGCTGCACGATCTGAATTTAACCACAGATTATCTGTGTTGATCTGCGGTTGCATTCTGATTTTCCTGGCGCCCTTGGCGCTCTTGGCGGTTCAAATATTGTTTCTGTTTCTCTCGGCGTCCCTTCGACAGGCTCAGGACAGGCCTTGGCGGTTCAATGCGAGACTTTCCTGGCCACGAACAGGACATTGGCGAATGGGGTGCCCTCGCTCATCGGCTCCGCGCTGACGGCAAAACCGCGTCCCGCCAACTCTGCAATCCAGTCAACCGCGCTACGGTAATGCAGTCGCTGCCCGAACTCACCGCGCAGGACACCGGCGATCCGCTCGCTCCACTCCGTAACCCGGAACGCGAATCCCGCGTCGGCATCGGCTTCGCGCATCAGCAGCAATCCGCCGGGCTCGAGCGCCCCCGCTGTCTTCTCGATCACGCGCCCTTGCTCCGCTTCGCCGAGATAATGCAACACATCCAGCATGACGATCACCGAGCACGGCGGGAAATCGAAAACACGCAGGTCGCGCTGTTCCACCTGCACGCTGTCGCCGAGTGCGCGGCGCGCGACTTGCACCCGGCCCGCGCTCAACTCGATCCCCCGCAAGCCGAGGTTCAGCGGCGGCGGTGGCCAATCCCCCGGCCACAGGCCGGCCCGATACTGCTCTTTCGCCGCCCTGATCAGCGACAACAGCATGCCCTGGCCGCAACCCAGATCGAGCAGGCATCCCCGGTCGGGCAACAAGCCGCGGCGCAGCAAGGAAAAAAAGACCGGGTCGTGGCGCAGCTTGCCCCTGGCAAAATGCCACGCGTACCTTCCTGCCCCGATATAAGGCCGCGTCGCGGCCTCGAACAGCGGCCTAATCTGTGGATCCATTTGACCCGGCAGCCAGCGTAACCGACCTCAGGCCCTTTGCCTGGATCCGGTCCAGCAGCCCCGGCAGGACGGCGAGCACGACCGGCGTGCCGTCCCGGGTCAGGGAGTAACCGATGTCATGCAAAAGCAGGATGTCGCCTGCCGCAAGTCTGCCGGCAAGCCGTTGCAGCACCCTTTCGGGATTGCAATGTATCGCGTCCAGGCCCCGCCTCGTCCAGGAGACGTAGTGCAGCCCGCACTTCGCCAGCACGGGATCGAGCAGCGGGCTGCGCAACCCCATGGGCGCGCGGAAAAACCGGGGTGCGCGGCCGGTGATCCCGGAAACGACCGTCTGTGCCGATTCCACTTCGCGCTTCAGCCGGACCAGGCCGTAAAACGCGAATGCGCCCGAATGGCGATGACTGTGATTTTCGATGCTGTGGCCCCGGCGCACGATCTCTTTCACGATGTGAGGGTACGCCGCGGCCTTCTCTCCGACGCAGAAAAAACTCGCCTTCGCCTGATGGCGATCGAGCAGATCGAGCACGCGCGGCGTGACCTCGGGATCGGGGCCGTCATCGAACGTAAGACTGACCTCCATGCGCGCCGCCGCAGCCGCGGGCAGCCGGACCAGATTGGCGCCCAGCACCCGGCCGCGCGGCCAGCACATCGCTGCCGCCAACAGCAGGTGATTGGCGGCCACCGCGCCCAGCGCCCACGGCCACAGCGCGGGCTGCATCGCGACAGTCGCCACGGCCGCGGCGTGCAACAGCATGGAAAGCCGGACCGCGGGCGTCGGGCTCCACGGATAGCCTCTGTTCGCGCTTGCCACGGCAGTATCGGCTGCCCGCTTCACGGCGATCGCCCCCCTGCCAGGTCCCGCCTGCCCAGGATGGCGGAAAACGCAAGCGCCAGGATCGCCCCAATCCCGACCGTCAGGCCGATGTCGTGCAGGACCGGCACTTTCGAGAACGCGAGCAGGCCGAAACCGATCATGGTGGTCACGTTGGCGAACAACAGCGAAACGATGGTGCGTTCGCGGTCCCTTCCGGACGGCGCCTGCCGGTCGAAAAACAACGAGTAATTGGACCCCACCGCGACCACCAGCAGCAGCCCCACCAAATGGAAGATGGAAAGCTGGAAACCACTCAGAACCAGCACCCCGGACGTCACCAGGACCGCCGCGGCGAGCGGCGCGAGCACGTCGAAGACCCGCCGTGGCGAACGCAGGCTTGCGAACAGGAGCAGGACGATCGCCGCGGCACCGAGCAGCGAATACATCAGCGCTTCCCCGCGATAGGTCCGATAGAGTGAATCGGACTCGCGCTTGAGGTCCAGCAACACGGCCCGCGTTCCAGCCGGGGCGGCGATTTCCCCGGCGATGCCCGCCGCATCGGCGACACCTCGCAAGGGCAACATGGCCACCCAGCCGTTTTCCCGCTTCACCAGCAGAGTGTCCAGCCTGAGCGCAAGACGGGTGCCTTGCAGGCTACCGCGGTCGATGAGCGGCAGGTCCTTTACGGCAGCCGTGTCCTTGAGGAAAGGCTCGAACACCTGGCGGCGGTACGGCAGGTCCTTTAGAGCGCGCTCCAGGTTTGCGCGCAGCACTGCGGGCGCCGGCAGAGCGGCCTGGCGGGCACGTTGCGCCTGCCGGCTGGGCAGGTAGTCAGCCGGAGACTCGTATCCTTCCAGCAAGCCGGACTGGGACGCCCTGCGCAGGGCCGCCCCGATCGTCTCGCTCGTCTGCAGCGCGGCCTCCTCTTCCGGCGCGTGGATGACCACGAGATAACGCACGTCGGGCGCGCCGATGTCCCGGCGCAGCTGCTGGTCCAGCATCTGATCGGAGCGCGATACCGGGCTCAGGCTTGCGAGGTCGTCGCTCCACAGCGGCTCGCGCTGGGTCGCCAGCACCACCGCGGCGAGCACGACGGCGACCAGAAGCGGGTAGCGCAGCGCCGGCGCGTGCCGCACGGCCGCCATCGCCCGGGGACCGAAGGCCGCCACCGCAGGCGCGGCGAACCCGGACGGTAACAATTCCGGCAGGACCCAGCGCGTAACGGCGACGGCAACGAGGAGCCCGGTGATGGAGAACAATCCGAGCTGCGCGAGCCCGGTGAAGCCCGAGAACAGCATCGCGCTGAAACCGCAGATGGAAGTCAGCACGCCGAGGCGCAACGTCGGCCAGATCCGGTCGAGCGCCCGGTGCGGCGCGATGCCGGGCGCGGTCTGAGTGAACAGATAGATGGCGTAGTCCACGCCCTCGCCAATCAGCGTGACGCCGAAGCCCAGCGTAATGCCGTGCACCGCGCCGAAACCAAGACTCACCGCCGCGACCCCCGCAGCCGCGCCGCTCGCGACCGGCAGGAGACCCAGACCCAGCGCGCGCGGCGAGCGGTAAATCGCCAGCAGGACCGCCGCGATGAGCGCGGTGGCGATCAACGAGAACCGCAATGCATCGCCCCGGATGGCGGCGCGCGTGCTGACCGAGAAGACACCGGGGCCGGCAAGCAGCAGTTTCGCGCCGCTCGCGGCCGCCGCCTGCCCGAAGGCGCCGCGGACCAGCGCCAGCGCCCGCTCCTGCGCGTCGAAATCGTAGCCCGCGGCGCGGGTCTGCGCGACGAGCAGCGCCCGCCCGCCGTCGCGCGAAGACCACACACCGCCGCGCATCGCGGGTTTCGCCTGCCCCTCGAGCCGCTCCACGATCCGCAATAGCTCGCCGCTGGGATCGCCGGGCAGGATGCGCCGCACCAGCATGCCGGCGGGCGAGCCGAGCAGCCGCAGATGCTCCTCGAGACGCTCGCGCAGCGCGTCCGCCGAAAAACGCTCCGGCGTGACGGCAGGGCTCAGCAGGTAGCGGTTGCGCCACAGGAAATCGCGGTCCTTTGCGGAACCGGTGTCTTCGCCGTTGTCCACGGATATGAAGCTATCGTGTTTGCGCAACTCCGCCGCTAACCGCTTGCTCGCTTGCGCCAGCGCCTCGGGCGGAGCGCCCTCGATGCCGATCAACATGAGCCGCGACACCGCGCCCTCGCGCAATTGCTCCACCAGCACCTGTTGCTCGGGAGTCGGCGAGCGCGGCAGAAAGGCCGAGATGTCGGTCGTGAATGTCGTGCGGGTGATGACGGCGATGCACGCCGCGACGAAGATGAGCCACGCGCCGATCGCCCACCGCGGCGAAATTGAAATCATTGCAAACCGCCAAAAACAGAATCAACCACAGATGAACACAGATACACACAGATGCGAACCAACCCCAAAAACAAATGGACATGATTCACAGGATTCACAGAGAAGCCATCTCAAAAATCCCCTCTCCCCGCTGCCGCGGGGCGAGGGAGAATTTTTGAGACCACTTCAGAATCAAAACCTGTCTATTTTGGTCTTGATCTCATCCGTGTTCATCTGTGTTTATCTGTGGCTCCATTTTTGTCTTGGTTTACCTGGCAGCCTTGGCAGTTCAGATCTTGTTTTCATTCTGGTCCTGCTTCTCTCGGCGTCCTGGCGGTTCAATTCCTGTTCTTATTCTTGTCTGCGTTCATCTGCGTCTATCTGCGGTTCCAATAGTCTTTTCACGGACCGTCCCTCGTCATGGTCATCACCGAGCGGTCCCCGCCGGTCTCGATGATCTCGATGGCGTTGATCCAGCTGCGGTCGCCGCTGATGCGGATCTCGCTGACCACGCCCTGCATCCCCGGCTCGCTCGGCTTGAGCGTGAGACGCCACCGGCGCTCGCCGCCATCGAGGCTGACCTGGTAGAAGCGGCTCAACGTCGGCAGGTCACCCGCAAGCGTGGAGCGGATGCTCTCGACGAAAGCCCAGATCACGGGATAGTCCTGCAGGACGAGCGTGCGGCGCTGGTTACGTTCCTTGCTCTCGATCGTCAGCTCCTCGCGCTCCAGCACCAGGCTCTCGGGCCGGGGCGCGAGCGTGTGCTTTTCCAGCCGGCTGGGGGCGACGTAGACCAGCGTCCCGGAGATTTCCAGCGGCGCGTTCAGGATGGCGAGGTGCTTGCGCTCGACGAATCTGGCATTGGCGGTCTTGACCTGCCCCAATTCCTGCATCAGCCGCTTGATGTCCCAGCCCGCGGCATCACCTGATTCGGCGGCACTCGCGGCGGATGTGCAGATGCCGGCGGCGAACAGCAATAGCACCGCCCGCATATCGCACGCGAACGGGCTACCGCCAGAAATCATAGAAGTTGAACCAGTTGTATGGAGCGATGCGGCAATAATGTTCCAGGCGTCCTGCATAGCGCCGCAACACGTGGCCCGTCATTGAATCGCGATCGCGGTTGTCGATCTGGTCCAGCATCGCCAACCGCTCGAAGTGGACTTCGTAGCGGTTGCCGCCCCGATAGATGCCGAACATCAGCGCTATCGGCCGTTTCAGCATCGCGGCAATCCGGATCGGCCCCGCCGGGAAAGCAGCCTGCTCTCCCAGAAAGGGGCAGGACACCGTGCCCCCGTCCTTGATCGTCCGGTCCGCCAGCATGCCCACGAATTCGCCGCGCGCCAGCGCGGCCTCGACCTTGAGCATGGAATCAAGCTTGCCCAGGCTGATGACCTCCATCTGCAAAGCCGGATTGACGGCTTCGAACACTTCGCCCGTCTTCCTGGAGTTCTCCTCGTACATCACCATGCTGACGTTGAACCCGCGCGTCCTTCCGGCGGATCGCACGATCTCGAAGCTGCCGAGGTGCGCGCCGAGCAGCACGCATCCCTTCCCCGCCGCAATCAGCTCTTCAGCGATCTCGGAGCCGTGGACGCGCACATCGAACCTGGAGAATTGCTCCTTGAGGAGGTAAAGCCGGTCGAGTATGGTGGCTGCAAAGGTGTGGTAGTGGCGGAAAGCATCCGTTATGCCCGCTTTCCGCCCCAGAACCCGGCTCAGATACTGGAGCGAAGCGGCCCGTGCCGTGGGCGTGAACGCCAGGAAATAGAGGCAGATGGGATAGAGCAGCAGCCGCGCGGCGGGCCGTCCGAGGGACATCGCCACCCAGACTATGATTCGCAACGCGAGCTTGTTGCTGCGTTCCGGCAGGGCCATCCACTCCGGCGCCTGCGGTCGATTCACTTCGCTGTCGGCGGGTCGGGTCATTTGGAGCCCATAACATAATGAAACACACGCTGCGCTGTCACGGTTTTGGCGACATGCACCGGACCCCCGCCGCCCCCAGTAAGGACTCCTAAATTCTGCAGCGAGGAGCCAAAACCGCGCCAGCCACAAGGGTTGCGGCCAGAATCGTCACTGGCATTGTCGCTCGCCTTGCCAATATCGACATATTGGCTGCACCTCGCTTCGCGCCATCGCCAATTCTGGCTCGCAACGCAGGTGCGTTTCATCATGCTATGGACTCCCGATCTGGCCGGTCAGCACCGCCCTTCCCTCCATGGCGCAGGTGAACTTGATCGCGCGTCGGGAAAATGCCCTTGCGACGCCGGGTGATCGCGCTGGAAGTCCCTTTCGATCACGGTCATCCTGGTTCCGTCGTCGATCCGAGTTCGGCCGCGATCCGGTTCAGCGGCTCGCGCGGCAGCTTGCCGGTGGCGTTGCGCGGCAGGACATCGACGAAGCACAGCGGGCGCGGCAGGAAAGCGGGATCGATGCGCTGGCGCAGGGCGTTCATCAGCGTCTCGCTGGTGTGCCCGGGCGCGACCACGAATGCCACCAGGCGCGCGATTGCCTCGCCTTCCTCCTCGGGGGCGACAAATACCCCGTCGAGCACGCCCTCGATCGAGTTCAGATGATAGTTGAGATGCGCGAGCGAGGTCCGCTTGCCCGCGACGTTCACGAGGTCCGCCGTGCGGCCGTGCAGCAGGAACTTCTCCCGGCCGCGCAGCTCGATCACATCTGCCAGCAGCACCTCGGTCTCGACATGCCCGCCCCTGACCCAGGTGCCCTTGCTGTCCGAGCGCAGCGTGACGCCCGGCAGCGGGCGCCATTCGTCGGTCTCGACGGTGCGCCGGGTGGCGATCTGCCCGGCTTCGGTGCAGCCGTAGATCTCGTGGAGGGGTGCGGCGAAGCGCGCTTCCGCCCGCGCCGCGAGCTGCGGCGACAACGGAGCGGTCGCGCACAGCAGCAAATCGGCCGGGGGAGTATCGTCCGGGTCCGCGAGCAGCGCGCGCAGATGCGCCGGCGTAGTGACCAGGCAGCGCGGCCGCGGCAGCGCCGCCAGCTCGGCCCGGATATCAGCCGGGAAGAACGGCCGCCCGGCGTGCAGCGCCAGGCCGCCCTGCATGACCATCAGCACGGTGGATTCCAGGCCATACGAGTGCTGCGGCGGCACCGTGCCGAGCACCGCCATGCCAGGCTGCTGGCGCGCGCCCAGGTAATCGATTTCGGCCAGAGCGCTGCGGACCAGGCTGCCCCAGGTCTTGCAATAAGCCACGGGCTCGCCAGTGGATCCCGACGTAAAGACGACTGCGGCCACGTGCGCCTCCGGAATGACCGGGACCCGCGGCGCTGCCGGCCCGCCACCGGCCGGCTCGGGAAAGGACACCGTCTCGAGCACAGCGGGTGCCCCCGCCCGGTCGCTCAGGCAATAGAGGTCGGGATACCGGGCGAGGAGCTGAGCGATCAGGTCCGGCGTCTCGTTCGGCGGCAACAGGCTGACCTGCCGCCGCAGCAGCGCCGCTGAGAAGCCGACAGCAAACCGATAGCGGTCGGCGCAACGATTGAATACGTACCGCCGCTCCGGAAGCTGTGCCGCGAGCTGCCATACGTCACGGAGAAACTCCTCGAACCCGACGGCCCGACCCTCACGATACGCAAACACGGAGCGGGGACCGTAGCCGTGGACCAGGGGGATGGTGATCATGGTGATAGAGCCTATCTCAATAATAGGCGCGTGATGCGTTGCGGCCAGGACGGGATGGATGCGAGGCGCACGGCGCAGGCCATATGTCGATATGGCCAAGCCGGGCAACAATGCAGACGCCCGTCCTGGCCGCAACCCGGAGGGACGGGGCGCTGAGCAACGGCCATCGGCCGTTGCGCGCCCATTGGGGCAGGGAATGCCCGCGGTCGCAAAGCGACCGCTCAGGGGTGCATTTTGCTGTCGGTAGCCCTTGCAATATCGACATATTACTGCGGGCTATCCTCCTAAAACTGCATCCCACATCGCCTCCGTCGCACACGTGCCTATTATTGAGATAGGCTCTGCTACCCCGCCCTTCTGGCAAGTTCGGTCTCGAACTCGTCGAGCGCCTGGCGCGGCAGCTTCCCGGTTTCATTGCGCGGCAAGGCGTCCACGAAATGAAGCGGGCGGGGCAGGAATGCGGCGTCGATGCGCTGGCGCAGCGCGTTCATCAGCGCTTCGCTCGAGAGCGCCGGCGCCACCACGTAGGCCGCCAGGCGCGCCACCGCCTCGCTCTCGTGCTCGGGAACGACGAACGCGCCGTCGCGCACACCCTCGATCGAGTTGAGGTGATAGTTGAGATGCGCGAGCGAGGTCCGCTTGCCCGCGATGTTCACCAGATCCGCGGTGCGCCCGTGCAGCAGGAATCGTTTCCCGCCCCGCAATTCGATGACGTCGGCCAGCGGCACCTCGAGCTCCACGTGGCCGCCCTTGACCCAGGTTACTTTGCCGATCGTGCGCAGCGTGACATCCGTCATCGCGCGCCACTCGCCGGTCTCGGTCGTGCGGCGGCTGGCGATCCCGCCCGATTCAGTGCAACCGTAGATCTCGTACAAGGGCGCCCCGAAGCGCGCTTCCGCCTGTGCCGCCAGTTGGGGCGACAGGGGCGCCGTGGCGCACAGCAGGAAATCGGCCGGCGGCAGGCCGTCAGGTTCCGCGAGCAGCACGCGCAGGTGCACGGGCGCGGTCACCAGGCCGCGCGGCCGTGGCAGCGACGCCAGCTCGGCCCGGATGTCGGCCGGGTAGAAGGGGCGGCGGGCATGCAGCGCAAGGCCTCCCTGCATGACCATCAGCACGGTGGTTTCAAGCCCGAACACATGCTGTGGCGGCACCGTGCCGATCAGCGACATGCCCGACTGCGCGCGCAGGTGAAGGATCTCGATCTCCGCATGCGCGACGCGGACCAAGCTGCCCCAGGTCTTGCGATAAGGCACGGGCTCGCCGGTGGACCCCGATGTGAAGACGATCGCCGCAATCTGAGTCTCCGGCACATCGGGAACCGGGAGCGCCACCATCCCGGGATCGGCCAGCTCCGGGAACAGCACCGTCTCGAGCGACTGGAGTCCCGTTATCCTGTCACTCAGGCAATACACTCCGGGATACTGGGAGACCAGCCGCTCGATCAGGTCGGGCGTCTCGTTGGGCGGCAGCAGGTTGACCTGCCGGCGCAACAGAGCCGCCGCAAATCCGACGGCAAAACGATAACGATCCGCGCAGAGGTTGAGGAGGTAGCGCCGGTCGGGAAGCGACGCCGCCAGGCGCGATACGTCCCACAGGAACCGCTCAACGCTCAGGCGGGATCCTTTACGGTACGCAAACGCCGCCCCGGCGCCAAATCCGCGAACCAGTGGTGCAGAAGCCATGGGCGTATGCTAGCGCACTTCCGCGCTTTTTGAGAGCGAAGCATCCTTGGTGAACGCCTCGATTGCCCGCCAGACGGACGCTCGCGGGTAGTCGGGGTGGCGGACCGTGCGGTAGACAAACTGGCCCGTGAACATGAGCGCCAGCAACGGAAGATTGAGAACGTTGACGAACAGCGACCACGTGCTGAGAGAGGCAAGCGCGAACAGCAGTGCCGAAGCGATCAACTGGGCGGCAAAGAACACGCACCATGCAATCGTCAACCTGCGGGTAAACAGTTCCATTCCCGGCTGCAGCGCGCCATGCAAGCTGCGGGCCAACCGCGCGATGATCGGCTCTTTCCCGCGCGCCAGCGTGCGCCCGAAATACCACAAGAGAAACAGGTAGGCGGTCGCATGGGAGATTCCGCTGGCCGCGGCAAGTCCCAGCTGTTCCTGATGCTCCACCAGAAAAACGACCACCCCCGCCACCGACAGGGCCGCCAGCCACAACGGCTTGTTTCTGGAGCGCACCAGGACCCAGCCGGCGAGCCCCGCCAGGG
>Ga0184615_10000970_pt1 | contig 15603 bp, 21 predicted proteins | sample PLM4_65_coex_FD_133134 | JGI IMG/M metagenome (GOLD analysis project Ga0184615, IMG submission 133134) | Groundwater sediment microbial communities from an aquifer in East River, Colorado, USA - PLM4_65_coex | ecosystem: Environmental > Terrestrial > Soil > Riparian zone | place: USA: East... | reverse complement strand
CACCTCACGCTTATCAGGCGTGCGCTCTAACCAACTGAGCTACGGGCCAATAGTAGACGAAGACAAGAGGGTGAAAGACAAGGGAGCCCTTCTAAATGCCAATCGAGTAGGTTGCCCTATTCGGCAGGATCCGCCCCTGCAAAGCTCCCGGGCGTGAGCCCCTGGTAATGTAGTCCTTCTTGCATTCTTCGCTTGGTAGTCCCTCCCGGACTCGAACCGGGACGCCACTAGGGCTGGAGTATTTAAAGCTCCCGCGTCTGCCACTTCCGCCAAGGGACCATACTCATTCTTCTGGGGTGCCCCAGATGTTCACCGTGATAGGGGGTAGTCTCTCACCGGCTTCAAGGGCTCGCCGACGGTCTTCCTCCATACGAACCAGCATAGCTTCATACCGGAGGCGATCCTCCTCCGTCTCCTCAGGCTCGGGAATGATCCCATCCTCTTCTTCAACGACACCTAGGATGCTAGACATCAGCACACCACCCTGAGGAGATGAAGTGTCCTTAGCAGAGTGTGGATAGCTTCGAGAGAAGTACCAGCTCTCAAGCAACAACGAAGTTTGGCTAGGTAGTACTGGCGCTCCAACTCAATCTTTGCAGTAACCATCTGAAGCCCAACCTTTCCCATTCAATTGAAACCCTGTCCCACCGCTTATGAGCCTCTGAGCCTCGGGCTTCCCGCACTCAGGGCACTCCGTCAAGGCTGGCTCCGTAATCTTCTGGTCAGCCTCCCAGGTGGCCTTGCAGGCCTTGCATTGATACTCGTACGTGGGCATTGCTCTACTGACACCGAGTGGTGACCCAGGGGGGACTTGAACCCCTCATTGTTGGCTTGAAAGGCCAATATCCTATCCTTTAGAAGACTGGGCCGTTAGATCAAAGCAACTGAGAGATTCGAACTCTCAATCGGGATTGGAATCCCAGCCCTTCCGTTAGGCTCAAGTTACTTCGATTGGCGTCCCTATCGGGATTCGAACCCGAATTTCCAGCGTGAGAGGCTGGCTGCCTAAGCCGTTAGCAAGGATAGGGACATGATAGAGAGACAAGGATCGAACCAAAGGTGTTCAATTAGCGAGATTGTACTTCGGTCCAGCATTCTCTCTGGCGGATAGGGAGGGATTCGAACCCCCAGAACTGTTACGTTCGTTCGCTTTCAAGGCGAGTCCCCTCACCAATAGGGAGCCCATCCGTAAGTGGTAGCGAGAACAGGATTTGAACCTGTGACCTTCGGGTTATGAGCCCAACGAGCTTCCAGACTGCTCCATCTCGCAGAGCCGGTAAGTGGAGTCGAACCACCCTGGACATCTTTACGAAAGATGCGCGTTCCCACGATTGCTATACCGGCATAGGGCACTCCCGGATACACACCGGGCGCCCAGGGGATCTCTACTTCCCCCACTCGTCTCCCGTAGAGATGAGGTTGACGAGTTGGTTGCGGAGAGTAGGATTTGAACCTACGACCTCCGGGTTATGAGCCCGACGAGCTACCAGACTGCTCTACCCCGCAATAGTGATACTGTACCTATCGAACGTCCTTGGTGTGTCGTCCAGGGACCCGTTACGTGAATTCGAAGATGCCTTGATCACCCATCGGGTTGCATCAAGAGCTATCGAGGCTATCGAGTTCCCGAGTGAGGATGCCTACCGTGACTACATGCGGAAGCACCCGAAGGCTGACCCAGACAAGCATGATGTGGTTTTGGACTTCAAGCCACCCGCCCCGCCCAAGCCAAAGCGGCCAACACCCCCACCGCACTTCCCCAGACCGGAGAAGCCAAAGAAGCCTCACAAGCCACCGAAGCCACCGAAGCTCGACCCGCCTCCGAAGTTCTACAAGCCCCCGACTCCGTACAAGGACCCGGAGCCCCCCAAGCCCTACGAGCCGCCCGCTTGGCTGCCCAAGGAACCGAAGAAGCCGAAGCGGTGATCACCAGCTCGCGTAGTCGGTGATGTCTTGCTCCTCAGAGCAATGAGCACAGGTGACTCGAACCCGGAGACCGATCCCTGTTCCGGTCAACCTCACAAGGATGTCGTCCCACCCACCTGGGCATTGCTTCCGGTGCTCTTCATACCAAGCATTGAAGGTGGCTTGCTCGGTCTCGGAGACGGCCAGGTTCAGCATACCATAGCCCTACACCGTGGCTCCGAGGGAGGGACACGATCCCCCAACCTAGCGGTTAACAGCCGCTCGCTCTACCATTGAGCTACCTCGGAATGGATTGACTCGTTGTGCCCAAGGGAATCGGGACCCTTGTTCCCCCACCTGGTTACTCAGGAATCGAACCTGAAGGGCGGGTATCCCCGCACGACCTCAACACAACGTAGCTCCAGGGGAGAGGCTCGAACTCCCAATCAACGGAGTAACAATCCGCCGGCTTACCAATTTGCCTACCCTGGAATAGAATCAAAAGTACCTTCGAGTGCAAGTTGCATCCACTTAGTGATCCTTAGCATGATCCTCACATCATGAAGTCTGACATGACAAGTTCCATGCTTTTGGTCATTGTGTCTCTTGGTGGTTTGAGCTTTTCGAATGAACGGTTTGGTGAACTGAGATATATGAATATCTAACTCCCTTGACCAGAAGAGTTGTGCACTCTCAATCTGAGTAGAGTGGTGTACTTGTAATGATACCCTGAGTCGGGTCTTGTCAACACCGATCAAGTCATAGAACCTGAGTACTGATCTCAGAACACGAGGGTCACAATTAGTGATGCCTGGGGACCAAGGTCCTTTTGTCCCCTCCCCAACATACAGCGCCAGACCGAAAATGAAAACGGGGTTAGTTCTCAACAAACCCCACTCAGAAGTAGCCTCTTGTAGAATCTTAAACCTGGAGCGAGTTGTTGCCTCTTTAGCCCCCAACAGGGCAGCTCTCTGTCTGTTCTGCCCCAACTTGAGCTTCTGCTCTTCAGTGAGGGCTACACCTTTAACCCAACCACTAACAGTACTCTTGGAGACCCCAAGAAGATTGCTGATAGACCTAACCGAGGTACCTTTTGATCGTAGTTGTTCAGCTCGCTGCCGATCTCTGGGTCTGGTCATAGGTTGGTTCCGGGTCGCGGATTCGAACCGCGATTAACTGCTTCAAAGGCAGACATCCTACCATTAGATGAACCCGGAATAAAGAAGGATCATGTTTCCATAACCCTCCCAAGACGTGAGTTGGTGCTCACGCCCCGGAGCAACGCTTGCGCGCTACCCCGTGAAACATACGGTCAGGAATGAATCACTACCCCGCAGGCACGGTCGCTGGAGCCCTCGGTATACTTGAGGTCGATCACGGCACGTCTGCTACCCTGGTCCACAACAGACCAGTAGAGTCAGCACTCATCCACTGTTAGATTGTCAAGGATCGAAGCGGGCGTCTGCCTGCTTTGATTTGGTGGGCCTGGAGGGAATTGAACCCATCAACCTTCGGATTAAGAGTCCGCTGCGCTACCAGATTGCGCCACAAGCCCATAGAAAGTAGAGGTGGTGAGGATCGAACTCACGGATCTTCGGCTTAAAAGGCCGCTGCTTTACCGCTTAGCTACACCTCCATGTTGTTGATTTTGGCCCGCTTGAGCGGGCTTTCGTTTGCTGAACATGTTGGATTCCTTAGTGGTGCCGTGAAGAGTTGAACTTCCTAGTCGTAAGACCCGTGGTTTACAGCCACAGTCGCTTCCCGGAGCGAATCCCGACACCATAGTGGTTGGGTCTAGCTGCGGTTACGGGTCGATAGCGATCTAAGGTTCCCATTGTCTTGTTTTCCCTGTGAAAGGCGCAAATATCCTGTTGCCCTATGGCAGGGCAGACGAAACTCTAGTTAACACACTGTGTGTTGTGTGTGAAATCAGACCCTAGAAACGACTAAGGCCGCCGAGGGGTTTCCCAGGGCGGCCTTCTGTTACGGGTACTCCGTATGTCAGACTAGCCGCCCTATGGTCCCACCTCTGGATTGGCAATACGGGTTGAGGTGGGATACCAGGGCTTAAGTTGGGCCATATCGCTCGTAAAATGACCTAGACTCTGGACGCACAACGAACCCGACAGCGATATTCTCGCTGACCTGGATTCTAATGTTGCGGTTTTGAGTAGAGAGGACACTTGTACCTTTGATAGTGGCTTCTTGAGCCTTGAGCATGTAGCCTAGCTCAGGGGGCGGGAACCCGTCAAGAGCTATTTGCAACCGTGTGATCTTTTTCTTGGCCCGACATCCCCCTACCCGGGAGACGCCTGACCAAGGCCCCATCAGTACACCGGATGCCCCTGGCGCGTCAAGGGGAACTTCTACTTATCAGGACTCTTGGGTGTGAAAAGCCTGTTCGCCTCCGAGCCCCCCAAGTTCACCTGCAAGGTATTCAACTCCGATTGGGACCGGTTCGTCGAGACTTGGGCAACCAAGATCCACGAGTACTTGGTTGACGCCCTCGGACCATTCGGACGGGAACCCCTCCCCACCATCCTCCCCATGAGTGATGGGATGCACATGTCCGGAGCCACCGCCTCCTTTCACATGTTCAAGGGTCAGGTCCACTTGAGCCCAAGCGTCGAAGGCAACCCAGGTCAGACCCTTGAGAAGCTCACTCACGAGTTCACGCATGGCAGCTACGCCAACTTCCCAATCGAGGATTGCTTCTACGACGAAGGCTACGTCGACTTCTCGGTTTGGGTTCTTGCTCACTCACCTACCTATGGTGAATACCGTCAGCAGGTCATCGACGCGGCCGCCTACAACATCAAGATGCGTCGAGAGCGAGCCATGAGGAACCTCTCGGACTACGACCGCAAGAGGTGGGCTGGTGGTTGCTTCGCGAGTATGTTCTACGGCCCCATGATCCTCCACCACATGAAGATGAAGAAAGCCGAAGGTGACTTCACCTGGTAGTGCACTTATACTCGAACTCAAGTGGTTACCGAGGACCTATGGAAAAGATTGCAACTGCTGAAGAGCTTCAAACTGAACTTCGAACCCTCCTAGCTATGGCTGGTGAACCTGAGCCCTCTAGGGAGAAAGTAGCTAGTTCTCTTAGGTCACTGGCAGCAAGAGTAGCCACCACCCCTAGTGATCAGGAAATTGGAGAAGCGATCACAGGACTCTTCTCATCTGACTACTACCCTGCCTTGAATAAGGCGACTGATGCATTGCTTAGGATCAACAAGGTGATCAGCGCAGCCCTCAGAACAGTCGATGATCCAGAGAAGAAGAAGCTTCTCCTAAAGATGAGCTTCGAGGTTGTGGATCACAAGGACCGAATGATTCGAACCGAAAAGACCCTTGACATTGTTTACAGGGGTGCAATGGCGTTCAAGACCGGGATCTTCTGATCCATCACTCGCTCTCCAAGCTCATCAGTAGCTCGAAAGGGTCCTCTTCCGGTCCTTCCTTGAAGGCGTTGGAACACTCCAATGAGGACCCAGCAACCCCTCCGATGCAACCCCTCCAACGACCGATCTCGAACCCAAGGGACTTGACCCCAGCTTCCTTGGTCGATGGCCACACGAGTAGCTCGCCTTCAGAGGGAAGCACGCTGAGGATGAACGCAAACCTTCTCAGGTCAAAGTTGACGCCCTCCAGGACCCCCTGAGCATAGGTGGGGACCGTCTCTACCTCGACCATCTGGGGTATCTCTTTGGAGGTCCACTCTCGTAGGGCTTCGAGACTTACTCTTCTTGACTTCTTTGGCCTCAACCCTAGTACTGGGAGTGTAGGAGTCCCTTCGAGCGCGACCCCAATCTCCCCCTTGTAGGCCAGCAAACAAGCGGTGTTGGCCGCCACCGACCACCCTCCTGGGTGCAAGAAAACCGAACGCATCCACGAATATTTGTCTGAAATCAGGAACTTATGAAGTATGTCTAGTGGATCCATCTGGATTGTCTACATACTGGAGAGTCAGGTGTCAGGCAAGCTCTACACCGGGATCACGAACAACCTGGAACGGCGGTTGACCGCCCACAACAACGGGACTGGGGCCAAGTGCACCCGCGCCGGACGCCCATGGTACGTCGTCTACCAAGAACCCATGGACGGAAAAAGCTCAGCTTTGAGACGGGAGATCGCCATCAAAAAGCTGAGCCGGTCCGAGAAACTGACCCTAATTCACAAGCACTAGAGTGGGAAACCTAGCCGGTCCTTGGTCTCTTGGTAGGCCTCTGCTTCAATGTCCAGACCTGCATCTGTGGTCTTCACACCAGGGAACTTGGATTCCATACTCTGATCAAGACGAACTGCAACCTCGATCTGCTTTTCTAAGAGGGCTTCTGGAGAGACCAGCCCTCGATTGATAAGGATCTCAGTGAGGGCGTCGAGCTTGACCTGCTTACGCAGTAGGGTGTCGTGCAAGTCCTGGATAGCCATGAGGGTGCCATTGTTGGCATCCCGAGTTCCTAATTGCCAATTGGTAAGGACTACTTTCCAATGAACGACTCGATCCATCAGCTTCGTGTAGTAGTTCCTTAGAGAGATAATTCGGTGTTCGTTGAACATGGGTTTCTCCGTTAGTCAACAATAAGGGTGGAAGGTGCATTGGGTGCCGTTGCTTGATAGGCTTCGACAATGCTCTGCACACTTGCAACAGTGGTGGCTGCGAGGACATTCTGGATAACCCCTTCTGCCTCCGTGAAGAGATTGGTCACATAGACCCCAATAGCCTCAAGAACTGCCGTAAAGTCCTGAGCCTTAGTGATGTCCGTGTAGGTCGAGCCATCTCGTGAGTGAACTCGGAAGGGGTATGACAGTCCGAGAGAAGCCCACTTACCACCTATCTGCTGCCAAGAGAGCCAGCGGACTTGGTCGGGCCACGTCGTGGCAATGTGCTTACCTGAAGCAGCGGGGTATTCGGGTCCAGCCCCATACTCTATCTTGATCTCCCTTGTCGAGCAGACTTGGTTGATTCCCGTAGTCTTTGCTGCATCCAACTCAGCGGCGTCTACCGCTGCTTTCTCAGCAGCGGTCATCTCGACGATGAGGTCACCTGAAACTTTGCAGTACTTGAGTGGGACCGTATCAAGGATAGATAGATCCGGGTTGATGATCCAATCTGCGGGATCATAATCCGGCGTGTTAACGCTGTACAGGATCTGTAGTGGTACAGCCGTACGATTGACGACGTTGGCCATGAGGTTACCTTTCCGTTGGACCAAGTCCCGGGTAGTCGGGTTCAACTACCAAGTACGGATAAATGGAACCTCTAGGGGCTCACTCAGACTCAAGCCCGAAGACGAGATCAGCGCTCTCTTGCTCTTCCTCGGCCTCTTGTCGCGCCTGGAGGGCTGCTTGGACCCGAGCCCGAGCTGTCTTGACTGAAGGGGCTTCCTTCTCAATACCCACGAACCTGAAGCCCTTGTTGACGGAGGCCACACAAGTGGTCCCAGACCCACAATATAGGTCGAGAACGATCCCTTTGGCGGGGGTGGCCATCGTGACGAGATACTCCATGAGACGGACCGGTTTGACCGTCGCGTGCTCATTCTCCTCACCCTCATCGAGCCCAGCACTCTTTTCTCGGAGGTTGGGCTTAGGGACGTAGAAGAACATTGAGTCAGGGTCGACGTTCAAGAAGTACTTCGAGGTTCCACCCTCGGTCACCTGCTGCTTGTTGATCCAGTGGATCGGGCATGAGTGGTGGCACTCCCAAATATCGATGGTCTCATCCTCTCGGTGCACCGTCGTGTACTCGTGGCCCGCGCCACCCCCGAATGGCTTGGCCCCATCGTCGAAGCGGTTGATGGGTGGCATGGATAGGACCTGGCTCCCAACCTTCTTGCACAACTCAGAGTGGACGAAGATGACGTTCGGGGGTAGCCGCCCTGAGGTTGAGACATCGTTGGCCCCAGACAGGTCGGAGGAGTTCTTCCACGAGTTTTCCATCTTGCCCCCACGGGCCTTGATGGCGTCTACCCCCGCCTTGTGCTTCTCGAAGTCGGCCAAGGATGAGTGCTTGATCCGGGACCCCTCGATGTTGATGACCCCAGTCCCAGTGGCTGCCAGTTGCTTGAGTAGGGTGCTCTCCTCAAGTGGCTTACGGAAGATGATAATGGGCTCCCAGTAAGGTTTAAGTGCGGTTCCATAACCTTCCCAAAGGACCGCCAGCTCAGTGAGCCCAGCCTTGCGGAACTCCTTGCCGACGTCCACATTCTTGGGCATCCCCTGGGCACGAACCCACCGGAGGATGGGCGGCCCCATTTCGACCGGAACGGTATCCCGGTTGGTGAACCCGGACATCCGGATCCCTATCGAGAGGATGTCGATGGTGCGGGTGCCGGCGAACGAGAACAAGTACCCACCGGGCTTCAAGACCCGAAGGCATTCCCTCCAGACGAGAACCGAGGGTAGGTCCCAGTCCTTATTCATGAACTCCCCGGTATCGAGATCTGCCCCCTGCAAGTAGGCTAGGATCTCTTCCGGCGTCGGGTCGCGTCCACCTAGCCCGTAAGGTGGATCCGTGACAATCGAGTCGAAGAAGTTGTCAGGGTAGGTGCGAAGAACTTCCAGGCACTTCCCGTGGTGGATGACGTCGATGAGTTCGGGCACCCGAGCTATACACCAAAGTGACGCTCAAGAACCTTCTTGATGACCGCTTCGTATCGACGTAAACCTTGTTGGGTCATAGGCTTCGTTTGTAGGCTCGGGAGCAAGCGATCCTCTGCGATCTCCTGGGTGTTGTGCCCATCCAACAACAGCCTGAAGTATTCGACGATATCCGGGAAGGTCTCAGGATTCACTGCCCTCTCAAGCTCCCGTAGTAGAGCTTCTTGTTCAGCTACCGGAATGAGTTCCCCTAGGTTATCCCATGAGGCTGGTTCTTGAACGAGGTCTTCGATGTCACTATGGGCGCGCAGTCTCTCCTTGCGCATCAAGCTAACGGCCTCACTCTTTACCGCTAGATACACATAATTCTCAGCGTAAGCTAGGGGTTTGCCCTTGAGTTTTCCTTCGAGAGAGGAGTCTGAGAACAACTTCAGGAACGCCAGAGAGAGGGTCTCCTGAGCCCTTTCCTGACGCATGTCATCTTGTCTGAACAGCTTTCTAGCAAAATTGTAAGCCTTAGTGCCAAACTCCCCGCCATACCCACGTAACTTGCTGATATCCCTAGTGGTTTTCGGAACAAAGGGTGGGGTTGGCATCCCTTCGACCCCGTAGAGCAGGAACAACCCGTAGATGGATTGCCCGAAGTCCGTAGCCTCGGATGCAAACCGGATATGGTAGAGGAGGTGCGCAACTCGAAGCCCCCAAGGTCTTGAGCTGAAGACCAGGCGCCTGAGGTCGCGAGAGGCTTGAATGAGACGGGTGCGGGCGGTCACAGTAGAACCCCTGAACAAGAGGAATCTCAAGTCCCTGGTAGAAGGGTCTTGAGCCCACGTCGGGGTAGCCCAAGGCGCACAACGATCTCTTCCGGAGTGCAACCTTTCGCCAACAAGATGATGACCTCTTCGTGAGCGCGAGTGATGACCTCACTGCTGCTATCAATAAGGATCCTGACAGCCTCGTGTAGCTCAGCCAGGATGTCCTGACTCGCCGTAGAGGACACAAGGGTATCTTCCCATGACCGACCCGTCTCGGGGTCTGTCCCGGGGAAGTGCTCCTTGTAGCGTCGAGATCTTGTTCGACACCAGTTGGCGTAGATGTTGTGTACCGCGCGGGCGAGGTAGAGTTTGAAGAAGGGCTTGGACTTGAGCTTCCTTGGGCAGATCTCGCTGCTCTTGTGCTTACCGCGCGCTTCTCTTTCAAGTCGGAACCTCTCGATGGACTCCCTGGAGTAGTACGCCTTTTTTGACGCCCAAGTCCCCTCGATTGGAGTCGGAGCCCACTCTGACTTGGACCTGACTACTGGAGGGCTGCTCTGACGTAGACAGAGAAAGCAAGTGGTCTGATAGCGTTCAGCTTCGCTCACACCTCTCTTGATGGGCGCATCTCTTCTCTCGGCGTACCAGAAGGTCTTCTGTTTCGAAGACAGCTTCAGAGCAGCTAGACTCTTCTTAAAACCCTTAGCACGTAGGGGATCGTGTTTGAGTTTCTCAAAGGCCTTGGCAAATTCAACCATGTTGGTACCGCAACAATGGCAGATACCATGATCCCTTCGTAGCACTTTGGACTTGGTGTCCTTTGACACACTTCGAATACGGTCCAGGTGGCGATCCTCACCAATTAGGTGGCGATGGATAGCTCGCTTCCACGATTGCCAATTCATCTGCAAGTAGACGCAAGCTTCAAGGGCGGTCATTCTCTTAGGTAGGGAGCTTGAGTCATGGTACTTCTGAATCACATCCACTTCGACGAGCTTCATCCAGACATGCTGCAGAAGATCCTCAAAATTGGCTTGAACTCGATTGTACCGTGTGACTAACCTCGTAACAAATGGGGAGTATGTGTCATACAACACAGTGAAGTTCTGTGGTACGAAGTCGTCAGGTACATTTCCTACTAGATTAGCCACAGTTTCCCCTTCAAAGGTCAAGGTACCCAACCCAATCTCACTAGTATGATTCTCTACCTATGTTGGACCCGGTGTATTAGCCCAGTAGGCTTGTTGCTGTCAACATCAAACAGGGTTATGAACGAAGCAATGTCTAAGGGTAGTCGCAAGGAGTCAAGCTCCAAGGGGAAGGTGCGGATGCGATCTTCCACAACAGAGCCGCGTGACTTGAACGACGATCTTGATCTTCCTGATGACTCAGAAGACACGACTGCGATCCTCTCGGAAATGGCTGCTCAAAAGGCAGTTTTCGATGCAGCATTCTCCACTACACCGAATCGAGAGAGAGTTGAGTCTTGCGCTGAGTCAACGCTGAAATTACTCCCGTATGATCCTGAAAGGTTCGAAACGAGGTTACTAGTCTTCTGCTTGAACTACTGCACCGGAAACGTGCGTGCGGATCTAATCCCAGAAAAAACGAGCGAGAAGAGATGGTCTCGAAGGGTATTCGAGGCGCTCTCAATAGGGTGGATGAGATGGATGGCTGATCGGAACGATGACGGAGTGCTCTACTACATAGCGAACATGCACAACGACGAACCAAGAGAAGAGGACAAGTCGTTTGATACGCTGATTCTCAACTTTTGGGCCAAGGCTATCGAGCTAATGGTGCTTAATAGGCCTTCAGAGGCAAAGAAGTTCTTTGAGAGAGCCAACGAAGTTGGAGCCCAAATCGGAACCAGTATCAATCCGTCTATCTGCTGGACTTACGCTACGAGCTTCTATAGGGCGAGAGGCACTAGGTGATGGGGTGGTTACTGTACTGGGTGGATCGGTTGGATTACTTGAGGGTGGATTTGGATCTGGGTTCGAGGTGGTTGAGGTTTGAGTGGTTGGGATTGTCTGAGTTGGATTGACTATTTGTGTCTCCAGCTTCCCCACTAGCTACTTCTCTCGTAGAGAGAGAAGTAGTGAATGAGATAATGAAGGATCAAAGAACAAAGAAGGGGAGAAGGGACCCGAGGATCCCAAGAGCGCCTTCATCGTAGTTAGATCGGTCATTCGTTCTAATCTCTATTCGGGGTACTTAGTCAAAGCGGTAAGAGGGAGAACATCCCGCAGTCCGCTCTTACTTCGAGGTTGTTCTTCGAGTCCAGTAGCTCTCTCGAAGAACCTTGCTCAAAGTAACCAGCTACGAAGGCACTTCGATGCGAAGTGATGGCCAGGTCCGTACTGGAGCACTTAATGATTTTCGTGGAGGTCTCTGTAGAGCTGCACAGAGTTCCGCGTACCCTATGAGGGTCAAGGATCAGGGAACCTACCTCTACGGCCATGTGAGGGTCTGATGGTATACACCCTACGAGATCGAGGTGTCCAGATCAATTTTCGGTGTATCGATCACAGTGGCAGTTATCTAGGTATGTGAATCATGACACAAGCAAGCGTTGTGAAATTCGACGATGTGAAGCAATCACCAGAAGTACGAATGGAGCTTCCCTCACCGATCCCTATCGGAAGCAAGATCCGACTCGCGTTTACGCTGACTCGCTCGAACAAGGGGCGAACAGAAGAGCTTCGAGTGAACGGCGAGTTCCAAGTCACTACGGTGATCACCGACACTACCAAGGGAAAGGTGCTCCAAGTCGTCACAGTCTCCGCTACCGGACTTGCCCCTTCGTGGGTTGCAGTCAAAAATCCCACAATTGCCAAGAAGCTTGCCCCGACACGCAGTGGGCCGACCAAGGTGCTATGAGCGACGAACACCCCTGCCACGCCACTGGGAGAGAGAAGTTGCCGAGTTCAGTCTACTTCAAGAACCAGAGCTTGCACATCTGCCGAGGAACCCCATCCGAGATAGTCCTGCAGATGGTTGTCAGTGACTCGAAGTTGACTGTACGCGATGCTTTGAAGGTCCTAGTGAACCAACTAGCCTCGACACGGAACCTTCACGTACAACTGCCCTGGGACGCCCCTGATGAGATCCTAGCTAACCTCATCCTTCAGGTCATGCTCGACAATGGCATCCTCGGACCAACCCCTCTGTCCTAACCCTCAGCCAAAAGGTTTGTAACTGGGTCCCGAAAGTGCTGGTTACAACCCTCAGTGATCGGTGTACCTAAATACCATGCAACAAGGTGTTCTATCGGGGAAAGCTATTCAATCTGCCGTTGAGTCCGGGGAGATACTCATCAACCCATTCAACCCCAAGCACCTAAATCCTGCTTCGTATGACCTCACACTTGGTGAGGGAATCACGGTGTATCAGGACGTGTGCCCCTACGGAGCGTTGTCCGACTGCAACTTGGATCCCAAAACGGAGAACCCTACTACTTCGTTCAAGATGGGTCCGGAGGGTTACATACTTCAACCCGGCGTAGGGTACCTGATGCATACGCAGGAATCCGTCGGAACCGACAAGTATGTCCCAGCTATCGACGGAAAGTCAAGCATTGGGAGACTATTCGTGCTTGTTCACGTCACCGCGGGTCTAGGGGACCCAGGGTTCAATGGTCAATATACCCTGGAAGTACTGACCACTTACCCTATCAGGTTATACCCAGGCATGAGGATTTGCCAAATACGATTCTTCACAGTAGTTGGGGAGATTGACCTTTACAAGGGCCACTACCAAGGCGATAATGCCATTGGTGCTGTAGCATCTCGCGCGCACGAACAGTTTGGTGATCAATGATCCGGCAGACTACTCAAGCTTTCCTTTCAGCTATCGAAACAGACAGCACCCCCACCTCGACGGAGGCCTCATCCGATGAGATAGGGGAGATCAGCCCATTGGGGCTTGTCTACTTCCCGAGCGACATTCTCAAGAAGCCCTGTCAACCTGTGGAGAAGGTCACCGAAGAGATCAAGCAGCTCGCGCGTGACATGCTCTTGACCATGATGCTTGAAGGAGGAGTTGGGCTGGCGGCCCCTCAAGTTGGAAAGCTACTCCGAATCTTCGTAGTGGACATCAAGTGGCCAGAGAGCTTGGATCGGTCCGACCCCCACATCTTCATCAACCCAGAGTTGGTGTTCCCGGAGGGGTTGGAGCCTGTCTTGAGTCAGGAAGGTTGTCTATCCTTCCCCGGTGGGCGTGCCCGTGTGCCTCGGTACTCAAAGGTTAAGGTGAAGTACCTGGATGGTGAGGGGCACCCGGCTGAACTAGAAGCAGAGGGCTTCTTCGCCAAAGCCATCCAACACGAGAATGACCATCTGTACGGCAAGACTGTTCAAGGAGCCATCTCAACCCTCGATATGATGACGGTCAGGAAGAACATCCAAGAGAAGCTCCGACGGCGCAAGCGCGAGTCTAAACCTCACCATCACCAGAGAAACGCGCGCAAACGTTCCTGACCACCTGCTGTTCGGCTGCAACTACAGGGTCCTTGTGCTCGTGCCAGATCTTGTAGAGCCCCATCAATTTGTTCTGTTTCCGGCCCTTTGGGATAGGTTCTATCTCGATGGTCGGGTTTCCGTGCTTGTCTTGCCCGAATGCGACGACACGCCCACGGTGATTCTTCCACCGTCCATAGAGCACGATGTCGCCGAGGTTGAAGTACGCGCTGAGCTTCATGGGTTCTACCCTTAGCTAGCACGTCAAAACATTATTGAGTGTTCCGGTGCCCTCGCGCTGATAGTGCACTCATACAAGATCCCTTGGCATGAGGTACTCATTGGCAGCCGGCTTCGTAGGTGCTGGTTGCTTTTTGTCCAAAGGGTCTGAGTCGCCCACCTCTTCCGATGTCTTGTAAGGAGTGATCGATGGCTGCCTCCCCGCACGTGCTAGTTCAAAATGGTTCTGGTTCGTTCATCAACCCAGACTCTCCTGGCGATCCGAACTACCCGGCTGGCGTGAATGTCACCCCAGGCAACACGATATCCATCAAGTTGTTGAGTGCGGATAGTGTTGGGCAATGGAACCTCAAGGTAATTGGTACCGACGAGGAGACCATCCACCCCTTCTTGACAGGGGTGGATCCTACTACGGGGATCGTTTCAACCCCGAGTACGGTGGTGACCTTTGTGGTCCCCGCGGGGGTGGCTGGAAGGACCTACATCTTCCAGTCAATGGTCAACAACGGCGGTCCAGCCTACACAAAGACGTTCGGGATCTATACTCTGACCGCAACCAGCTTCAGGGTTGGTGCCGTAGGAGAGAGGTTCGAGAATGATCCAACCTTTGGTTGGACTCGAACTCTCAACCAGTTCATCAAGCGAGGCGGCGGTGGGGGTGGTATCCCACCAATCTCCCATGTTCGTTATGCTACTCTGGTTGAGGACCCACTTGGAATTCTAGCTTGGGAGCGGATGACCGACGAGATGTTGGTCGGTGGTTACCGCTCGGTAGCAGACCACACTGCTCGAAATGCCATCCCAAACGCCTCTCGCAAGGCGGGTATGTGGGTTCAGACGTTGAACGACGGCTACACCTGGAACCTCGGGTTAGACCTAATCACTTGGACCCAGATTGGCGGAGCCCCAACAGGAGCGGCGGGCGGTGACCTTGGTGGGACATACCCAAACCCTGAGGTGGTTGGAATTCTAGGGAATCAGGTTGTGAACCCAGGTTCTAGTGTTAATCTCAACCTACCATTCCCAGCTAGCTTGATGTCTGGTGACGTTGTTGGGGCTTTCCCTGGATCAGGAAACCCTTCGAACATCATCATCCTCTCCCCCTTTGACTTTGTAGCTATCCGGCAGTCGAGTGTCGTTGTGGTGAGTGTGGATCATGGGGATCCAACCCTCTACACGTCGACTCCAATAAACCTCAACAACACTGCTGGTACCTTAGATCTCAACCTGGTCACCATCTTCAACGGCGTCTACGATGGGTCACGCTATGTCTGGTGCGTAGGTGATTACAACTCTGGGGCAAGTTACTACCTCTGGAGGGTAGACACTACCCTCGCAGGGCCTGTAGTGGTTTATCAGCTTACGCTCACGCTCCCCGCTGTTCTCGCTGGGTTGAGTTCGATCACATACGCCGATGGGCTTATCATTCTCGTTGTACTTGACAGCAACGATAGTAACTACAAGATCCTCAAGATCAACCCTTCTACAGGGGCCACAGTATCGGTCACTTTGTTCCCTCAACTTGGGATCACTCCAGTACCTGCTGTTGACCTCACCATCCCCACTGGGAGCTACCCGCGCGGGATAGCCTCTGACGGGACTCACGTGTACGTTGCCAATATTACTGGCAACAGCGT
>Ga0184615_10000969_pt1 | contig 15613 bp, 17 predicted proteins | sample PLM4_65_coex_FD_133134 | JGI IMG/M metagenome (GOLD analysis project Ga0184615, IMG submission 133134) | Groundwater sediment microbial communities from an aquifer in East River, Colorado, USA - PLM4_65_coex | ecosystem: Environmental > Terrestrial > Soil > Riparian zone | place: USA: East... | reverse complement strand
GCGGGCTGCTGGCCCGCGAGGGGCGAGGCGAATCCGTAGATTCGTCGAGCGAGTGCAACGCCGCGAGCGTGGATGCATCGGCCGCCGAGAAGGCGAGCGAACTTCCGGGACGGGACACTAGCTCGGGTCGACCGCGCTCTGCCTCGATCTTGCCCGGGCGCCTGCCTGGTTCGGGGGCAGCCGCGCGGGCGCGACGCGCGGCGCGGCGCTCGCGCGCTGGCATCGCGCTTGCTGTCGCTGACCCGCGATGCTTGGCCTCGTTCTCACCGCCGGGGGCGCGCGCGGCGCGTACCAGGCGGGCGTGCTGAAGCGGATCGCGGAGCTTCCCGCGCTGCGGGATGGGCCGTCGCCGTTCGCGATCGTCGCCGGCGCCTCGGCCGGGGCGATCAACGGCGCGATCCTGGCGGCGCGCAGCGAGCGCTTCGGCGACGCGGCCAGCGAGGTTGCGCGCGTCTGGGGCGAGCTCAGCGTCGAGCGCGTCTTCCGCACCGATCTACCGTCGCTCGCGCTGGGCGCGGCCGGGCTGATGCGCGACTTCGCGCTGGGCGGCCTGCTCGGCCACACCGTGTCGACGGGGCTGCTCGACACCGCCCCGCTCGACGCGTTCCTGGCGGAGGTCTTCCCCAAGCGGGGGATCGCCGAGGCGATCGCGCGCGGGAGCGTCTACGCGGTGGCGGTCACGGCGACGAGCTACCACTCGGGCCGCTCGTTCACGTTCGTGCAAGGGCGGTCGGGGCACCCGCTCTGGACGAAGAGCCGGCGCGTCGTCCTGCCCGTCGAGCTCACGCACAAACACATTCTTGCGTCGGGTGCGATCCCGATCGTGTTTCCGCCCGTCCAGCTGGTCTCTCCGGCGGGCGACCTCTGGTTCGGCGATGGCGGTCTGCGCCTGGTCACGCCGCTGAGCCCCGCGATCCGCCTGGGCTCGACGCACCTGTTCGCGATCGGCGTGCGCTCGAGCCGCGCGGCAGACGCACTGGCGCGGGAGGAAGCCGGCAGCTCCGCGCCGGCGGGCGAGCACGGGCCGAGCCTGCCGTGCCCCCCGCTCGCGCAGGTCTGCGGCGTCTTCCTGAACGCGATCTTCCTCGATCACCTCGACACCGATCTGGATCACCTGCGGCGCATGAACGAGCTGGTCTCGGCGCACCAGGGGATGAACGGGTCGGAACCGGCGACCGAGCCGATGCGCCGGGTCTCGCCTTTCAGCCTGAGTCCTTCCGAGGATCTCGCGCTCGTCGCACAGCGCTTCGCGCACCGCATGCCCCGTCTTCTGCGCTACGCGCTGGACGGGCTCGGCACGCCCGACGCGCAGAGCGCCGACCTGATGAGCTACCTGCTCTTCGACGCCGCCTACACGCGCACGCTGGTCGACATCGGCTACGGCGACGCGGGCGAGCGGATCGGCGCGATCGAGGCGTTCCTCGGCGAGGCGGGCGCGTTGGAGCCGGCCGCAGCGTTCGCCCCGCCGATGCCATCGTTCACGGCGGAGCCGCCTCCGTACTGACCCACTCGAACGAGCCCTTGCGGACGTTCTCGAACACGAGCTCCGGAACGCTCCAGAAGACTCCCGAGAGTCCCGCCCGCGCTCGCGCACCTCGATCGAAGGGCGCGGCGGCGACACCATATGCGGTATAGCTCGCTGCCCAGGCCAGATTCGCGAGGCCGTACAGCGGTCGCCGCCAGAAGACGTCGTCGGTGAAGAGCAGGAACGCGCCGTCGCGCGGCAGCGGCTCGTAGACGGTCGAGAGCAGGGTGGTCGACTCGCGCACGCGCGGCCAGAGCCCCGGCTCCTCGCGCGCGATCCGCGCCAGCTCGCGCTCGCGGTGCGAGGGCACGCGCGCGACGCGCGCGACGCGCAAGCGCCCGCGCACAGCGTCGAAGAACACGAACGGGATGAAGCCGAAAATCTCGCCGGGTGCGATCCGGCCGCCGAGCGCAGCCGCGGTGCCTTCGGGTGAGCCGAACGCCTCGTCGGTGACGCGCACGAGCTCGGTGATGCAGTTGCGCCGGAACAGGTCGTAGGCGTACCGCTCGTCGAGCGCGCGCTCGGCCGCCGCGAACCGCTCCTGCGCGGCGCGCAGCGCGGCGTCGCGATCGCCCGTCGGCTCGATCGCTTCGACGGAGCGGCCGCGCGCGGGGAGCCGCCGCCGCCCCAGGTCGAAGAGCGCGCCGAGGTCGCGCGCACTTGCGACGCGCTCGAGCATCCCGCCCGCCTCCTCGAGCACGGTGTAACCCGGCTCATCGACGCGCGTCGGCGCGAGCACCTCCGCACGCACGCGGCGCGCGACCGCTGCGGCGTGCGCCACGGCGCTGGCGTGCGCGCTCGCGCTCATCTCGAGCTCGTCCACCGGCATGCGTGGCGCGCCCTCGAAGGGATCGAGCAGGACGAGCCGGTTCTCGCGCAGCGAGCGCCGCACAGCCAGGTAGCGCGCCTGAGCCAGGAGCAGTCCTGGCCCGCGATCGGCGCGGTTCGAGCGCAGCAGCGACGCGAGCGTGCGCTCGAGCTCGCCGGCGCGCGCTTCGAGCCCGGCGCGTTCGGCGTCGTCGAGCGGCGGGTCCAGCTCCGGCGGCAATGCGACCAGCGCGCGCGGATCGAGTCCCCACGCAGCGTCGAGCGCGAGCCAGGCCTCGCGCAGCCCGAGCGCTTCGCGCAGCTCGCGCAGGCGCCCGGTCGATGCGCGCGCGAGCTCGCTCTGCGCGGCGCGGGTGAGCTCCGCCAGCGGGGCGCCGAGCCGATCGCGCAGCGCCGCCGCGTCCGCGTCGTTCGCTCGCTCAGGTGCGAGCAAGCCCGCGCCGGCGAGCTCCGGCAGCGCTCGTCCGTCGCGCCACGCTTCGAGCCAGCTGACGTCATCACGCGCTTCGTCGCGGCGCGCAAGCGCGATCTCCTGCTGGACGTAGAGACGGGGGGGCGCGTCGAGCACGCGCTGGCGCGACTCGGGCGCGAGCGCGACGAATGCAACCTCGAGCGGCCGGTTCTGCAGATCGGCGTACAGGTATCGGAAATGGTCCCAGCCGTCGCGCGTGAGCCGAACCAGCCCGTCCGCGCCGCTCTGCACGTGGAAAACGCTCCCACCGGCGACGAGCGCGGCATGCCCGCCGCTCGCGCCGCCGACATTCGCGCGCACGTAGACGAATCCGAGCTCCGCGGCACCGCTCGGTGTCGCCGCGGTGACGAGCGCGAGCGCCAGCGCGCACGCGCGCGCGCGCATCAGCTGGCGTTCTTCTTCGCCGCGGAGACGACCTGCTTGGAGAGATCGCTGCTGAAGCCCTGGCTGCTGCAGAACGCCTGCGCCTGGACCTCGTTCTGCTTCGCATCCGCCAGCCCCGCGCCGATCGCGCCGGCCGTCTTGGGATCCGCCTCCCAGTTCGAGATGCCGTGTGTCGCGGCGATGCGCGTTGCGCCCGGCGCGAAGGCCGATGTCGCTCCGCCGGAGCGCACGAAGCTCGCGACGTATTCGCGCATGTCGTTCGCGTAGCTCGCCTTGTCTGCGTCGGACTTGCCGCCCGACGACGCCGAGATCGACTCCGAGGAGCCGCCGATCGCGTGCCCGGTACCCGAGACCGAATCCGAAGGCGAGGTAATGCTGGCCGAGATCAGCTGACAGCCGGAAGTCAGGAGCGTCGCGGCGAGAGTGCCGAGAAGCAGCGCGCGGGAGGTGTGCATCCTGATCGTCTCCGTGGTCCCGGTGGTGGGATTCGCGCCGATCGTACAACAGCACTGCGGAGGTATCATGGTGGGAATGCGCGACGACCCCTTCGTGCTCCGGCTCTCGCTCGCGTACGCGGCGGTGTGGATCGCCGCGGCGATTTCACCTCTGGACCGGAGCGACTGGCTGCTCGAGAACCTGCTGGTCCTCGCGTTCGTGCCGGTACTCGTGCTCACCTACCGGCGCTTCGCTTTCTCGCGCACGTCGTACATCCTGATCTTCTGCTTCCTGGTGATGCACGCCTACGCGGCGCACTACACGTACTCGCTGACGCCGCTCGGCTTCTGGCTTCAGCAAGATCTCGGCGCCACGCGCAATCACTTCGACCGCATCGTCCACTTCAGCTTCGGCTTGCTGCTGACCTACCCGCTGCGCGAGATCGGCGTGCGCGTGCTGGGCCTCCGCAGCGGCTGGAGCTACGCGGTTCCCGGGCTGGTGATGCTCGGGCTCTCGGGCGGGTACGAGATCGCCGAGTACTGGGCCGCCCGCGTGGTGGATCCAGAGCTTGGCACCGCGTTCCTCGGCACGCAGGGCGACGACTGGGACTCGCAGAAGGACATGCGCCTGGCGCTGGCGGGCGCGGTGCTCTCGCTCGCGCTCAGCGCGGTGGTCGGCGCGGGATCAGTGCGGGAACGCGCTTCATGAATTCGGCGTAGCCCGGCCGGCGCGCGACGTTCCTGCGGTCGAGCATGGGGATGCTCGCGAAGACGAACATCGCCGTGATTGCGATCGGCCCGATCGCGCTCCAGTACCAGTCGGGCGCGGCGGCCAGGCCGAAGAGCCACAGGCCCCACCAGAACCCCATCTCGCCCAGGTAGTTCGGGTGGCGCATCCACGCCCAGAACCCGCGCGTGCAGATCTCGCCCGATTGCTTGGCGAGGTTGAAGCGGCGCAGCTGCTCGTCGGCGATCGTCTCGAGCGCGATTGCGCCGCCCGTCACCCCGACGGCGAGTGCGTCGAGCGCGCCGAGCGGACGTGTGCCGACGGCGAGCGCCGCGTAGAGCGGAAGGCAGGCGAGGAAGACCTGCAGCGTCGGGAAGTAGTGGATCCCCGTCAGGCTGACGAGCCAGTACGGCGCGTTCGTGTTCTCGCGCAGCTCCACGTAGCGCCAGTCCTCGTGGTGAAGCCCCGGCCAGCTGCGCGCCCAGTTCAGGGTGAGGCGAATCCCCCAGGCGAAGACGAGCAGGAGCACGAGCGCCTGGCGCGCGGAAATCCCCTCCGAGCCGGGCAGCGCGCTCGCCCAGTAGAGTCCGATCACCGGCGGGACGACGCTCCAGTACGCGTCGTACATGCTCGAGTTCGCGAACGCCATGCTGAATCCGAAGACGACGAGCGTGGCGACCAGGTCGGCGACGAGAACGGTCAGGAGGGGCGAGTGACTCCCGAGCAGCGCCCCGGTCGCGATCGCGGCACCCAGCGCCACCACGTACACCGCGCCGACGATCCCGAACGAGCGCACTCTCTCGCTGTCCATCGTGCCATGATATCGCACATGAAGGGCGCGGCTCGAATTCCGTTGCTGTCGGTGGAAGAGGCGAAGCTCGCGGCCGAGCAGATCGGACTGCCCGCGCAGATGGCGGAGCTCTCGGTCTTCCGCGTGTTGCTCCGCCACCCCGAGCTGTGCAAGGCGATCTTCGGCCTGCTCTCGGGCCTGCTCTTCCGCGGCAAGCTCGACGCGCGCCTGCGCGAGCTCGTGATCCTGCGCATCGGCTGGGCGACGAAGTCCGAGTACGAGTGGACGCAACACTGGCGTGTGGCGTCGCAGCTCGGTGTCAGCGAGGCCGACATGCTCGCGGTGCGGGACTGGCGCCAGTCGGGGCGCTTCGGCGCGGCCGAGCACGCCGTGCTCGCCGCGACCGACGAGACGCTCGAGCAAGGCGCGATCTCGCCCGAGACCTGGCGCGCCTGCGAGACCGAGCTCGGCAGCCACGAGAACCTGCTCGAGCTCGTGGCCGCGATCGGCAACTGGAGGCTCTTCTCGTCGCTGCTCCGCTCGCTCGAGATCCCGCTCGAAGACGGCGTTTCGAGCTGGCCGCCAGACGGGGTGCGGCCCTGACCCCAAGTCCTCGGCGTATGACCAGCGGCCTACCGATGGCTCGCGATCCTGGCCGCCGCTCCCCGGAGCCTCGCGCGCGTCTGCACCCAGCGCGAGGGTATCATCGCCCCACACGAGGGAGAGCCACGCATGAGCTACAAGCACCCTTCCGGGGAGGTGTTCGAAGGCACGATCGGCCGGACCGTCGCCGAGTCGACGCCGTGGTGGCCGACGCCAGCGCTTCCGAAGGGCTCGCCCGACGTCGTGGTCGTGGTGCTCGACGACGCGGGCTTCTCGCACTTCGGCTGCTACGGCTCGACGATCGAGACGCCGGTCATCGACCGGCTCGCCGCCGGGGGCGTGCGCTTCACGAGCTTCCACACCACGGCGCTGTGCTCACCCACGCGCGCCTGCCTGCTCACCGGCCGCAACCCGCACGCCGTGCAGATGCGCGGCATCTCGAACATGGACTCTGGCTTCCCGAACATGCGCGGCGCGATCCCGCGCTCGGCGGCGACGCTGGCCGAGGTGCTGCGCGAGCGCGGCTACGCGACCTTCGCGACGGGCAAGTGGCACCTCGCGCCGATGTCGGAGTGCACCGCCGCCGGCCCGTACAAGAACTGGCCGCTGCAGCGCGGCTTCGACCGCTTCTACGGCTTCATGCAGGGCGAGACCGACCAGTTCCATCCCGAGCTGACGCGCGACAACACCATGATCGATCCGCCCGCGCGCCCCGAGGCCGGCTATCACGTCTCGGAGGACATCGTCGATCAGTCGATCGGGATGATCCGCGACCAGGTCTCGCTCGTGCCGGAGCGTCCCTTCTTCCTGTATCTCGCGTTCGGCGCGACTCACTCGCCGCATCAGGCGCCGCGCGCGTACCTCGAGAAGTACCGCGGGCGCTTCGACGCGGGCTGGGACGTGGTGCGCGAGCAGTGGTACGAGAAGCAGAAGGCGCTCGGCGTGATCCCGCGCGAAACCAAGCTCGCGCCGCGCAACCCGGGCGTGCGCGCGTGGAGCGAGCTCTCCGAGAACGAGCGGCGCTTCGCGGCGCGCCTGCAGGAGGCGTACGCGGCGTTCCTCGACCACACCGACGCGCAGATCGGGCGGCTGGTCGAGTTCCTGGGCTCGATCGGCCGGCTCGAGAACACCTTCCTGGTCGTGATGTCGGACAACGGCGCGAGTCAGGAAGGCGGCGCGACGGGCGTGCTCGACGAGATGCGCTGGTTCAACGGCATGCCCGAGGACGTCGACGCCGCGGTGCGCCGGCTCGACGACATCGGCGGACCGAACAGCCACAGCAACATCCCGTGGGGCTGGGCACAGGCCGGGAACACGCCGCTGAAGTGGTACAAGCAGAACACGCACGGCGGGGGCGTGCGCGATCCGCTGATCGTCCACCACCCCGCGCGCCTCTCGCACGGCGGCGGTTTCCGCCGGCAGTTCTGCCACGTGATCGACCTGGCGCCGACGATCCTCGAGATCGCGGGCGCGCGGGCGCCCGACAGCTTCGCGGGCGTGCCGCAGATGCCCGTGCACGGCAAGAGCCTCGTGCCGGCGCTGCAGGACGAGAACGCGCCGGTCGCGCGCGACACGCAGTACTTCGAGATGCTCGGTCACCGCGGCATCTGGCACGCGGGCTGGAAGGCCGTGACTCGCCACACCTCGGGCAAGCCGTTCGACGACGACAAATGGGAGCTCTATGACCTTTCGAGCGACTTCTCTGAATCGTCGGACCGCTCCGCCGACGAGCCGGACCGCGTGAAGCAGCTCGTCGACCTGTGGTGGCACGAGGCGGAGAAGAACGGCGTGCTTCCGCTCGACGACCGCGGCGCTGCCCTGCTCTTTCGCGCCGCGCCCCGGCCGGGACTGCCGACGTCGCGCACGCACTTCGTGTACTACCCGCCGGTCTCGCACATCGTCTCCGACGCGTGTCCGTCGGCGATTCGCAGCTTCACGATCTCGGTCGAGCTCGAGCATCCCGCGCGCGGTGGCAACGGCGCGCTGGTCGCGCGCGGGAACATCAACAGCGGCTTCGTCCTGTACGTGAAGGACGACCGCGTCTGCTTCGACTACAACGCCTTCCACGACCACACGCTGGTGCGTGCGTCGCGCGCGCTCGCGCCCGGCCGTCGCCACGTCGAGCTGCGCGTCGCGCGCGCGGCCGACAAGAGCGCGGCGGTGACGCTCGTCGCCGACGGCGAGGCGATCGGCGAGGGCCGCATTCCGCGGCTGCTCGTGCTGCTCTCGAGCACCGGCATGGACCTCGGCCGCAGCCTGGCAGCGGTGAGCGACGACTACGCCGCGCCATTCGCGTACCCCGGGCGGATCGAGACCGTGACGTTCGATCTGCTGGAGAGCGGGACGCCCGCCGACAAGGCGGCCGAAGCCGAGGCGAAGGCGCGCGCCGCGATGACGAGGCAGTAGGCGAGGCGCGTGACGACGGCAGTGGGCGCGGAGCTGCGCGAGGCCTTCCGGAAGGACGGCGTCGTGTGCCTGCGCGGCGCGTTCGACGCGCGCGCGCTGCGCCTCGCGCAGGACGCCTTCGAGTGGAGCCTCGCGCACCCGACCGCGAGCGCGATGCGCTACGGCGGCGGCGAGGGTCTCTTCTATCAGGATCTCGCGCGCCGCGACGCGTGGACTGCGTACGAGAGGCTCGTGCGCGAATCGCCCGCCGCGGACCTCGTCGCGGCGCTCTGGGGTGCGCCCGACGTCTGGTTCATGTACGAGCAGGTGTTCCTGAAGGAAGGCGGCGAGACGCGCCGCACGCCCTGGCACCAGGATGCGTCGTATCTGCCGGTGCATGGCGAACAGCTCGCGGTGATGTGGATCTCGTTCGATCCCGTCGCGAAAGACCAGTCTCTCGAGCTGGTGCGCGGCTCGCATCACGGCGTGCTCTACGACGGCTCGCGCTTCGATCCGAGCGACGACACCGCGCCGCTCTACGGTGACGGGACGCTGCCGCGCTTGCCGGACGTAGAGGCGGAGCGCGCGCGCTTCGACATCGTCTCGTTCGGCGTCGAGCCCGGCGACGTCGTCGTCTTCCACCCGGCGCTGCTGCACGGCGGCGCGGCGACGCGACGCGGCGCGCGCCGGCGCACTCTCTCGCTGCGCTTCTTCGGCGCGGACGCCACCTACGCCGCGCGGCCGGGCATGCGCCAGGTGGTCATCGACGAAGCGAAGGCGACCAGCGTCTTCCAGCTCCTGCCGGGTGTGCTCTCTCCCGGTGACCCATTCCGCCACCCGGGCTTTCCAAAAGTGAGGACGCGCTGAACGAGCTTGGCCCCGCGACGCTCCTACGCGCATCTGTGACGGCTGGGACGGCTGGTCCAACCCGCGGCGTCGGTGATAGGCTGCGCGCCATGGAAATCGGGCTGTCCATCTTCCCCACGACGTACTCGATCCACCCCGTGCGGCTCGCGAAGGAAGCCGAGGCGCGCGGCTTCGAATCGCTGTTCATGATCGAGCACACTCACATCCCCGCCTCGCGCCGCACCTCGTACCCGCTGGGTGGCGATCTGCCGAGCATCTACTGGGAGAGCTACGACCCGTTCGTCGCGCTCGCGCAGGCCGCCGCGGTCACCGAGCAGCTCAGGATCGGCACGGGCATCTGCATCGTGCCCGAGCACCATCCGATCGAGCTCGCCAAGCGCATCGGGTCGCTGGACGCGCTGTCGCGCGGCCGCTTCATCTTCGGCATCGGCGCGGGCTGGAACGCCGAGGAGCTCGAGAACCACGGCGTCGCATTCGCCGACCGCTGGGCCGTCACGCGCGAGTGGATCCTGGCGATGAAGGAGTGCTGGACCAAGAAAGACGCCGAGTTCCACGGCAAGTTCACGAACTTCGATCCGGTCTGGGTCGAGCCCAAGCCCGTGCAGAAGCCCCACCCGCCGATCCTGATCGGCGCGAGCTCGAAATACGCGATCGAGCGCGTGGCCGAGTACGGCGACGGCTGGATGCCGATCACCGGCACGTGCAATCTCGACGAACGGCTCGCGCAGCTGCGCGAGGCGTGCGCGGTGCGCGGGCGCGATTTCAAGAAGCTCGACATCTCCCTGTTCGCCGCGCCGGCGGCGCCGGGTGAGCTCGAGAAGCTCGCGAAGCAGGGCGTGGGGCGCGTGATCCTGCCGCTGCCGACGCTGGACGAGAGCAAGATCCTGTCGATTCTCGACTCGTACGCGCCGCTGATCTCGAACCGGCCGCGGAAGTGAGCGCGTGATGATCGTCCTCTACGAGCACCCGCTCTCGCCGTACGCCCAGAAGGTCAAGATCCTGCTGCTCGAGAAGGGCCTGCCGTTCGAGGCGCGCATGCCGGGACCGGCGGACCTCGGGCCCGACTCGGACTTCTCGAAGGCGAGCCCGCGCGGGGAGGTACCCGTGCTGATCGACGGCGAGACCCGCGTCTTCGACTCGACCGTCATCGCGGAGTATCTCGAGGACGCGTATCCCGAGCCGGCGATGCGGCCGAAGTCCGCGGCCGAGCGCGCGCGCGTGCGCATGCTCGAGGACACCTGCGACACGATTTTCGAGGCCGTGAACTGGGCCGTGGGCGAGATCGTGGCCTGGGGGCGCGCCCAAGGCGCGCTGCGCGAGCAGCTGCTCGCGCGCGCGGGGCAGCAGACCGCAGGCATCCACCGCTGGCTCGAGCGCGAGCTCGGCGCGCGGCGCTTCTTCAACGGCGAGAGCTTCGGCTACGGCGATGCGTGCGTGTATCCGTACGTCGCCGGCGCAGCCGGTCGCGGCGGTCCACCGCCCGCAGGTACGCGGCTCGCGGACTGGTTCGGGCGCGCGCTTGTGCGTCCCAGTGTCGGAGCTTGCGTCGCCGACATCGCGCCCGTGATGACCGGCTTCGAGCAACTGCCCGGTCTGCTCGCGCAGGGGCTCTTCAAGCGCGAGTACCGCGATCACCGCCTCGAGTGGATGCTGCGCAGCGGCGGGCTCGAGATCGTTTTGGAAGGCATGAAGAAGAACAACATCCGGTTCAGCCACGAACCGACGTAGGGAGAAGCGAGATGGAAGCCACGAAGAAGCCGAGCTACCTGGGTCTCTTGAACGCGATCGCGCTGGGCGAGGGCCGCGCGCACGAGTACCTGTCGTGCTGGGCGCAGAAGACACCCGACGCCGACGTGAAGCAGGTGCTGCTTACGGTCGCGATCCGCGAGGGCGAGCACTCGCACGCGTTCACCAAGCGCCTGTGCGAGCTCGGCTTCGGCGTGCAGGATCGGCCGGATCCGAAACACGCGCAGAACATGGCGACCGCGAACGCGGACTGCAGCGACCTCGAGAAGTTCGAGGCGTTCGGTTACGGACGCGAGGGCGAGATGTCGCGCGACCCGTTCAAGGGCGTGTTCGACGACGAGTCGATCGACATCCAGACGGGCGAGCTGCTCGGCCGCTACATCGCCGAGGAGCGCGACAGCGGGCGGCGACTGCGCGCGTGCTACAACGTGCTGCGCGAGCGCGCGGGCCATGGGCGCGCGCAGACCAGCGCCGGATCGTCGCGCGAGCTGCGCGAGCTGCACGGCCGGCTCGACGAGATCTGCGCGGCGATCGGCAAGCTGCAGCAGGAAGTCACCGCCCAGCGGCGCTGATCGCTGGCGATGGTCGACGACGCTCTCGAGGGAGCGCGCTTCGAGCGCGTGCTGGCGATCGGTGCGCATCCCGACGACGCCGAGTATTTCGCGGGCGGCACGCTCGCGCGCCTGGCCGACGCAGGGGCGGAGGTGGCGCTGGTCGTATGCACCGACGGCGCGCGCGGCGGGCGCGGGATCGACGACGTCGCGCGCGTGCGCGCCGGAGAGCAGGCGCGTGCCGCGCAGATCGTCGGGTTTCGCGAGCAGGTGAACCTGCGCCGGCCCGACGGCGAGCTCGCGAACGACGACCGACTTCGCGCGGAGCTCGCACTCGCGGTGCGCCGCGAGCGGCCCGAGCTCGTGCTTGCACATGACCCGCGCACGCTCTGGAACGTCTACGGCGGACGTGCTCACCCGGGCCACTCCGACCACCGCGCCGCTGGTCAAGCCGCGCTCGATGCGCTCTACCCGCGCGCGGCCAGCCCGAACTTCTACGCGGAGCAGCTGGCGGAGCCCGGCGTCGAGCCCTGGTACCCGCGCGAAGTCTGGCTCTTCGATACCGCGCAGCCGGATCTGCACATCGATGTGTCGGCCACGTTCGCGCGCAAGCTCGACGCATTGCGCGCGCACGTGAGCCAGAATCGCGGCGACGGGCTTCTGCGCGGCGCGCGCGCGCTCGGCCTGGCCGAGCCATTTGCGCGCCTCGTGTTGCGCAAGGAGAAGACGCGTGCTGACGGGTAGCTGCCTGTGCGAGGGTGTTCGCTACGAGCTTGACGGAGAGCTCGGAGCGCTTGGCTACTGCCACTGCAAGCAGTGCCAGCGTGCGAGCGGCAGCGCGTTCGCGGCAAACACCAGCGTCGCGAAGAGCGCTCTGCGCTTCGTCTCCGGCGAGGAGCTCCTGCGCGAGTACGAATCCTCGCCCGGCCGATTCCGCGCGTTCTGCTCGCGCTGCGGCTCGCCGGTCTACAAGCGCGTCCTCGAGCAGCCGGACTCGGTGCGCATTCGCCTCGGCTCGCTCGACGGCGACCCACAGCTCCGCGCCCGCGTGCACATCTGGGTCAGCGCGAAGGCGCCGTGGTACGAGATCACCGATTCGCTGCCGCAGCTCCCCGAAGGTCTGCCGCCGAGGAAGTGATGAGGAAGGTGCTCTTCGCGCTCGCCGCGTTGGCGCTGCTCGCCTGTTCGGGCGAGCCGGGCTCACCCGAGGCGGCGGTGCGCGCGACGCTCGCCGCGATCGAGACTGCGGCCGGCGAGCGCGACGTCGGCACGCTGAAGGAGCACGTCTCCGAGGCGTACGCCGACGCGCAGGGAAACGACAAGCGCGCGGTCGTCGGCGTCGCGGCGCTCCACCTGCTGCGAAACCAGGCGGTGTACACGTTCTCGCGCATCCAGGCGATCGACACGAGCCTGCCCGGCCGTGCGGACGTGCGCGCGCTCGTCGCGCTGGCCGGCCGCCCGATTCCCGACGCGGCGGCGCTCGCGACCGTGCGCGCCGATCTGTATCGCTTCGACGTGCGGCTTCGCGAGGAGGAGCCGGGCACATGGCGCGTCGTCTCCGCGGATTGGCAGCCGGCGACGCTCGGCGACTTCCGCTAGAGAGCGCCGCGTATACTCGCGCCCACGAGGAGACCGCGTGAAGCTTCCGTTCGAGTCCGGCCGACGGCGACGCATCTGGCTCTTGCGCCACGCGGAGGCGGCGTACATCGACGAAGCCGGGCGCATCGCGCGCGATCCCCGGCTCGTGCCGCTCTCCGCGCACGGCCGTGTCGAGGCGGCGCAGATGGCGAAGCTGCTCGACGGCGCGGAGTTCGACCGGGCGGTTTGCTCGGGTCTGCCGCGCACGGTCGAGACCGCGACGATCGTTCTCTGTGGCGGCGGGCCCAAGCTCGAAGAGGTGCCCGCGCTCGAAGAAGTGCGCGGCGGCGGAGCGGGCGCGCTCGCTCGCCCGTTCGAGCCACGCCAGCTCGCCTACGCGCTCGAGGAAGCGCAAGACGAGAACGCGCGTTTCCTCGGCGGCGAGAGCTTCGCCGAGCTGCGCGCACGCGTGCACAGCGCCGTCGACGCGCTGGTCGCCGAGCCCGACTGGTCGCGAATGCTGCTCGTCTGCCACGGTGGCGTGAACCGCGTGATCCTGGCCTGGGCGCTCGGTGTGGAGCTGCGCGCGGCAGCGCGCATGGAGCAGGACTCGTGCTGCCTGAACGTGATCGACCTCGATCGCGACGAGGCGAGCGGCCGTCTCCTGCGCACGGTCGTCCGGGCCGTGAATCTGACGGCCGGCGATCCAGTCAAGCACGAGCGCTGGCTGACGTCGCTCGAGCAGCAGGCCGTGCAGCTCGAGCAGCGCATGCGCCGGCCGTGACACCGCCGCGTGTGCCGAGCGAGGCCGAGCTCTTGGATTGGTTCAGCTCGCTCTCGAATTGGGAGCGCTTCGGCGCGGGCGACGAACGCGGCACGCTGAACCTGATCGACGATGCGAAGCGCGCCGAGGCTGCGCGACTGGCGCGCGCGGGCGTCGCGGTGTCGTGCGCCTGGGAGATCGACCCGTTGCCGGCCGCGGACCACGTCTTCGGGTCGCCGGAGCGGACGATGCGCGGCACGGGCGAGGACCTGCCCGCAAGGCCGCGCTACGCCGGCGCGTCGGAACGCATCGGCTTCGTCTTTCACGGTTACGCGATCACGCACCTGGATTCGCTCGCGCATTACTTCTGGGACGGCCGCATGTACGGCGGCAAGGCCGCCTCGCTGGTCACGAAGGAGAGAGGCGCGACCGAGAACGCCGTCACCGCCGCGAGCGCGGGGATCGTGACGCGCGGAGTCCTGCTCGATGTCGCGTCACTGCGCGGTGTAGATTGGCTCGAGCCCGGCGAGGGGGTCTTCCCCGAGGAGCTCGAAGCCGCCGAGGCGCGCGCGGGCGTGCGCGTCGGCCCGGGAGACGCCGTGCTGCTGCGCACCGGGTATGGCCACAAGAAGCGCGTGCGCGGACCCGACCGCGTGCAGGAGGTCGGCCGCGCCGGCTGGCACGCCGCCTGTCTGCCGTGGCTCTACGCGCGCGACGTCGCGCTGATCGGCGCCGACACCGCGCAAGACGTGCACCCCTGCGGCTACCCGAGCTTCCGCAGCCCCGTGCACGCGATCGGCATCGTCGCGATGGGCCTCTGGCTGCTCGACAACTGCGACCTCGAGCCGCTCGCCAAGGCCTGCGCTCGACTCGGACGCTTCGAGTTCATGCTGCAAGTGAATCCGCTTCGGCTCACGGGCGCGACCGGCAGCCCGGTAAATCCAATCGCGCTATTGTGAGCCGCCGCGAATGACAGGAGCACGGATGCACGCCGCAGCGATCAGACTGATTCTTGCCGCGCTCGTCTGCGGGTTTCTCGGCTCTCTTGCGCGGGTAGCCAGAGCCGAGGAGAAGGCAGCGACGGCCCCCGCCGACGAGGTCGACGACGACGCGGTCGCGCTGCTCAATCGCTTCGGCGACTTCCTGAAGGCACAGCCGCGCTTCGGCTTCTCGGTCGAGTTCGGCTACGAGGTCGTGCAGAGTGACGGGCAGAAGCTCGAGTTCGGTGCGTCCCGCGTCTACACGATCCGCCGGCCCGATCACCTGCGGATCGACGAGGAGCGCCGCGTCGGCGGGAAGCGCGAGCTTTTCTTCGACGGCGACCAGATCACCGTCTTCTCGCCGGCCGACGACGCCTACGCGCTCGCGAAGCTGAAGCAGCACCGCGACCTCGACGCCATGCTCGACCTGGTGCGCGACGCGCTCGACATCCCCGTGCCGCTCGGCGATCTCGTTCGCCAGGATCCGACCCACCGGATAGAGGAGGGCATGACGTCCGCTTACATCGTCGGCAGCGAGAAGCTCTACGGCGTGGAGTGCGATCACGTCGCCTGGCGAACCGACGAGGTCGAAGCGGAGCTCTGGCTCACGAAGGGCGACCAGCCGCTGCCGCGGCGCGTCGTGATCGACTACCGCGATCTCGAGGGTCGGCCGAGCTTCTGGGCGCAGTTCACGAGCTGGTCGCTCGCGCCCGACGCCGCGGATTCGGTCTTCACCTTCACGCCGCCCGCCAGCGCGGAACGCGTGCAGTTCTCGGTTCGCGGCCGCGACGTAGAGCCAACGGAGGAGCAGGAGCCGTGAGCTACCCACCGATCGCGCGAGTTCTGGCGAGCGCCTGCGTCGGACTGATGCTCTGCTTCACGGCCGCGACGGTCGAAGCTCAGCGCCGCGGCGGCGCTGGTGGTGGGCGAGGGGGCGGCGGCGGAGGCCGATCGACCTCGCGCAGCGGCCCCGCGGCCGG
>Ga0184615_10000967_pt1 | contig 15628 bp, 13 predicted proteins | sample PLM4_65_coex_FD_133134 | JGI IMG/M metagenome (GOLD analysis project Ga0184615, IMG submission 133134) | Groundwater sediment microbial communities from an aquifer in East River, Colorado, USA - PLM4_65_coex | ecosystem: Environmental > Terrestrial > Soil > Riparian zone | place: USA: East... | reverse complement strand
GTCGAGTTCAAGGGGCAGTGACGCGCACCTGGAACTTCTCCTCGCCGCGCTTGCGATGCGGATCCGGGAAGTCGCGGTAGAGCGCCGATTGAAAGCTGCTCACGACCTGATTCACCGCCGCGATGTCCGCCACCGCCTGATCCACCGACGACGGGATTATTGAGCGGTTACTTCAGTTCGAACCAAGTGTGGTAGAGGTCCATGATCTGAGACTCGCGCTCTGCGCGCGAGCGCGTCAAATCCCGTTCCGCCGGCTTACGCCAGCCGCCCCGGCACGAACGGGTGGCTCGACGAGAGTCCGCCGTCGACGGCGATCGCCTGGCCGTTCACGTAGCTCGACTCGTCGCTGGCGAGGAAGAGCGCCATGCGCGCGATCTCGATCGGCTGGCCGGCGCGCTTGAGCGGATTCAGCTGGCCGATCTTCTTCTCGCTGCCTCGCTCGCGCGCGAGCTCGAACATCGGGCGCGTCATGCCGGTCTGGATCAGGCCCGGGCAGATCGCGTTCACGCGCACGTTCGTGCCGACGAGCTGATTTGCCGCGGTCTGCACCAGGCTGATCACGCCCGCCTTGCTCGCGCTGTAGGCGCTGCCGCCCGCGCCCGAGCGCAGGCCCGCGACCGACGCAGTGCAGATGATCGAGCCACCGCCGACGTCGCGCATGACGGGCGCGGCGTACTTGATCGCGAGGAACGGGCCGATCAAGTTCACGCGCAGCACGCGCTCCCACTCAGCGGCCGAGAGCTCGAAGAATGGCACGAGCGCGCCGCTGACACCGGCGTTCGCGTAGCAGACCTCGAGGCCGCCGAGCTCGCGGCGGCAGCTCGCGACGAGCTCGCGCACCGTCTCCTCGTCCGAGACATCCGCGCGGCGGACGAGACACTTCCCGCCGTGCTTCTCGATCTCCGCGCGGGTTCCCTCGAGACCTTCTTCCGCGAGATCCACGGCGAGCACCCGCGCGCCTTCGCTCGCGAACAGGATCGCGCTGGCGCGGCCGATGCCGCTCGCGGCGCCCGTGACGAGCGCGCGCTTTCCGGCGAGCCTCATCGCGACGACTCCGAGCTGCGCTGAGCTAGCGCCCCTTGTTCAGGCGCCCGATGTCGATGTAGCGGCGGATCTTCCCCTTGGTGTCGAAAGGCTCGCCGTCGTTGTCCCAGAACTCGATCCGATTGCCGGTCCCGGTCTGGACATTCACGATGATGTCGCCGACGACGCGCACGTCGTTGACCTGCGAGACTCCCTCCCACGGCGCGTACCAGACTCCGTCCTTGACGAGCGGATCCGCGAGGCCGGGCTTTCCCTTCCAGTCCTCGCTGTTCCGGTGCATGTGCCAGATGATCTTCCATAGCTCCTTCTTGCGATCGTAGGCGAAGCTGTACAACGGCTCCCACGTGTCCGCGTCGATGTAGATGTCCTTGTGGTGATACGGATGGTCTTCGTTGCGCGGGTCGAAGCGGATGATGTACGCGTGGCGCACTTCCCAGCGATCGTTCGCGAACGAAAATCCGTACGGACCGAAGTTGTACGTGTCGCCATACGGATAAGCCAGCGAGTGGGTGTTGAACGGTGCGATCACGTCCTTCTTCCCGAGGCACTTCCAAGTGTACTGGGGCACGACACCGTCGAAGCTGCGCAGATCGTCGCGCGTGAAGTCGGTGCCCTGCACCGAGTCGGTGCGCTGCGCGGTCGAGATGCGCCGCACGCGGCGCAGATCGGGCACGTACACCCAGGTGTCGTCGTTCTTGGCCGTCGCGAGCGGGCCGTCAGCCAGGACGTAGCGATAGGTGAGGACGAGGATCCCGCGGGCATCGAACGGCGCGTCCACCTCGACCCCCGAGACCTGACCGCGCTTCTCGTTCGGGAAGTAGGTGTGACCCGCTTCCGTGTACTGCGCCTCGATGCGGTTCGTCAGGTTGATGAATTTCGCCGTGCCCTCGTAATAGAGCGGCAGCTGCTCGCCGCGATCCCAATATGTGTAGGACCACTTCGAGCGCGAGCCGTCGCCCTCCCAGCGCTTCGTGAAATTCCAGATCAGCTTGGTGCCTGCTTCCGGGTCGCCCTGGCAGTCGATGTCGGCGAAGGGCAGGCCCGCGGGGTAGTTCACGAGCGCGCCGTCCTGGCCGATCTTCGCCTGCCCGCGGAACTTCTCGCTCACCGCCGCGTACTCGGGCGCGGGCGGGTAGCTCTTGAAGACCGGGCCGACCTCCAGCTGCATGCCCTCGAAGAAGAAGTACTCGCGGTTCGCCCAGAACTCCGGCGGCAGGAAGTCCTTGAGCTTCTCCGCATCGGAGAACCCGATCACGTCCCCTTCCTTGAAGGGAACCCCCGGCACGACGTCCTCGGTGGCTTCCTCGGCGATTGCCGGAGGGGAGATGAGCAATCCCAAGGCGAGTGCGATCCACAGCATGGGCCTTCCTTCCGTACGCGTTTGCATGCGAGCCGATCCTACACCGGATCGAGACGACGCGACGGGAGAGTTTCAGTAGCCGCGCGCGCGGTCGACTTCGTTACGCAGCGGCAGATCGCGCTCGATGCGGTCGAGATTCTCGCTGAAAATCTCCGTCAGCCGATCCATGTAGCCCGGGCCAAGCCCCGAGACGTGGGGCGTCAGGATCGCGTTCGGCGCGTTCCAGAGCGGGCTCGAGGCAGCGAGCGGCTCCTCGGCGAAGACGTCGAGCGCGGCGCCGGCGATCCGCCCTTCGCGAAGCGCAGCCGCGAGCGCGTCTTCGTCCACGATCCCACCGCGCGCCAGGTTCACGAGATAGGCGCTCGACTTCAGCCAGCCCAGCTCGCGTGCGCCGAGCGAGCCGCGCGTTTCGGGTGTGAGCGGCAGCAGCACGACGACGAAATCGGCTTCGCGCAGCACGCGCTCGGTGAGCGAAGGACTGACGATCTCGGCGACGTGCGGCGTCGCCTTCGGCTCGCGCTGCGTGCCAATCACACGCATGCCGAGCGCCGCCGCTTTCTCGGCAACGGCGGCGCCGATCGAGCCAAGCCCGAGGATACCGAGCGTGCGACCCGCGATGGTGTCGACCTGGTACTGCTTCCAGAGCCGCGCGCGGCTCTGCTCGAGCGCTCGCGGAATCTGCTTGGCGAGCGCGAGGATCATGGCGAGCGCGAACTCGCTCATGTGCGGCCCGTGGATACCGCGCGCGTTCGCGATCCGCACGCCGGCGGGCAGGTCCGGCGCCGGCAAGAGCGCGTCCACACCCGCGCCCATCATCTGGAAGAGCCGCAGGCGCGCCGCGCCCGCCCAGACACCCCGCGGCGGCCGGAAGGCAAGCAGGGCTTCGATCTCGCCGATTCCGGACCGCAGCTCGTCCTCGTGCGTCCAGACGACGACCTCGCGATCCGGTAGCTGCGCGCGCAACGGCCGTGCGAGCGCCTCCGAAAGCTCTCGCGAGATCCCGTGGAAAATGTGGATTCGAGCGATGCGGGCTGTGGACATCTCGAGGAATGGATCTTAGCCTCGCCGCCCCGATGCGTGGCCCCCGCAAAGATATCCGCAACCTAGCCATCATTGCGCACGTCGATCACGGCAAGACGACGCTGCTCGATGGACTTCTGCGCCAGACCGGCACGTTCCGCGTGAACCAGGAGGTGCAGGAGCGCGCGATGGACAGCGAGGACCTCGAGCGCGAGCGCGGCATCACGATCCACGCCAAGAGCACGGCGGTGGAGTACCAGGGCGTGAGGATCCAGCTCGTCGACACGCCCGGCCACGCGGATTTCGGCGGCGAGGTCGAGCGCGTGATGGGCATGGTCGATGCGGTGCTCCTGCTCGTCGACGCGGTCGAAGGCGTGATGCCGCAGACGCGCTTCGTGCTCGGCAAGGCGCTCGCGCGCGGGTTGAAGCCGATCGTCGTCGTGAACAAGATCGACCGACCCGAGCAGCGCGCGCACGAGGTCGTGGACGAGGTCTTCGATCTGCTCGTCGAGCTCGGCGCCGACGACCGGCAGCTCGACTTTCCGATCGTGTACACGTCCGCCAAACAGGGAACGGCCGCACTCACGCCCGAAGCGCCGCGCAAGGATCTGCGGCCGCTGCTCGATCTGATCCTGGAGCAGGCGCCGGCGCCCATCGTCGACACCGAGGGCCCACTGCAGTTCCAGGCGGTGACCCTGGGTTGGGACGAGTTCGTCGGCCGGCTGGTGATCGGGCGCGTCGAGCGCGGCACGCTGCGCCGCGGCGTCACCGTCGTGCGTATCCCCGAGACGGGCGCCGCGCAGAGCTTCCGCATCACCAAGCTTTTTGCGCCTCACGGCCTCGAGCGTGTCGAGCGCGAGAGCGCATCCGCGGGCGAGATCGCGATCATCGCCGGCGTGGACACGATCGAGATCGGCGACACCATCTGCCCGCCCGACGCGCAGGAGTCGCTGCCGCGCATCGCGATCGACCCGCCGACGGTGAGCGTGCGCTTCTCGGTGAACAACTCGCCCTTCGCGGGTCAGGAAGGCAAGTACGTCACGAGCCGTCAGATCGGCGACCGACTGCGCCGCGAAGCGCTCACCAACGTGTCGATTCGCATTAGCGGCGGCGAGTCCACCGACAGCTTCGAGGTCTCCGGCCGCGGCGAGCTGCAGATCGCGGTGCTGATCGAGACCATGCGCCGCGAGGGCTTCGAGTTCGCCGTCTCCCAGCCGCAGATCATCGAGCGCACGATCGACGGCAAGCGCTGCGAGCCGGTCGAGGACGTGGTCGCCGACGTGCCCCAGGAAGCCACGGGCGCGGTGCTCGAGAAGCTCGGCTCGCGCCGCGGGCGACTCGTGCAGATGGAAAGCCGCGGCGCGCGCACGCTGCTCAACTTCGTCGTGCCGTCGCGCGGCTTGTTCGGCTACCGCACGGAGTTCCTGACCGACACGCGCGGCGAGGGAAATCTCTACCGCAGCGTACGCGGCTACGAGCCGCTCGCGGGCAACCTCTCGGGTCGGGGCGTCGGCGCGATCGTCGCGAGCGATCCGGGTCGCTCCACGGCGCACGCGCTCTTCAACATCCAGGACCGCGCGACCATGTTCATCGGCAACGGCGAGCCGATCTACGAAGGCCAGGTCGTCGGCGAGAATCGCCGCTCGAACGACATGAACGTGAATGTGTGTCGTCCGAAGAAGCTGACCAACGTGCGCGCGGCCGGCCGCGACGAGGCCGAAGTCCTCACACCGCCGCGCCGCTTCACGATCGAGTCGGCGCTCGAGTGGATCGAGGCCGACGAGTTGCTCGAGGTAACGCCCGCGAGCCTGCGGCTGCGCAAGCGCCTCCTGCCGTCCAATCTGAGGAAGCGCCCGGGCTGATTTCAGATCGGTGGACGCGGATCGAGGCGGACCGGTTTGATCGGTGCGAAGAGCAGCATCACGCGCCCGACCCAGTAGCGCGCGCCGCTTCCCTTGCCCATGAGCCGCGTGACGGTGTCGAGCGCCTCGTCGGTATCGAGCGGCACCGCGCGGTAGGGCGCAACGACGTCACCGCGAACCAGCTCGACTTCGGGATTGGCCAGCACGCGGTGGTACCAGCCTCTGAACCAGTGGCCAGACTCGACCCAGAGCTGGCCGTTGTCGTCGAGCAGGCCGAGGACGGTTTCCTTGGTTCCCCCGTCCCGGTCGAAGGTCCGCAGCACCGCGGTGTTTCCACGCTGCGGCTGGAAGTAGCCGATCGCGGCGTCGATCGTGAGCCCCAGGACGACGTAGACGCCGAGCACGATGGCGGCGATCCGGATCATTCTCATATGATTCCCCTCGTAACTAGCAAGCCGAGAGCCTAGCAACCCTGGCTCACGACCTCGGCCCGCTCACCCCGATCCGATACGCCATGCGGACCAGCTCCGCGAGCGATTCCGCGCGCATCTTCCGCATCACCCGGGCGCGGTGGACCTTGACCGTCTTCTCGGCCCTCCCGAGCTCGAAGGCGATCTGCTTGTTCAGCATTCCGGTCACGACCCGGGCGAACACGTCGCGCTCGCGAGGAGTGAGCGTCGCGACGCGGTCTTCGATCTCGCCGACCTGAGCGACATCGCTCCGCTCCTGTGCGTCCTGTGCCACGGCCCGGCCGATCGCCTCCAGCAGGTCCTTCTCGTCGACCGGCTTGGTGAGAAGATCGACCGCCCCCGCCTTCATGGCCAGGACGCTCATCGGGACGTCGATGTGGCCCGTGACGAATACGATGGACACGGGGCGACCCGCCGCGGCCAGCGTCGCCTGCAGATCGATCCCGGAGGGCCCGGGCATCTGCACGTCGAGCACCAGGCAGCACGCGCCTTCATACGGATCGCGGCTCAGGAAGTCGAGGGACGAGGTGAACGTCTCGACCTCGTAGCCGGCGAACGAGAGCAATCGAGTCAGGCTCTTCCGCACGGACGGGTCATCGTCCACGACGAAGACGCGCGGTGTGACGCTGCTCATGACGGCGCGTCCCTTTCGATCGGTAACGTGAAGCGGAAGGTCGCTCCGCCGCGAGCATTGTTCCGGGCGCCCAGCTGGCCACCGTGTGCCTCGACGATGGTGCGTGCGATGGCCAGGCCCATGCCCAGACCGTCGACTTTGGTCGTGTACAGCGGTTGGAAGATCTTCTCTTCGTGCTCGCCCTCGATCCCTGGTCCCGAGTCCGCGACGGCGACCGCGACGACCATCGCGCCGTTCCCGGCCGTTCGGATGACCAGGTTCCGGTCGCCGGTGTGCGGCTCTTGCATGGCCTCCAGGCCGTTCAGCACCAGATTCAGCACTACTTGCTGGAGCTGCACACGGTCGCCGCACACCCTCGGAAGCCCTTCTGCGAGCTCGACGCTCATCGCGACGTTGCGGATGACCGCATCGCTCTTCACGAAGCGCGCCACTTCACTCACGATCTCGTTCAGGTCGAGAGACATGCGCTCGGAGTCGCCCTTCTTCAGCAGCGCGCGCACTCGGTGGATCACCGCACCGGCTCGCTTCTCGTCTTCGACGATGTCGCCCATGATCTGAGTGATCTCCTCGAGATTCACGGGATCGGCACCGAGTAGACGCTGGGCCGCCTGGGCGTTGCTCAAGATTGCCGACAGCGGCTGACTCAAGTCATGGGCCAGCGACGCCGTGAGCTCCCCGATGGCCGAGACCCGGCCGATGTGCGCCAGCTCCTGTCGCAGCCGCTGCGCTTCCAGCTCCATCTGCCTGCGCGACAGGGCATTGGCAAAAACTTCCGCGAGCAGATCGACCTGCTGCGCCAGCTCCTCCGAGGTTGCGCGCGTGGCGCCGATGGCGCTGAACACGAGCCCTCCGACGACCGTCGGTCCCACCACCAGCGGGACGGCGAGCCGCGGCTTGACGCGGTACGCGAGATAGCTCCGGCGGTCCACGGCGGCGTCGCGCGGAAGCTCTTCGAGCGCGGAGATGCTGACGGAATCGCCGCGCTGCAGCTGCCCCGTCAGCCACGGGAACTCATCCACGTCCATCCACTCCTCGAGCGCCCAGGAGCGCAGCGGCCTTCTGTCCTGGGAGAACTCGATCAGACTGCCGCGATCGGCGGCCAGGAACTCGACCACGCGGTGAAGGCCGTGCCGGATCTCCCGATCGAAGTCGATGATGGACAGGTCGCGGAACGCGGCCGTCAAGTTGGAGAGGAGCTTCTCGAAGCGCAGGCGTTCGGCGAGCGACAGGTCCATGCGCTTTCGCTCGAGCGCGCTCGCGAAGGCCTCGCTCAAGAGCCTCAACCGCTCCACGAGCTCGTCCGGCCAGTCGCGTTCGCGCCGAACGGAGTCAAAAGAGAGCGAGCCCAGGACGCGTCCGCCCGCTTGAAGCGGGAGCGACACTTTCGAGCGCGTGCCCGACCGCTGGTAGCTTGCGCGATCGACCGCTGCCTCCGCGGGAAGGTCGTCGAGCCGAGAGAATCGGACGGCCTCCCCGCGCTGCAATCTCTGAGCAGCCCACGGGAACTGGTGGGCCAGCATGACTCGCGGCGGCTCTGCGAGGCCCTCGTGCGCCCATGCGATACGGGTCCCGAGCCCGCCTCCCAGATACTCGTCGAGGTCGCCGCGATCGACGACCAGGAAAGTGACCACGTCGCGCAGTCCGGCCTCGAGCGCCGCGTCGATTCCGCTGGCCGGGACGTGGATCAACCCCGCGGTGAGGTCCGAAAGCAGCGTCTCGAACCGCAAGCGCTCCTCGAGCAAGGGCGCGTCCGCGACCTGACGACTCGTCGAGGCGAGAGCGGCGAACAAGAGCGCCAGCAGGCACGTCGCGCTCATGAAGCTCTGCAACAGCAGCAGCGATTCGTTCGGATTCGCTCGAGAGAAAGGACCGAGCCCGTGCAGAGTCCCCCAGAGCGCGATGCCCGATAACACGAACGCGGCCGTCGCCGTCTCGCGCCGTCCGAAGCGAAGGGCTGCCCACACCAGCGGAGGGAAAGCCATGAATTCAAGCGCGTAGCTTCTCGCGCCTGTCGGGAGAAGATCGCCGAACACGGCCGCCTCGGTGAACACGAGCACGAGCGCGAGCAGCGTCGCTTCGAAAATCTGCTGCCGGCGCCAGCGCAGCCGGGCGTTGGTGCCCCACAGAATGAGGAGGGGGGCAACGATCAGGATTCCGGCCACGTCTCCGCGCCACCACGTCGACCACACGAATCCGTACTGGGCCCAATCCGAGAACCCGCCGAGAGACAAGCTGGTCACGCCGATCGTTGCACTCACCGCGGGGCTGATCACTCCGGCGAGCGCCGCGAACTTGAGAACGTCCCGAGGTCGCTCAAAGGACCGAAGCCCAGCCGAGAACCTGAGTACGAGGAACGCCCCCACGACGCCTGCGAGGGTGTTGCCCGCGGCAATGCCGACGGAGGTCGCGACGCTCCCGGCCGTCGTGACATTGACGAGAAACGCACCAAGCAGGATCGCGGGCCAGATGCGGTAGCCCAGCAGCAGGATGGAGGCGAGCGCAATCCCCGCCGGAGCCCAGACTGCCGTCGCGTTCGCCTGTTCGAAGGCCAGCAGGAGCCCGAGCTTGCTCGCGACGAAGTAGGCGACGGAGACAGTGAGAACCGAGAGCGGAGTCACTCGATTCATCATCGATGACTTCGCCGGAACGTCGGTCGCCCTGCGAACGGCGCCGGACCGCTTAGCGACTCGAGGCTCGGAATCACGGCCATGACGGCCCAACTCCTTCCGCGAAACGCTGACTCCAACGCGAATTGTATCAAGCCGCGGGCGCAGCGCTCACCTCACTCGAACTCCGCCGCATGGGACCAAGGTCCAATACCTGCCCTTGCGGGCGCCTACTAGTATACGCGCCAAGGATGCCGGAGAGAGCCGGTTTTTTTGGGGGTAGAGAGCTGCTTTTCTGGAACACGCGCGAGGCTGCCAAGACATCAGCAGTCCCACTCGTTCGCGCCCGTCAACGCAAGAACTCTGTCAAGCTTTGCGTACTGAGCCAGCGCCGAGATGAACCCCCATCGCGGCCAGGATCGTCGCAAGGCCACCGACCTCCCAAGCGTTGGCGGGCGCGAACATTTGCTAGTCAATCTGTTCGAGCAAGAGTGTTCGAGCAAGCAAGAGGCGGATGCGGCACCCGCTAGCCGACATCGAGACTAGCCGTCTCCGCGCTCGGCGAAATGGTCACTGCGAAATCCCAAATAAATCCCAAGTTCGTCTCGATCCGGTGCGCGCAAAGTCTCAGTGCCCGTCGGGCTCGAACCTGACCGGGCCATACCTCGAGCGGCGGCTTGCCGATGTGGTGGATGCGCGACATTCCGAATTGGTAGTCCGAGAGACGATCGCCTCCGGCGAGAAGCTCGAACCGAGGCTGCATGACCTCGCGGAGCTCCAGCGTGCCTTCGACGCGGACCTTGCCGCAGTCAGTTGGCGACGTCGGGCGCGAGCTCGACCTTGGCACCGCCCAGATTGAAGCTGATAACGGTGCGCGGCACGCGCAGGCCCGGCTCGCTGGACTGAAGCGTGAGCCGCTCGGCGTGAGTCACGTCGCTGGCCAAGGTGAGTGCAGCCGCGCGGTCGAGCAGCTCGAGCTCACGGGCACCGCTCTCGTGTTCGTCCGCCATGATGCCCCAGCCATCCCAGGGCAGGAGCTCGCGCTTGGCGAGCGCGGCCAGGTCGCGAACTACGCTGCCCCGCACGAACCACAGCCCGCGCAGCTCGAGAATCCCGAAGTCCGTCGGGTTTGCGTGTTCGTTTCGGCAGCGTTGCCAGGCCTCTCCGGCCAGAAGGAACCGATCTCGCGGAACGTCGAGGGGATCGAAGTCGGTCCCGCAGGCCTCGCGTTGAGGCGCGTCGAGCTGGGCGTCGACCTGGCGCCACGCGGAGCGGGTCCGGTCCCAGACCTCGCAGACCCAGTGGTCCGTGAAGCGCGACGGCTCGAACCAGGTGGCGAAACCGCAACGCGCCCGGGCCGGAACTCCGCGTGCGCGAAGCAATGCGCAGAGCAACACCGAGAAGTGACGACAGGTGCCCAGCAGGCGATGACTCGGCGCGCGCGGCGCGGCGAGCGGCTTCGCTTCGAGGGCGAGCACCCGGTCGAGCATCTCCTCCACCGAGCGGAGCTCGAGCTCGCCCCGCCGGCTCGGGTTCGGCGCCAGGCCGTAGAGGTGTCCGAGAAACGGGTGGACGACCAGCCCCTGCACGACCCGACAGAGATCGGCGAGATCGTCGGGCAGGTCGCGCGCGAGCGCTTTGTGCGCGCCGAGATCGGTGAACCCCGCCGGTGTCGCGTAGTACGCGAGCGCTTCGGCGACGGCGGCGTTCAAGCGCGCGCCTGCCGCGGCTTCGCCAGGTACTCGGCGAGGACGTCGAGCGATCCGTGCCAGCCGCCGCCATGCGAGGTCCGCGAAGACTCCGACTCGAACACCGCCTGGTGGAACGTGAGCGCGGTCTTCCCGCCCCGTTCCTCGAGCCGCACCGTCACGAGCGTCTCGTGCTTCGGGTGGCCCTCGGCGTCCTCCCACGCATAGGTGAAGACGAGGCGCTCCGGAGGGACGATCTCGCGGAAGACGCCGCCTTGCCAGTGATCGCTGCCGTCGGGCCAGCGCATGCACGAGCGCCACACGCCGCCGACGCGCAGATCCATCGTGCACGAGCGCACGCTGCAGCCGGGCGGCGCGAACCAATGCACGGCGTGCTCGGCCTGCGTCCACGCCGCGAAGACGAGCTCGCGCGGCGCATCGAAGTTGCGCTCGATCCAGAGCTCGCGATCCGCGGGCCGGGTCACGACGACCGAGAGTCGCTCGAGGCTCTGGCTCCAGCCCTCCGACATGCCGTCGAGGTGCACGGCGGCGCCCGGCTTCTCGTCGATGACGCGCGCATGCAGCGTGAGCGTCGTGCGGCCCGCGTGCTCGGTGCAGCTCACGGTCGTCAACACCTGGAAGAGCGGCAGCCCGGAAGCGTCGAGCGCCGCACTCGTGAGGACGAGCCGCTCCGGAGCGGTGATCTCTCGGAACGCGCCCGTCATCGGGTACACGCTCCCGTCGGGGCCGCGCATGTCGATGCGAATCGCGCCGCCGGGCCGGACGTCGAGCTCGCAGACCGGGTTGGTGAAGTCGCGCGGGCCCCACCACTGCGCCACGCGCTTGCGATCGGTCCACGCCTCGAAGACGAGACTTCGCGGTGCGGCGAAGACCCGTGTCAACGTGAGCTCGCGCTCGGAGGCGCCCGCAGCACGACTACTTCTTGCGGACATGCTTCTTCCCCTTTGTGGCGACGGGTTTGGTCTTCTTCTGCACCTCGCGCAGATATGCGTCGAGGCGATCGAAGCTCTGTTCCCAATGGCGGCGATAGCCCTCGAGCCAGCCCGAAGCCTCGCGGAGCGGCCCCGCCTCGAGTCGACTGGGCCGCCACTGCGCGTCGCGCGCGCGTGCGATCAGGCCCGCGCGCTCGAGCACCTTCAGGTGCTTGGAGACCGCGGGCAGGCTCATCGCGAAAGGCTCGGCGAGCTCGGTGACCGACGCTTCGCCCGAGGCGAGCTGCGCCAGAATCGCGCGCCGCGTGGGGTCGGCGAGGGCGGCAAACGTCGTGCTGAGCGAATCGGCGGGCATCGGCTGAACCATCCAGTTATATAACCGAATGGTTTATTCCTCCTCGACGCGACGCGTGTCAAGCACGGCGTGAGACGGCCCCGCGGGGATCTCTGGTAGGCTCGCGTCGTGTTGCACTCTCTCGACCACGTGATCGTCGGCGTGCGCGACCTGGACGCGGCGACGAAGGCCTACACCACGCTGCTCGGCCGTGCGCCGTCGTGGCGCGGCACGCACCCGGGCATGGGCACGGCGAATGCGCTGTTCCGGCTCGACAACACCTATCTCGAGCTGCTCGGGTCGACGGGCGAGGGCGGCAGCGCGTCGATGCTGCGCGCGCGCCTCGACAGCGACGGCGAGGGGCTGATCGGCATGGCCTTCGGCACCGACGACGCCGAGGCGTGCGCGCGTGAGCTCCGCGCCCGCGGCCTCTCGCCGACCGATCCGATCGCCGGCACCGGTCGCGACCCCGAACGCCCGCACGAGCGCGCCTGGAGGAACGTCATCCTCCCGCCGAACGAGTCGCGTGGCCCGCTGGTGTTTGCGATCGAGCATCTCTCGACGCCCGACGCGCTCCCGCTCGCCGAGCCGCTCGCGCCGAAGGACTCGATCGTCACGGCGCTCGACCACATCGTCGTGAACACGCAGGACGTCGACGCCACGAAGTTGTTCTACGGCGAGAAGCTGGGCTTGCGGCTCGCGTTGGATCGAACGTTCGAGAACCGCGGGGTGCGACTGATCTTCTTCCGCGTCGGCGGGGTGACGGTGGAGGTGGCGAACCGGCTCACGGCAAAGGTCGACGCTTCCGCGCGAGATCGACTCTGGGGTCTCGCATGGCGAGTCCCCGATGCCGACGCCGCGCGCGCGCGACTCGCCTCGGCCGGCCTCGAGCCGACACCGACGCGCGACGGCCACAAGGCCGGCACGCGTGTCTGCAGCGTGGAGCAGGGCACCCAAGGCGTGCCCACGCTGCTGATCGAGGCCGGATCGAGCAGCGGGCGGAGCGCGTGACGAACAAGGATGCCTGGGAACGCAGCGTGCGCGGGGTGGACTGCCCGATGGACGCGCCGCGCGCGGACGTGAACGACGCCTGGGACCTGATCGCGAAGCTCTCGATCTCGTCGCTCTACCTCGCGAAGAACCAGACCTACCGCGGTCAGTGCGTGCTGATCTTCGATCCGCGGCACGCGGCGCGCCCCGCTGAGCTCACAGCGCAGGAGTGGGCCGCGTTCTGCGCGGATCTCTACGCGGCGCAAGGCGCTCTGATGCGCGCGCTTCGGCCCGACCACATCAACATCGAGTCGCTCGGGAACGTGGTTCCGCACCTGCACTGGCACGTCGTACCGCGCTACCACGGCGACCCGCGCTGGGGCGCGCCAATCTGGCAGAGCTCGGTTGCCGACATGCTGGAGACGCGCCTCGAACCGAGGGATCGCGCGGTGCTGCTCGAAACGCTCCGCAATGCGCTGTCAGGCTGAGTCAACTCGTCGCCGGCTGACCCTTCTCGATCCGTCGAAGCCGGAACCCGGCAGCGAGCGCGATCGCGACGACGACACCCGAAAGCGTCGCCAGCGTCGCGCGCTCGCCGATCGCGTCGGCGAGGACGCCGACCGGCAGGCTCATCAACGAGACGCCCGCGAACGCGAGCATCGAGAGCGAGAAGACACGGCCCAGGTAGGCCGGCTCGGTCGCGCGCACGATCACCGCGGCGTTCAGCGTCTGGAAGCCTCCGAAGCCCATGCCCACGACGAACATCGTCGCGATCCCAGCCGCGTACGATGGCGCGGCGGACAGGCCGAGCAGACCCGCCGCGAAGACGAACGGCATGGCGACGAAGAGCGGCAGCGCGCGCCGTGAGTCTGCGAGGCGCGCGGTGGCGAGCGTGACCGCGAGCCCGCCGAGCGCGCTCGTGAAGAAGAGCGTCGGCACCGCCTCCGCCGAGCGGTCGAGCGCGTGTTCGACCAGGCCCGGAAGCACGGTGATGTACGAGAAGCCCGTCATGATCACGGTGACGAAGAACAGCACCAGAAGCCGCAGGCGCCGGTGCGACGCGAGGTAGCGGAGCCCGTCGCGCAGATCCGCCAGCACGTGCGTGTCGGCCGCGTTCGTGCGCGCGCGCGAGCGCGGCAGCGGCGCGAGCAACAGCGCGGACGTGACGTAGAGCGCGCTCATCAGCGCGTAGGCTCCGGTCGCGCCAAGCGGTGACGCGAGCAGAAGCCCCGCGATTGCGGGGCCGAGCACCTGCGATCCTGTGAGCGGAACCTGGTTCAGCGCGACCGCGTTCCCGCGCAGATCGGGCCCGACGAGCTCCGCCGCGAGCGCCTGGCGCGCCGGACCCAGGAACGAGATCGAGACGCCGAGCACGAACGAGCCCACGGCGAGCGCGGCGATCGTCAAGCGATCGGCCGCGAGCAGGAGCGCGAACGTGCCGAAGACCGAAGCCGCCGCGAGCTGCGTCAGCACCAGCACCCGGCGTTTGGGCCAGCGGTCGGCGCCCGCGCCTCCGAGCGGCGCGAGCACCGCCATCGCCACGCCCTGCGCAAACACCACCGTGCCCACCGCGCGATTCACGTGGGCGAGCTGGAACGCGACCACGCCGTTCACCACGTTCGACATGAAGAACGGGATGTACGACGCCCAGGTCCCCGCCCACATCACGCGAAAGCTCGGTACTCTGAGCGCGGCGAACGTGCGTCCGCGCACGGGCGGGGCGGCGATCGCGACCGGCTCACGCATGGCGCCGCAGTATCTCAGGGTTGTCGCGCGGATTCGCGCGCCGCGCTGGCACGCTCAGCGCGTGCTGCACTCGCTCGACCACGTGATCGTCCGCGTGCGCGACCTCGACGCGTTCGATCGTCGATGCGGGCGTAGGATCACGCCGGATAGGTCTCGGCTCGTGATCGAGGGTGACTTCGTTCGGGTGATTGGCGTCGCGGGCTGAGCAGGTCCCATTTCTGACCACATCCTCGCGGGCCACGGCGAAGCGCTGCTTCCGCCCGCGCGCGACTGGATTCGATCCAGTCGCGCAGCCTTGTACGCCAGGCACAAATCCCGTGCGCGGCGCTTGGGCGAGAAGCGGATCGACCTGTGCCCGCGCGTGCGCTTAGGCTCGTCGAGGCCTGTGGGCTTGCGACCGCATCTGTGACGTGAGGGAGGGAACGACATGAGGAAGAAGTTCGCATCTGCATCCGTGTGGCTCGTCTCGGCGCTCGCCGTGGCGGGAATGCTGCTCGCGGCGCCGCTCGCCGGCGCGACCGGCTTCACGAAGCCGCCCAAGCCGAATCCGATCATTTTCGTGCACGGGGGGTCGGGCTCCGGCGCGCAGTTCGAGTCGCAGGCGATGCGCTTCACCAGTAACGGCTATCCGTCGAGTCACATCGCGGTGCTCGAGTACGACTCGTCGGCGATCGGCACGATCCTGCCCGACGTGCTCGCGCGGCTGGACGGGCTGATCGCCGAGCTGCAGGCGTCGACGGGCGCGGCGCAGGTGGACCTGATGGGGCACTCGCTCGGCACCACCGTGTCCCATACCTACCTGGCGACACCGGAGCGCGCCGCGAAGGTCGCGCACTACGTGAACATCGACGGCCGCACGGCGGCGGCGCCGCCGGGCGGCGTGCCAACGCTGGCGCTCTGGGCGGGCGCGGTGAACCGGCC
>Ga0184615_10000966_pt1 | contig 15630 bp, 2 predicted proteins | sample PLM4_65_coex_FD_133134 | JGI IMG/M metagenome (GOLD analysis project Ga0184615, IMG submission 133134) | Groundwater sediment microbial communities from an aquifer in East River, Colorado, USA - PLM4_65_coex | ecosystem: Environmental > Terrestrial > Soil > Riparian zone | place: USA: East... | reverse complement strand
CGCTGGGCGGGAGCGCGGCGAGCGCTTTCGCGATGCGCGCCCGTGCTCGGTCGTCGGCCGCCTCGTCGGCGTCGATCACGCTGGACTCCAAGACGGCACGGGCCCGCCACTCCGGCTGGCCGAGGCGCTCGGCGAGGTGCTCGGCCGCAGCGAAGGAAGCGGCGTAGCCCGGCGCGCTGAGCCCCATCTCGGCGGCACCTCGCAGCATCCAGGCCTGGTAGCGCGTCTCGGGCTCGGAGAGGCCCGCTTGATCGAGGAGAGTGAGCGCGCGCGTCGCGAGCGCGATCGCCTCCTCGTGCGCCGCGAGATCTTCGGCCCGGGCGGCCGCGCGCAGCGTGACATCGACGGCGCGCCGCGCGTCGCCTGCGAGCGCGCCTTCGCAGAGGTGGTGTGCGATCGCCGAGAGCTGCGCCTCGGCCGCCGAGCTGGAGCGCTGCTCGAGCGCCTCCCCGATGCGCCAGTGCAGCCGCACGCGGCGCGTGGTGCCGAGCTCCTCGTAGAGTGTCTGGCGCACCAGCGCGTGGGCGAACGCAAAGCGGCCGAGCGCACCGGGGGCGTCGGCGATCAGCCGCGCGCGCGCCGCCTCGTCGAGCGCGTCGAGCAGGGCGTCGCCGGAGGGCCCGCCCGCCGCCTCGATCAGCGCGGCGTCGAACTCGCGGCCGATCACGGCCGCTACGCCGAGCGCCTGGTTCGCGGTCTCGGAGAGACGCGAGAGCCGCCGGCCGACCACCTCGCGCACGCCCTCCGGGATGCCGAGCTCCTCGATGGGGCGGTCGCTGGTCCAGCGGCCGTCTTCGCGGCGCAACGCGCCAGTCTCGATCAGGTGGCGCAGCACCTCCTCCACGAAGAACGGGTTGCCGTCGGTCTCGCTGTGCAGCGCCGCGACGAACTCCGCGGGCGGCTCCTGCTGGCCGCGCGACGCCACCAGCGCCGAGACGTCGCCCGGGGCCAGGCCGCGCAGCAGCACGCGCTCGACGCGCGGCTCGCGCCGGAGGTCTGCCAGCAGCTCGGCCAGCGGATGCGTGCGCGCGAGGTCCGTCTCGCGATAGGTGCCGACGAAGAGCAGCGCCGCGGGACGCGCCGAGCGCATCAGCGCGCGGAGCAGCACCAGCGTCGGCTTGTCGGCCCAGTGCAGATCGTCGAGCACGATCAGCACGGACGCGCCGCGGGCGGCGTTCGCCAGCAGCTCGTCGATGGCGTCGAAGAGCCGCGCGCGGTCGGCCTCGGGCTCGGCCGCGGAGGGCGCGGTCGGCGCGACCGCGAGGCGGCGCGCCAGCTCGGGCACCAACCGCGCGAGGTCGCTCGCGCCCGCCCCGGCTTCGGCTCGCAGCGTCTCGAGCTCGGCAGAGGCGGCGTAGTGCCCGAGCGCCTGCGCAAACGGCTGGAAGGGCGCGGAGAGGTCCTCGTCCGAGCGGCCGAACAGCACGACCGCGCCAGCCTCTGCGGCGGCGGCTGCCAGCTCCGCGGAGAGGCGGGTCTTCCCGATGCCGGGCTCACCGGCGATCAGCGCGAGGCTGCGCTCGCCCGCCTGCGCGCGCTGCCAGAGCGCCGCGAGCTTCGCGCGCTCGGAGGCGCGTCCCACGAAGGCTAGGCGCGTGGCCTCGGCCAGCGCAGGAGGAAACGGAATCTGCGCGGCCGCGCTCGCCTCACGCCACTCGACCTCGACCGCGGCAACCGGTGCCGGGAGGCCCTTCAGTTCGAGGGGGCCCAGGGGAGTGAAGGGCTGCTTCGCGCGGCCTGCCGAGAGCGTCTCGACGAGTGCAGAGGCCAGGATCTGCCCGCCCTTCGCCGCCGCGCAGAGCCGCGCGGCTTCGACCACCACGAGGCCGTGAACGCCTTGCTCGTCCTCGGTCGCCTCGCCGAGCGCGATGCCGACCCGCACCGCCATTTCGGCGACCGCATCGCGGCGCGCGTTCGCGCGCGCCACGCGCTGCTGCATCGCCGCCGCGCAGGCAACCGCCGCGGAAGGCGCTTCGAAGACGACGAGCAGGCCGTCGCCGAACGCCTGCACCTCGCGCCCGCCCGCGGTGGCCAGCGCCTCGCGCAGCAGCTCGAGGTGGCCGAGCCGCCAGGCCTGCCCCGCTTCGGGCCCGAGCTGCGCCACGGTCTCGGTCGAGGCGACCAAGTCGGTGAACAGGACGGTCAGCAGGCGGGGAGCGCTCACGGGCGCCAGCATACGCGAGTCGGCCGGAGCCGGGCTCGAAAACCAGCTACCTCGGGCAACCCAGCAGCTGGCTGGCGCCGGCTTCCGTGAGCTCGGCCAGCCGATGGCATTCCGGCAGCAGGCCCGGGCGGAATCCGTCCGCCCGGCTGAAGGTCACGCCGCGCGACATCATCAGCAGGTTTCCGCGCAGGGCGAAACGCCAGCCGGACTTTTCGATTCCGGTCCGCGCGCGCCGCGCGGCCTCGGCGGTCGCGAAGCGCCAGATCTCCATGCTGCACACCTGCGAGCCGCCCGGACGCGCTCGCGTGTAGTGGAGGCTGTGCGTGGCCAGCACGCCGGCGGCGTGGAGCTCGGGATCGTCCGCTGGATTCGAGGGGGTCTCGCGCACGCTCTCCCAGTCGAACCCGAGCTCCCGCGGCGCTACGAAGAGCGCCGCCAGATCGCCTGCATAGCGGGAGTTGCGGCAGGGGTCGTCATCGGCCAGCGCGATGGACGCCAGCGCAAGCAGTCCCGCGAGCAGCAACGCAGGTGCGCAGCATCGCACGCAGGGCTGGTCGACCCCGCGCGGCGCCGACTTGAAGCGGCTCACGGGTGGATCGGTCTCAGCGGTCCAACCCGGCGCCAGCACAGGAGAATCGTCTCGAGAGGGGCGGGACCTTCGAACCCGGACACGGGGCCGGTCCACTCGTCTAGAATGGCGCGCTCCCCAGCCGGCGGAGCCGGCGCGATGAGCAGAAGAGGTGCGATCCATGCGGATGCGGGCAGCTGCACGAACCTGGCGGGTCGGGATCGGTCTCTACCTGGCCGCCTTCCCAGGCTCTCTCCTCGCCGAGGAGCTCGACTGCATGATCCAGCCGGAGCAGACGGTGACCGTCGCGTCTCCACTGATTGGCGTCGTGTCGGAGGTCAGCGTGGACCGCGGCGACCTGGTCGAGACCGGACAGGTAGTCGCTCGCCTCGTCTCCACCACCGACCAGGCAGCCGTCGCGCTCGCCAAGGCGCGCGCGGACAGCGACGCCGAGGTGAAGGGGAGTCAGGCCCGCCTGGATTTCGAGACCCGGCGGGTCGACCGGGGTCGCGAGCTGCGCGCGAAGGGAGTCGCCTCCGTGGTCGATCTCGACGAGTGGGAGAGCTCCCTGGTGGTCGCGCAGGCCAACCTCGTCGAGGCCCGCGTGAACCACACCCTGGCAAAGCTCGAGCTGGTGCGCGCGCAGGCAGCCCTCGAGCTGCGAACCATCCGCAGCCCTCTCCACGGCGTCGTCGTCGAGGTGATGCTGCGGCCCGGCGAGTACGCCGATCCGCCCCAGGTCATGAAGCTCGCGCAGATCGATCCGCTGCGGATCGAGTCCTATGCACCGGTCTCCATGCTCGGAAAGCTCCGCGTGGGAATGCCGGCCACGGTGGTGCCCGAGGTGGGCACGGAGTACGAGGCCAAGATCGTCGTGGTGGATCGCGTGGTGGACGCCGCGAGCGGCACCTTCGGCGTCCGCGCGACCATGCCCAACCCGGATCACGCGATGCTCGCGGGGCTGCGCTGCAAGATCCGCTTCCAGCCCTGAGCCCGCAGCCGGCGAGCGTCTGGCTAGAACCCGAGCTCTTGGGCCCGCCACCACTCGAGCGCCTGCCAGCGCCGGGTCTGCGAGGGACGATCCGGCCAGCGATCGCTCCAGCCGCGGAGCGACGCCAGCTGGGCTCCCTGGTGGTGCACCGGGTCCGCGCGATCGGTTCGCTCGCCACCCGTCCGCCGGGACCCGCTCTCGGGTGCGCCCTCGACCGCCTCACCGCCCGACGCGTGCGCCGCGAGCGGGGCCGGCTGCACGCGCGTCCCCACGGCCAGCGTCTCGCCGAGCAGCGCCTCGTGGCCCATGCCGAGCAGATGGCCGAACTCGTGCATCACGACCGAGAGCAGATCCATCCGGCCCGCCGCGTCGGTCCGGGGTCGCGCCGTCTTCTGCGCGGCGCTTCCGAAGTACTCGGAGTCGTCCTCGGGGGTGGCGTCGACGAACCAGCCGTGGCCCGCAGCGGTGGCGTCGATCAGGACCGCGTCGCCTTGCGCGAGGCCCAGGGTGAGCCGCGGCAGGTCCACGATCGCCACGTGCACGTCGCCGAGGCTGATCGCAGCCTCCTGACCGAGGGCTCCGACCCAGCGCCGCGTCGCCTCGGCCACGATCGCGTCGAGATCGGCCTCTTCGATTCGCGCGTCGGTTCCCGCGATCAGCTCCGGAGCCGACGCGGCCCGTAGCGGAGCGCCGCCACCCGGCGCCATGGCGGGATCGTCGCCCTCCAGGGCCACCGCATCGAAGCGGCTCGCGCCGGCCGACGAGAGCAGGCCGAGCTGGCCGTCGTTGAGGAGCGAGTTGTAGAGCCGGCTCATCAGCTCGGTGCCGTCCACCATGACCCGCACCAGGCTGCCGTCGAGCTCGATCGCCAGCTCGTAGGTCAGCGCCGGGTTCACGGCGAAGCTCGCGCTCGTGTCGATCACCCAGGTCGAGTCGCGGTAGTGACCGATCACCACGCGATCGCCGACGGAGTCGAGAGCGGCGAACTTGAAGTCGTCCGGCCCGTAGTAGTCGAAGACCAGGCCGCCGTTGCCATCCGTGCCGATCTCCGCCGAGAAAGTCACCTTCGAGGCCGGCGAGACGTCGAGGAGCAGCGTCGAGATCAGCGGCCGGCCGGCCAGGAAGTCGCGGGCCGCGTAGAGCCCGTTCTCCACCACCCAGACCCCCGTCTGCGGGGTGAAGAGATCCGGCGGAGCCGCGCTGCCCTGCTGGGCGCGCAGGCGCAGCAGCGTGAAGTCCTCGCGGTCGATCAGGCCGTTGCCGTTGAGATCGGCCGCCGGATCCGCACCGTTCGCCAGGGACCCGAGCGCGAAGGAGAGCTTGAAGCGGTCGAGATCGGCGGCATCCACCAGGCCGTCGTTGGTGAGGTCGCCATCGCGGACGCTCGGCGTGTCGAAGCCCTCGGCGACGTCGAAGGTGATGGGCTCCGGCGGTGCCTGGATCTTGACGTCGTAGAAGTGTGCGACGGCATCCCAGGCTCCGAGACCGATCAGGCCGTCGTTGAGCGGATCCCGGATCGGATCGTTGGCGGGATTCTCGAGGGTGCGCGTGATTGCCTTGACGCCGTTCACATAGAGCGTCGCGATCGTGTGATCGACGGCCACCAGCAGCCTGTAGATGGTGTCGGGCTTGACCTGCACAGGGACCTGGACGACCCAGTTTCCGCTCGCGCTCCACGCGCCGATCTCGGCCCGGTTTTCGGAGACGTCGATGCCCGCGTACTTGAACTCGGTCGGGCTCTGGTAGTCGAAGATGATGTAGGCGGTGGCCCGGATGCCCGCGCCCGGCTTCGGGGCGCTCACCCGGGCCTCGACCTCGTAGTAGAGCGGCAGCGGCTCGTCGAGGTAGAAGACACTCACCGCGTCGCCGTTGCCGATCGGCGCCGTGGCCGTGTAGCGACCGGCGTTGACCAGCCACTGGCCGGAGTCGACGCCGAAGACCGCATTCGTAGCGGCGGCGTTCACGAAGTCGTCGGCGCCGAACACGTCGCGCTTGCCGCCCGGGATGTTGCCGGCCTGCGGATCGTCGGGCGCGCCCGTCTGATCGCGCCAATCGCTGTCGTGCTGGAGCACGAGGCCGAGCTCGCCCGCCGGCTCGCCGTTGCGAATCGCCTCGGTGTCGGCGTCCAGCGCGCGGGTCGCATCGGCGCCGTCGCTCGCGGAGAGCCGATACAGGTACTCGTGCAGCTGCGGCTGGAGGGTGCGGCTCACGGTCTTGTTGCCGTAGGGCGCGAAGGGCACGAGGTAGCTGTTGAACTCGCCCACCCAGTCGATCAGACGGTCGGCGCCGGTGTTGGCGATCAGCACGTCGCGCCCGGCGCCGCCGTAGGCGGTGTCTGCGCCGAGCTGCCCGGGGATGGTGGGCAGGCCCGCGAACGCCGCCGGGTCGGGCACGTCGTTGCGCTGGCCGTTCGTCTCGAGGTTGTCGTCGAGGTTCAGCAGGTCCGCGCCGTAGCCGCCGTAGGCGTGATCGGCGTCGGTGCCGCCGACGATCCAGTCGTTGCCCCAGTCGCCGAAGAGCACGTCGTTGCCGTCGTGCACGATGCTGGCCGCCTGGTTCGCGGGATCGGTGAACGCCTCGAAGTTGAGCATGAACTCGCTGCCGGTGCCGTTCTTGGAGAGCGCTCCGCTGGCGTCGAGCAGCACCTTGCGCAAGGGCTCGAACTCGTCGTAGAGCGCGAACTCGTCGCCGCGGAACTCCTCGAAGGCGAGCATGTCGCCCAGGTTCAGCGGCCGCAGGAAGCTCGATACGACCAGCCTGCCGCCGGCGCGGGTCGCCGAGCTCGGGAGCGCCTCGGCGCCGGAGATGGCGTCGTCGCCCGGGCCGCCGTGGATGAAGTCGTCGCCGAGACCGCCGAAGAGGATGTCGTCCGCCTCGCTGAGGACCGGCTGCGTGTAGGGGTCGGCGTCGAGGCCGAAGGGCGCCAGGTTCACCGACTTCTTGAGCAGGCCCGCGACGTTGATGATCGCTTCCTGGGCCTTGCCCGGCGTCGAGATCGACACGTTCAGCGCCGCCGGCGCGCTGACCCCGAAGAGCGGCTCGCCCAGCGCGCTGTTGCGGCTGGTGTAGATGCGGCCGTCGTCGCCGAGGATGCCGTCCTGGCCGGTGCCGCCCGATACCCAGTCATGGCCGGTGCCGGCGATCAGGTCGTCGTCCTCGGAATCGCCGAAGAGGACGTCGCCGCCGCGCATGCCATAGATGCTGTCGTCGCCCGACTCGCCGTGGATCTCGTCGGCCGCGCCGAGGTCGTTGGCGGCAGACGCCGCGTCGACGTCGGCGCCACCCGGCGTGTAGTCGAGCAGGTCGAAGGCGCGCGGGATCACGCGGAGCGTGCCGCGGTTCTCGTAGCTCGAGCTCTGGTCGTAGTTGAAGGCGAGGAAGGCGCCCGTCGTCGCATTCACCAGTCGGAAGATGTTCCCGTTGTCGCCGAGGATGGCGTCGGCGTCGCGGGCGTGGCGCTCGAGGACGACGATGCTGCCGGCGTTGCTCGACGTCAGCGTCTCGTTGCGGCCGAGCCGGGTCCCGGCGCCGCCGAAGAGCCAGTCCGAGCCGTCGGGCCGCTGCGTGCGGCTGCCGAGGCCGAAGAGCTGCGAGCTGCCGCCGATGATGTCGTCCTGACCGAGGTTGCCGAAGATGACGTCGCTTCCGCCGCCGCCCTCGATGTAGTCGTCGCCATCGGTGGCCGCCTCGAAGGAGGGGCGCACCCACAGCAGCCCGCTGGCGTCGCGCCCGACCCCTACGTCCGCCGGCCCGGGAAGCTCGCCCACGATCGCGCCGTCGCCCTGGATCACGTCGTCGCCGAGCTGGCCGAAGATCACGTCGTGGTTCGGACCGCCGGCGATCTGGTCTGCGCCGTAGTAGCCGGCCTCGGGGTCGACGCCGGGCTGGGCGGGACTGAAGGAGTGGTTGTAGATCACGACGGTGCGCGCAGCCGTGCCGCTGGGATCGCTCCGGGACGCGCCGGTCACCAGCACCTCGCCGTCGTTGCCGCCCGGGATGCTCTCTCCGTAGATCGCGGCGCCGAGCAGCGTGCGGAAGCGCGGGGAGAGCGAGTTGCCCTGCGGCAGCACGCTCGCGTTGTCGCCCGCGATCACGTCGTTTCCGCTGCCGCCGTCGATGCGATCGCCGGCATCCTGCCCGTTGGGAACGTTGTGGCCGCCGATGATGTCGTCGTCCTCGCTGCCGCCGAAGATCGCATCCGCGCCTTGACCACCCAGGATGACGTCCTGGCCGGCCTCGCCGTAGATCACGTCACCCGCGCCGAGATCCGCATTCTGCGTGTGGATGGAGGTGAAGGTGAAGGGGCTGCCGGCCATGGCGATGAACGCCGCCAGGACATCGCCCCGCGCTTCGCCGTGGTCGCCGAAGACCTGGTCGTTGCCGCTGCCCGCCAGGATGCGATCGGCGCCCGTGCCGCCGAAGAGGAAGTCGTTGCCCACTCCGCCGGCGATGAGGTCGGCGCCGCCCGCGGTGGGGGCATCCGTCGAGACGAGGTCGATGTCGTTGGGGTTGCCATCGAGCAGGACCCGATCGACGAAGCCGTGGTCGCCGAGCGCGATGTCTGCCCCGGCGTCCGCGGAGATCGAATCGCCGCCGAGACCGCCGAGCAGCACGTCGTCGCCGCCGTTGCCGGAGATCACGTCGCCGGCGCCGATCGCCACCTCGGTCGTCTCGATGCGGTGCAGGACGCCGTTCGAGAGCAGGAGCTGGCCGTTGTCGCCGAGCACGACGTCGTGGCCCTCCGCGCCGAGGAAGCCCGCAGTCGCGAAGAAGGGATCCGCGAAGTCGCCGGCGCGGTCCACCGCGTCGCCGCGCAGGGTGTCGCCGCCCGCCTCGCCCATCAGCACGTCGTTGCCGCCGTTGCCGGAGATCGTGTCCGCCGCTCCGACGCCTACCCATTCGGTGTCGCGCGAGATCCGGCTCGGGCCGCGCACGACGCCGTCGGTGAAGTCGCCGGGGCCGCCGTTGCCGAGGCTCGCCACCACGACGGCGCCCACGGCGTACTCGACCCGCCCGCGGTCTCCGAAGAGCAGATCGTCGCCCGCTCCGCCGAGGATCTCGTCCTGGTCCTGACCGCCGAAGACGATCAGCGGGAGCGTCGAGGAGGAGCCGTTCACCTGGTCGCGATCCGAGAGCGAGAGGTGGTAGTCGCGCGGACCCTGCGTGTTGAGGACGAAGAAGTCGTCCTCGCCGGCGCCGAGCGCCAGCGTGATGTCGTCGTCTCCGAGGCCCGTGTTGAGCGTCGTGGTGGTGCGCAGGCCGCTGCGCAGGTGCGTGCCATCGACGCGGATCCGGTCGTTGCCGTAGCCGGTCCAGATCGTGATGCCGTCGGCGAAGTTGCCCGCGGCGCCCGTGCCCGCCTGGAAGGTGATCCGGGCGGGCGCCAGGCCGGAGATCTCGATCTCGGCGCCCGGGAAGCCGCTGGTCGGCGCATCCGTGATGACCACTCCGGTGTCCGCCGCGAGGGCGTGCTCGTCGCTCAGCATCAGCAGGTGGCGCCCGGCGCCGGCGTGGATGTCGATCTCGCCTCGCACGTCGTCGAGATCGCCCTCCAGGAAGTCGGTGGTCTGCGCCGAGACGAGATCCTCGCTCGCGATGGCCGAGACGTAGAAGCGCTCGTTGCCCGCGTGCCCGTAGAGGTGGGTGAAGGCGAGGGTGCCCTGGACGTTGAAGACGTCGCTGGCGGCGCCGAGGTCGATGTTCAGCGTCTCGACCTCGTCGTAGCGGATCGCGGCGCCGTCCTGGCGCACGGAGAGCGGCAGGTCGAGGCTGCGGTCGTCCACCGAGAAGCCCGCGAGGCTCGCGCCACTGAGCCCGCTGACGGTGTACACCGCGCCGTTCTGGCTCACGCTGACGCCGTCGATGCCGGGGAGCGCGTCGAGAGCGGCCTGCACCTGGCTGGCCGTCGCGTTCCAGGGCAGCGCGTAGCTGCGCTGGCTCTCGGCTCCGCCCACGCGCAGCGAGTAGGTGCCGCCGATCGCGTGGATCGCGAAGTCGAGGCCCGCGCCCCCTGGCGTCACCAGGGAAGCCGGAGCCACCGAGAGGCTGAAGAGGCTGCCCACGCTGCCGCGCAGCAGGCCCTGGTAGCTGACCAGGAACGTGTCGCCGACCCGGTCGACCAGCACGTCCTTCACGCCGACCTCGTAGCCCTCCGCCGAGAGGACGAGACCCGTGGCGCGGATGGCACCGATCAGGGCATCCCGGAACTCGCTGGCGCCGAAGCCGACGTCGATCGGGAAGCTGCCCAGACCGGCGCCGAGCATGACGGCGTAGACGCCGCTCGCCGCGCTCGCCGTGAGAGTCTGGACGCGGTTCGGCGCGGAGACCCCGACGCCGACCATCGCCGCCTGGCCCGAGTCGTCCGCCACCAGGGCCGAGCCGTCGGCGAAGAGCGCGAGGCCGGGCGCGGCGAGGCTCTCGTCGCCGGCGAAGCCGATCGTGAAGACGTCGCCCGCGCGGCTCACCAGGACCTGATCGACGCCGGGGATCCCGAGGTCCTCGAGCGCCTGCGCAAGCTCCAGGGCACCGCTCTGGAAGGCGATCGGGCCGGTGCTCGGGCCGCCCGCGCCCACCCGCAGGCTGAAGCTGCCGCCCACCGTGTGCGAGAAGCTCACGGTCTGTACCAGGGCGCCCAGCATGTCGAGCCCGCCGAGCAGCGTTCCCGTCAGCACGCCGACGTTGGCGTTGGCGTCGCCGGAGTCGTCGGCGTCCACCGTGTCGGCGCCCGCGCCCCCCTCGATCCGCAGCAGCGCGTTGATCCGATCGACCACTCCGCCCGCCGGCGCCGTGGCGTGGTCGATCTCCACGTCGAAGAGGCTCGCCCCGTAGGCCGTGCCGACCTTGATCGCGTCGTTGCCGTCCTCACCGCGCACCACCGTGGGCCCGGCCACCGTGCGCACGTGGATCTGGTCGTTGCCGGCGCCGGCGTCGAGGGCGGTGAATCCCGCGTGGGTGCTCTCGACCAGCAGCTCGTCGCTGCCGTGGCCGAGCTGGACCTGCAGCATCTCCACGTTCACGTAGGTGATGCCGCCATCGAAGGCTCGACCGCCGATCGTGCGGTCGCCGCCCATTCCGAGCCCGGTGAGGCGCGAGTCGGTGAGCACGCCCTCGTCGTCGGAGACGCTGTCGGTGTGCAGCACGTTCAGGATGTCGATCTGCTCGCTCTCGTCGGCGAGCAGATTCGGGTTGAAGTCGGGCTCGAACTCGGGGAGATCGGTCTCGCCCACGTAGAGGAGCGGATCGGGGATGACGCGGTCGCCGAAGGGATCGAGCCCGCCCTCGATGCGGAGCGGTCCGCGGATCCCATCGAGGGTGCGCAGCTTCGGCGCAAAGACCTGGAGGGCATCGCCGTCGAGCACGGCGTCGTCGATGGCGCGGACCGTGACGATCCGCGGCGTGTTCCAGTCGGCGGAAGTGAAGGTGAGCCGCAGCTCGATCGTGCTCTCGTGGGGGGTGCCCATGCCGTCCGTCCAGGCCACGGACACCTGCCTGCCGCTCTCGGCGAAGCGATACTCGACGAAGACGTCGGCAGCCGCGCGCGGTGCCACGTCCGGCGTGAGCGTGAGCGTCGCGCCGGAGAGCGAGAACTCGTCGCGGCCGAGCTTGTGCCCGTCGATCTCCACCGACTTCACCAGGGTGGGCACCCGCTCGAGCGTGAAGGCGCCTCCCACCGCGTCGGAGTAGACGAAGCGCGCCGTCGCCGATCCGGCGGTCTCGGTGAGGCCCGGCCGGATCACGACCGTCACGGAGGTCCCGACCGCGGGGGCCTTCGTGAGAACCACCGAGTAGCTGTCGGCATAGGGCCGGCCGTTCACGTCCACGAGACCGCCGTCGACGGCCGTCGAGGCGTTGCCACCGGCGGCGCCCGTCTCGATGACGCTCGTCGAGCCGTCCGTCTGGCGGATCAGCACGGCAGCCACGTCGTCGTCCACCACCTGCACGTCGAGGTCCGCCACGCTGACCTCGTGGAAGCCGGAGAGCGTGCCGAGGCTGGAGAGCGCGGTGTGTCGGATCGTCTCGATCTTGAGGCCTTCGACGATCGTGTCCGGCGCGGCGGTCACGTCCACGTTGCGCGGCGCCCAGTTGGCGGCGGTGAAGGTCACCTGCGTCGTGGCGAGCTCGTTCAGCCGGAGCTGGCCGTTCGAGGAGAGGGTGACCGTCACGGTCTCGCCCGCGGCCGGCGCTCGGGACAGGCCGATCTGGTAGCGGTCGCCCTGGCCGCTCTCGAAGACCTCGCTGGCGAGGTCGAGCAGGCTGCCGCTGGGCGCGAGGCGGGTGAGGTAGACGCCCGCGGCGTCGTCGTCCACCACCTCGATGCCCACGATCGGAACGTCCACGTCGAGGAAGTTCGCGGCGCTCTCCTCGGAGATGCTGTGCTTGATGGCTTCGAAGCTGGTGGCTCCGTCGGGAATCAGGTAGGTGATCACCACCGCCGCACCCGCAGCCGGCGTCACCAGCGGCGTCACCGTCACGCTGCTGCCGGCGAGCTCGAACTCGTCGCTGGTGATCCGCACGCCGCCGACGCGAACCGACTCGATATCGAGCGCTGCGCGAGCCAGCAGGAAGGTGCCGCTGGTACCCGCCGGGAAGGCGAAGCTCTGCTCGAGCTGTCGCTCGCCGCCCTCGGCCACGGCATCTTCGGGAGCCACCACGTAGACCGTCTGCGGGATGAACCAGTCGTCCTGCTCGAAGGTCAGGACCAGCGCGTCGCGGAGCGCGCCCGTGCTCGGGTCGACCAGCTTGAGGCCGAGAGCGCCCGAGGCCTCCTCCTCGGCGGTGCGCTCCGTCGGGGCGACGGTCACGAAGACCTTGCGACGGCTGGCCTGCGCATCCTCGGGCCGCCGCGTGAGCACCACGGTGTAGGCGGTGAAGACCGTGCCCACGTCGGCGAGGTCCGAGACGTCCGCCGGCACGCCCGAGGCGCCCTCGAGCACCCGGAGCGTGCCGAGCGGCGTGATCACCACCGCGCCTGCCTCGTTGTCGGCCACGTGCGCCGAGATACCGTCGACCACCAGGCCGGCGTAGGCGGGATCGGTCGATTCCACCGAGTGCAGGATCAGCCCGCTGTGGCCGAGCAGATCCTGGCTGTTCACCGCCACCGCCTCGCCGTTCGGCTCGCCGCCCACCTCGAAGGTGTCGCTGCCGAGACCTCCGAAGATCGTGGTGCTGAGCTCCGCATTCGTGCTGAGCACCACGAAGCGGTCGTTGCCCTCGAGGCCGTCCACCTCGAGGACCTCCACCCCGACGAAGCGCACGAAGAGGCCCGCACCGAAGACGCCGTCGCTCGTCACCACGAACTGGTCCGAGAACTCGGTGCCGATCACCACGACCTTGTCCACGCCCGCGCCGCCGTCGATGTTCACGGGCGCGTTGTCCGTGTACTCGACGAAGTCCGTGCCGAGACCGCCGATGATGTCGGTGATCTGCTGGTTCGGATCGATGGCCGTGGAGCCCTTCAGGGCGAAGGCGCGCACCGTGAAGGAGTCGTCCCCGGAGCCGCCGTTCAGCAGCAGGTTCGCCTGGTTGTGGAAGACCACGAAGCGATCGTCGCCGCGGCCGCCCTCGATGGTCGCGTCGACGCTGATGCCGTTGCTCAGGAAGCCGCGCGTCGTCTCCGTCGTTTCGAACTCGTCGTCCGCGAACGGAATCTTCGGGAACTCGCGCGTGGACTGGAACATCTGGCCGACCTGGAAGAGATCGTTGCCCGCCCCGCCGTCCACCGTCGTGATCACGCTGTTGTCGTCGAGGGCGAAGAAGTCGTCTCCCTGCCGGCCGAACACCCGCAGCCCGCGGTTCTGCGTGAAGTCGTAGTTGACCCGCTCGGCGGTCTCGGTCGCGCCGCTCGCCACCTCGGGGATCAGGGCCACGAAGTTGCGCCGCAGCAGGAAGCGGTCGCCGCCGAGCTCGTCGTCCTGGCCGTAGATATCGAGACGGTCGGTTCCGTCGTCGGGCGCGCCGCTGTCGTGCACGTCGACGATCGAGATGGGTACGCTCGTGGAGTACGCCTCGCCCGCCAGGTAGACGATGGTCTCGTCGCTCTGGCGCTGGCCGTCGATCGAGAGCAGCGCGCCAACGCCGTTGCGGAGGGTCTCGCTCGCGTCGGCGAAGACGTTCACCAGCACGAGGTCCGTGAAGGCCACGGGCGGATCGACCGCGCGCGCGAAGGCGGCGGGATCACCCTGGTAGCTGACGGTGAGCGTGCCGGTCCGAGGCGTCGTGAAGTCGATCTGCTTCGTGCCGCGCTGGTAGCTGTAGTCGACGCCGAAGGCCAGCGGCGCGCCGTCGAGCGTGAGGGCCACGTAGGACTCGCTCTCGAGGATGCGCAGCACCCGCACGTAGCTCCGCGCCACGAGGTCGTAGCTCTCGGCGCCGGGCAGCACCGGATCGTCGCCCTCGATCTGGGTGCCGCCCGAGAGGTCCTCGACCGTCACGAGGTCGGCGCCCGGACCGGCGCTCACGCGGGTGGTCTGCGCGTGGGTGCTCTCCACGTGGAAGGCGTCGTCGCCCGCGCCGAGGGTCACGTGCAGGAGCTCGATCTCCGCGTAGACGACCCGGCCGCTCATCCCGAGCCCCGTCAGCTGCGTCGCGGTCAGCAGGCCCGTCTGGTTCGTCGCGTCGCCGCTGTCGTCGGCGTGCAGGCGGTCGATGTCGGTCTGTCCGCTGCCCCGCACGCTCAGCGTCTCGCGGATGCCCTCGAGCGTGCCCTGGAAGTTCCGCCCGCCCAGACCCGCCGCGCTGCCGACCTGGATCACGTCGTCGTCCGCGCCCGTCGCCTGGGTCAGCAGGCCGAAGTGGAGCAGCGGCACCAGTCCGTCGCCGGCGACCGTGGTGGGTCCGTCGATGCTGCGAACGTTGAGCTGGTCCTCGCCGCCGCGGCCCTCCACCTTGGTGGTGCGGTTCGGACCGGCGTGGGTGCTCAGGATGGTGAAGACGTCGTTCCCGCTGCCGAGATTGAGATTGACATCCTGGATGTCGAAGTAGTCGATGCGGCCGCCCATGCCGAGGCCGGTGATCCGCGTGGCGGAGAGCTCGCCCGTGTTGCCGACGGTCTCTCCCGTCTCGTCGAGGTTGAGCTGATCGGTGGCGCCGGCGTCGCCGCCGTGCACCGTGAGGACGCTGCCGATGCCGTTCAGGTTGCCGCCGATGTTGAGGAACTCCACCAGCCCGAGGCCCGGATCGGTCGTCACCAGACCGGCCTGGCTGCCCACGTGGATCACATCGGAGCCCTGCTCGGCGTGGATCGTGGTGGGACCGGAGATGCTGCGCACCGCGATCCGATCGTTGCCGACGGCCGCGTTCAGCACCGTGCTGCCGGCGTGGCTGCTCAGGATCGTGAAGACGTTGTTCCCGTAGCCGAGCCAGATCTCGAGGGCCTCGAGGTTCGCGTAGTCGATGCCCTGCGGCAGGTCGAGCCCGCGCAGCGTGGTGCCGGTCAGCGTGCCCTGCTTGTCGCTGGTGGTCTCGGCGCGGGAGTCGTCGACGTAGAGCGTGTCGTTGCCGGCCTGACCGTCCACGACGAGCAGGCCGTCGATGAAGCCGATGCTGCCGATCCGGGCGGTGGGCAGCGTGGGCGGCCGGATCGGCGCCACGTCGGAGACGCCGATCGTGTCGTGGTCGTCGCCGCCGTAGATCCGGACCTCGCCGGCCATGCTCCGGACGTTGAGAACGTCGTTGCCCTGCTCGCCAAGGATGCTGAGCAGGCTTCCGGCGGCGGTTCCGTTGACATTGGCGGTATCGAACGCGTCGCCGAGCTCCAGCGTGACCATGCCGTTGGCCGCGTTCACATCCACCACGTCGCTGCCGCCGCGGGTGTCGACGAGGGTGGAGGTCGCGTGGGTGCTCTCGATCGTGAACGCGTCGGCGCCGGAGCCGAGCGTGACGTTGAGCTGCTCGAGGCCGCTGTACTCG
>Ga0184615_10000963_pt1 | contig 15645 bp, 13 predicted proteins | sample PLM4_65_coex_FD_133134 | JGI IMG/M metagenome (GOLD analysis project Ga0184615, IMG submission 133134) | Groundwater sediment microbial communities from an aquifer in East River, Colorado, USA - PLM4_65_coex | ecosystem: Environmental > Terrestrial > Soil > Riparian zone | place: USA: East... | reverse complement strand
CGCGAGCGCGCCACAGCCGTCGACCTCGGACGCCCACGTGGGTCCCCACTCGCTGCAGGTCGCGCCCGACGGCGCGATCTGGATCACGCTCGCGCTCGGCAACCAGCTCGCGCGCTTCGACCCCGCGAGCGAGCGCTTCGAGCTGGTGGCGCTCGCGCACGGCTTCTATCCGCACACGCTTCGCTTCGATGGGCGTGGGCGCATCTGGTACACGATCGCGGCGTCGAATCACCTGGGGATGTACGACCCCGCCACGCAGGAGCACCGCGAGCTGCGGCTCCCGGCGCGCGACCTCGGCCAGGCGATGGTCCTGCGCATGCTGCCCATGCTGCTCTGGCTGGGGCGACGGGTGGACCTGCGCGGCGCGGCAGCCGAGAGCGATGGGATCACCATGCCGGTGCCGTACGGCGTCGACGTGGCGCCCGACGGCTCGGTCTGGTTCAGCCAGCTCAACGAGCATCGGATCGGGCGCGTGGATCCCGACAGCTTCGCGATCGAGATGATCGACACCCCCTTTGCGGCGCCGCGCCGGCTGCGCTTCGACGCGGACGGCCGGCTCTGGATCCCATCGTTCTCCGAGAGCCTGATCGCGCGCTTCGACCCCAAGACCCGCGTCTTCGACCGCTGGGAGCTGCCGATCGAGCCGCGCGGCAGCGAGACCCCCTACGCGCTGCACGTCGACCCTGCGAGCCGGGCGGTATGGATCTGTGGCACCAACAGCGACACGCTGATTCGCTTCGAGCCCGCGAGCCAGCGCTTCACCGTCTACCCGCTCCCCACGCGGGTCACCTACACGCGCGAGATCGCCTTCGACGCGCAGGGGCGGGTCTGGACCTCGAACTCGAACTCGCCCGCCTGGCAGATCGAGGGCGGGATGCCGAGCGTGCTGCGCCTGGATCCGGACGGAGAGACGCCGCGGCTGGCGGCGAGCGCCTCCGCGCCGCCGCCGCCGGGCCGGCCTTAGTGAGCTCCGCTCGCCTTCGGCTCGCGCTCGCGCTCGCGCTCGCCGGGCTCGGCTGCGAGCCCGCCGTGGCGCCGGTCGACGACTCGGGTCCGGTCGCCGGCTGGCCGGTCTGGGGCGGTGACGCCGGCGGCTCGCGCCACTCGCCGCTCACGCAGATCACCCGCGAGAACGTGGCCCGCCTCGAGCTCGCCTGGCGCTTCCACACCGGAGACGTTGCCGACGGCAGCGCAACGCGCGGCAAGAGCGTCTTCGAGGCGACGCCGATCCTCGACGGGGACACGCTCTACTTCTGCTCGCCCGTCAACCGCGTCTTCGCGCTGGATGCCGAGACCGGCCGACAGCGCTGGGTCTTCGACCCGAAGGTCGAGATCGCCCACCTCTGGCAGCTCACCTGCCGGGGGGTCGCGCTCTGGAGCGACGCCTCGGGCGACCCGGGCGAGCCGTGCCGGCGCCGGATCTTCACCGGGACCATCGACGGGCGCCTGCTCGCGATCGATGCCGAGGACGGCTCCCTCTGCCGCGACTTCGGCGACAGCGGCAGCGTCGACCTCACGCGGGGCCTGGAAAGGATCCAACCCGGGGAATACGGCGTCACCTCCCCTCCGACACTGATTGGGGACGTGGTGGCCGTCGGCGCGCTGGTCGGAGACGGACGGCGCACGGATTCGCCGAGCGGCGTGGTGCGCGGCTTCGACGCGCGCAGCGGGGCGCTGCGCTGGGCCTTCGACCCGGTTCCGCCCGGCACGCCGCCGCTGCCGCCCGCCGCGGACGGGACAAAGCGCTGGCGCCCCGGAACGCCGAACGCCTGGTCGGTCTTCTCCGTCGACCCCGCGCGCGATCTCCTGTTCGTGCCGATGGGCAACGCGAGCCCGGATTTCTATGGGGGCCTGCGCAACGGGCTCGACCACTTCTCGAGCTCGGTGGTCGCGCTGCGTGGCTCGACCGGCGAGGTCGTGTGGCGCTTCCAGACCGTGCACCACGATCTCTGGGACTACGACGTCTCGTCGCAGCCGACGCTGATCGAGGTGCGCCGCGAGGGTCGCGCGCTGCCGGCGGTCGCCCAGGCGACGAAGATGGGGCACCTCTTCCTGCTCGACCGCGAGACGGGCGTGCCGCTCTTTCCGGTCGAGGAGCGGTCGGTGCCGCAGGCCGGCGGGCCCGGCGAGCAGCTCTCGCCGACGCAACCCTTTCCGACGCTCCCCCCGCCGCTGCATCGGTCGGGGCTCTCGCCCGACGACGCCTGGGGGCTCACGCCCTGGGACCGCGGGAAGTGCCGCGAGAAGATCGCCGCGAGCCGCTCGGAGGGGATCTTCACGCCGCCGAGCCTGGCGGGCTCGGTCGAGTTTCCGGGGGTCGCGGGAGGCTTCAACTGGGGGAGCGTCGCCTTCGATCCCGAGCGCCGCCTGCTGGTGGCGAACACGAACCGGATGGCGAACGTCGTGACGCTGGTCCCGCGCGATCGGCTCGCGTCCATCCTCGAGGCGAAGCAGCGGCGGCGCGGCGTGCATCCGCAGCTGGGAGCGCCCTACGCGACCACCGTCGACGTGCTCGTCTCCCCGCTCGGCGTGCCCTGCACGGAGCCTCCGTGGGGAACGCTGCTCGCGCTCGAGATCGAGACGGGTCGCGTGGTCTGGCAGGTGCCCTTCGGCAGCACGCGTGACCTCGCGCCGTTTCCGTTCTGGTTCGACTGGGGCCTGCCGAGCATGGGCGGGCCGATCCTGACCGCGAGCGGTGTCCTCTTCATCGGCGCCGCGATGGACGACTACCTGCGCGCCTTCGACGTCGAGACGGGCTCGCTGCTGTGGAAGGCGCGCCTGCCCGCCGGAGGGCAGGCGACCCCGATGACCTACCGGCTGCGGCCGGACAGCCGCCAGTTCGTGGTGATCGCCGCCGGCGGTCACGGCACCATGGGGACGACGCAAGGCGATCAGCTGCTGGCCTTCCGACTGCCGTAGTTCCGTCAGCGGTTTCCGAAGGCGTCGGCGAAGATCGGCGCGCCGGCGTCGAGCAGGATCTCCTGCCAGGTGAGCGCGGACTGGATCGGAACCGGCCGCCTCGCGGCCCCGGACCACAGCACCTCGTGGCTCTGCGAGTCGACCAGTGCGAGGTCGAGCTGGACGAGCAGCAGACCCGTGCCGGTGAGCGTGAAGCGACGCAGCGTGCCGGTGAGAACGGGCCCCGCGAAGCCCGCGGGCGCCGCGACACCCGACGTTGCCAGGGGCTCGCCGGCCAGGAGGGTGCGCCGCTGCTCCTCCGGAACCCATACCACCTGGAAGCCGCGCCGCTCCAGCTCGAAGGCGGCGCGCTGCTGGAGCGCATCCGGAACCGTGAAGCGGGGCTCCGCGGGCCGACCGCCGACCGCGCGGATGACGTCGTCCAGGAAGCCCTGGGGGATCGTCAGCGGTTGCCCGGTGGCGTTCACGAAGGGCAGCACGGCGATCGGACGCGAGTCGAGGGCTTCGGGCAGGCTGCCGCGCGGCAGCGGCGAGGCGGCCCGCTGCGCGGCGGCTTCGAACCGCGACGCGCAGCCGTGCGAGATCCCGAGCGTGGCGACGAGCAGCAGCAGTGCGGCGGCGCCCCGCCGGGCGCGCAGACGCATCACGAGACCCGACGCCGCCCAACACGCTCCGGCCACCGCGACGCAGGCCGGGCCCGCGGGCAGATCCGCCCGATAGGAGATCCAGAATCCGCCGAGGAAGGAGAGCACCGCCACCGCCGCGGAGATCGCGAAGGCAGCGACCAGCCCGGGTGCGACGCGCAGCGCGGCGAGCGCGGGGAGCACGAGGAAGCCGAAGACCACGAGCGGGCCGGTCATCATCACGCCGAGCCCGACCCCACCGCCGATCAGCAGGTAGAGCAAGAGGTCGTAGCGCAGCGGGTCGCGGCCGAGCGTGCGCGAGAACTCCGGGTCGAACGAGGTGAGCAGGAGGTCGCGGCGGAAGAGGAAGAAGAGAGAGCCCACGGCGAGCAGCACGCCGCCGACCAGGCGCAGGTCGGCGCCGGTGATCGCGAGCAGCTCCCCGCGCAGGAGCCCTGCCATCTCGATGTCGCCCTTCGGGTTGATCGCGACGAAGAGGATCGTTGCCGCCGAGCTGATCGCGAAGAGCGCTCCGACGCCCCACTCGGCGGGGTGGCGCGCGCGTCGTTGTCCCAGCGCCAGCAGGCCCAGCGCGGCAAAGGTCGCGCCCAGCGACCCCGCCAGTGCGAGCAGATGGGTGTCGCCGGCGCCCGCGTGGCCGTGTCCCGTCAACCAGAAGACGGCCGCGATGCCGGCCGCGCTGGCCTGCGGCAGCGCCACGCCGATCAGCACCAGACGGCGCAGCACCAGGTAGATCCCGAGCAGGGAGCAGAGCAGCGACACGCCGAGGCCGCCGAGGATGGCATTCCGGAACAGGAAGTCCGGCGAGAAGAGCTCGCTCATGCCGCAGCGTCCCGTTGCACGCGGCCTTCCGAGACGACGATCGTGTGGTCGGCTCGCCCGGCCATCGCGTGGACGTGGTGCGTCACCATCCAGATCGAAAGCCCCCGCGTCTCGCGCAGCTTGCGCAGCAGGTCGAGGATCCCGCGCTCGGCCTCCGGGTCGATCCCGGCGGTGGGCTCGTCGAGGAGCAGGAGCTCCGGGTCCGTCGCCAGCGCCCGCGCCAGCAGCACCCGCTGGCGCTGACCGCCCGACAGCTCGGAGTAGCGGCGCGAGGCGAACTCCGCGGCATGGCAGGCCTCGAGCGCCGCGCGCGTGCGGGACCGCTCGCGCGCGCCGCCCAGGCGCCAGAAGGGCAGGTCGCGCCAGCTCCCGGTTCGGGCCACCTGGTAGGCCGAGAGCGGGTAGAGCGGGTCGAGCGTCTCGCGCTGGGGCACGTATCCAATGCGCAGCTCTGGCCGGCGTTCGACGCGGCCCGCGAGCGGCGGCAGGAAGCCCAGGAGCCCGCGCAAGAGCGTGGTCTTCCCGCTCCCGTTCGAGCCGAGCAGCGCCACGAACTCATCGGGCCGCACGACCAGCGACGCCCCGCGCACGACCGGACGTCCCTCGTATCCGAAGTCCGCCTGATCCACCGTCAGCAGGGGAGATCGGTCCGTCAGCTTGCGCTTCCCTCCTGTACGGCTTGCAACAGCGCCTCGAGATTGGCTTCGATCGAGTCCACGTAGGTCTGGGTGCCCGGCAGCCCGCCCGCCAACGTGGAGATGGTGGCGACCCGCGCGCCCGTGCGCTGCGCCACGGTCTGCGCGAGCGGGAGCTCGTAGGCGACCTCGCGGATCACCAGCTTCACCTGCTCGCGCTTCATGGTGTCGACGAGCTCCTCCAGGTGTCCCGGCGTCGCGGGGACGCCGGGCTTGGTCTCGAGCGTGCCGACCATCTCGATCCCGAAGCGCTTCGCCAGGTAGACGAGGTCCTGATGGTAGGAGACCGCCTTCACGCCGCGAAGCGGCGCGGCGAGCTTCTCCCACTCGGCGATCTTGCCATCGAGCAACGCCGTGTAGCGGTCCAGGCCGGCCTGGTATCTCGAGGCACCCGCCGGATCGACGCGCGCGAGGCCCTCCGCGATGGCCCGGGCCATCAGCTTTCCCTGCACCGGATCCAGGTTGAAATGGGGATTGCCGAGCGGGTGCAGCTCCCCCTGCGAGCGGTTCTGGCTGGTCGGGACCTCGAGCGGCTGGATGTAGATCGACGCATCGATGTAGGCCGCTCCGGTGGGGAGGATCTTCGGGTTGCTCGCCACCTCGAGCAGCGCCGGCAGGAACGCGTGCTCGAGACCCAGCCCCTGGACCACGAGCACGTCGGCGCGGTTGAGCTTCGTCACGAAGCTGGGCTTGACGGGGACTTTGTGGGGATCCTGGCTGCCGAGCGCGATCGTCTCGACCGAGACGCGCTCGCCCCCGATCTGGCGGGTCATGTCGGCCACGTCGGGCATCGAGGCCACCACGCGCAGCGCCGCTTCGGCGGCATCCGCCGAGAGCGTGAGGAGAAGGGCGACGAGCGCCGCCGAGGCGATTTCAACGGGTCGAAAAGCCATGGCTGTGACTCCCTAGGAAGGCGGTCCACTGCAGCGTGAAACGCTGGTCGTTCTGACCGTGCACCGGGTCGATCTGATCGAACTGGAAGCGCAAGCGTTGGAACTCCGACGGGAACCAGGTCGCGAACGCCGAGTAGGTGCGTTGCCGATCGATGGGGTCGATCGGCTCCTCGGCGTAGTCGAACCGGGCTCCGACGGAGTACTCGCGGCCGAAGAACGACTCGAGATAGGCGTAGCCACCGTTGTGGTTGAAGCGCTGCCTTCCCGGGATGATTTCGCCCGCGTCGTCGACGTTGTGGAACTTCTCGTCGTTCCACAGCCACTCGGAGCCGAGGACGAAGCCCTGGTAGAAGCTGCTCGTTCCGGGCTGGTGGCGCAGCGTCGCGTCGACGCCATAGAGGTAGCGAGCGCCGTGCTTCGCGACCGTGAAGAAGGTTCCGCCGAGCTCGACGTTGAGCGTGTCGGTCAGATCGAAGTAGGTCGACGGATGGACCAGCCAGGTCAGCTGGTCGAAGGCGCGGTCCCCCGCCGATCCGTACTCCGGCGGCAGCTCGTCGCGCGCGCCGATCGAGTCGTAGATGCCGGCCGTCACGCGGAAGTAATGCTCGATGGGAGCCAGCCAGGTGAGCTCCGCGCCTTCGGCGCGGCTCTCGCCGGGAATCAGGCGTTCGATCGAGGGCGGGCGGTCGACGAAGGGGAGCTGCTCGCCGTGCCAATGCGGAAAGCGCCCGACGTCGGCGAAGAAGCGCCCGCCCTTCACGGTGAGGTTCCAGGGCAGCGAGGTGGTGATCAGCGCGGCCTCCTCGATGTCGAAGCCCTCCTCGCTGGAGCCGGCGAGCGACGCGTAGCCCCGAAGGAAGGGATCGATCGGCGCCGAGATGAAGAGCTCTCCACTCCGAAGGGCGAAGTCCCAGCCGGAGCCGTGGGTATCCGTCTCGAGGGCCGTGTCGATCACGAAGCTGATGGCGGGATTGTCGACGTTCACGGGCGGGATGCGCGGCCCGCTCGGCACCGGGGCGGGAGCGGTCGCGCCCGACTCGAGCTGATCGAGCCGGCGCTCGACCTTCGCCAGGGTGTCGAGCGTGGTGGCGAGCGTCTGCTGGGTGGCGGCGAGCTCCGCCTTCACCTCCGCGAGCTCTTTTTCCGCGATGAGGGCAGAGGCGGGAATCGAGAGCAGGACCAGAGGCGCTGCGCAGAGCAGGGCCAGGGCGCGATGGAGTTCCATGTGCGGCTCCTCCCGCCGGCCGGATGGCGCCGGCGGGTTCTCGCTGCGGCAGCGGAACGCGCGCGATTCCGAGCGCGGCACGAGCTCGCGCCGCTGCACGCATAACAGTGTCGATTTGGATGGTTAGGCTTCGAGAAGCAGGAGCGTCGCCGGCGGGGCGCGGGGCTGTGCGTCGCGGAGCTGGGGCGCTGCCTGGGTCGGAGCCGGCGCCGGCAGGTGCACGGGCAGGCAGGATCCGTCCGCCGAGATCTCGCCCAGGCGCAGGGCCACGCGCAGGCCGAGGCGCGTCTGCGCAGTCGCGCGGCACATCGAGCAGAGGTCGGCGTCGTGCGGAGCCGCCTGCGAGGGCAGCGGGCTCGAGACCGCGGCGCCGGCCGTGTCTGCAAGGACGCCCTGGGACGCGCCCATCGGCGCCGCTGTGTGGAAGGGCTGGCTCAGGAAGAGCGCGAGGAGCGATGCGAGGAGGACCGACGCACCGGCGTGGCGCCGGAATCCGACGCAATGCCGATAGAGTCGGTGAAACTCACGCATCGCGGTCACACCCTATCCGAGCCCTCGGAAGAGCGTCAAGTCTCCGACTCCCGAGCGACGCGCCGCTCAGGTCGCGGATTGCAGCGCCGCGAGCACCTGCTCGGGGTGGGCCTCGGCGCTGGCGACCTTCTTCCAGTGCTTCCTGACCTCGCCCTTGGGGCCGATCCAGACGGTCGAGCGGATCACGCCGATCGTCTTCTTGCCGTACATCATCTTCTCGCCCCAGGCGCCGTACTTCGCCATCACCTTCTTGTCGGGATCGGAGAGCAGCGGGAAGGGGAGCTTGTACTTGGCGGCAAACTTCTGGTGCGAGGCTGCCTTGTCGGGCGAGACGCCGATCACGACGGCCCCGAGTTTCTGGACGGTCTTCCAGGCGTCGCGGAAGCCGCACGCCTCCTTGGTGCAGCCGGGCGTGTCGTCCTTCGGGTAGAAGTAGAGGATCACGTGCTTGCCGGCGAAGTCGCCGAGCGAAACGCTCTTGCCGGTGCCGTCCTCGAGCGAGAACGCAGGCGCCGGCTTGCCTTCCTCGATGGCCATGGGGGTCTCCTTCGCCGCGAACGCTAGCTGAAGCGCAAGCGAAGCGCGCAGCGAGCCGCAGGCGAGCGAAGTCGGGGTGGCGCGCGGCCGCCCGCGCGCCGGGACCCGGCCTGATGAACTTCGCGCCGGTCTGATGAACTTCGCTCGCCTGCGGCTCGCTGCGCGCGGGCTTGCGCCCGCTTGCCTAGCGTGCGTTGGAGACGTGGAACAGGATCCGGGAGGGGAGGGGGCGCTCGCTCGTCGCGAGCATGGGCCGGCCGACGATGCGCGTCGAGGCGTACTGGATGAATCCCTGCGTGGTGAAGCGGGCGGCCTCCGGGAAGTCCGTCGCATCGTCGACGCGGATCGAGAAGTTCCCGACGGTTGCGCCCTCGCGCTCGAAGTGCCAGCTCGTGAAGTTGTAGATCAGGCCGGCGACGGTGATGACGATGCGGCCGGTGCGCACGCCGAGCCGTTCGGCATTCGTGTCGAGCTGCTGGTAGATGCCGGTGGCGGCGATCCGCTCGCCGGCCTTCTCTCCGCGTGCGATCAGGTACGCCTTGACGTCGCCCTTCGCCTCCTTGTCGCAGAGCAATTGCAGCAGCCGGTGGTAGCTGGCGATCGGATACCAGGCCGTGGGCTGCACCTTCTCGTCGAGGAAGCGCAGGTCCTCCGCGTCGAGGGCGACCTCGAGCGCGTCGCGCGTGATGGCACGCCGCGCGAGCAGCGCGTTCACGTCCGCATGGGCGGACAGGAAGGCGGTGCCTTTGATCGACGGGATCGTCATGCGGGCCTCGGGCTGCACGCCTGATCGGCCTCGCGGCTCCGGGGCTTGACATTGCGGGGCCCGCCTTCGGCGGCTTGCCCGGCTACGCCGAGCGGTGGCGGCTTCCGCTACGGGCGCAATCCTGCGCTCCGGCTCTAGGTGGCCTTCACTTTCGAGAAATCGGGCGGACGCTTCTCGGCGAAGGCGCGGCGGCCCTCCTTCGCCTCGGGCGAGCTCGCGAAGCTGGCGAGTCCGGCGAAGGCGAGCTGGCCGATTCCCAGCACGTGCGCGGTGTCGGCATTGAAGGAGGTCTTGAGGAAGCGCAGCGCCGTGGGGGAGAGCGCCGCGACCTCGCGCCCCCAGGCGCGTGCCTCGTCCAGCAGCTGCGCCGCCGGCACGATCTTGTTCACGAGTCCCCAACGCTCGGCGGTGGCGGCGTCGTACTGGCGGCAGAAGAGCCAGATCTCGCGGGCGCGCTTCTCTCCGACCACGCGCGCGAGGTAGGCCGTGCCGTAGCCCGCGTCGAAGGAGCCCACGCGCGGGCCGGCCTGGCCGAAGCGCGCGTGCTCGGCCGCGATCGTGACGTCGCACACGACGTGCAGGACGTGGCCGCCGCCGATCGCGAGCCCGTTCACGGCGGCGATCACCGGCTTGGGCAGGTCGCGGATCACCTGCTGCAGCCGCTCGATCTCGAACAGGCCGTTCTCGCTGGTGCCGTAGCTCCCGTGCTCCACGTACTCCTTCTGGTCGCCGCCGACGCAGAAGGCGCGCTCGCCCGCGCCGGTCAGGATCGCGCAGCGCACCTCGGGGTCCGTCCAGGCGCGGTGGAAGGCGTGGATCAGCTCCTCCACGGTGCGGCCGCGGAAGGCATTCAGCCGCTCGGGCCGATCGATCGTCAGGATCGCGTTCGGCGGCTCGACGGCGTAGCGGATGTCCTGGTACTCCATGGTCTCCTCCTTCAGGCCCCGAACGCACGCGCCGCGCGGAGCCGGTATCCTGGCGCGCCCCTTCGATGCCGAGGAGCCACGCCAGCCGGATGCGCGACCAGAGCCGACCGATCGAGCTGCGCGGCCACGACGGCCTCGTCCTGCGCGGCGACGCTTTCGGGAGCCCGGACGCTCCGCCCGTGCTGCTGCTGCACGGCGGCGGCCAGACGCGCCATTCCTGGAGTGACACCGCGCGGCGCCTGGCTCGCGAAGGCTGGTACGCCCTGTCCCTCGACCTGCGCGGCCACGGCGAGAGCGACTGGTCGCCCGCCGGGGCCTACGACCTCGAGGACTTCGTCCGCGATCTCGTCGAAGTGGCGCGCGCGCTGCCGCGGCGCCCGGTGGTGGTCGGCGCCTCGCTGGGCGGCATGGCCGCGCTCTGCGCGGAGGGCGAGTCGCAGGCTGCGCTGCTCGCCGCCGTCGTGCTGGTCGACGTGACGCCGCGCCTGGAGCCGCGCGGGGTGATTCGGATCATCTCCTTCATGACCGACCGGCCGGAGGGTTTTGCCTCGCTCGAGGAGGCCGCCGACGCGGTCGCGGCCTACCGCGAGCACCGCGCGCGACCGAGCGACCTGGCGGGCCTCGCGAAGAACCTGCGCCGCGGCGACGACGGCCGCTACCGTTGGCATTGGGATCCGAAGTTCCTGAGCCGCGACCGTCATCCGGGCAACACCCTGACACCGGAGCGGCTGCTCGACGCGGCGCGCGGGCTGCACGTCCCGACCCTGCTCGTCCGCGGGAAGCTCTCCGACGTCGTGAGCCTCGAGGGCGCCGCGGAGTTCCGGGCGGCGGTGCCGCACGCGCGCTTCGCCGACGTGTCGGGCGCCGGCCATATGGTCGCGGGCGACCGCAACGACCTCTTCACCGATGCGGTGATCGAGTTCCTGCGCCACGACGTCGTACGCTGAGCGCCTCACGCAGGCCCCAGATCCTTGAGCGGGCTGGTCGCGCCGAGCTGCTCGATCACGGAAGCGGCCTGGGCGCGCTCCTGGTCCAGAAAACGGGCCACCGCGGCGGCCAGCCGCGGCTCGGCCAGGAAGTGCATGCTGTAGGTCGGCCGGGCGTCGAAGCCGCGCAGGTACTTGTAGTCGCCTCCGGCGCCGGGCTCGAAGCGCGCGATCCCGTGCGCGATGGCCCATTCGATCGCCGCGTAATAGCAGACGTTGAAGTGCAGATGGCGCAGGTTGCGCAGCGCCCCCCAGTAGCGCCCGTAGAGCGCGCCGTCCTTCACGATGTTCGCGGTTCCCGCGACCAGCACACCCGCTTGCCGCGCCACCACGAAGCACAGCCGGTGGCGGAACCGCTCGGCGAGCAGCTCGAAGAAGACCCGGTTCAGGTACTGGCGGCCCCAGAAATGCTGCTCGACGGTCGAGCAATAGAAGCGGTAGATCGGCTCGAAGAGCTCGTCGCCGATCTCGTCGCCCACCAGCACCTGGATCTCGACGCCCTGCTCGGCGAGCGCTCGCTGCTCGCGGCGGATCTGGTTGCGCCGCTTGCTGCGGAACGCGCCGAGGTAGTCGTCGAAGCTCTGGTAGCCGGCGTTGCGCCAGTGGTACTGGAGGCCGACCCGGAGCAGGTAGCCGGACTGCTCGAGCGGTGCGATCTCGGCCTCGCGGCAGAAGTTCACGTGCACGCCCGAGAAGTCGTTCTCGAGGCAGAGCTCGCGCAGCGCGCCGGCGAGCGCGCTCACCCCCTGCGCCCGGTCGCGACCCGGCGCGACCAGGAAGCGCGCGCCCGTGACGGGCGTGAAGGGCACGCCCACCAGCAGCTTCGGGTAGTAGGGGATCCCGGCGCGGGAGGCGGCTTCGGCCCAGGACCCGTCGAAGACGAACTCGCCCTCGCTGTGCTGCTTCACGTAGAGCGGACAGGCGGCGACCAGCCGGCCCGCCTCGCGCACGACCAGGGGCCGCGGCTCCCAGCCGGTGCCGCCGCCCAGGGTCCCGGCCTGCTCGAGCGTCGCGAGCCAGTCCCATTCGAGGAAGGGCGATTCGCCGCCCACCAGGGCGTTCCACTCCTCGCGCGGGACCCCGGCGATCCCATCCAGCAGCTCGATCTGGGTCATGCCCTGCCGAGTCTAGCGAGCGGCACCTGCTAATCTTTGGGCCATGCCGAAGGACCCGGTCGGACCCGGCCCGGGGGACGGCGGGGGGCTCGCCGGCCTCGCGGATCCCCGGCGCGAAGGCGCCCTCGCCACCGAGACGCGCCGCAAGGTCGCCAGGCCTCCCCGCTTCAAGGTGCTCTTGTACAACGACGACTACACGCCGATGGAGTTCGTGGTGGACATCCTCGAACGGATCTTCGAGAAGAGCCCCTCGGCGGCGACGCGGATCATGCTCGAGATCCACAACGGGGGGCTCGGAGTGGCGGGGGTCTACGTGCTCGAGGTGGCCGAGACGAAGGTCGCGCAGGTGCACCATGCCGCCGAGGAGCGCGGCTACCCGCTGCGCGGGGGCGTGGAGAAGGAATGAGTGAGATCGGGCGCGAGCTGCACCTGACCCTGCAAGCCGCTCTGCGCGAGGCCGTGGTGCGCCGGAACCCGTACCTGACGGTCGAGCACCTGCTCTACGCGCTCGCGCACGAGCAGCGCGGCGAGGAGATCCTGGTGCACGCCGGGGCGCACGTGCCCGCGCTGAAGGCGGCGCTCGAGAAGTTCCTGGCGGACGACCTCGAGCGCGTGCCCGGCGACGAGCCGGTCGACACGCGCCAGACGCTCGCCTTCCACCGCGTGCTCCAGCACGCGCTCGCGCACTGCGCGAACGCGGAGAAGCCCGAGGTCGACGCGGGCGATCTGCTGGCGGCGCTGTTCCAGGAGCCGGATTCCTATGCGGTGACCCTGCTGCGCTCCCAGGGCGTCTCGCGGCTCGATCTGCTCCACTACGTCTCGCACGGAATCTCGAAGAGGCGCGACGGCGCGGCCGAAGGCGCGGTCGCGCGCCCGGGCATGGGCGAGGGGATGGGAGGCGAGGCCAGCGAGCTCGCGGCGGACCCGCTCGCCGCCTACGCGAGCAACCTCTCGGAGCGCGCCGCGCAGGGGAAGCTCGACCCGCTGATCGGCCGCGCCGCCGAGCTCGAGCGCACCGTCCACATCCTCGCGCGCCGGCGCAAGAACAACCCGCTGTTCGTGGGCGAGACGGGGGTCGGGAAGACCGCGCTCGCCGAGGGACTCGCGCTGCGGATCCGCGAGGGGCGGGTGCCCGAGGACCTGCGCACGGCCGAGATCTTCTCGCTCGATCTCGGCGCGCTGCTGGCCGGCACGCGCTACCGCGGCGACTTCGAAGCGCGCTTCAAGGCGCTGATCGCGGCGCTGCGCGAGCGCCAGAATCCGATCCTGTTCATCGACGAGGTGCACACCATCCTCGGCGCCGGGGCGGCCCAGGGCGCCACCGTGGATGCCTCGAACCTGCTCAAGCCCCTGCTCCAGTCGGGCGAGCTGCGCTTCATGGGCTCGACCACCTACCAGGAATACCGCCACTTCGAGCGCGACCGCGCGCTCTCGCGCCGCTTCCAGAAGGTCGACGTGCGCGAGCCGTCGGTCGATGAGTCGGTACGCATCCTGCAAGGGCTCGCGCCGCGCTACGAGGAGCACCACGGCGTGCGCTTCACCACCGCGGCGCTGCGGGCGGCCGTCGATCTCTCGGTGCGCCACCTGACGGACCGCTTCCTCCCGGACAAGGCCATCGACGTGATGGACGAGGCCGGCGCCGCGGTGCGGCTGCGGCCGCTCGGAAAGGCCCGCAAGACGGTGGGCGTGCGCGACATGGAAGAGGTGGTCGCGCGCATCGCGAACATCCCCGCCGCGCGCGCCTCTCTCTCCGACCGCCAGCGCCTCGAGAGCCTCGAGGCGGAGCTGCGCAAGGCGGTGTTCGGGCAGGATCCGGCGATCGCCTCGGTGGTGCGGGCCGTGAAGCGCGCGCGCGCTGGGCTCGGCGGCGAGGGTCGCCCGATCGGCTGCTTCCTGTTCACGGGTCCCACGGGGGTCGGGAAGACGGAGCTCGCCAAGCAGCTCGCGAAGGCCCTCGGCGTGCCGTTCCTGCGCTTCGACATGAGCGAGTACATGGAGAAGCACGCGGTGGCGCGGCTGATCGGCGCGCCGCCCGGCTACGTGGGCTACGACCAGGGGGGCCTGCTGGTCGAGAAGATCCGCAAGCAGCCCTACACCGTGCTGCTCCTCGACGAGATCGAGAAGGCGCACGCCGACCTCTTCGACATCCTGCTGCAGGTGATGGACCACGCGACGCTCACCGACAACCAGGGTCGCGAGGCGGACTTCCGCCACGTGACGCTGATCATGACCTCGAACGCCGGCGCGCGGGAGCTCGCGGGTCGCGCGATCGGATTCGTCGGCGGCCGGGCCGGCGACGGGCGCAAGGAGATCGAGCGGTTGTTCAGCCCCGAGTTCCGCAATCGCCTCGACGAGATCGTCTCGTTCGCCCCGCTGGCGCCCGAGGTGATGAACAAGGTGGTCGACAAGTTCGTGCGCGAGGTGGAGGAGCAGCTGCACGAGCGCCGTATCGCGCTGGAGCTCTCGCCCGAGGCGCGCGCCTGGCTCGCCGAGAAGGGCTACGACCCGGACTTCGGGGCCCGTCCGCTCGCGCGTGTGATCCAGACCGAGCTCAAGGACCGCCTCGCCGACGACGTGCTCTTCGGTGCGCTCGCCAAGGGCGGCCGCGTCCGCGTGACGCTCGCGGATGGCGCCCTGCGCTTCGAAGTCCTGCCGCCCGGCTGACGCGGATCACTCGCTCCGGAATCGGTTCTCGAGCAGAAGCTTCTCCGCTGCCTGGAGCAGGGCAGCCCCGTCGCGGTGCTCCTCGCGCAGCTGCGGTGTGAGCGGCACCGGCAGCCAGCCCGCGCCGTCCGGCCCGCGCTGGAAGGCGAGCTCTTCCCGGTTCTCGAGGAAGACTCCGAGCCGGGGGCCCCGCAGCAGGGCGATGCGCTTGCGGTCGTAGACCATCGGCGCGAAGCCCTCGCCGTCCGGCCGGGCGAGCACGTCCTCGCCGATGGCGGTCGTCGGGTACGAGCCGCCCAGGATCCCCATCAGCGTGGGCGCGACGTCGAGCTGGCTCGTCACGCGCGCGATCCGGCGCGGCGCCAGATGACCGGGCGCCAGGAACAGCGCCGGCACGCGATTGTCGTCGATCGGCACCAGCTCGTGGCCGCGCAGGTGCACACCGTGGTCTCCGACGAAGACGAAGAGCGTATCGTCGAAAAAGGGCTTGCTGCGCGCCTCCCTCACGAGCGCGCCCAGCGCCCAGTCCGCGTAGCGGAAGTTGTCGAGCTCCGCGCGCTCGAATCCGGGCGGGACCCTGGTTCCCGGCGGCAGCGGCTCGATGCGGCCCGCCGGGAATTCCCAGGGCGAGTGGAGCGATACGGTGAGGATCACGGCGAGCACCGGCCGTCCGGCCGCGGAGCGACGTTCGAGCTCCCAGAGGGCGCGTCGGAACACATCCTCGTCCGAGACGCCCCAGGCGCCGCGGAATCCGACCTCGTCGAAGTCCCGTTCCTCGAGGAAGACGTCGAAGCCGTTGCCGACGAAGAAGCCCCGCATGTCGTCGAAGATGCCCTGGCCCCCGTAGAGGAAGAGCGTGTCGTAGCCGCGCGCGCGCAACGTGGTCGCGAGGGTCTCGAAGCCATGCAGCGCTTGCGGCCGG
>Ga0184615_10000962_pt1 | contig 15651 bp, 19 predicted proteins | sample PLM4_65_coex_FD_133134 | JGI IMG/M metagenome (GOLD analysis project Ga0184615, IMG submission 133134) | Groundwater sediment microbial communities from an aquifer in East River, Colorado, USA - PLM4_65_coex | ecosystem: Environmental > Terrestrial > Soil > Riparian zone | place: USA: East... | reverse complement strand
GATCATCGCCGTCCAATCGCTGACCTTCGCCCTGCTGATGGGCGTGGTGGGCGGCGTGCTCCCCGCCGTCCGCGCCAGCCGCCTGCACATTGTCGAGGCCCTGAGGACCCCCTAGTGCCGGAGGACCCGGGAGAACGAACCGACCGGCGCCTGGGAGTGGTCTCGCTCGTGATCGCCGGGGGCGTGGCCCTGATTGCCGCCAGTCGGCTGATCGGGTTTACCCGCACCGCCGTCCTGTTTGTGGACGAGTGCTGGCACGCGCTGGTCATTCGAATGATCGCCGAGGCCCACGGGCTCGTGACGACCACCACCGCGATGATGGCCGGCCGGTTCCACGTGGACTACCCGCCGCTGTTCCACGTCCTCGGCGCCGTGTGGTCCGTGTGGTTGGGAACCTCCTCGTTAATGTATCTCAATCTTGCCGTCGCCCTGGCGTTGCTGGGGCTCATCCTGATCGGTCCGGGAATGCTGCTCGCCCCGATGCAACGCGCGAGTCTGGCGCTGGGGTTGCTGGCGACGCCGTTGTTTGCGATGTACAGCGTCCGTTTCTACGTCGAAATGCTGACCGCCGCGGTATTCTTCTGTTCCTGGTGGTGGTTCGCCAACGCCCTACGAAACGGCCGTCGCCGTGACGCCATGCTGTCGGGGATCGCCACCGGGTTGTTCGTCTGGACCAAGCAGACCGGCCTTCTCGTGCTCGGGCTCTACGCCGTCTTCCTCGCGTGGACGATCGTCCGCGGCGATCGGAGGCGCCGCACGATGGCGGCCTGGGTCGTGGGGATCGCCTCGATCTTTGCCGCCGCCTATCTCGGCGTGAGCCTGGCCCGTGGCGGGAATCCCTTGCTGTTCGCCGTCCCCACCAACCACCCCGAGGTGTGGGAGGCCGCGATGGGCGCCGGGGTTCGGGTTCCACACGGCGTGTTTCTTCATACGCTCTGGGCGACCTGGGGCGTCCTCCCCTTCGTGCTAATGCTCCTCCCGATCGCGGTGCTGGTCACGAATCGGCGGAGTGAGTACCCCTACACTCCCCTCCTGGTTCTTCTGGGCGTCCTCGTCGCGGTCTTCCTGATCGATCGTCGATTGGTAGAACGGCACACGCTCTTCTTGCTCCCCCTCATCGTCTTCTTAGGGGTGGATGCCCTGACTCGGCTGGGCGGGCGCCCGGGGACCTGGGCCGGATTCGTCATGATCCTGGTGGCCGCGGTCGCCCAGGTCGTGACCATGCCGAATTACCGCGTCAACTTCAATCCGTCCCGGGACTTTGTGGAGATGGCTCGGACGATCGCCCAGCGCACGCCGTCGGACGCGACGATCGCGTCGGTGTGGTGGGTCGAGCTCCGCTACCACACCGGCAGGAAGGTGCTGTGGCCGCTGCCCCACCTGGAGGATCCCCCGGTCGAACTCTTCAGCGAGCAGTCGGCCGACACCTGGTACGAGCGCCTGCGTGCTCGAGGGCTTGATTACCTGTTGGTCGACGATCGGTACATCAGCGAACAGCCCTCGGTGGTGGGATTTTCCCGTCCCACGCTCGCCAATCTCGACACCCTGGTGCAGGACGGCCGCGTTCAATCCGTCGCCCGCGCAGGCCCCCTCCGGCTCTTCCAGGTGCGATAGGGCCAGGGCAGCCGGTTACCTGACCCGCCGCAGGACGATCCGCCGAAACCATCCGCGGCCGAGATCTGGCTCGTCCCTCATCAGTTCGAGTCCCGGACACGAGGCGAGCACCTCTTCGAACACCACGTTGGTCCTGGTGGCCAGACGACCCACGATCGGGCTCATCAGCCGGCGGAAGAGCGCCCGCTCGCCGGGGCGGAGAAATTTATCGAAGATGAGCAGACGCCCGCCGGGCTTGACCACCCGGGCCGCCTCGGCCAGCGCCGCGCTCGGGTCGGGCACGACCGCCAGAATCAGGTGCAGGACCACCTGATCGAACGCGTGATCCCGAAACGGCAGCGCCATGGCGTCGCCGATCTGGAACTGGATGTGAAGCCGGCCGGCGCGCGCTCGGGCGCGGTTCAGCATCGCGGGCGTCAGATCCAACCCGACGTATCGGCCATCGGGCCGTAACCACGGAAGGTCCAGCCCCGTGCCGACGCCGTCGAGCAGGATCAACTGTCCCGACACGTGGCCCAGCCCCGCCAGACTCCTTCGCCGACTTTCGCGAAGGGGAGCTCCGACCACCGCGTCGTAAAACGGCGCCCACACGGTGTAGGCTCGTCGTAAGATCCGGAAGGGGCTCATAGGGGACAACCGTTGAGACGGTGGGGCATCTGTTATGGGGATTGCGGCACTCCGCCGCGTACTCAGATGAGAAAATCCCCCCTCGCCCCCCTTTGATGACGGGGAAAAGGGAGGTCATTCGGTATGGCTGGGCCCACGGCCCATGAGCACTGATCGGTCGATGCTACAGAGTGGGCGTCTGGGAGTCAATCCACCGTTTGAGTGCGCGCGGGGCCACCATATCGAGATAGGCGAAACGGACCGCCACGCCGGTTTCGGTCGTTCTCGTGATTTTCGCGTTCGCCCTCAGGGGTTGGGAGTTCTCCGGGCCGAGATCGAAACTGAGCGCCACGTTCGCTCCCCGGGCATACGGAGGGAGCATCTCGAGAAAACAACCGGAGAAACTCACATCGCGAATCCTGGCGATCTGACGTTCTGTTCCGCAGCGAATTTCGGCGTGTCCGTCGAAGGGCACCCGCACCGCGCGCGCCGTGCGGCGCGGATCGGTCTTGAGCGGAGCGGGCAAGCGTTCGTGTTCCATAACGGTCATCCTCCTGGGAGAGTGACCCCGAAGGCCCCTCTGAAATTCCGTCAGGCGATCGGTCCCTGAAGGCGGTCGAAACCGTAGGTACGATACGGTCCGTGGAACGGCGAAACGCGCAGGACGGCGTCGAACTGCTAAAACCGGCCAGTGAGATCCCGATTCGCACTCAGACCGAACCCTTCCCTCTGCGCCAAGCCAACGAGGCGTTGCGCCGACTGAAGTCCGATGAGATCCAGGGAGCGGCCGTGTTGGAGGTGGAAGCCGGCGCATAACGTCTTGCCAGGACGCAACGCTTTGCTATAGTTGCGGCGATGGAGGTGGCCGCGTGTCCCGTCCCGCCCATGATTCGACCTTCAGAGCCGGTCTCCTGAGAGGTCCCGCATGAAGGAACTTCAAGCCCTGCTGAAGATTGGGACGGTCCTCGCCTCAACGAATGACCGCAAGGAAGTGTTGTACGTCCTGGTCAAAATCATTGCCGAAGTGGTCGACGTTGTTCGGTGTTCCGTGATCCTCGTCGACCGTCCGGCATCGATCGGCCGGGTGGTGGCCACGTATGAGAATCCCAAGGTCAACGACCTGCAGATCGATCTGAACAAGTATCCCGAGATCGAGGAATCGATTACCACCGGTCAACTCGTCTTGGTGCGGAACGTTCAGAAGGACCCGCGGATGATGCTCGTGATCCCACGCTTACAACACCTCGACATTCGGTCCATCCTCGTCATTCCGATTGTGTATCACGAACAGGTCCTTGGCACCTTGTTCCTTCGCACCTCACGCCCCCACCGGGCCTTCAGCCAGCGCGAGCTCTTGTTTTGTCAGGCGGCCGCCCGCATGACCGCGAACACACTGCTGGGACTCTCCCGGTATCAACTCGTCGTCCGCGAAAAAAAACAGCTCGCGAAACAAGCGGGGCGGGATTCATTGACCGGGCTCTACAACCTCCGGACGCTCTTTCTCCGCCTCGAGGAGGAGATGGCGATCGCCAGCCGTTACGGGCGGGCACTCTCCTATCTGATGCTCGACATCGACAACTTCAAACATGTCAACGATACCTTCGGCCATCGCGACGGCGACAACCTGCTGAAGCAGGTGTCGGAAACCATCCTCGGCTCGATCCGCAAGGCGGATGTCGTCGCTCGGTACGGCGGCGACGAATTCGGCATCATCCTGCCCGAAACGGATTCGGCCGGCGGCCGGATCCAAGCCGAGCGGATCCTCCATGCCCTGAGAAACCTCTCATTCCCGATCGGCAGTCGGATGGTTCGAGTGTCGGCCAGCATCGGGGTGGCAACGGTTCCCGACGAGGTCATCAAGACCGCCGAGGACTTGATCCGTCGAGCCGACGCGGCGCTCTACACGGCGAAGCATCAGGGGAAGAATCGTATGATCGCCTCTGAGCCCGCCACCGGTCTCTCCAACCCAACCGGACTCCCAACCCCAGGCACTCCCGAGTCGACCGCCGCCTAATCAGCCGCACGCCTCTTGCTCCGGAGGCGGTGCATCACCATGACACGGCGAGGCGCGTTGTGATATAAATTCTCGCAGTGGTTCCCGTCACACGACGACCTCACGCCCCCGTAGCTCAGTTGGATAGAGCAGCGGTTTCCTAAACCGCGCGCCGCCCGTTCAATTCGGGCCGGGGGCACCATACCTTCACATCCGAAGCGAGGTGTTTGAATTGTTCCAGCGCGGCGGCGCGGGGACGGCACGTTAAGCCGCGTCGGGCGACGGAGCAGCGGCGTGTCGAGAGGGCGCGTGCGCGTCGACCCAGCGCGTCAGCAGGAGCAGTGTGTCCCTGTCACGGAACACGAACCGGATGCCGATCCCCCCAAGGTTGCGCATCACGACCTTGCCATCGGTGACCACGGGCGGGCTTCCGGGTTCGAGCACGAAGGAAAGATCCAGCGTGACGCCTACCGGGTACGGAAACGCGATCTCGACGAAGCAGCCCGACACACTGATGTGATGGAGCGTCCCGGTCCGGTCGTGATCTTCCCAGCGCATCATCACCGGTTGCCGGAGGGTGACCCGCGCCCCCCAACGCTGATCCCGTGTGGCCGGTGATCCAGACTCCATCGCGTAGCGCCTCCCGTGACAATAGTAGCACCGACTCGCCACTCCGCCAGGACCAAGCGGGAGGTTGTTCGATGACTTCCGCCCTGTGTTGGAGCCTGTTCAGGAATGGTTAGATGCAAGGCACCGCGAGAACCGGACCGGAGCGTACTGGAACCGTACGTGAGGACCGGAAGCGCAGCGGCAACGCCGCAGATGACCGTTCCTGGACGGGCTCCTAATAAAGAGCGAGCGGGGCATAGACCATGGGCATCCCCATCACACTTTCCAGCCAAGACGCCATCTCCGCCTCGGCCAACGGCGCCCGATTGAGGCGGAGCTCGATGAGGTATCCCTTAGGGCTGCCGATGACGCCCACCACCGCGTACGCATCCTCCCCCCGCCCCAGCAGGTCTCCGGCACGAAATTCGCCCAGCGTCACCAGCGCCCGGCCGTGTGGGGCGATCGCCTCGACGATGGCTGGGACATCGCCCAGCGAGGCGTGGAGGTACCCCCGGTAGACCATGCGGGCGGACGGCTGCACCACGTGAAATCCGGCAAGCTGAGATGGGGAAAAACCCGAGAGGAAGATCCGCAGGGTCGCCGATCTGATGCCGAGCTTCTCCACGAGGCGAGCGGCAGGGACCAGCAGCTCCCACCGATCGGGGCTGACCGCTTCGATCTGGCACGGACCAAAGGCGTCGGGCCAGGACCCGGACACCCGGTACCCGGGATCGGTGGAGGAGACGGTCGGGACGCCGTCGGACCAGTCGACGAAGAGCGGAAGTCCCAAGACCTCGATCGCCGCCTCGAACGCCTCTGCCCGTTCGCGCCACCACGCGTCGCGCTGCGCCTTCGTGCCACCACCCTCGGCCGGGGTGATGATCGTCCGGGGCACGACGCGGAACCGGATGAATCCGTGCGTCTGCCGGAAGCCGATCCAGAACATCGCCTCGTCGTGGTGGAGGGTGGCGATCGGGAGACGCCACGGATGGCTGAGCGAGAGATAGGCGTCCATTCCGTGGGATGCCAAATAGAGCTGGTGATGTTCACCCGCCAGGAGAAAAAAATCCCCCTCCCATCGATCGATCACCTGAACCAGCGTCACCTCGTCCACCGGCCACGGATCCAGTCGGGCGATCTCATCGAGGCGGTCGATCGCGAACTCCTCGAAGTAGCACGCCCCTTCTTGATGGATCCCGCGAATCGAGAGGCCTCGCTGCGTGAGCCGCTCGCAGAGCGCAAGGACTTCATCGTATCGAATGGGAGCCCGGGACTCCCACCGTCGCTCGCGCATCCGATGTCCCTACCCTCCTTACTCCAACTTCAGTTCCCCTCTTGGCGTCCGACACCTCGCGGATTTAGGCACGCGATCCCCGCTTCTCGCGGCGAATCTCGTGAACTTCCTCGCCGATCTCCTCGATGGACATCACCTTCTCGGGAGCCACCTTCTTGATCCGAGACGGCTTGAGCGGGACCAGTCGCTTCAGCGTGATCGTGTCCCCTTCCCACGACACGGCGACTTCGCTCGCGGGCGGAAACACCCGAAGAATGTCCTTGGGCAATTTGATCGAACCATCGGCCCGAATCTTCACAACCTTCATGCGTGTCCTCCCCGAGCCATCGTGACGCACCCTGCCGACAACATCTTGAGCCGCAGTGTACGCGGGATCACCTTGCCGATCAACCGAACGCGCGCGCCCAGCCCTCGTCGCCCGCGCCCTCCTGCCCAACCCAGTTTGAACACCAGAGGACGCCGAACGATGGTTCTCTGACCCCTAGTTCCGCTCTTACCATACTCCGTCTCCGCCGGTCTGAGATCCTCCCGTCATGTAAATCGGGCCGTCCCGACTTTCGCCAGACTTTCTTCCTTATGGATCCGCTCGTCGTAACCGATCTGACGGATGACGTCCGCCATCGTGGGGAAATCACCGTAATCGCGTTTGAAGGCACTCTCGAACGGAATGGACTCCAGCTCCGGATGCTCCCGCACGAAGAGCATGTACTCCCGCTCCGCATGGTCCTCGAACGCAGCGTTCACCCAATAGCTCCATTCCGGCTTGATCACGTACAGGAGCCAACTCATCTGGTAGTACGCGAACGCGATCACCTGCGGGATCACCCGGTGGCGCACAAAGCCCTCGCGAATCTTCTGCCGGTGCACCCACTCTTCAAGGATCAAGAGGTGCCACTGCTCGTTGTCCTGCTGCCGCCGGCACTCCTGCACTCGTTCGAAAATGCGTCTGGCGAAATCGGCCTGCTCGTGGATGTGGGTGATCGCAATATAGGCGACGTGCTCCCAGGCCTGATAGGGGACGCGCGCGATCACCTCCAGGACCCTGAATTTGTTCCAGCTTCGCTTGCGGCCATAGAGGAGATCGATCGCGGTGAAGAACATCGTCACCAGCAGGCCATACCGCATTGCGGGCGCGGCCAAGCTCTTGGCCTGCTCGTCACGCAACTGGGCCGGACTGAGCCGTGTCATCGCGCTTCCTCCTAGACGCGTTGGTTCGGTCCACCAGGTACGAATTGTACGCCGCGACAGACCCACGATGTTGGTGGGCCGCTGCTCTTCCTTCCAAGCCTTGGGCGGGTTCGCCCGCTCCCTTCGGCTCGTCGACCCTTGCCTATCATACCTTGTCTGGTACCTTTAGAGCACAGCTGCCTCGCATCACACGGTTGAGGAGAGGAAGTTTGCCATGTACGCGTCACTCCCATGCAATAAAGCCGCGCGCTTCAAGGCCTGAGCGCGGCATGAGAGTCTCGATACCCTGCCCAAGCCGGCGAACGTGGTGTGACCGATACCCGTTAAACTCTGGCCCAACGTGAAGAACGTCGCAACCACTCCAATGATCTCCGATCGCGGCGATCCCACGCGTCGCACGCTCGGAATCAAAGGCCAGCTTGTCCTCCTCTTCTCTCTCCTTTTTGCCGCCGTGGTCGGGGCGACGGCCATGATCTCGTTTAGCTTTCAACGCAGCTTCTTGCTGCAGGAGACGGCCAAACGGGGCGAGCTTCTGGCAAGGACCCTCGCGATGAGTGCCCGCGAACCATTGCTTGATCGGGATTCGTTGACCCTGGGAGCGCTGGTGGCCGCTATCCTCAAGGAACCCGACGTCGCCGGCGTATGGATCACGGATCACACCGGCACGGTGATGCTCGGCTCCGATTCAACCAGACCAGGGTTTCAGATGGCTGGCCGGGTCGCAGCCCCACCCGCCGCCGAGGCCGATCGGGGCGCCGTCTCCTCGGCGCCCATCGTCTATGGCTTGCGGACCATCGGGTCGGCCCATATCGGCCTGGATCTCGCGAACACGGAACAGGTCCTCGTTGATATGAGAAACCACGTGGTCAGAACGATGTTCGTGGCACTGCTCATCGGCATGGGGGGCACGTTCCTCTTGACGCGGGCGTTCGTCAGGCCGGTCGAAACGTTGGTGGCCGCGACGCGCGAGGTAGCAAAAGGCAATCTGAGTATCCGAGTGCCGGTCCGTCGCCGGGATGAGATCGGAACGCTTACCGACGCGTTCAATAGCATGATCGCCGATCTACGAAAGGCGTCCGACGATATACAGCAAGGCTACCTCGACATGACCCAGGCGCTTGCGGCCGCCATCGAGGCGAAGGACGAATATACGCGCGGCCACTGCCAGCGCGTGACCGCCTACGCCATCGCGATGGGCGCCCGTCTCGCGCTACCCCATCCGACCATGCGAGACCTGGAACTGGCCGCGACCCTCCACGATATCGGCAAAATCGGCGTGGACGAGGCTATTTTGACGAAACCGACACGGCTGACGTTTCAGGAAATGCAGGTCATGCATCAGCATCCGGTCATTGGCGAGCGCATCCTCGAATCCGTCGAGACACTGCGTGTCATCGCCTCATACATTGTCCACCACCACGAGCACTACGATGGCAAAGGATATCCACGCGGAGCCAAAGGTGAAGAGATCCCGCTGATCGCCCGCATAATCGCGATCGCGGACGCCTACGATTCGATGACCACCCAGCGTCCCTACCGCAACCCACTATCGGACGGCGAGAGCCTTCGCCGCCTGAAGGCGGCGGCCGGAACCCAATTTGATCCTCAAATCGTCGCGATCTTTTTAGATCTTCATCAGGATGGAGTCATCGATCAGATCCGAGCCGCCGAACAGGCCACCAGTATCGATCAGACCCGACATGCCCAAGCGGCCTAATACGGGACTGCTGCTCGCCCTCCTCCTGAGCGGCGCCGGATGCGGTCTCCAGATCGTCACCACTGGACGACCGGCGGTTCCACCCGCAATCTCGCGCACTGATGTTGACGTACCTGGTTCCATTCCAGCCTCGCCCGGTCTGCGCGCGGCGGGCCTCAAGCACCTCAAGGCCGGACGGCTGGATGATGCAATCCGCACGCTCGAGTCTGCATACCGCAGTGACTCCAGTGACGTGCAGGTCAGCCGCCCGTTGACGGAGGCGTACAACCAACGCGCCGTCGTTCGGTATTCGGCCGACCGTCTTGAAGGAGCCATGGCTGATCTCCAGCGGTCGATCGAAATCGATCCGACTCAGGACCAGATCCGTGCGCAGCTTACCCAGGCCCGAGAACGCCTCCGCCGGCTCCACGCGATCGGCGGCAATGGCAGCGCGACGGACTAGCCTTTGGAAGGAGGTCCGGGTCGGTTTCTGGCGTTCGTAGAACGCTTGGTGCTGTTCGCTCACACGCCGCTCTCAGAGCGCCTCGAGATCCTTCGGTTCGACCTCCGCCAGGCTGGCGACGATTCGATCGGCCCTTCCGTTGAGCGTGTCCCTCGAATAGGAATTCGTGACCGCGAGGCACTTCATCCCGGCGGCGCGGGCCGCGTCCGTTCCATGAAGAGAGTCCTCGATGACGACACACTCCGAAGGGGTCAGCAGCGGAGTAGGAATGGGGATGAGCTGATTGAGTTTCGCCAGCGCAGTGAGAAACGCCTCCGGATGCGGTTTCCCGTGTCTCACATCCTGCGCGCTGACGAGAACGGGAAAGGCGGCGCGCAGACCCCCTTGATCGAGGGCGAATTTAATCTCCCCCCGAAAGGCCCCCGACGCAATCGCGAGCCGATACGCCCCCTGCGCCTTCTTGACGAATTCCGCCACCCCAGGATAGAGCACAAGTTCCTGCTGGGAGAGGGTCCGGTAGAGGGCCATCTTCCTGAGGATCAGGGTCTTGAGAATGGCATCGGTGACCGGCCGCCCTTGCGCGGCGAGCGCCGTCTCGAAACATCCCTTGTCGTCCATCGCCAGGTACCGCTCGAAATATTCCGTGCGGGTCAGGGCAATCCCCTCCTCGGCGAGGACCTGCTGAAGCGCTTTCAGATGAGACGGCTCGCTGTCGACGATCACCCCGTCGCAGTCGAAGATAATCGCTTTGAGCATTTTCCAAGAACGTTCCCGGATGGTGTCGCTAATCACCGCCCTTGAGTGTGTCGGCGTCGTAATCCATCACGTCCTCAGGTTTCTCCCCCAGGCCGGCGCGAAACGACCGCTCCATCGACCGAAGGCGTTTGAGACGCACGGCGTCCCAGCCCAAATCACGCCGGAGCAGATCTTGACACAGGGCCACACCCCGCTTGAAATGTTCCGGATGGGTCTCATCCATCAGGTGGCTCCAGGTGATGTACACCAGAAACTCCCCAAACGTCGTGGCCTCGGGATGGCGCGCACCGATCGCAACCAGCTCGTGGTAGGCCTCCGAGACCTCCTCCCCGCCGCCGCTTGAGAAGCGTTCCTCGGCCGAGACCGCCGCCGCGAGCTCCTCGCCCAGTTCGTTGGAGGCCTGAACCTGGGTAAACACCTGCCACGCGGTCACCGCCGGATCAAAGTCCATCGCGTATCCCTCCGAGGAACGTTCCCGGTTGGTATGTCTTAAGCCAGGATATAGCGTCCCGACTTCTTGGAGCCAATCCGGCGAACCAAGCCCGCCTCCAACAGCGGATTCAGCAAATCCATTGCCCCTTGCTTCGAGATACCGATGCCGTCGCGAATCTCCTGCGGGGTTAGACTCTGACGGTCACGAAGCAGCCGGAGCAGGTGCTCCTGCTTCGGACGCAACACGATCTTCTTCGCCCCCGTCCCCGCTGAGAAGTGCTGAATCCGCACCCACACCTTCTCCAGCGTGACGTGCAGCGCTTCTGCCGCATAGTCCAGCCAGCCGGTCAGATCACCGCCCTGTGTTCGCACGGCGGACAGGGCCGCATAATACCGGGGGCGATCCTGCCAATAGAACTCGTCGACAGAAAAGATGTGGTGCGTGTCGAACCCCCGGCGATACAGTTCCCACAGCGCCAGTGCGCGCCCCGCGCGCCCGTTGCCATCCGCGAAGGGATGGATGTCCTCGAACTGAAAGTGGACAACCGCTGATGAAACTACGGGCGACCACTCGGAGGCACTGGTATTCCACCAGTCCAACAATTCCGCCATCAATCCGGATACCATCTCCGGCGCAGGCGGCAGATGGCGGCCGACACGAACCCTGATTTCCCGATACCGTCCCGCCTTGCCTTGATCCATCACGTCCGACGCAATGATCCCGTGGAGCTTCAGGACCTCCCGATGCGTGATCGGTTTCTTCGACAGATGATTCTCGATAAACCGCAGACCAGCCAGGGAGTTGAGCACTTCCCGCGTGGCGCGCTGGGGCTCCGCGGCAAGCGGCTTCCCTTCTTCCAAAAGGCGGACCTGCTCCAGCGTGAGCGGGTTGCCTTCGATCGCGGTGGAACTGTGCGTGTTGCGGACCCGGGCGTCTTTTTGCAGAGCGGGAATCCACGGCACCTGCACCGTCGCTGCCAGGATCTTCTCCCGCAACACCGAGATCTGCTCGATGAGGCTCAGCAAGCGAGCCGTGATGGTGAACGTGGGCCGATACGACATCGGTCCTACGGTACAGATAAGTCAAGTATAAGTCAAGTTATGGGTCAAGTCAGAAAGCGGGTTTTCAAAGCCCACCGCCGGGCCTCCAGCGGAGAAACGTGGCGGAACCGAAAGGCACATGCCTACTCCTCGGCGAGAAAACCCACCTAGAAAAGTAGCCCGTCCCCTTGATTGGGCCGCTGAACTCATTTATGTTCTATTGACTCGGAGAAGACTGTCAATGAACTTTGCTAAATACCCCTCCGTCGTCACCATGCCGGCAGCGGAGAAACCCTATCCCTCGATCGTGGAATTTCTCTTCAAGACGTTCCCGAATGTGCCCCAGAACCGATGGGCAGAACGGATTCTCGAAGGCAAGGTGCTGAGCGACACGGGCCGCCCGATCACCGCGGAGACGACGTATGCCCCGTCCAAACGGCTCTTCTATTTCCGGGAAACGGAGCGCGAGCCGGTCATTCCCTTCGCGGAACACGTCCTGTTTCAGAACGACGAGATCCTGGTGGCCTGCAAGCCGCATTTTCTGCCCGTCATTCCGGGGGGCCGGTATGTGGAGGAATGTTTAGTGAACCGCTTGCGAGCCACAACCGGCATTGCCGATCTGGTCCCCATCCACCGGTTGGACCGTGAAACCGCGGGGATGGTCATCTTCTCCGTCAACAAACAGACCCGCGGCCTGTACCAGAATCTCTTCATGCAGGGAAAAGTCGAAAAGACCTATCACGCCCTGGCCGAAGTACCTCATCCTCCGCACGCACGCCAATGGACGGTGGAAAACCGAATCGTCCGAGGCGAACCGCGGTTCCGAATGACAACCGTTCCGGGTGCGGCCAACGCCCGCACCGACATCCATCTCATCGAAATGAAAGGCAACCAGGCGCTGTTCCGTTTGCAGCCGATCACCGGAAAAACCCATCAACTGCGCCTCCACATGAGCGGCCTGGGGTTTCCGATCATCAACGACCGGGTGTATCCTAATCTGCAACCGGCACGCGATGATGATTTCGAGCAGCCGCTTCAGCTCTTGGCCAAAGAGGTTCGGTTCCGGGACCCCGTCTGTGGGACAGACAGGGCGTTTCGATCGGAGCGGGGGTTGTTGTGGTAGGGCCGTCTTGATGGCCCATCACGTCGGTCAATGGGGTCTGGCCGATAGCTGCGACAAGAAAAATAAAGCGGTCACCGTTTCTGGTTCCATTGCTATTCCATTTTCGCCATGATTGAGTGTACGAAGGAAGGGGCGATGACGCCGCTGCACCTCATATTCAGCCAAACATCACAGGAGAAACGCGATGGGTAAGGGCATGCAACAGAAGAAAGCGACCAAGAAGAAACCTGCCAAGACACTGATGGAAAAGCGTATCGCAAAGGCCGCCAAGAAGGGCCGCTGATTCGGCCCGAGCTTCGGCCATTCTGATCCGACGCGAGCCCCACCGCACCCATCATCGTGCGTCACCGAGAAAGCGGCGATATCCACGCGTTCCAAGCAGCGCACGGTGATGGGCGCGCTCTCGGCCCCTGAAACATCCGGGCCGAGGCACCGCGGCGCGCAGCCGCAGGTCGGGCCAGACTCTGACTCGGGGTAGGTAACGTCGTCTCTGCGCTTACTCAGGCTCGGGGCTGGTTGAACAGGTCGTACAGAGATGCATGCCTCCCATGACCGCGCTGATCAGGTCATACAGGTATTCGCGTTCAGAAAGGTCAAGCCGATTCAGATAGGATCGCTCCCATCCCTCCAGATAGACCGTTCGCAGGAACAGGTAGACCGGCATCTCATCACCGTAGCCTTCCCTCCCCACGATCTGATGAAGCCATCGCATGACCCCGGCACGGGTGATGAAATCATGACTACCGATCGCGTCGTCAGCGGCGGCCAGAATCCGGTGAAATTTATAAAAGTCGCCGGGATGCTCATTCAAATAATGGGTCGACACAGCCGTCAGCCCTGACATATTCATCCGCCGGTCGGGAATCGGAATCTTGTGATACTCAAGCCTCGATTGGCAGGACGCGAGAAGAAAAAAGCAGAGGGAGAGGAGAACAACGCGCAATTTCACCCCGGACGCTCGTCCGCGCTGGGTTGCAGATACAGCGGCACGTAGCGCAGGACCCACGGCACGAAGCACCCCAGCCACGCCACAGCGGCGAGCGGGATCAGCGCCGACCCCAGGGCGGCGGAGACCAGAGGGAGCTCCGCTGCGATGCGCACTGCCGCGGTTGCCAGGACGCCAAGAAAGCAACTCCAGGTCAGCCGGTCTGCCACCAGAGATCGCCCGGAGTGCCCCAGAGACACTCGCGATGCCATGCCGATCACCATCGCGGAAAAATAGCCGATGGCCAGGGCATGCAGCGGCGCCAAACCCAGCACGCTGACGCCTCCTAACTGCGCCAGGCTTTGCAAGCCATACAGCAGCAACGCCACCGCCAGGCCCAGCAACGACAGGTGCAACACGGCCAGCAAATGCACGGTCAAACAGCGGCGCAGTCCCCAGCGTACCGTCAGGTACACCACGATGGCCGCCATGGGCAAGTCCACCAGCCACAGCACGGTACGCGCCCCTGCCAGATCCAAGAGCCCGTGCAAGAACGAGCCCGCGAGCAGCACCGGCAACGACCAGGGAGGGCGGCCCATCGCAGACTCGCCGAGCATGCGCCTGGAGAACACCGGTACCATGCGGGTGCTGACCGTGAGGAACACCGGCAAAGCGAAGAACCAGATACCGCCGCGGCGCGACAGCTCCGCCCAGAACACCTGGCCGCTCCACAGCCAGAGGAGGAATGCCAAAGCGCCCAACCAGCCCACGGTCAACGCGCCGACCAAAATCAGTGAATCCGCCTTGGGCTGCGGCGGGCTCACGACAATCACCCGGGCCAGGGCCGCGACCCCCACGCCCCACCCCGCCAGTTGAACCACGATGCCCATGGCCATGATCGCCCGCCCTGCCCACAGACCGGCATAGCACAACGCCAGGCCGGCTACCATGAGCACGAAGGAGACCACATAGTCGCCGCGGCCTATTTCGACGTCGAGCCAATTCGGGATGGCCGTCATCAGAAACCCGAACATGAAGAACGGAAAGAAACCGTAGAGCATCAGGTACGCATGAGCCCACGACGACGGCACCGTCCATGCGACCGGAGCGTACCACCCGGCATAGCGTGCCAGCACATCCGTCAGCCACCAGGCAACGGTCAGGATGGCTTGTGTGGCCCCAGCCAAAAACATGACGCGGTGCGGTGCCGAGGTGACGGTGGCCCATCGTGAAACCATCAGAGGCATGCGGTGGTTTCAATCACCGGGAGGAGAAAAAATTACTGACCCCAATTATCCGCACCTATCCTCTCCTTGTCGCACGTGCCGTCCTCAGCCGGGCCAGTCGGCAACGAACAGGGTGTGCGTGTCGCGCTTGGCGTGCGGGTACGACTTGGCGCCGACCGCCGTCGCGCGGAAACCCGCCCGGGTGAGGCGCTTCAAGAACGCGCGGTCCGTCGACGCAGACCAGAAGACTGCTCGTCCTCCCACGCGTAGCGCGCGGGACAAGGCCGTGAGCCCGGGAGCCGCGTAGAGGCGCGCATTGGCCGCAGCCACGATCGCGGCCGGGCCGTTGTCGATGTCGAACAGGACCGCGTCATACTGGCGCACGGTCGCGCGCGCCAGTACGGCCAAGACATCGTCGATCCGGACCTCGACGCGCGGGTCGTCGACCAGGCCGCCGTTAACGGACTGGAGATACTCGCGGTTCCAGGCCACGACCTCGGGCAGCAGTTCCACCACTTGCACGCTTACGTTGGGGCGCACCAGTTCGAGGACGCGGCGCAGCGTGAACCCAAACCCGAGTCCGCCGATCAGCACCCGCTGGTTGTTCCCCGTTCCGAGCTTCTCACAGGCGAGTTCGGCCAGCCGCATCTCCGAGTTCGCCGCGACCGTGCCCATGAGTTCGCGG